>Ga0315282_10013225_pt1 | contig 12472 bp, 10 predicted proteins | sample YL17G07_20_MG_FD_203693 | JGI IMG/M metagenome (GOLD analysis project Ga0315282, IMG submission 203693) | Sediment microbial communities from Yellowstone Lake, YNP, Wyoming, USA - YL17G07_20 | ecosystem: Environmental > Aquatic > Freshwater > Lake > Sediment | place: USA: Wyoming | collected... | reverse complement strand
CCCACAGATTCTCAGGACGAGCCTTATTTTTTAACCAGGAACGAGGGATACAGGTACCTGCCCCGAGAGATTCGAACATTCCGAGAAAAAGGGAGGCGAGCAAAAATGGCGCTCGTCGACCGTCAAGATCGCGCCCAAGAAAGCGGCTTGAGCAACCGGCCGGCGGGTTCCCGGGAAGAAAAAAATCCCTCCGCCCCCAGGAGAGCGGAGGGATTTTTCTTTGCCGCTAAAGGGCTACTCAGGGCTACCTCTTTTTCTTGGACGGGTGCAGTTTCTTCAACTCTGCGGTGTCGGCTTTAAGCTGGGCCTCCTCCCGGAGACCTTTCGCATCGTTCTTGATCTCGGTGAGGTCGCGTTGCATTTCGCTCCAGCCGTACCAGAGCGCGTAGTCGGGGTTCATGTGGAAGGCGCCCTGGAAGGTCCGCATCCGGTGCTCGAGGTACATGACGAACAGCTTTTGCTCGATGGGCGTGGGCGCATCGTGGAAGGCGAGCAGGTCCGGGAAAGCAAAGGCATATTTCTCCGGCTTGGCCAGGAGGCCGTCCTTGTAAAGGTCCGCCACGGTGCGGATGGCTTCGGCCATCAGGTGATCCGCGTCCTTGATCACGTCATCACCTTTAGCCAGCTCGGCCTTGGCGAAATCTTCCGCGTGGCACTGGCCGCAGGTCTTGAGCATCTTGTCCCGCTCCTTTTGCCAGTCCTCCTGGGTCAGGCGCGCCACTTGGGCCTGCCTCACCACCTCCAGCCGGGCGGTGGGCTTGCCGTCCGGGCCGAGCACGCCGAGGCCTTGCAGGATGGCGGCGCGGTCCGCGGCCCACTGCGCATCATCTGGCATGGGCAGCCGCACGGCCAGGAATCCCCAGGCGGTCCGCACCTCGTGGTTGCCTTCCTGCATGTGGCAGGTCTGGCAAGTGGGCGCGGCCACGCTGTCCGCGAGAATCTTGGATTGTTTCAGCGAAGAGCGCACGCCGTGCTTGGAGCCGGAATACATCTCCCACTGGGGATGATCGAAGCCCATGTGGCAGGTCTCGCAGGCCTGGGGCTGGCGGGCTTCCTCGACCGAAAAGACGTGGCGGGTATGGCAGGCGTCGCAGGAAGCGAGGCCGAAGCCGCCGCCGTTATTCTTTAGCTCCTGGATCTCGGCGTCGCTCTTCAGCCCGATCTTGTGGCAGCCGCCGCAGCCCTTCATCCCCTGGATCATGGCCATGGGCTGCCAATGGATGAAGGGCATGGCGTTCATCGCGGCCCAGGCAAAGGCGTGCTTGCCGGCCTTGAACTGCTTGACCTGGTCGGGATGACAACTGAGGCAGGTATCGGGCGTGGGGATCTGGGCGCGGACCACGTCGTCTTTGGTCTTGTGCTGGTTGCCGTGGCATTCCGCGCAATCCACTCCCCCCTGGCTGTGTTTGCTCGCTTTCCAGTCCGCCACGATCCCGGGCGTGATCTTCTGATGGCACTCGATACATAGGGGGGCGGCCAAGGCGCTGGCGCTGAAGAGCCAACTCATCAGGCAGACGGCAATTAGGCGCGACATTCTCTTACCTCCTTACTTGGAGCTGCGAAGGCTTGCCTTCAGGCTGTCGGACCAGATGCTTAGTCAAACGGAATCCATTCGTAACATAAGATAGCACCTGATGTCAAGTGCCCCGCGCCGGAGGGGGACCTCGGGCGGATCAGTCTATTCCTCGGAAACCGCGGCTTGCGCCTCGGCTTTGGCTTTGGTTCTGGGCTTGCGCTTTTGCTCGGCCAGGATGCGCTGGGTCTTGGATACCTCGTCCGGGGTCACGCTCCGGCGCAGCCGTTCCATTTTCTCCATGACTTCCTGAAACCGCCGGCCTTCCGCGGCGCTGATCCATTCCAGTTGCAGCCGCTCTTGGCGCAAGCCCAGTTTCTCCATTTTTTTCCACATCTTTTTGACCCGCCGCTCGGTCCACTGGTTGGCGCCCAGGTAATGGCAGTCTCCGATGTGGCAGCCCGAGACCAGCACCGCCGGGGCCCCCTGCGCAAAGGCGCGCCAGACGAACTTCTCCGCCACCCGGGCCGAGCACATGGTCCGGATCAAGCGCGCGTTCGCCGGATACTGGAGCCGCGAGACCCCGGCAAAGTCGGCGCCGGCATAAGAGCACCAGTTGCAGGCGAACACCACGATCCGCTGCTGCGGGTCCTCCTGGAGAATGGCGTCAACCTGGGCCTCGATCTGGGCGTCGGTGAAGTGGTGCATCTCGATCGCTTCATAAGCGCACTCCGCGGCGCAGGCGCCGCAGCCGGTGCAGGCGGCGGCGGTCACGATGGCGGGGAGCTTGGTCCGGGGCTCCACGCTGATCGCATGAGCCGGACAGACCTTGGCGCAGGCGCCGCAGGCCGTGCACAGCTCGGGCTTCACCTCCGCGGTGACCGCCTCGACCCGGAGCCGGCCCGGAGTCATCAGCCGCATGGCCCGGGCCGCGGCGGCCGAGGCCTGGGTCACCGAGTCTTTGATATCCTTGGGCCCTTCGGCGCACCCGGCGAAAAAGATTCCCCGGGTGGCCGAGTCCACCGGTTGCAGCTTGGGATGGGCCTCGAGGTAAAAGCCGTCCGCGCTTTGCTGCAGCGCCAGCATTTCCTGGATGAGCTTCATGTCTTCCGGCGGATGCACGCCCACCGAGAGGACGACCAGCTCCGCTTCGTGCGTTTCCAGCGCGTTGGTCGCGGTATTTTCCACGGTGAGGACAAGACTTTTCGTTTTGGGATTTTCCTTGATCGTCCCCGGCAAGCCCCGGATGTAGCGCACCCCCGCGCCCTTGCTGCGCCGGAACAGGTCCTCGAACCCTTTGCCGAAGGCGCGGATGTCAATGTAAAAAACCTTGACGTCCATTTCCGGATCATGCTCCTTCAAGAGCAACGTGCTTTTGACCGTGTTCATGCAGCAGATGTTCGAGCAATAGGGCTTGCCCCGCCGCTGCGAGCGCGAGCCGACGCACTGGATGAAAGCGACCGAGCGGGGCGGCTGGCGATCGGAGAGCCGGATCACCTGCCCCTGGGTAGGCCCGCCGGCATTGACCAGCCGCTCCAGCTCCATCGAGGTGAGCACGTTTTCGTAGCGGGCGTAGCCGTACTCGTCCAGCGGGGTGGGATCGTAAACTTCCATGCCGGTGGCCACGATGATCGTCCCCACCTTAAACCGGTGCTCCTCGTCGTTCAGGTCGAAGTCAATGCACTTCTTCTGGCAGGTCTCGATGCACTTGCCGCAGATGATCGGGTCGCGGCCCAGGCAGTTCTTCAGATCCACCACGTAGGCCGAGGGCACGGCCTGGGGGAAGGGCTGATAAATGGCTTTGCGCGAGGAAAGCCCCAGGTTGAACTCATCCGGGACCACCACCGGGCAGACCTTGGCGCAATCGCCGCAGGCGGTGCATTGGTCCGCTTTGACGCAGCGGGTTTTCTTCAAAACCCGGACTTCAAAATTGCCCACGTATCCGGTGATCGAGCTGACTTCGCTTTGGGTCAGTAACTTGATTTTGGGATGCCGACCGGCATCTGCCATCCTGGGCCCGAGTATTCAGATCGAGCAGTCCATGGTCGGATAGGTTTTATCCAACATGGCCATCAGCCCTCCGATGCTGGGTTGCTTCTCCACCAGGATCACCTCGTAGCCGGAGTCGGCCAGGTCCAGGGCCGCCTGGATCCCGGCCACCCCGCCGCCGATGACCAGGGTGGCGGGCGTGATCGGCACTTCCAGCTCTTCGCACCGGCCGAGCCGTCGGGCGCGCGCCACCGAAGAGCGGACCAGGTCCTGGGCCTTGAGGGTGGCGGCCTTGGGCTCGTGGGTGTGGACCCAGGAGCACTGCTCGCGCAGGTTGGCCATTTCCAGGAGGTAAGGGTTAAGCCCGGCCTCGTGCAGGCATTGCCGGAAGGTCGGCTCGTGCAGCCGGGGGGAGCACGAAGCCACCACGATCCGGTTCAACCCCTGCTCGCGGATGTCGGCCTTGATCTGGGCCTGGCCCGGCTCGGAGCAAAGGTAGGTGTGGTGGCGCGAGACCGCCACCTGGGGCAGACCCTCGGCGTACTTGGCAGTCGCCTCGCAGTCCACGACTCCGGCGATGTTCGAGCCGCAATGACAGACGTACACGCCGATCCGAATCTCTCCATCCCGATTGTTTGCTTCCATCTCAGCTCCTTCAGGGGCGCAGGTTTTAAACCTGCGCCCCTCGTAAATTATTTTCTGCGGGTGCCGATCGCATCCTCGCCCCCTGACCACTCGATCTGGCCGGCCAGCACGTTCACCAGGTCGCGGATCTCGAGGGCCAGCGAGCCTTGGCGCAAGGGATCGCGCATGGCGCAGGTCAGGTGGATCATGCACTTGGGGCAGGCGGTAATGAACAGGTCGGCCGTGGTCGCTTTGGCTTCTTGCAACCGTTCGACCTGGATCCGCTTCGAGTACAAATCGCAGTTGATGAAACCGTTATTGCCGCAGCAGATCGCGCTCCGGCCCGAGTTCTCCATCTCTTTCAAGGTCAACTCCGGGATCCGCCCGAGCAGGTTGCGGGGCACATCGCAGCGGCCGGCCATCCGCCCCAGGCGGCAGGGGTCCTGGAAAGTGACCCGCCGAGGGAATGGCTTGAAGGCCAATCCGCCCTTCTTGATCTCCCGCTCGAGCAGGTCCATGAGCAGAGTCACCTGCAGGTCGAACCCCGGGATCACCTGGGGCATGAATTGGCTCCAGACCTGGTAACACTCCGGGCAGGATACCACCACTTCCTTGACCCCGGCGGCCTTGAACTCTTCGTAATTCAGCCGGCACAGGGTCTCGAAGTTCTCTTGGTCGCCGGTCCAGAGCAGGTCGTGGCCGCAGCAACGTTCTTCCCCCAGCACCACCGGCTTGAGGTCCAGGAAATTCAAGAGTCGGATGCTGTCCCGGGCGATGGACAAGGTATCCACCTCGATCCAGGAAAAGAACACGTCAAAATAGGGAGCGCAGCCGGTAAAATAAGCGAGCGGGCCGGAGGAGGCCACCCGAAGCTCCGGGCCGATCCAGTCCAGCCGGTTCTGCTCGAGTTCGGGCGAGGTCATCAGCCGCATCCAGGAGTGCAAGGCCCCGTCATGGGCCCGGCAGCCCTGGAGGCCCTTGGTCCCGGCCAGCAGGGTGCGCATCTCCAGGATAAACCGGCTGTATTCGACCCCGGACGGGCATCGCTCTTCGCACAAACCGCAGGTCAGGCACTCCCAGACCGAGTTCTCGATGTAAGCCTCGTCCTCGGGCTCGGTGATCAGCTTGTGCGCCAGGAGCCGGGGCGAATATTGCTTGCCGGTCAGCATGCGCGGGCAGGAGGCCGAGCACTTCCCGCACTCCAGGCAGAACGACAGCGACCGCTCCCGGATGATCCGCTTGACCCTGGGGTCGTCGAGGTTCACGAGGCCTCCCGCTCCTGCCGCGGCTTGGCCGGGTTGGTCCCCAGGGCCGCGATGTCGCGCGCAAAATCCCACAGCGCCTGCACCAGCTCTTCCCGATCGTCGGCCTCAAAGCTCCGCTCGACCAGGCGCTTCTGGCCGATGCCGAGTAAGTGCAAGAGGTTGCGGACCCGCTGGACATTGGTATGGCCCACTTCCGGCCCGGGCCCGTAGCGGCAATCCTCGTCCTTGCATTCGAGCAGAATAACTCCATCCGCGCCGTACTCGAAGGCCCGCAGGATCAGGGCCTGGTTGATGCGGCCGATGCACATGACCCGGATCAGGCGGAAGTTCGGGGGCAGCTCGAGCCGGGCCATGCCCGCGGCGTTGTAGCACGCGAACGGGCTCCAGTTGCAGCAGATGCCCAGCAGGTTCACCCGCTCCACTTCAGCGCTCCCCCGCCAAAGTGCCGGCCACGATCTCCTCCAGCAGCCGGTTGGAAAAATAGGGAATGTCCAGGGCCGTGACCGGGCAGCGGCCCACGCAGCCTCCGCACCCGACGCAGTTGTGGCGCAACACTTCCGCGTGAAAAATCCCGTCCTCCCCGGGAACCAGGGTCACCGCGTCAAACGGACAGATTTCCACGCAGCGCCCGCAACCCCGGCAGCGCTCCGGGTCCACGTGCGGGCTCAGCTCGTGGTCTTTCAAAAAGGCCTCGGCCGCGGCCCGCGCCACCTGGGCGGCCAGCGCGGCCCCGGCCTCAAAAGCATTGACCCGCTCCAGCGTCCGGGGCAGGACCCGATAAAGACCCGGCTGAGGCGTGTGGAAGAAAGCGAAGTTGTAACGGTAAAACTTTTTAAGGCCCAACAGTTCTTCGGGGATGGCCAGGGAAATCACATTCTCGTCGGTCAAGCAAATCATGTCCGCCCGCCACCGCCGCCGCTTGCCGCCCTCATTGACCTTCACCGTGAAATCACCCACGTGGCCCAGGATTTCCTCCACCACCGCTTCCTTGACGTGGGTGATGGCCCGGCCCTGAGGCATGGAACCGGCCCGCTTATAGGTCCGGACCGGCGCGGCCCCGCTTCCAGCGGGGTCACCGGCCAGCCGGCAGTTGTGCACCAGGCGGACCTGGAAGCCCTGGAGGTCCAGGTTGAGGGCGCAGCTTAACCCGAGCTCCGAGCCGCCCAGGACCAGGATGTTCTTGCCGATCTCGGTGGTCCCCTGGCGCAGGGGGCCCATGTAGTGGGTTCGAATCAGGGCCGCGCGCAGGAAATCGCGGGCCCGGGCCACGATCTCGTCTTCCGAAAGGGCCTCGGCCCGCAGATGATCCCGGAGATTGATCATCTCAAACGCGCTGCGATCCAGGCCGTGCCGCTCAAACAGGTGAATCCGGGGCCGGGTCCGCTGGTCGTTGCAGGAAATGCACTCAAATTCCAGCGGGCAGCACACGCACGAGGCCAGGATCACCCGGGTCAATCCGTGCCGGCGCACGGCCGCCGCAATCCGGTCGGCCCCGCGCGGATGGCAAGCCGAAAAAATCGTCTCCGCGTGCGCCACGCCCGGCACTTTTTCGGCCAAAGCTTTGATCCGCTCGAGCGCGCCCGCCGGGGCCATGGTGCCGTTGCAGGTGCAAACGAACACTCCCAGCTTGACCGGGTCGGAAAGCTCCCGGACCGCGGCGGCCTCCGGGATCGCCGGCGCGCGCAGCTTGTCCGCCCGGGCCATGGCCTGACCCGCGGCCGCGCTCCCGGCCACCAGCAGGTCCATGAGATCCGCCTTCAACTCGCCCACGCGGTAAATTCCCTCGCGCTCGCCGAATTCCCCGGCCGGCATCTCCCGATCATCGGCCACGATCACGCTGGGGCTGCTCAACTCGATCCGCCGCGCGCTCCGGAAATGATCAATCGCCCCCATGTCCGCGCAAGCGGTTTCGCAGACCCGGCACTCGCAGCAGGCGCCGCACTGGAGACAGCGCTTGGCTTCGGCCACGGCCTGGGCCTCGGTCAAGCCGAAGTCCACTTCCTCGAAGTCGCGGCGCCGCACCTTGGGCTGGCGTTGGGCCAACTCCTGGCGGGGTTGCTGCGGGACGTCCTCCGCGATCGGCAGGTAGTCGCCCACCCCGCGCGGATGAGGCAGCCACTTCCCGAAGGGCACGGCCGGCTCGCCGGCCAACTGCTCGATGATCCGGGCCGCGGCCATGCGGCCGTTGGCCATGGCCGCGATGACCGTGGAAGGTCCGGTCACAACATCGCCGGCCGCGAACACTTCCGGCTGAGAGGTGCGGAATCGGTCATCCACCCGGAGGGCCGTCCCGGTCTTTTCCACCTGGCCGGGATCAGGCAAAAAGTCGAGATCGGCGCGCTGGCTGACGGCGACAATGACCCGGTCCGCCTCCACGCTGAATTCCGAGTCCGGGATCGGCTCCGGGATCCGGCGGCCGTCCGGGCCGAGCTCGCCCAATTTCATCCGGACCAGTTCCAGGCCATCAACCTCATTGTTTTTTACCATCACCTTGGCCGGGCCGACCAGGTACTCGAGCTGCACGCCTTCAGCCTCGGCCGCCTGGATCTCGGCTTCCTGCGCTGGCATGTCCTTGCGCTCGCGGCGGTAATAGATCGTAACCGCTTCCGCGCCCAGCCGGATCGCGGTCCGGGCCGCGTCAATCGCGGAGTTGCCCCCGCCGATCACCGCCACCCGCTTCCCGATTTTGACCGGCCGGCCCAGGTGATAGGCCCGCAACAGCTCGACCGCGCCGAGCACCCCTTCCGCTTCCTCGCCCGGAATGCCCAGCGCATAGCTCCGGTGAGCGCCCACGGCGACGAAGACGGCCGCGAAATTCCGGCTCAGCTCTTCAAAGCTGATTTCCCGGCCGACCCGGGTGCCGGTGCGGAGTTCCACCCCGCCGGCGAGGATGTCCTGGATTTCCCGATCCAGGACGGGGCGGGGAAGACGATAGGACGGGATGCCGTAGCGCAACATCCCGCCGGCTTCGGGCAATTCCTCGAAGAGGGTCACCGGGAAACCGGCCTGGCAGAGAAAATGAGCCGCGGTCAGCCCGGCCGGGCCGGACCCGACCACCGCCACCCGCTGCCCGCGCCAGGGGCGGGAAGGCGGTCTCGGCCGGGGAAACCCGCGCTCGGCGCCGTAGTCGGCGAGGAAACGCTTGATTTCCCGGATCGCCACGGGCTGGTCCAGTTCGCTTCTGCGGCAGGATTCCTCGCAAGGATGATGGCAGACCCGGCCGCAGATCCCGGGCAAGGGGTTGTCCTGCCGGATCACGGCCAGCGCCTCTTCAAACCGGCCGACCGCGGCCAGCGCCAGGTAGGCCTGGACGTTGACTCCGAGCGGACACTCGAGCCGGCACGGAGCGAGTTTTCGCTTGTCCAGCTCGAGCGCGCGGGAGGGGCAATAGGCGGGAGTGCGAGTCAGGGGCGGATGCGGGCTTTCGCGGAGCGGGCAAATTTCCATGCACTTCCCGCAGCCGCTGCACAGATCATAATCAATGAAGTGGGGGTCCTGTTCCACCACGACCCGGAAGCCGTCCCGGATTTTTTCCAGGGAGACGACTCGGCCCCGGGTGAGCGGCGTGACCAGGGGATGGCGGGTGACGCGGAGGTAGAGGGGCCGGAACTGGAAGCTCAAGTCATCGGGCCACTCGGGCAACTTTTCCATGCCGGCCGGCAGTTCCAGGAAATGCTGGGCCCGGGTGACCCAGACCGCCGGGATTCCGGACTGGGCCAGGTCTTCGGCCACCTTGAGCGCGCCGTATCCCGCGCCCACGATCAAGACCGCGCTTTCGGGCGCGGATTTCTTCGCTTCGGTCACGCCGACTCCTGGCCTTGATCTTTTTTGGCCCGGCTCTGCTTCAGGCTCTCCCCGTATTCCCGGCCCCGTTCAAAGGCCCTGGCGTTCGTCTCCCGGGTTTTGGCCGGGACCGAGCTCGCGACGGCCTGGCGCAGGGATTCAACGCCCACCAGGTCCGTCACCGCGGACAAAAAGCCGAGCATGACGATGTTGGCCATCATCTTGTTGCCCAGTTCCTCGGCAAACCGGGTGGCCGGGAGCTGGTAAGCGGTCCAGCCCGGGTCGAGGTCCCGGGTCGCCACCAGGTCGGCGTCCCAGATGAGGAGTCCGCCCGGGATCAGGGAGTTCACGTTCTTGTCAAAGCCTTCCTGGCTCATGCAGATCAGGACCTGCGGCTGTTCCACGTAGGGAAAGAGGATTTCTTCCGGGCTGATGATGACCTGGGACGAGCAGGATCCTCCGCGGGCCTCCGGGCCGTAAGACTGGGTCATGGTGGCGTGCCGGCCATCGTAGAGGGTGGCCGCTTTGCCCAGAATGCCGCCGGTCAGCACGATGCCCTGACCGCCGAAGCCGGTAATCAAAATTTCTTTTTCGCCGCCTGCCTTCATCGCTCCTGCCCCGCTTTCTGCTTTAGGGTAGCAGGCATTCTTGCCTGCTGCTTTCCTCGCCGGCGGACCTGGGCTCCAGGTTGGGCCAGTCGCCCAGTCCGCCCCGGACCATTAATTGGTAATTGTCCAGGAAAGTCGGCCGCTCAATATCCACGAACTTTCCGACCACCAGGTTCTTTTTGAAGTCGAGGGTGGCTTCCTTGGGATCAATGTTGTTCCTGATCACCGCTCGCTCATGATAGAACTTGAGCAGCTCGAGGGGCTTGCGCATCTTGTTGTGCCGGCCGAACGAGGTGGGGCACGGAGTCAGGACCTCGACGAAGGAGAAGCCGCGCTTGTTCATGGCCTCGGTGATCGAGCTGGTGAGCCGGCGAATGTGCAGCGAGGTCCAGCGGGCCACGTAGACCGCTCCGCAAGCCGCGGCCAGCGCGCAAAAATTAAAGGGTTCCTCGGAACAGCCGGACGCGCTGGTGGTGGTCCTGGCCCCAAACGGGGTGGACGGGCCGAGCTGACCCCCGGTCATGCCATAGTTGAAATTATTAACGCAGATGACGGTGAGGTCCATGTTGCGCCGGGCGGCGTGAATGAAGTGGTTGCCGCCGATGGCCAGGAGGTCGCCGTCGCCGGACGCGACGATGACGCGGCTTTGCGGCCGGGCCAGCTTCAAGCCGGTGGCAAAGGGGATCGCCCGGCCGTGGGTGGTGTGAAAACTATCCAGCTTGAGGTATCCCGCCATCCGGCCGGAGCAGCCGATCCCGGAGACCATGGCCACGTCGTCCAGCGGGATCTCTAACTTTTGGATCGCCGAGAGCACGCAACCGAACACGGTCCCGATCCCGCACCCCGTGCACCAGATGTGGGGGATGCGGTCGGTCCGCAAAAGCTCATCGTGCGGATGCGGCAGGGCCGGCTTTTCCTTTTTCGTGCTCATCACGCCTCCTTGCGCGCCGACTCGAGGGCCTGCAGGATCGTTGCGGGCCGGATAATGGTTCCGCCGGCGTGGGACACCAGCCGGACCAAACAGCGGCCCGCGGCCGCGCGCTCGACTTCCAGCACCATTTGCCCCAGGTTGAGCTCCGGCATAATCATGGCCCGGACGCGGCCGGCCAGGTCGCGGATCATCTTCTCCGGAAAGGGCCAGACCGTGTTCAACTTGATCAACCCGGCCCGGAGGCCGCGGCTCCGAGCCTCGGCCACGGCGCGCCGGGCGGACCGGGCGCTGATCCCGTAAGCAACCACCGCCACCTCGGCGTCATCCATGGCGACGGCGTCATAGCTCATGATCTGGTCCGCATGGTCCCGGATCTTATTGACCAGCCGGGCCACCATCTGCTCCTGGGTGGCCGCGTCCATCACCGGATACCCGCGCTCGTCATGGGTCAGGCCGGTAACGTGCATGCGAAAGCCGTCCCCGAAATTGGCCATCGGCGCCACGCCGTCGGGGTCCGGATGATAAGGCAGGTATTGGTCCGCGGTCTTTTTCGGCTTTTTCCGGTTCTTCACCTGGATCTGATCTTCCGGCGGAATCACCACTCGCTCGTTCATGTGGCCGACCACCTCATCCGCCATGATCAGGACCGGGAGACGGTACTGCTCGGAAAGGTTGAAAGCCCGGACCGTGAAGTCGAACATCTCCTGCGGGGAGGCCGGGGCCACCGCGATGGTCTCGTAATGTCCGTGCGCTCCCCAGCGGGCCTGCATCATGTCCCCTTGCGCCACCAGGGTGGGCAGCCCGGTGCTGGGGCCGGCGCGCTGGACGTCGCAGACCACGCAGGGCGTCTCGGTGCAATAGCCCAGGCCGAGGTTTTCCATCATCAGGGAAAACCCCGGGCCGGAGGTGCTGGTCATGGCCTTCATCCCGCCCCAACTGGCGCCCAGGATGGCGGCCATGGAGGCCATCTCGTCCTCCATCTGGATGTAAATCCCGCCGACCTCCGGCAGGCGCCGGCTCATCCGCTCCGCCACTTCGGTGGCCGGCGTAATCGGGTAACCCCCGAAGAACCTGCAGCCGGCCGCAATCGCGCCCTCGCAGCAGGCCTCATCCCCGTTCATGAAATAGGTTCCGGTCAATACCGCTTTGCCAGCCACGTCATTCCCCCTGTTTCTTCAATACAGACGCAGGCAAAAATGCCTGCTTCCCTTCAAGAACCAATGTCCTCGGAAAAGATGGCAAACTCGGGACAGAGCTTCTCGCAGAAATGACAATTGACGCACCGCAGCTCCAGGGTCACCTCCGGGAAATGGTAGCCCTTGGGATTAAAGGACTTGGACATCTCGAGCACTTCGCGCGGGCAGTATTCAATGCAGTACTCGCAGCCTTTGCAGCGCTCGGCGATGATGTGGACTTGGCCCCGGATCGCCGGGATCGTGCCCAGGTCAAGGGGAACTCGCCAATACTTCATTGCGTCTCCTTCTATCCAATTATGGAAGGGTTAGGCAAGTCGTGTCAAATGAAGGGAAGAATTCGGTGGATTCCAGGATGATGGGTCCGGGAGATGGTCCAACCGTCCTTGCCACAAAAATAGTAACAAAACGCCTTGAAAAAAGCAAGTTGAGGCACTTGCCCTAAATCTCCGGCTAATTTTTTGGAGTGCGGTAGCTTGCTACCGCTTTCCTGCGCCCCGGCTGGCCGGGGCGCAAACCACCGCGGAGGCAGCGGGCTCACCGGAGGGGTGAAGGCATCGGCGCGA
>Ga0315282_10013223_pt1 | contig 12472 bp, 8 predicted proteins | sample YL17G07_20_MG_FD_203693 | JGI IMG/M metagenome (GOLD analysis project Ga0315282, IMG submission 203693) | Sediment microbial communities from Yellowstone Lake, YNP, Wyoming, USA - YL17G07_20 | ecosystem: Environmental > Aquatic > Freshwater > Lake > Sediment | place: USA: Wyoming | collected... | reverse complement strand
TGCAATCAAAGCTTGGTTGAAAATGGTCGGTTTCCAAGAGATTCATGACTCCTTGTGCTATGATGAAGAGAATAAGGATCTTAGAGATGTTAGGTATGCTTGCATTTGCATAAAGAATGATGATGACGAAGCCGGCGTCTATTATGCAAAATCCGGTTTGAACCCGCAATATCGCTTCGGAGACAGCACCTGAAACGAAAAACGCATGTGTTGTTTAAAACCAATACTGGCTCTTTTTTTCACACGAGATGTCTCGCTCAGGCTATGGGTTAACAAAGGATTGTTTGACCGTGAGAAACAATTGTATGAGGAGCATCTTTGCAGGGGACATTTTAGAAGGATATATTGGCTCACTTACGGTACAGATGATGCGACGATAGCAAGTGAGCTTAAAGCTGCAGGCCGGTTGCATCCAGATATAGTGGTGCTTCCTATGACTCATTTTTTCTCGGGCAAATGGGGTTGTTTGATTTATTCATTTCTTATGCCTTTGTTTCATCGCCGTTGGCTTAAATCGGCGGATATCTTCAAGACCAATCAGATGGACGGCAGCTGGAGTGCTGTAATTGCCAAGTGGTTGTACCACAAACCGCTTGTTGTAAGGACCGGCTATATGGCAAGTTTATTTGAGACTAATGTAAAGTCAAAGAGGAATTACGAAATGATAGAGCGGTTTGCTTATCGGCATGCCGATATTGGAATTGTCACCAGTCGCCAGGACAAGCAATATATTTGCTCAAAATATCACGTTCCGCCGGCAAAAATTGAAGTTTTGCACAATTATGTAAATACAGCGGTTTTTCATCCAACCGACTGTGAAAAATATGCGGACAGAATAATCTTTGTGGGACGTCTGCATCCGCAAAAAAATCTTTTCAATCTTATAGAGGTGGTTTCTGATAATAACCTGACCCTTGATATTTACGGCAATGGTGAGCTTTATGATAAGCTGCTGGCTCACGCAAAAAAACTGAATGCAAAGGTTAATTTTATGGGCATTGTCCCCAATAATGAATTGCCGGCGATTCTTAATCGTTATCGCTGGTATATATTGCCTTCTTTGTACGAAGGAATGCCGAAAACATTGCTGGAGGCAATGGCCTGTGGATTGGTATGTATCGGAACCAATGTAGAGGGAATAAATCAGATTATAGAAGATGGAGTTAACGGATACTTGGCCAAAGGAACCGAGCCGAAATTTCTTGCAGAAGTGATAAGCAGAACCACTCGACTACCGAACAACCATATTATACAGGAGGCCATCCGTGTAATCCGCGATAAGTTTTCCCTTGAAACCGTAGCAAAGCAGGAAAACGACGTAATTGCAAAGCTCGGTAGATAAACCGTTATCTTAAGTTGAACCTGATAAGAGAAATAGTTTCTGATGCAGTTGGTGCTTTTGAAGTGATAAAGCCGGAGAGCTTTATACGTTCACCTGTGATTTCAGTTGTAATGTCGGTTTACAATGGCCAAAAATACCTGTGTGAATCGATTGACTCAATCCTGAATCAAACCTATAAGAACTTTGGGTTCATCATTATCAACGACGGCTCAGAAGATAACAGTCTGGACATCCTCCTTGGATATCAAACTAGGGATAACCGAGTCTTAATAGTAAACCAAAACAATATTGGGCTGACACGTTCACTAAACAGGGGGATAAAGGTAGCTGCATCTGAATACATAGCCCGCCAGGACGCCGATGATATCTCTCTCCCCACCAGGCTCGAAAAGCAGCTCAATTATATGGAAAATCATCCGGAAGTCGCTGTAATTGGTTGTCTTGGAGACGTATTCAACAACAACGGCGTTCTTCGAACAAGCAGAGCCCCTGAATACTCTCGAGCGGGAATAAAACGACACCTGGCAAGTAAAAATCTGTTCATGCACGGCTCAGCAATGATAAGAAAATCATGTTTGGCAAAAGTTGGTTTCTATCGCGAATTTTTTCGCCACTCGCAGGATTATGATTTGTGGCTGAGATTATCACAGTATTTTGACATCGCTATTTTGCCTGAACACTTGTACCGGTATAGAGTTACTGCTGAGGCAATAAGTGTTTCCATGTGGCCGATTCAAAAACAATACGCCGATATTGCCGGAAAGCTCCACGCGGAGCGGCTTGCAACAGGCAAAGATTCGTATGATATGTTCGTCCGGTCCTATCCGGAAGGTTTGCCCGTTTGCGATGACGCAGCGTGCAAATATGAGTACCACCTTTTTTTGGCCAGGGAATTCGTAGGCGGCAACAAATTAAAGGACGCACGCAGAGAATTACGAAAGGTCTGGCAGTTAGGGTGCCGAAGGCCGGAGATGTTCTATTTGCTTTTGAAAAGCCTGCTCGGGACGAGATTGCTTAATATATGTAGGCATCTGAGAACGTTGATATTTGAAATTGATGCGTGAAGTGGAACTATGGATGCAGAATACCCTCTACCAAAAGGCACAGATGTTGTGGTTCTAATCCCGCATTACAACAATCTTGAAGGGTTGAAACGGTCGTTGTTTGCTGTTTCTCAGTCAATCATACCGGTTGATGTGCTGGTTGTAGATGATGGCAGCAGTACCTTGGTTGAAGAAAAACAGTTGCGGCAAATACATCCTTCGACCACCGTGTTGCACTCGCCGACAAATGAAGGTATCGAACATGCCCTCAATCGTGGGCTCCGATATATCTGCGACCATAAGCCGTACAAATATGTTGCACGCCTTGATGCCGAAGATATCTGTTCTCCGGACCGCTTCGCTAAACAAAGAGAGTTTCTGAAAAACAATCCCGATGTCTTTTTGGTAGGTTCGTGGGCTTTGTTTGTCGATTGTTCCGGCAAATCGCTCTGGAGGTTTTGTCCGCCCGTTAAGCACGAACACATCCGAAAGAGAATGTTCTTAAATAACATGTTTTGCCATCCCACCGTGATGTGCCGCCCGGAAATATTCAAAGAAATCGGGTTTTATTCTACTGAACATCCTTCTGCTGAGGATTTTGCTCTGTTCTTTAAAGTCACTCGACGATTTAAAGTGGCCAATATTCCTGAGTATTTAGTGCGCACATTTGTTACACCAGGCGGTATTTCGTTGGGCTGGCGCAATCAGCAGGTGAGGTCGCGCCTTAGAATTATACTCGATAACTTCGATTTTTCGTTCTGGGCTTTTTACGGCCTGACGCGTAATCTTCTTTTGTGGCTTCTGCCTGTTTCTTTCGTGCAAAATCTGAAGTGTCGGATGTTCAGGCCTTGAGTGTGTCTTGAATAGTCTAAATGGCCAGGACAGAAAACAAACCAACTGTCAGCATTATCATCCCGACTTATAATCGAAGGCGGTTAATAGGTCGTTCTATTAAGAGCGTGTTAAACCAGACATATCGGGATTTTGAACTTATTATTGTCGATGATGCCTCAACTGATAATACTGAAGAAGTTGTAGGTAGTTTCAATGACGAAAGGATTAAATACGTTCGGCACGAGAAAAACAAGGGTGAGGCAGCGGCGCGGAATACAGGCATAAAGACCGCTATGTGTGATTACATAGCATACCAGGATAGCGATGATGAATGGCTTCCTGAAAAACTGGCCAGACAGATGGAACTCTTGGAAAACGCACCGCCTGAAGTAGGTGTGGTATATACGGGCTTTTGGAAGACAGAGAACCACGGGAGGACTTATATTCCGTTTTCTTGGGTGAGTCAAAAGAACGGCGATATACACAAAGAGCTTTTGAAGGGCAATTTTATAGGCAGCCCCGTCGTTCTTATAAAAAAGAAATGTTTCGACACGGCGGGACTGTTTGACGAAAGGCTCCGCAATCTCGTGGACTGGGAAATGTGGCTTAGAATATCGAAGCACTACCATTTCAGGTGCGTCGATGAGCCGTTAGTGGTCGCACACTATGACGTGGATAATGTTTCCGACAATCCTGCCAGCCTCATTGAAGCGATAGAACTGGTGCTGGAGAAGAACCGCGACGAATTTGAAGCGGAGAAAAGACTGTTGGCAAGACACCGGATAAACATTGGTAATTTATTGGTCGCAAATGGCGAGGTAAAAAGGGGGCATCGCTATATAGTTAGCGCTCTTAGGTTATATCCATTTAGCATACGCTTGCTGTCGGCGGCTTTTTTGGCGTTTTTCGGCCTTTATGATAAAGTTGTTCGCGTACTTCGTAACATAGGCAGCAGACTGAAGGCATAAAATGATTCGACCTGCAATCTCAATTTGTATGGCAACGTATAACGGAGAGCAATTCCTCAGACAGCAGCTGGATTCTATCCTCGCTCAGTCTAATCAGGACTGGCAGCTTTTAATCAGAGATGATGGTTCAGACGATAATACCGTGCGCATCGTAGAAGACTACGCAGACCGCCTGCCGGACAGAATCAGGTTGGTTACGGATAATGGAAGTCATCTGGGAGCGAGTTTGAATTTCGGAAAATTGCTGGAGTATGCCGATACCGAATACATTATGTTCAGTGACCAGGACGATGTTTGGCTGCCAAACAAAATTGAGCTGACCCTAAATGCGATGAAAGCGGCCGAGCAGATTTATCCGGACAAACCCATATTGATACACACGGACCTGCGAGTTATGGATTCTGAATTGAAAACCATCGCAAATTCGTTGTGGAGCTATCAGAAGCTCTTCCCTGAGGCGGGCGATGATTTAAACAGGATTATGGCCCAAAATGTTGTAACGGGCTGCACAGTGATGATAAACAAAAGAGCTAAGGCCGTATCCATACCTGTTCCATGCGAAGCGATAATGTACGACTGGTGGCTTGCCCTTAATGTGTGCAGGCACGGCAAAATTATTTATGTGTCAATTCCAACCGTCCTTTATCGGCAGCATTCCGGAAACCAGTTAGGCGCACAAAAGGCGAGAAAGATAAATATCGTTCATTTTTTGAAGAAGCTGTGCCGCATAAAAAAGCTGATGTCAGCGCACTATCGGATGATAAAGAAATTTGACCCCGCTGCAGGCCCGTTGACGCTTATGTTGAATAAAACCTTGGCCAAAATTACTCAATTGTTCAGATAAATTCCGTCGGTTTATCCCTTTCCCAAAATGATTTCCATAATTATCCCTACCTACAACGCATCAAAATATCTGCCTTCTTTACTCAAAAGACTTGAATCGCAAACAATCAAGAATTATGAGCTGATGGTGGTAGATTCATCCTCAAACGACAATACTGTTGATATTGCTCAATCTCACCGAGCTAATATTATAACCATTCCACAATCGGAGTTTGACCATGGCGGAACAAGAACTTTAGCAGCTATAGAAGCAAAAGGTGATATTTTAGTTTATTTGACCCAGGATGCTTTACCGTACAATGAATATGCTATTGAAAATATCGTTAAGCCTTTTACTGAAGACACAAAAATTGGAGCCGCTTTTGGAAGACAATTGCCATATCCCCAAGCATCTGTCTTTGCAGAGCATTTGAGGTTGTTTAATTATCCTGACACCTCTTACACAAGAGTCTTGGACAACAAGAAAAAATACGGCATCAAAACAGCTTTCCTGTCTAATTCCTTTGCGGCTTATAGAAAGTCCGCATTGAAAGAAATCGGATATTTTAAAAGCGGTTTGCCTTTTGGAGAAGACGCCTGCGCCGGCGCAAAGATACTTCTAAAAGGGTATAAAATTGCTTATGTCGCCGAAGCAATAGTATTACATTCCCACAATTACACCGCTTGGCAGGCCTTCAAACGATACTTTGATATAGGAATATTTCATAGAAAGGAAAGTTGGCTCTTAAAGGAATTTGGAAAACCTGAAGAAGAAGGAATTAGGTACACAAAATCAGAAATTACGTTTTTATTGAAAAAGAGAAGGTTTGATTTACTTCCCAAGTCCGCGTTAAGACTCATTATGAAATACTTGGGATATAAATCGGGATTAAGTTATGAGCACATAAGACTGTTGATTACAAAAACTAAGCCTGTTATAGCACCTTTGCTCCCAGCAGACACAACAATAGAACGTAAGGAACGATTCAAGATGGCTTTTATCTGCGACTGGTTGACTGCTATGCGGGGCGGTGAACGTTGCCTGGAAGCTATTTGCGAGATTTACCAGGATGCTGACATCTTCACATTAGTACACTTCCAAGGCTCTGTATCGGAAACCATAGAGACGCACAAAATACAAACCTCATATATCCAGCGATTGCCTGGTAGTATGAAAAATTTCAGGAGTTACTTACCGCTTTTCCCTCATGCTATACAAAAATTCGATTTGAGTGGATATGATTGTGTCTTGAGTTTTAGCCATTGTGCCGCAAAAGGCGTCAAAGTTCCGGAGGGTGTCTTACATATATGTTATTGTTATACTCCGATGCGTTATGCTTGGCACATGCGGCATGCGTATCTGGACACACTGCGCCAACCAAAAAGATTATTGATAGAATGTGTACTAAACCGTCTCAAGAGATGGGATAGAAAAACTTCATCCAGAGTAACACACTTTATAGCTATCAGCAAAAATGTTCAAAACAGAATAAAACAAGCATACGATAGGGATTCAATAGTTATTTATCCTCCGGTTGAATGTGGTCGATTTGCCATTTCTGACAGCGATGATGGTTACTACCTTGTTCTTTCCGCATTGGTGCCTTATAAACGAATAGATATAGCGGTCAAAGCCTTTACTGCTACCGGTCAAAAACTCGTAATTGTAGGAAATGGCCCTGAGTTGACCCGCCTGAAGAGTATGGCATCTGCTAATATCTTTTTCGTTGATAATGCTGACGACAATGAAGTTGTCGAATACTTAAAAAAATGCAGGGCCGTGATATTTCCCGGGGAAGAAGATTTTGGCATCGTGCCGCTCGAAGCACAGGCCTGTGGTAAGCAGGTTATAGCTTTTGGCAAAGGCGGAGCATTAGAAACAATAATAGGATTGGACCACGCTCAAGCTGCAAAAGCAAATGCAACAGGAATATTTTTCTATGAGCAAACTCCCGAAGCACTGCGAGAAAACATTTTGCTGTTTGAAAAAACGAGAAACAAGTTTGACCCCCGGAAATGTCGTGATAATGCGCTTAGATTTGACCGCCCCATCTACCAGCAATCAATGCAAAATTATATTCAATCCCTAATAGCTGAAACCGCTCAGCTTACCCGCTGAATTTATGCTAATCTGACCGACTGTAGATAACTGCCTTCTCTCCCTTTCCTTTTCCCTCAACAGAATAAACCTCTTTCATTTGTAGCATCTCTTCGCCGCTCGGCGTGTTATTCTTGCCTTCGAATATTTTCACTGCATATTGGGCTTCTTTGGGGATAGCCCGACCGTCATACTTGACACTTCTGCGGCCGGAATAAAAACCAATACGAATATCAGAAACTGCTATAATATCTTTCTCGTCGGTATTCTCTACAAGCCATTGGGCAGCATCGTGGTAACTTTGTTTTTCTGCACGTATAGGTCTCAGTAATTTCGGACAGCATATAGCAATTCCGATTACTAATAAAACCGTAAACCAGAAGTCCGCATTGGCCTTGACAGCAAACAACCGTTCAATTGCTTTGGAGAATTTCTCATTGAGCCAGGATGCTAATGCCTCCAGGCCGGCAGGAACGTAAAAAATTGTAAATATCACTAACGGCAAAGTATGCCTTCTGCTCATATAGCCGAATTTGCAATATAACAATATCATTACGGATACATTGAGAGCAATAAGGGCGATTGTAAAAAACCTCTCTGGCTCGCACCAGTCTCGCTTTCTAAAATACTTATAAACTCCTATCAATAAAGCCGGCACAAAAAACCACATCAGCGTCTCGCTGACTCTTTGTGCTAGTTTACCCCATGCCCCTGCGATATCTGATGGCGCAAAGCCGGCGGCATATACACTATTTGAGCAAATTTGGATTCCCTGTTCATAAACTTCGGAGGATTGTCCGTTGGCTGCGAACTCGACTAACTGTTTTTTAGGAAATACCGCTCCTTTCAGTTTCATATACGGGCCGGCTATAATCAAAAAACCAACCAGCAGCAAAGCGAACGCAAATACCGCCTTACGTTTGCTTATAATCCGCCCGGAATAAAATACCTGCAGTCCCAGCCACAAAGTACCAAACACAATCACTTGAGCGCACTCAGGCCGAATTAGATACCCCATTCCAGCCGCCAGTCCCGAAAAACCAAACAGCCACCATTTCCCACTTACCGCTCCCTGTATCGACAGCAAAAAGCCGGCTGACAAAAAGAAAATATATGGCCAATCACTAAGGGCATCGCTTCCGTACTCTGCAGCGTCGGGAAGCAGGATAAGAATTAAGATAGCCCAGAAGCTGACTCTCTCTCCCACAATCTTTTTGCCCACAAAATAAAGTAATACCACAGTGAGCAATCTGAAAACAAGCGCCACAGCTTGAGCAGAATAAATCCAGCTCCACAGTGATGAACCATCATGTCCTATTTTTGCTATTTTATGTGCAACAACAATTAGGAAAGGATATCCGGGGTGCTGATATTCGCTCTTCATCGCCTTGATGGGGGAAGTCTCAAGTCCTCTGGCGTATTCTATGAAAGTTATCCCGTCTTTTGCAATAAGGACCGTCGTGCTGACAAGATATATGCCGACACAAAACGCAACCGCCAGTAGAATTGAGATATGAATGGTAGTTCTGCTTCTGCTGGATTGTTCATCCGTCATTTTAATATGCGTTCCTGCTTTTTATAATACGCCAGGGAGTTGACAACAGTATTCTAAGGTCCAGCCAAAACGACCAATTCTTAATATAGTATAAATCATATTGCAATCTTTTTTTTAGAGAAGTATCACCGCGAAAACCGTTGACCTGGGCCCATCCGGTCATTCCTGCCTTCAGTTTATGCCTGAGCATATACTTTTTGTATTCCTCAGAGAACTGCTTTACGAAGTGTGGCCGCTCCGGCCGCGGACCAACAAGACTCATTTCCCCTTTTATTACATTTATAAGTTGAGGCAGCTCGTCCAGACTTCCGCGCCGCATCCACGCCCCAATCGCCGTGCGTCTCGGGTCGTTCGGCTTGGCCCATTGCGGGCCGTCCTCTTCCTCCGCATCGACTCTCATCGTGCGAAACTTCAGCATTTCAAATTCCTTCTGGTCCATACCTACCCTCACCTGCTTGTAGAAAACCGGTCCCTTGCTGGATAGTTTAATCAGCACGCCGATTATTGCCATAGGAATCGAAAATATAATAAGTAGTGTAGCCCCAATTACTCGGTCGAAAATTTCTTTCAGCACAATGTTATACCCGCTCAACGGCGAATCTGCCGACGAAAACAGCAGCTGAGAACCAATCGGCACCGCCTCTGCATCGCTTATAGACATAAGGTTGCCCCAGTCAGGAACGATTCGTATAGTCACACCGGCACTTTGGAGAGACTCAAGAATCGGATATACCTCCTGTGCTTCGTTCCCGCTGAGAGTAAGAAAAACCTCGTCTATCCTCTTCTCTTTGACCAATTCCTCTAATTTATCAATTGGGCCGTACACAGGCACGCCTTCCACTTCTGTGCCGATTCGGCTGGGATTATTGTCCACGTAAAACTTGCATCTTAATCCCAGCCATCCCATCTTCTTAATGTCCCTGACCAGCAGTTGTCCCTTTTTCCCCGCTCCCACCACCGCATAATATCGCAGGTTATATCCTCTTCTTCGCAGGAACCGTAAGCTCTCTATCGCCAGTAAATGTGAGATACACAGCCCCGCAAACAGCATCGCTATGAACAATATCAGCAGCTTCCTTGAGTAAGGCACATTCTGAAGGTAATAGAGAAATGCCAGCACTAATAGACCGCTCAGCAGGCTCGCCTTCAAAATATCCACAAGCTGCCTGAGCATACCCTGAACGCGCTTGGATTTGTAAAACCCCGACCACAAACACCCTGCATAGCAGATACAAACCACCGGCACCGCCAGAGTTAGATGCCCCCGCAAACTTGGTATCCCCTTTGTGGTCGCGAATATCCCTAAATAGAATCGAACGAAATAGACAGCAATCCAGACAACGGCGATAATTATAATATCGATAATTGAGCGAAGCAGTGAAAAAAATGCCGCATATCTTTTTAGCATATTACCCCTTCAAACTTATCTCGGCTTTCACATCCCACAATCCCGATTATTTTGACTTTTACCCCCAAAAACTGCAAGATAAATCCCGAAAAGATATGTCTCATTTCTCGAATGTGAATCTATGCGCGTCAGCGTCGATTTTTATCGTATCGCCCTCGGCAAATTTGCCGGTCAAAAGTTCAGCGGCAAGCGGGTTTTCTAATCGCTGTTGAATCGTCCGCTTCAAAGGCCTTGCACCAAAAACAGGGTCATAACCCTCGTCCATAATCTGCTTACGCGCATCGTCCGTGAATTCAATCCCTATCTTCCGTGCATTCATACGTTCACTGAGGTAATTGAGCTGGATATCAACAATCTTTCTTAAATCCTCTTTTGTGAGCATATGAAAAACGATTACCTCGTCGATACGATTCAAAAACTCCGGCTTGAAGACCTTTTTGAGGGCATCTTTGACATGGGCCTCGATTTCCCAGTCTGCCCCGGATTCTTCAGTCAGTTCCTGAATTTGTTGGCTTGCAATATTGCTGGTCATAATGATGACGGTATTTTTGAAGTCCACGGTTCGGCCCTTGCCGTCGGTTAATCGGCCATCGTCGAAAACCTGCAGAAGCACATTGAACACATCCGGATGTGCCTTTTCAATCTCATCTAATAAAATCACCGAATACGGCTTTCGGCGGACAGCCTCGGTCAATCTGCCGCCTTCTTCGTAACCAACGTAGCCGGGCGGTGAGCCTATAAGCCTCGCAACCGAATGTTGCTCCATAAACTCACTCATATCTATCCGAATCATAGCGTTAGGGTCGTTAAACAGAAAATCAGCGAGCGCCTTGGAAAGTTCGGTCTTGCCGACTCCAGTCGGCCCGAGAAATAGAAATGAGCCTATCGGCCGATTCGGGTCACCCAGCCCGGCTCGGCTCCTGCGCACCGCATTGCAAAGTGCCGTAACTGCTTCTTCCTGGCCGACTACTCTTTCAGCGATAGCCTCCTCCATCTTCATTAATCGTTCACGCTCACCGCTCAATAATCTTGCCACCGGTATCCCTGTCCATTTGGAAACTACATCAGCTATGTGCTCTTCGGTTACTTCGTTCTGAATTATGGTCCTGTCGGATTTGGAAAGTTGCTCCTCTTTTTCTTCTAATTGTTTCCTTAATTCCGCTATTGTGCCGTATTTCAAACGGGCAGCGGCCTCCAATTCGCCTTTGCGCTGAGCGTTTTCAAACTGGTTTTGGGCATCTTCAATTTTTTGTTTTAGTTGTTTTATCTGGTCAATTTCGCCTTTTTCGCTTTCCCATTGTGCCGTCAGTTTCTTGTCCTGCTTTTGCAGTTCGGCCAATTGTTTCTCGGCGTGTTTTAATCGCTCTTTGCTTGCGTTGTCGCTTTCTTTTTTCAATGCTTCACGTTCAATTTGTAGCTGAATCGTTTTTCTGCGAATGTCATCCAGCTCGGCAGGCAGTGAATCGTTCTCAATCCTCAGCTTCGAAGCTGCCTCGTCAATCAAATCTATTGCTTTGTCCGGCAGCCATCGGTCGGAAATGTACCGGTTCGACAGAGTTGCTGCCGCCACAAGCGCAGAATCCGTAATTCGAACCCCGTGATGGGTATCGTAGCGGTCTTTTAGGCCTCGCAGAATCGCTATAGTTTCCTCGACGCTCGGCGGGTCAATCAGAATCGGCTGAAAACGTCTCTCAAGCGCAGCATCCTTTTCCACATATTTTCGATAGTCGTCAATCGTGGTTGCACCGATACATCGCAATTCCCCTCGCGCAAGCGATGGCTTCAGCAGATTGCCCGCATCGACCGCGCCCTCGGCTTTGCCCGCACCGACGACGGTATGCAGCTCGTCGATAAAAAGTATTATTTGCCCCTTAGCCCCGACTACTTCTTTCAGCACCGCTTTGAGCCGGTCTTCAAATTCGCCCCTGAACTTCGTCCCCGCTATCAGTGCCCCCATATCCAGAGCGATAATCTTTCTATTTTTCAAACCCGCAGGAACGTCACCGGCAACTATCCGCTGGGCAAGGCCTTCAACAATTGCGGTCTTGCCTACGCCCGGCTCACCGATTAACACCGGATTATTTTTCGTTCGCCGATTGAGGACCTGCATACATCGCCGGATTTCTTCGTCTCTGCCAATCACAGGGTCGAGTTTTCCCTTTTGGGCCATCTCCAAAAGGTCAATCCCGTAACGCTCCAGCGCCCTGTATTTCTCTTCCGGACTTTGGTCGGTTATCTTTTCATCGCCGCGAATTTCTTTCAAAGCATCTTCAATCTGGTTAGGCGTAATTGAATTAAGCCGTAAAATCTCTTTCGCGTCGCTCTGCACCGAAGCCAGCGAAATGAACAGATGCTCCACGCTCAAATACTCATCCCCCATTTTGTCAGCTCGATTTTGAGCG
>Ga0315282_10013222_pt1 | contig 12473 bp, 10 predicted proteins | sample YL17G07_20_MG_FD_203693 | JGI IMG/M metagenome (GOLD analysis project Ga0315282, IMG submission 203693) | Sediment microbial communities from Yellowstone Lake, YNP, Wyoming, USA - YL17G07_20 | ecosystem: Environmental > Aquatic > Freshwater > Lake > Sediment | place: USA: Wyoming | collected... | reverse complement strand
CATCAGAGATTTTGCCTTGGAATCTGTCTCGAACAACGAACCGGTTATCATCCTGACCAAGAAAGGAAGTGCAGCACAAGGGGCTCTCGAGGGAGAGACGAACGTAGAAATAATCGACCTAAAGCCTGATCTGATGCTGTCCCCAATCCTGGAGAAGCATAGAGAAGGCTCCTTAAGCCTAGTCTATGACAGTCTCACCGACTTGGCTCTTTCACAGAGACCCCAAGCTGCGTACATGTTCGCGCACAGCGCTATTGACCGATTAGCCTCGCCTGCGATTACTGCTCTCTTCCTTCTTAACTCGGAAGCTCACGATTCAAAAGAAGTCTACAGCCTGAGGGGAATCTTCAACGATCACGTGACTTATGGTAAGCAGGGTGCAACAGTCACCAGAGCCACCTGACCTCCAGCGCAGGGCGCCAGTCGGAACGAACAATCGGCGTATAGCGCGCGCCTATCTTTTACACATGATTTAGTCGGGTTAAGTACAGTTATTTTTTCTCCTTTGGAATTATCCCTTTGGCTTGGCGCGCGTTGGTGGTGGTGCCATAGCTGGCGAGGAGGATATAGATAACTGGTTGTTTGGTGTGGTAACGTGGATACTGGTTTTTTGATGTGGACATCCCACGCGGTCATTTCTCAGATACAGCGCGTGTTCCATGTGTAACCGCCTTGCACCGACGTGAGTTACAACAAGGGTATTGCTAAGGAAAAGCTTAGCATGCTTCGGTCAGCGCGCGCAATGAGGCACGCTGCAAATGTGATAGAGGATTGTCTCGCTATTGTCTTCTTTGTCAAGGCAACAATCGTGACGAAGCATATTATTGCAGAGAATGTGGCGGCGGATTACTCGTTAGTGAGACAAATGTGAGCGTCCTGACTAATGCAAGAGAAGAGCTTCGGAGCTTATCCAAGACAACAGCCCGAGCACTCAGGGCGGGGATGAATAAACCTCAGCTTATCGCGCTACTTAAGAAGCATGGAATCAGTGACACTATCTCACTAGAACATCCAGAGGTCAATGAAGAGAACTTCGTATTTGCTCTGCGAAAAGAAAGATATGAGTTAAGTGAAGATTTCTTTAGGGAACTAGCTAAAGAACTAAAGCTACCTTTTGTTGCAAAGGTGCATCTTGAAAACAAGTGCGATCTGAGCATCGTTCTTCCTTATCGTTTGTTGAAGGAGAATTTGGTTCTGCCCATAGAGATTTCCACTGATAAAGTGAAAATAGCTACCTCCAACCCATTAAACAGGGCGTTTTTCCAAGTTCTTGAAAACGTTTTTGTGAATAAGACGCTTGAGTTGTATGTGGCATCGACTGAGGCGATAGAAAAATCTATAGAACGAGGGTATAAGGGGCTTCATAGAGATAGAGCCCTGTTAGATCTGTATTATCGCAGACCAGATGAGTCTGCTCACCAGGTACTGTATCCTTGGCAGAGTTATACAATCGCAGGGCTATCGGTTTTCAGCGCATTTCTTTTCATCATAAACTACCCGCTTTCGTTTGTTTTTATCTTTTCGGTAATAAATATCGCCTATTTTCTCGTTAACCCTGTGAGATTCTATATTTCGCTTAAAGGATTCACAGGCTCTAAGAGAGCTATTCACGTATCTCATGATGAAGTAGAGAAACTAGAAGAAAAGAACTTACCTATTTACACTATCTTAGTACCTGTCTACGGCGAGACAGAAGTCCTTCCTCACATACTCCAAAACATATACAAAATGGACTATCCCAAGGAAAAGTTAGATGTCAAAATTCTGATGGAAGAGAAGGACAAGGAGACTCTTCGTGAAGCAAGTAGGCTAGGCTTGTTCGGTAACCCCGAGACAATTATCGAACCCATGGATACTCATCAATACAAGGAATTTCTCAAGACTTTTGATGCGGTGGTAGTCCCTGATGCCAAGATCACAACTAAGCCCAGAGCTTGCAACTTTGGATTACTGAGGGCAAAAGGTGAGTACTGTGTGATATACGATGCAGAAGATGATCCTGAGCCTGACCAGTTGAAGAAGGCGGTGCTAGCCTTCTCTCGGTTCGACAAGAATCTAGTCTGCCTCCAGTCCCGTTTGAACTTTTACAATCCGAAAGAAAACCTGCTTACTAGATGGTTCTCCTTAGAATATTCCTACTGGTACGAATATTACCTTGAAGGCCTGGATCAAGTGGATGCTCCCTTGCCGTTGGGGGGGAACTAGCAATCACTTTAGGACAAAGCAGTTGCGCGAGCTGGGAGGTTGGGATCCATACAACATGACAGAGGATGGTGATTTAGGTGTCAGGATCTCCAGAAGAAAAATGGAGACTGCAATGTTAAACTCCTACACTTATGAAGAGGCTAACCGAAAACTTGGAAATTGGATACGTCAAAGATCACGATGGATCAAAGGGTATATTCAAACCTACCTGGTGCATATGCGTCGTCCACGTCAATTGGTAAGAGATATGGGCTGGAAACAATTCCTCTTTTTTCAACTCACCTTTGGTGCGAACATATACATGCCTTTGATAAATCCTTTGTTCTGGATGGTTACAGCCTTAACGTTTCTTATTCCAGGAATATTTCAATTTCTTTTCTTCTATCCGATTATCTATATATGCATCTTCAACATGGTTATCGGTAACCTGGTCTATATCTCGTTACACTTGTGGCCACCTGTGTTAAGGAGGAACTATACGTCGATGGCCTTGGCTCTCGCCATCCCTCTATATTGGATATTGATAAGTATTGGAGCCTGGAAAGGCGCGATTCAGCTGATCACTAAACCATTCTATTGGGAAAAAACCCAACACGGCCTCTCTGAAATACACAAGAAGGCGTGAGCCAATATGGCATTTCTTGAACAGCTGAAGAGAATCTATGCGTTTGAAGAGAACATTGTACCTAAGATCAACCAAGTACTAGACCTAATCCTTACCCAAACTGGTCTAGCAGAACAAGAAGCGAATGAAATCAGAAAAGTCCTAAACAGATTGACATACGAGTCACTAGAACATAAATCGACGATTGAGAAAATTCTAGGCGAGGAGAATCCATACGATAAGTAGATCCATGATTTACGACAAGATACAGGATCTATTAATTCTGGAAGCAAAGGCAAACCTTCTGTACAAGGGAGCCCTTGACTATCCTGAATCAGCAAGACACAAGAATACACTAATCAGAATAATGAATGTGGAACTAGAGCATTTCAAACAAGTCAAGAGAATTCTTGAAATGATTAGCCCCGATATCCAATAGCGGCAAATTCTAAAAGATTATTTAATGGTCACCTTACGCAGCAAGCCTTGAAAATAAATGGTATACGACTAAAGTCCTGTCATTCTCTTTACACAGAATCGTTAGCCTTTTGTTTGTTAGGTGTAAAATGAACGTTTGATTCTACGTAGTACTTCTGATTTTTTGCAGACGGGTTTCCACCCACTCTGTTATCCTTTCCTCGCTCATACTTTCGACTTCGCTCTGTTTCCTAAGTTTCTCGTCTATGACCTTCAATAGTTTTGCTGGGTCCATAGGCTTCATGATATATGCGTCGGCGCCCAAATTCAAGGACTTGACAGCGTTCTCTAAGCTTGGGTAGCCTGTGAGCATGATCTTCATCATTCGTGGCATGGTTCCGTGTATTTTGATCAGAAGATCTGTGCCTTCCATGTCTGGTAGCTTGATATCCAGCAAAGCCAGGTTGAATAGTTTGATCTTGGATTTCTCTATGGCTTCCCAGCCTGTCTCTGCGGTCTCGACAGAGTATCCTTTGAGTTGAAGAATGTCCTTGAGTGTTCTAGCAATTTCTTTGTCATCGTCTACAACTAGAATGCTCTTCTTTTCCATTATTGGAACACCCTCCTCTTCATTGGCATCTTTATTGTAAAGGTTGTCCCACTTCCCGCCTCACTCTCTACAATGATGCTGCCGCCATGAGCCTCGATCAGTCTCTTACAGACGGCCAACCCTAATCCTTGTCCTTTAGCCTTGGTAGTGAATAATGGATTGAAGAGCTTATTCATAGTATCTTCAGGTATGCCTATCCCTGTATCCTGGAAACTTATGAATACAGCGTCCTGGGTGATTGAAGATCTTATGGTTAACTCTCCTCCATCAGGCATGGCCTGCAGAGCATTTGTGATTGAATTGATGAAGACCCGTTGCATGAGTAATGGGTCAACCACTAGCACAGGCGAATCCTCTCCAATTAGTTTGTAGATTCTAATATTTTCTGGAATTGTTATCGTTGAGAGAGCATGATTGATTATTTCGAGTATTTGAGTCTCGACAAGCTCAAGTTTCACGGGTCTGGCGTAATCCTGAAGATCTGAAACAATCTTGTTCATGTATTCAACCTGTTCTTTGATTCGTCCAGATATGTTGTCCAAGCCTTGTTTTTCCATAATTACTTTGCAATGTGAGGGCATATTATTGATCACCTCTATCGTCAGGTAAACCATGTTGAATAAGACCTGCAGAGGGTTGCGGAGGTCATGGCCGACCATCGCCGCAGTCTCGCCAATAGCTGCTAAACGTTCAGAATCCAGTAGAGCTTTCTCCATCTTCTTGCGTTCCGTTATGTCGCGGGCAACGCCTTGTACTGCTGGCCTACCACGGTAGGTGGAAGGAATAGCTACAACCTCGACATCAATAGTCTTCCCATCCTCACGTAAATACTTCTGCTCGGTAAGGCGTGCTTCTCGCCTTTCCTCGAGCGCCCGCACGATCCGCTTCTTAACTGTTTCCTGATAATCTGGGTGCACAATGTCCAGTATTGGTTTTCCAATGAGTTTTTCAGGGTTTGCCGCGCCGAGGAGGGTTGCTCCGGCGGGATTCATATAGACGATTTTGCCTTCGCTGTGAGCGAAGATCATGTCTGGACTGTTTTCCACAAGTCTGCGATAGCGTTCCTCGCTATCGACCAGATCTCTGCTCGTCTCTTTAACCAAATCTTCCAAATGTTCAGAGTAACGCTTCAGTTTCGCTTCCATCTTCTTGCGCTCAGTGACATCGCGAAAGCTAATCACTCTTCCAATGACTTCTACTCCAAGCTGTTGAGGTCTAGAATATCGTTCGAAGACTCGTCCATCCTTGAACTCCAGAAGGTCCGATCTCTCCAGTTCGGGATCGGCATATAGTTCTCTGGTTCTTTTGTAGTACGCTTCTGGATCTTTCACCTGTTTCTGAATTAACTTTACTAGCTGGCGGTCATCCTGTGATTTCATTACCGTCTCGGGAATGTGGAACATCTCCACAAATCTCTGGTTACAGTGGGCTATCTTTCCCTCTTTGTTGACTACGAGGATACCGTCAGCCGTCGATTCGAGCGTTGCACTTAACATGGAAAGGGAGGTTTCAAGCTGTTTTTCCATTCGTTTGCGCTCGGTTATATCCGCCCATATCGACAGGTAATACTTGAGTGACTCACCACGCATTATTGTTGCGGCGTTTATCTCTACCCAGAAGTACTCCCCATTCTTCCTCTGCCAGCGTTCCTCATAGTATCGGGCCCCACCCACCATATGATCCTTTAGACGTTCGGTAACCCTTTCAATCGATTCTTTCGGCCACCAAGGGTATGGGGGTTTCCCCCCAACAACTTCCGACGAAGAATAGCCCGTTATTCTTTCGAGCGCAGGGTTCACGTACTGTATAGAAGTATCTGGATTCACAACCAGTATTGGATTAGGAGAATTGGTCAGCAGACTCGAACTGAACTCTTCACCCTCAAGGGACAACTCCTTTACTCGCTTCTCTTCTATCACGTCTCTGACTGCGGTCACGATTCCTCTTTTGCTGTCGAGTGGCGTTGTATGTCCGGAATGGATGTGGCTTACCATTCCATCGGTCTCAGACAAACGTGTGTCCTTGAAAGAATCTCTTCCTTCATTCAGTGTCTCACGCATTTCGCATGGTATGCGCCCATTATAGCATGGGATGCTGCTGGTTCTGATGGCTCCATACGATCCCGTATTCTGAGCTTGCTCCTTGATTTTGACTGCTACCGATCGGAGCACTTCAACTCGCCCTCCCTGGACTTATAGGTCGACCTTGACCTTGCCTCTCTTTACCAAGATTTGATCATGATCTCTGACGAAAACCAACAAGTCACCGGCATCCAGTTTCAGAATGCCTCTAACCGGTTTTGGAATGGTCGTCTGAAACTTTCCGGTCAGCTTTGAACTGCCAATGAACTCCATGCAGAAATCATTACCTCAAGGAAGTAATGAAGTAAGCTCAGATAACTGCTCTGTCACCAAAATCGTGATAATTGTGTTACACCCGGTAAGCTGGCACGCATGCATCTTGGTAGTTGTTTGGTTCGTTTCCGCTTTTGGTCCACCGGCCCCTGATGAACACACCATCGGTTTGAGTGGGCTCTTCATTTGGCTGCCCGTTATTCTTGGCTATTGGACTGACGCGCGCTATGCCATTAGTTTTTCACCTCCCTCGATCTGCTTGATGATGGATCTCACAGGATTTATTGCGGCACAGCGTTACGATTTATTGGATGGTAAATCTTGAAAAATACCAAGGGGGCGCACGCTAAAGAAATATTCAAAACCGGACAGCAGGTAACAATTGACGGAAACGAGGGAGTCGTCTTCCTAATGGAGAAATGAAAAGTGGATACTGACACTATTCATGAATTTGGAAGTCATGCAGACTGGAGTGAAAGCTTCTACTTCAACTTCTATGACAAGCAGAATGATATCTGCGCGTTCATGAGGATAGGCTTGAAGCCTAACAGTAACGAGAAGAACATGTTCTGCTTCTTCATGTTGGCTGACGGATCAATGGTAGGCATGAAAGACAAAGACCCCTACGACAATACTGACCTGAAAGTGAAGAACCTGCAGTTTGAAAGACTGGTCCCCGAGAAACACTGGAGACTGAGCTTCTCTGGATCCATGAACAAATTCTCAGCAGAAGCTCTCACCCAAGAAAACGTGTCATTCTCAGTGGATTTCGAGTCATTAAACAAGATCTTCGATTACAGAGAGTGCGTTAGCGGCCTGAGAGCTGAGATCTCAAGAAATGTCGCTTCAGAACACTTAGAACAGTTCGGAAGAGCAAGAGGAAGCCTGGTTGTTGGGGCCCATGAGTACTCCATTGACGGACTTGGCGAGAGGGATCACTCTTGGGGTGTAAGGGACTGGAATGCGCCGAAACAGTGGACCTGGCTAACCTGCCAGTTCTCCGAGAAGTTGGCCCTAAACGTTACTAAACTGGTTGTCGACCAAGGTGTTGTAGATGCGGGCTACATCCACATCAACGGTGAGAATATCCCGTTGATAAAATCGGATATTAGGTCCAATTATGATAAAGACGGGAATCCCAAATCAATGGAAGTTCAAATCAGGGACAAGATGGGTAACGCGTATGAAGTCAGCGCCACAGTGTTAAGATTGGCAAGGGTTCCTTTCGAAGGGAGCGGAAACAAGCTGTCTATACTTTATGAGCCGCTGGCCAGGTACTCCATCGACGGCTTGACCGGTTACGGAATCGCCGAGCAGCTAATTAGGAAATCTTGATGCTTACGACAGCTGGAGCGCTCCCAGCTATTTGAAGAGGTAGCTCACCTGAACTGTAGATGAGATCTCAAGCTCGCCGGGGGTTACCGGAGTCTGAACATTTTCAGCTTTGTATAGTATTGGGCCTGGTTCATATCCTGGAGTTATACTTACTTCGGTCGGCCCTATCAGTTCGACCCCGAGGCTTTTGCTTGTTGCCTCAGCTTTCTTTTTTGCATCCTGTATTGCCGCGGCTATGGCCTCATTTCGTAGATCGCTCAAACGGTCCTTGGAGATAGCGAACTGTATGTTATGCACGACATTTGTTCCTGCGCTTACGGCCGCGTCAATGATCTTTCCAACGTTGTTCAAATCACGAACAGTCATTTGAATCGTGTTGACTGCAAGATAACCGACGATGACTGGAGGCTTCGACTCATAATCCATCATAGGGTCTAGTCTATATCCTACTGTACGAATGTCATTCTCAGAGATGCCGTTTGACTTCAGAGCGTCAATGGTTGTGGTCATCTTTCGAGCATTGTCTTGCTGTGCGCTTTGGGCGTCCTTTGACTGTGTTTGGACGGCAATCGTAACGTAAGCAAGATCTGGTTTGGAAAAGACACTACCGGTGCCCGAGACTACTATCGTTTTCGCAGACTTGGGTTCTTCTCCAAGCTGCGTGTAGGTGGGTAACGGATATGGAGGGTTGAATGTCGAAGTCCGGTAGACCAGAAACCCATTAAGAGCAATCAATGCTATGATAACTACTGCAAGAAGCCAGTAAATCCTTCTTTCACCATTCAACTCCATATCACTTCTCTGCGAATGAGTCACTCCGCGTGTCTTATAAAATCACACTTTCGAACATTGCTTTCGCGTTGAGTTCGATGCATTGAATCGGAGCTTGCTGCGAAAATAATCTTCCCTGTCGGTTAATTTAGCTCGCCAAGATGCTAGAAGTTAGCAGTGGATTTTCCAATGTTGTGCTTGGGCTTCTGACTTCGACACTAGAAGAGTTCGTGACTCATCAAGATTGTTAAGGATGTAACTCAACTCTGCCAGGACGTGTGACAGTAAATTCAATGCATTGAGTCCTTTAGTATTTTACAACTTTAGACTAAAGGAGGATTCTTGCTTGAAAACTCTGGGGAATTCAAAGGTTTCACCACAATTTCAAATTACTATTCCATTAGCTGCAAGAAAATTCCTCAAGGTAAGGAAAGGTGACCTCATCGTATTTGTCGAAAATCGGAGTAACTTGTTACTAAAACTAGGCGAAGTCAGGATTAAACGTTGAAACAGGCTCGCGCGATAATGAAGTGATGATGAGGGTTGGCAATCTCCAGCATAGTTCTCTACTACATGTATTCCTTGATCGGCGTTTCTGCTATCAGTACGATAGCGGCTCTCTATGTCTGGCTGCGTCGGTTCCACCGCAGTACGGCATTGCTACTGCTGGCCGGCGTTGTGTGGGCACTTGGGATGGCGCTGGAAATATGGAGCACTGATCTAGCGGCCAAACTGTTCTGGTACAAGGTTCAATACATCGGCATTATCGTCGTGCCGACAGGCTGGCTTTTCTACACGCTTCAATACCTCGGCCGCGAGAAATGGTTGACACGCCGCATGTTGTCCCTATCATGTGTCGTCCCCATTGCGACGTTGTTGCTCGTTTTCACCAATGAAATCCATGGTCTAGTCCTCAGCCGCGTCGAACTGATTACTAACTCGCCGTTCTTAGGGCTCAAACTAGGTTTATGGTTTTGGATCTTTGTTGCATATTCATGCCAACAGCTTCTACTGGCAGCGGCACTGGCCCTCCAGACGCTCATTAGAGAGCCGCGTCTTTTCCGACGTCAGGCTGTTGTTTTGCTCTTCACGATCACATGTCCATTATTAGCCAGCACAGCAATACCTCTTGGTTTCGACTTGCTCCCTTCTGTTTTCGCACCTCTTGTGTATCTGACAGTCGGCATCATACTTGTGATGCTTGACCCAATGCGTCTGCGCATAGGGGATATTCTGCCGGTGGCCCATGATGTTGTTGTCCGTGGCATGACTGACGCAGTCATAGTCCTGGATGATCAGAACCGGATCCTGAGCCTAAACCCAGCTGCCAAGGATCTGATTGGGTGCTCCAGCCCAGACATCACCGGAAGACCGCTAGAACAGGTATGGGACGCGTGGCCCAATCTAGCTAGTATTCCCTCGGATGAATTCGAAGCGGGGAAGGAAATGACGCTGAATACGAGAGGTGAACGACGAACTTACGATACAAAGATCTCCCATCTTGAGAAAGATGGTCAGGGTCACGTGGGTACCCGAGTCATTGTCATGCGTGATTCTACTGAACGAAGGCAAGCGCGCGGGAAACTGGAAGATTCTCTCTCCTTGTTGAGTGCGACACTCGAATCAGCAGCCGATGGTATCTTTACAGTTGACAAAAAGAGAAAGGTCACCAATTACAACCGAATATTCGTAGAGATGTTTGGTATCCCCCAGGTAGTTCTAGACTCGCATTTAGACTACAATGTTGTGGCGTTTGTTCAAAGGCAGATGAAAGATCCCAAGGGTTTCATTAGAACTACTGAAGAACTGTTTGAACATCCAGAACTAGATAGATCGGACATTTTGGAACTAGAGGATGGGCGGATTTTTGAACGATACTCCAGACCTCATTCGGTAGGGGGAGAAATTGTCGGTAGAGTTGTCAGTTTTCGAGACATCACCGAACGCGTGCGAATGGAAAAAGCTCTTCAAGATCAGGCCGAACATCTGCAGGAATTAGTTGAAGAGAAAACTAAGGAATTAGTAAGATCACAACAATTGCTGGAAACGACTCTAGAGAGTGCTCCAGACTTTGTTTACATGAAGGACAAAGATATGAGATATATTTATGTTAACAACTCATACTGCAAGTTTTTCGGTAAGACTAGGGAGCAGATTCTGGGGAAAACTGTCTACGAGCTCTATCCCAAGGAACAGGCCGACATTTTCACCCAGGAAGATAGGGATGTGTTTGAGAAGGGGTCTAGTGTTTTTTCCCCTGACTTGGCAATTACAGACGTGGAGGGTCATGTTCACACGGTTAACGCTATTAAAACGCCGGTAAAGGACACTGAAGGTAATGTGACTCATCTCATAGGTATAACGAGGGACACTACCGACCGTAAGCTGATGAAGGTGATGAATGATTGATCTATTGCTGCTGCTACTCGTAAGCTGCGAACGCTAGTCTCCATTAAAGACTATGCTGACTACGTTCTTTCTGGAAAGCCGGGGCAGATACCTCCAGCTGTTGAGTCAAATCTTTCTATGGTGAAGCAGAATACTGCGCGCGCGGTGCTCAACCAGTTCTACTCTGTTTAGCGTGTGCTACAACACCTGTAAATGCGAAATAGACAAAGTTTAAGATTTTACTAGGACTCTTACGAACGGTACTTAATCGAGGTTATCGGCACTGTCGACACGACCAAGACTTAGAAGTAGAGAAGTCATTGAAGGTCCTGACCGTTACGTTCATCGTGCCTTGTTCAAGTGTGCTGGTTTTACCGAGGAGGATATGAGTAAACCGCTAGTTGCGGTGGTTAACTCATGGAATGAACTGGTCCCAGGCCACATACACCTGAGAACTCTAAGTCAGCACGTCAAGCGAGGCATCCTTGAGGCTCAGGGAACCCCCATAGAATTCAACACAATCGCTCTCTGCGACGGTATTGCCCAAGGTCACGAAGGGCTAAGAATGTCTCTGCCCAGCAGAGAATTGATCGCTGATTCAATCGAGATAATGATTCAAGGTCACATGTTCGATGCGATGGTCTGTCTAACTACTTGCGACAAGATCAACCCAGGCATGTTGATGGCCGCGGCACGTCTGGACATACCAACAATAATGGTTCCTGGAGGAGCGATGTTGCCCGCCTGCCCCACATGGGGATACTACCAGGGCCAGAATATCACTGTAGGGCAGCTTTTTGAGGTTCCAGGACTCCTTGAGGCTGGCAAGATGACCGTTGAGGAAGCAGCATATCTTGAAGACATCACATTGACTGGGCCTGGTGCTTGCGGAGGACTATACACCGCCACAACCACACAAGCATTGATGGAAGCTCTGGGAATGACTCTACCATACATGGGCACTACGCCTGCAGTCGATGCTGCGAAGACACGCCTATGTCACGACATAGGCAAACAGATCATGACACTTGTCGAGGAGGATGTCAAACCCAGCCAGATCATGACCCGAGAGGCTTTTGAAAATGCGATTACTGTGGACATGGCACTGGGCGGCTCGACAAATACGATCCTTCATTTGAAGGCTGTAGCGAACGAAGCTGGAATCAACCTCCCGCTTGAACTCTTTGATGAGATAAGCAGAAGGACGCCCCACCTCTGTAACATGTCTCCAGGCGGAGTCTACAAGATCATTGATCTCCACAACGCTGGAGGCGTTCCAGCTTTAATGAAGGAACTAAGTGACATACTTCACACGGACCTCAAGACAGTCTGCGGAAAAACCATCAAAGAGATAATTGACCAGGCTAGGGTTTTCAATCCGGAGGTCATTAGGCCGCGAAGCAATCCAGTCCACAAAGAAGGAGGATTGGCTATTCTTCGCGGAAGCTTGGCACCTGACGGAGCGGTTCTGAAGATCGCTGCCGTAACCTCCAAGATGTACAAATTCAGAGGTCCAGCCAGAGTCTTCAACAGCGAGGAAGAAGTCATCACGGCACTCAGGAAAGGAGCCATCAACGCAGGAGACTTCATAATCATCAGATACGAAGGGCCGAAAGGCGGACCTGGCATGAGAGAGATGCTGATGGCCACCGCCATGATTGTTGGGATGGGTCTTGAAGAGTCCTTGGCACTTGCAACAGACGGAAGATTCTCTGGAGCAACTAGGGGCCCATGCATCGGGCATGTCTCGCCAGAAGCAGTTGAAGGTGGACCCATAGCCCTCGTGAAA
>Ga0315282_10013221_pt1 | contig 12475 bp, 15 predicted proteins | sample YL17G07_20_MG_FD_203693 | JGI IMG/M metagenome (GOLD analysis project Ga0315282, IMG submission 203693) | Sediment microbial communities from Yellowstone Lake, YNP, Wyoming, USA - YL17G07_20 | ecosystem: Environmental > Aquatic > Freshwater > Lake > Sediment | place: USA: Wyoming | collected... | reverse complement strand
TCTCATCCAGCAATATATCATATAGGTTCTTTTTGCGATCTGTGTTTGCTGCGTCTGTAATGCTCATACCCCCTAAAGGACCGCCCACTATGCTAGAACCAATTTTTACAGTTAGGTCCATAGCACGCTTCCACCATTCAATTGAGATGCGACGGCCATCGATGTCAGGATGCAATAAATTATTATATGTATAGCTGGCTAGTCCGCCGAAAGCACTTTCAATACGAATCCCCCAATTCATGGTTGACTGAGAGATTTTTTCCGCCATTGAACTACGCATTGGTTCTGGCGTCCAAGGATCAAGAAGATCAAACGTAAACTGCACCTGTTCAACTCCAATTGTCTCTCTTACCATTTTTGCCCAGATTTCCGGTTCCGGCCATCTTTTTACTGCAAAGCTAAGGTTAATTCCAAAGTTCATTTGAGGACTCCTTTATTCTAAATTTGTGTGGCGGGCTCGCATCTGTTCCGGTGTCTGTCCAGTCTTCTCTCTAATTATTATGGATATAAGGTCAAAAAAGATGAGCTGAGCTATCTCATATAAACTGCCCATTGGCAGCAGGCTGGTTGTTCCGATAAGGTCATCTGCCATTGTCTGTGCTGGTAAATGGATAACAACATCAGCTTTACATGAGGCAATGCCATCAGGTTGCGCAGTTATTATCATTGTACGCGCACCTGCTTCTTTTGCAACACAGAGAAGCGCATATACCGTTGAAAAATTCCCAGGACCAGCACTGACAAAAAGAAGGTCACCCACACCTGCTGGTGGTGTTGTCATATCTCCGACAACATGTGCATTTAAGCCTGAGTGCATCATCCTCATACAAAATGCTTTCATCATCAGACCTTCTCGCCCTACTCCATAAAACGCTATGCGTTTGGCCTTTAATAATTCGTTACATATTGAATCCACGTTTTTTTGGTCAAGTGAAGTAAAAACTGATTCTATTTCGCCCAATGCCTGGCGGGCCATTTTTAATATGTCATTGCTTGGAGCTGAATCATCTTTCCAAATCATTAATTTTTCCTCCTCTATTAAGATTTATTTAATTTTGCTTTCAGATTAAAAACGTTAAGAGCGGTTGTCTCAAATATTGACTTTTGCTCATCTGTTGTGAATCCATAGGTTTTGATCTTTGCGAGCTCTGTTTCAAAGTTGTCTGCTAGATCTGAGGCAAACATAATCTTTGGTCCGTATGCTCTTACCCAATTTAATAACAGGTAGCCAGCAGTCCATGAAGTGTCGCCATAAATGTTAGGGCATAGCGAGAGTGCGGTTGCAGCTTCATCCGCCAAAATCATGGAGCCGCAGTGTGCCATTATTATTTTTACATTCGGATAGTCTTTTGCAACCGGGACGAGGTTTATCGGAGCTGCAAACGGGACACCAGAGCCTGTATGGACCATGACAGGTATTCTATATCTTTGTGCAATATTGAAGACCTTCCTTCCACATTTTGAATTGGGATGAACCCCGGTCGCATAAGTATGAAGTTTGATTGCAATGAACTCCAGGTCTTCAACGCATCTGGTTATTTCATCTTCATATTTTTTATCCTCGGTGTGTGGGTTGGGTGCTGCCATGCCAAAAAATTTTCCCGGGAATGATTTACTGAGTTTTGCTATCTCATTGTGTTGTGATCTTGCTCTTTCGATATCATGAGTAGTTCCTGGTTGCACTATTTGTATCACATCATTTTTGTTCATTTTATCTATTAGAAGTTCCTTAGCGAAGAGTTCTTCAAAGGTGAAATCCCAGCCCAGGTGAGCATGAATGTCAATAATCATATAACCTCTCCTTTTTATAGTAGGAAAATCTTCTATGCTCTATATATTTATTTAAATTTTATTGGCTTTTCCCGCGACCATCGATTGGCCAGATAGACTCCAGCATGTTATTACGAATGCAATAATAGCGGTCGTGTAGATTTACGGTTGTACAGCAGTGACTTGGAATGTATTCTATCTTTTGCAAATATTTAAGCTCATTGTCTGTGTCCAGTATTATCCCGTGTTCCTCTTCTTCTCTAAGTTTTAAATGCAGATAGTTCTTGATCAGGGGCATCCCTTCATCTGTGGAGCAAACCTTTAATCCTGCGTCTGTGATTGCGTATCCCGGACGTTTGTGAATTACCATAGTCAAAACTGTTAATGCATTTTCAAAGGAAAGCCCGAGGCGATTGTAGTCTGTGTCCATGAAAACATATGAACCCGCCTGAATTTCAGTCCATATGGTATTTTCACCCGTGATGTTATACGTGCCAGTTGCGCCACCGCTTATTTCGTTGACATTAAAGCCGTTTTCTTCGAGGTATTTTTTTATTTTTCCAATCTTTTCAATCATTTCCTGAACACCTCGACGTCTGGCTTCAATATCTGCATTATGACCAAGATGGCCTTCGTAAGCTTGGATTCCCTCAAAACTAAGCCCCTTTGAGTTACTTATTTTCTTTGCCAAATTTAAAACTTCTTCAGCACTGTTTACACCGCATCTTTTCATTCCGACATCGACCTCGATAAGTACATAAATTGTTGACCCAACGGTTGATGCTGCTCTGGATAACTGGGTGATATTCTTTTCATTATCTACTGCAACTGTTATCTTTGAATCACCGTGTGCAAGCCCAGCAAGTCTAAAGATCTTGTCTTCATCTACAATCTGATTTGCAATGAGCACGTCTTTTATACCTGCATTTACTAAAACTTCAGCCTCACCTAACTTTGCGCAAGTGATCCCCTTTGCACCTGATGATATTGTTTTATGGGCGATGGAAGCGCACTTGAATGTTTTGAAATGTGGCCTGAGTTTTGATCTTTTATTCCGCATATAATCTGCCATTGTCTTAATATTTTTTTCTAGCACATCAAGATCAATTAAAAGTGCAGGCGTTTCAATCTGTTCTTTTATAATCATATTTCACCAACTTTCAATATATTCTTGAAATTGTTTATTGTGTCATTATGTCTCCACCCGTCACAAGCAAGTGTTCTCCTGTTACATGTCGGGATAGATCGCTTGCAAAGAAAAGAACTACATCTGCAATATCCTCTGAATACCCCAACCTCTTCAGTGCAGTTAATTCAATATCCTCAGCTACTCTTTTTTTGCCAAACGCCTTGCGGTAATTTTCAAACATCCCTGTATCAATTATGGCGCCTGGACATATAGCATTACAGTATATTTTGTACTCCCCCATTTCTTTTGCTATAGCTCTTGTTAAGCCGATGATAGCAGATTTTGATGCGCAATACGCAGCGGCATTTTTTGCTGGCACTGGGGCAACTCCTGAGTCCGAGGATAAATTTATTATTTTACAGCCTCCCTTTTTGATCATCATTTTCGCAACTGCTTGGGAGAATAGAAACGTCCCTTTAACGTTAGTATCAAAATGTCTTTCCCAAAATGATTCATCCATCTCAAGAAATGGCATATATTCCTGTATCCCTGCGTTGTTGACCAAAATATCGATTCTTCCAAATATATTTACTACCTTATCTACTGCAGCATCAATCTCATCTTTTTTTGAGACATCAACTCCAAAGGCGAGAGTTTTATTCCCAGTACTTTTTTCGATTTCTTCTGCGACGAGTTTTGCTCTAGTCTCATTTCTTGAACATAGAATCACAATTGCCCCATTCTCGGAAAAAATATTTGCGACCGCCCTGCCTATACCCTGTGTTGCTCCAGTGACTATTGCTATTTTGTCCTTCAATAACATGTTCATTGCATAGCTCTCCTTTCTTTGTTAGAGAAATTTACTTTGAGCACAAAATTTGTGCTGACTTCTTACGTGAATATCTTTGACGGCATCCAAGTACCCCAGCCTTATATATATAATTCTATAATTATTATATTTTATTTAAACATTGTTGGCAACGTTATCAAAATGATATAAAATCTTTTTTGTTAGTTTATCGTGCTTAAAATTAGAGAAATTTTCTGGACTGGCTAAATTGGAGTTAAGGAAAACACCCTTATATGATTTGCATATTAAATATGGCGGCAGGATTATTGATTTTGAAGGCTGGGCGCTGCCTGTTCAGTATTCAGGGATAATTGATGAACATATAAATGTCAGAAATAGGGTGGGGCTATTTGATGTTTCCCATATGGGTGAGATTTCGGTGAAAGGAAAATGTGCCGGTGAATTTGTCCAAAAACTTATTACAAATAACGTCTCTATTTTAAGAGAAGGCCGGATTATCTATTCGCCTATTTGCAATGATGGCGGCGGTATTGTAGATGATGTTCTGGTTTACAGGATTTCAGGTGAGCATTATCTTCTGGTAGTTAATGCATCAAACACCGAAAAGGATTTTAGGTGGATGGTGGAGAAGAAGATTCACGGAGTTAGTATTGAAAATTTTTCCTACGACATCTCACAGCTTGCAGTTCAGGGGCCCTGCTCCGAGAAAGTGTTATCCCAAATAACTGACTTTGCGATATCCGACTTGGGATACTTTTGCTTTAAGGACAATGTGAGTATTAGTAAAACACGGGCTTTGATCTCGAGAACGGGCTATACAGGTGAAGATGGGTTCGAGATCTATTGTTCACCGGAGAAGGCAAAATACCTATGGGAGGATGTAATGGAAGCTGGTGAAAAATACGGTATTAAGCCCGCCGGATTAGGCGCGCGGGATACCTTGCGGTTTGAAGCCTGTATGCCTCTTTATGGACATGAGTTAACCGACGATATAAATCCTCTTGAGGCTGGCTTGGAAAGGTATGTAAGGATGGAGAAAGATGAGTTCATTGGGAGGAGTGCACTGCTGAAAATGGTAAAAAGCGGAGTACCGCGGAGGCGGATTGGATTAAGAATGATGGATAGGGGAATCCCGAGAAAAGGTAATTCAGTATTTAAAGATAATGAACAAATAGGCCGTGTAACATCCGGTAGTTATTCACCAACATTAGGAAATAATTTTGGTATGGCCATAGTCAGGTCAAGCGACGCGGTAATTGGCGATTTGATAGATATTAATGTCAGAGGGAAAATGCTGAAAGCTGAAATAATCGATATGCCATTTTATAAAAGAAAAATATAAGTGACTGGAGGTTTTGCTGATGGATGTCCCTAAAGATCGAAAATACTCGAGCGACCACGAATGGGTTAAGGCGAACGGTAATAATGCATATGTTGGAATAACTGATTTTGCCCAGAGCTCTCTTGGTGATATTGTGTTTGTTGAACTTCCGGAGCCCGGGAAAAGCTATGCTGCCGGAAATGCAATTGGAACTTTGGAATCGGTCAAAGCAGTATCAGACGTTTTTACACCGATTTCGGGTAAGGTTCTGGATATCAACAAAGAGTTGCTTAATGATCCGGGACTGATAAACAGGCTGCCCTATGAAAGCTGGATAGTGCTTGTTGAGATTGAAAACCCACAGGATTTAAATGTTCTGCTTTCGAGCAGGGATTATGAGCAGTTGTTGCAGAAAGAGAGATAGTGTATGTTTCGCTTTATTCCGAATACCGATGATGACAAGAAAAAAATGCTTAAAGCAATTGGAAAGAGTTCAATTGACGAGCTTTTTTTTGATATACCTGAGGAAATTAAGACAAAGTCTGACATGAAAATCCCTGGTCCTCTTTCTGAGATAGATATAAAACGCCATTTCCACGATTTGGGAAATAGAAACATGATATTCCGTATATGCTTTCGAGGTGCAGGTGCATACAGAAGATACATTCCCTCAATTGTAAACCACGTCATTTCAAGATCTGAATTTTATACCTCTTATACACCCTATCAGGCTGAAGTCAGTCAGGGGATTCTTCAGGTAATTTTTGAATATCAAACTATGATGTGTGAGCTTACTGGTATGGAAGTGTCAAATGCTTCTCTTTACGATGGTGCAACTGCAGGTGCTGAAGCAGTATTTATGGCGGTAGATCTGACCGGGAAAAATAGGGTTCTACTCTGTAGAACTTTAAACCCCCAGACCAGGTCGGTCATAAAGACCTACAGCAATTTTTCTACTGCCAGAAATATTCGGATTGAGGAGATACCATATAGGAATGGCCGTACAGATCTTGATGTTTTGGAAAATAAAATGAACGAAGAGGTTGCATGTGTGCTGGTGCAATACCCTAATTTTTTTGGCATTTTGGAAGAAGTTATTGAGATCGAGAAAATAGTTCATAAGCACGGTTCCTTTCTGATTGTTAGCGCAGATCCAATTTCCCTCGGACTGTTGAGATCACCCGGTGAACTTGGTGCTGATATAGTTATTGGTGAAGGTCAATCGCTAGGTACCCCGCTCAGTTTTGGTGGCCCATATCTTGGGTTTATAACAACAAAGGAAAAATACGTGAGGAGATTACCAGGCAGGATCGTCGGAGAGACGGTTGATCGTGATGGGAACAGAGGTTTCATACTCACACTGCAGGCAAGAGAGCAGCATATACGAAGGGGAAATTCTGCTTCAAATATATGCTCAAATCATCAGCTGAATGCAGTTGCAGCTACAGTATATCTCACTGTCATGGGCAAAAGGGGGATCAGTGAAGTTGCTGAACAATGTCTGCAGAAGGCACATTATGCATTCGAGGAAATACTGAAGGTTGCTGGTATGAAGCCTGGTTTTTCGGCACCATTTTTTAATGAGTTCGTTATTAAATCGGACATCGATCCTGACAAGATAAATGAATTTCTTCTTAAGAATGATATACTTGGTGGGTATGATCTCTCAAGGGATTTTACTGAGTTGGATAAACACCTGCTTTATTGTGTGACTGAATTGAATACAAGACGGGAGATCGAAATGCTAACTGAAGCGCTAGGGGCATTGAAGTGATAGAAGCAATGGATTTAATATTCGAGAAGAGCAGAGCAGATAGATGTGGTTATCAGTTGCCAGAGCTTGATGTCCCGTCAAGAAACCCCGATGATTTTATACCTGCCGATTATCTGAGAAGAGATGCGCCTGACCTGCCGGAGATTAGTGAGATTGACGCTGTGAGACACTTCACCAGTTTGTCTAAAAGGAATTTTGGTGTTGAATCGGGCACCTACCCACTAGGGTCATGCACCATGAAATACAACCCCAAGATAAATGAGGATGTTGCACGTATTGAGAGCTTTGAAAATCTGCACCCCTTGCAGCCCGAAATGACAGTTCAGGGTGCGCTTGAGTTGATGTATATAATGGAGCTTTTGCTGTGTGAGATTACAGGCATGGATAATGTATGTCTTCACCCCGCTGCAGGAGCTCATGGAGAACTTCTGGGTTTGATGCTCATAAAAGGGTGGCACAATCAGAAGAAGGATTATGAGAGGAATACGATACTGGTACCGGATTCCGCTCATGGTACAAATCTTGCAAGTGCGGCTATGCTGGGTTACAGAGTAGTCGAGGTCAAATCTAATGACCGAGGACTTGTTGACATGAATGACTTCACAGAGAAAGCCAATGAACACATTGCCGGTTTTATGCTGACCAATCCAAATACTCTCGGAATGTTCGAGGAAAATATTATCCAGATATCAGAGCAGACTCATAGGCTAGGCGGACTGCTTTACTATGATGGTGCTAATTTAAACGGAATAATGGGAATAGTTAGACCGGGTGATATGGGATTCGATATTGTGCATTTGAATCTTCATAAAACTTTTTCAACTCCGCATGGTAGTGGAGGACCGGGCAGCGGTCCGATTGGAGTAAAAGCAAATCTAGCTCCATATCTACCTATACCTATTATTATCAAAACCGATGCTGGATATTCTTTTGATTACGATAGACCTCTTTCTGTAGGGCAAATACGATCATTTTATGGAAATTTCAGTGTTATCATTAAAGCGTATTCATATATTATCAGTATGGGAGCAAAAGGCTTGAGATCAGTATGCGAAAACGCAGTGTTAAATGCAAACTATCTTATGAACATGCTTAAGAAGAACTTTTTTGTTCCATACGATAGGACATGTAAACACGAGTTTGTCATTTCTGCAATAAAACAGAAGATGAAAGGTGTATCCGCGCTTGATATAGCAAAAAGAATGCTTGATTTTGGACTTCATCCTCCCACAATGTATTTTCCCCTTATTGTAAAGGAAGCGATGATGTTTGAACCGACTGAGACCGAAAGCAAGGAAAATCTTGATAAACTTGCTGAGGTTATGGCAGATATAAATAAGGAAGTTTGTGAAAATCCGGATATTGTAAGAAATGCTCCTCATACTACAGTTGTTGGGAGGTTGGATGATGTTCGAGCTGCAAGATTTCCTAAACTAAGATACTTAAAGGATGAAAGGATACTCCCAGTTTGAGCATACCGCTGATATTGGAATCAAGGCTTCCGGTAGCGATTTAAAGGAGCTTTTTACGAACTTTGCCCTTGGATTATTTGATGTGATCTGCGATATGAGGAAAGTATCGCCTCTTGAAGAAATCAAGGTCAACATCAGCTCATCTGACCTCGAATCACTTCTGGTCAAATGGCTTAATGAATTGGTCTATATCTTCGATTCGAAGAGAATGCTCTTGAGCCAGTTTGATATTAAAGCTGTCGATAATGATAGCCTGACTGCGGTGGTCAGCGGGGAGAAGATTGACCCGAAAAGACATGAGCTGAGGCTATCTGTCAAAGCCGCGACCTACCACCAGTTATCCATAAAGAAAAATAAACAATATAAGGGTAAAATAATACTCGACGTTTAATGAATTAAGGGCCTGACCTGAATGTTAATAGATCAGAACTTTTGGAGGTGATCTTGATGCCTGAATCTCAGATTAAGAAGATGACTGATTATAAATGGCAAATTCTTCTGGATAAATCGAAAAATATGCGCGTGCCTGGAATTATCTTCGCTGATGAAGAGCTACTTCAGAAGGCCCTTGAAGATAAGGCGATCGATCAGGTTATCAACATCTCAACCCTGCCGGGCATAATGAAAGCATCATATGCAATGCCTGATATTCACTGGGGGTACGGTTTTCCGATAGGGGGAGTTGCCGCTTTTGATGTTGCTGATGGTGTGATATCTCCGGGTGGTGTTGGATTTGATATCTGCTGTGGGGTCAGAATGATGCGCACCGATCTGAATTTTGAGGAGTTTAAAAAAAATAAATCGAAGTTAATGTCCAGATTGGCTGTAAGTATCCCCAAGGGGATGGGATCCACAGGCAGGATTGAGGTTTCAAAAAAAGAGTATGAGGGACTGATGGCAGAAGGCGCCCGGTGGGCTGTGAAAAAAGGTTACGGCTGGAGCGAGGATCTTGACAGGATTGAGGACTCTGGCAGTCTGGAGGGCGCTAACCCCGATTACGTCAGCAGTAAGGCGTACGAACGCGGGCACGATCAGGTTGGAACGCTGGGTTCAGGAAATCATTTTCTTGAAATTCAGGTGGTGGATGAGATATTCGATGACGAGCTCGCCAGGAGGTTTGGCATATTTAAAGGCCAGATCACCGTTATGATCCATTGCGGTTCGCGCGGATTTGGCCACCAGATCTGTACCGATTACATTGAGGTGATGGATCAGGCATCCAGAAGATATGGGATCAGGCTTGTTGACAGGCAGTTAGCATGTGCTCCTGTGAACAGCAATGAGGGTAAAAAATATTATGGTGCTATGGCATGCGCGGGAAATTATGCTCTTGCAAACAGGGAATGCCTGAGCCAGTTCGTAAGGGACTCTTTTGAGGAAGCTTTCGGGTTGGGCGCAGCCAAACTTCACATCGAACTTGTTTATGATGTATCTCACAACATCGCCAAGTTTGAGGAGTTCGAGATTGATGGCGAGACCAGGAATTTATGCGTTCACCGGAAGGGAGCAACCCGCTCATGGGGTCCTGGCGAGAAGGGGCTGCCCGACCTTTTTAAGGATACCGGACAGCCGGTCATCATTCCAGGAGACATGGGGACATGTTCATATCTGTGCGTTGGAGCAGTCAAAGCCAGAGATGAGTCATTCAATTCGACCTGCCACGGTGCTGGAAGGTTAATGAGCAGAACTAAAGCGAAAAAAACAGTTCGTGGTGAAGTCCTGAAATCTGAGCTTGAGCAGAGGGGAATTGCTATTGTGGCCGACAGCATGTCGGGTCTGGCAGAAGAGGCTCCAGAAGCTTACAAGGATGTCACAAGAGTTGTGGACATAGCGCAAGGTGCAGGGCTTTCAAGGAAGGTTGCGAAGGTGGTACCGGTGGGGGTGTTGAAAGGTTAAGTTGCGATGCAGCCTTCCATTAAGGGTTATTAAATGTGAATATATTTTAATATAAGGTCTATATTCATTAATTATGATATACTTAGAAAGAATTTTGGTAAGTAGAATTCGTCCAGGGGGAGGTGATTTTGATGGCAAAAAGTGGGCCAGCACCTTTGAATGATACCAATAAATTACTTGCAGCGCTCAGTTATCCAATTGGAATAATTGCATTGATAATGGTTTTGACCGATACAAGTAAGCAGGACAAGTTTGTGAAATATCATGCCTGGCAGGCACTGTGGTTGACGATTGTCGCTGTTGCTCTGGGCATCGTAGCATTTATTCTGGCGTTTATTCCTATAATCGGATGGATACTGGATATATTTCTTTATCTTTTCATACTGTTCCTGTTTATCATGGCAATCGTATGGGCAGTTAAATGCTACGGCGGAGCTTATTTTGAGGTACCCGTTATTCATGGATGGGCCAAGAAGTGGGCAGAGAGTTAGTATTTCGCAAGCTCGAGCACTGATTGATAATTTTGATGGTCGCTTTGCAAGAAGCGACCATTGTTCAATATGGGGTCAATGAGGTAACTTACAGGAAGTGAAATTCTGTTGTTTCTATAAAATTTAAAGCGGGGTTGATATGCAAAGGTATGCGATTAAGAGCGTGAGATTGTGGTCGATTTTTAAATTTGTGGCGCTGATTTCATTATTCATCTATATAATCTTCAGCATATTCACAGGAATTATGGTACTTATTTCAATGGCTTTTGGCACAACCGCGATGGCTGCGCTGGCAGATCAGCTCGGAATTGAAAGCCTTAGGAATTTTGGAATACCTATTGGCGGAAGTATTATATTGTGGATAGTACTCTTTTTTGTTGGTCTGATTGGATATCCACTGGTTAACGCGATCATGGGAGTCATCGGCGGACTTATCTACAACTTCATAGCAATTATGTCTGGTGGAATTGAGGTCAAGCTCAACCCAAGGCAGTAAATTGAATTTAAGTAAGCTCATAGCACTGTGCCATTGCCCTGAAGTCGGATGAAGATATCTGTAAGAGTAAAGCCCAGTGCAAGCGCTGAGCGCATAGAGAAGCTCAGCGATGGGGAGTATTTAATCCGGGTCAGGGCTCCTGCTAAGGAAAATAAGGCAAATGAAGCCGCTATCGCAGCTCTATCCAGGTTCTTCGGCGTGTCAAAAACTAAAGTCAAGCTTGTGAGCGGTTCCACATCCCGCAACAAGATATTCGATATCGAGATTTAGATACGAATATTTATTTCTGAATCGTGTGTTGAAACCTGTTTACAAAACGCGGTATTTGTATTACAATACCAAAGTATAAGTAATACGAAGGTGTTAAAAATGGGTGGAATATTTAGCATAAGACTTGATGATCAACTTGCCGAAAAATTGGAGGCTGTAGCAAAATCAAAGAATATTTCCAGGAGCGCATTGGTTAGAAAAGGGATTGAACTATTCCTGAAACAAGAAGATATCTTTTCACAAGAAATAGTAAAAGAAGTAAACGTAGCTCTTAGGAATAATAAACATGTGCCATTCCAGGTGGACTGGAAGCAAATTGAAAAGGAACTATCTCAAAGTGCGCCACAATGGGACACACTTTCAGAGGCTATGAGTGCTGGCCGAAAACGTGAATGGAAAGAATGAAGGTATTCATTGACTCAGATATTTTTATACGCGATCTGCGGTATCAGAGAGATCAAAAATTTCGCGAAAATTCATTTTTACTCGAACAAGTTTATAAAAGAAAACTAAAAGGGTTCACTTCCATTTATAACCTGCTAGAAATTTGCGGTGTATTGTCTTTTAATCTGAGCGAGGAGAGTCTTTTTGGACTTTATGCCGGATTTCGAGATAGGTATAATTTACAGATAATTTTTCCAAAAGGAAATGGGCAGAGCGTGTGCTTTTTGATTGAAGATATCCTGTCATTAATGAGTAAGAAGCTGAGTTTCGGGGATGCCTTAATCACATCAATGGTTGAGCAAAATAGTAAGGGTCTTGACAAATTTGTCTCCTGGAACGCTGAGCATTTTAAGGATAAATTGAGCATTGAGGCTATTACTCCGCTCGATATCTCCTAGTAAGGGAATCCTTATCTGTGATTCAGACACTATCATAAACATGTAAATTATGATTTGAATATGTCCGTTTTACCAGGTCTTTTTATGATTTTTTTTGACCTGAACTAAGGAATGGAAGTGGGGTGAAAGAATTTTTTCTCCTCCACTTTCTTTTTTGTCCCATTTATGGTATGTATATATATTAATGACATACAATAATATTG
>Ga0315282_10013220_pt1 | contig 12476 bp, 9 predicted proteins | sample YL17G07_20_MG_FD_203693 | JGI IMG/M metagenome (GOLD analysis project Ga0315282, IMG submission 203693) | Sediment microbial communities from Yellowstone Lake, YNP, Wyoming, USA - YL17G07_20 | ecosystem: Environmental > Aquatic > Freshwater > Lake > Sediment | place: USA: Wyoming | collected... | reverse complement strand
ACCCGTGCGCGCTCATATGCTGTCGCACCACTTGATTGGCCCGGTGGCGCAGCCGCAGCTTGTATTGCATGCGTCCGCGCCGCAAGTCCACGTAGCGGTACCGCAAACGGGTCTCTTCGCTGGTCCGAATATCATCCTCGATGGAGAAGGGCGGGCTCTTGGCTTCGTTCAGAATCAGTAGCGTCCGCGCTTTCACTTCGACGTGCCCGGTGGCCAGCTGCGGGTTAACGGTCTCGGGCGATCGCCGCACAACTTCGCCTTCCACGCCGACGACGAACTCACCTCGCATCTGCTCGGCCCGGGCGTGCGCCTCCGGACTCAACTCGCGATTGCACACAATTTGGGTGACGCCCGTGTGGTCGCGCAAATCGAGAAAGATGAGGTTCCCCAGGTCCCGCCGGCGGTCCACCCAGCCCGCGAGGAACACCTTCTGCCCGGCGTGAGCCTGGCGCAGCTCACCGCAGTAATGGGTTCGCTGTCGATCTCCCAGAAGGTCGAGTTTCAAGTTCACCGCCGCAAGGAAATTATGAATTATAAATTATGAATTATGAATGAAGGGGAGACTTTGATAATAATCAAATAATCTTATGTCCTTAATTCATAATTCAGAATTCATAATTCAGAATTCACAATTCGTAATCTTTCCTTTAGGAAAGGTGCGATACTTCCCGGCTCCAACTCCTGCTGCTCGCCCGTTTTCATATCTTTCACTTGATAGCGGCCGCTGGCCAGTTCCCCTTCGCCGATAATCACCGCGAAACGCGCCCCCAGCCGATTCGCCACTCCCAGAGACTTTTTCAATTTCGCCGACTCATAGTTGATTTCAACCGCAATATCGGCCAGACGCAGCGCACGCGTGAGTTCCGTGGCAGGCGCGAGGGCCGCTTCGCCCATCCAGGCCACATACACCGCGAGCTCACCGCTTGCTTTCAGCCGCCCCGCCTGCTCGACCGCCAGCATCAACCGGTCCAGGCCGATGGCAAAGCCGATACCCGGCGCCGGCGGCCCGCCGATCATCTCCGAGAGGCCGTCGTAGCGACCGCCGCCCAGCAAGGCATTTTGCGCGCCCAGCACGTCACTCGTGATTTCGAAGGTCGTGCGGGTGTAGTAGTCAAGCCCACGGACCAGGCGCGGCGCGACCTCATGCTTGATGCCCCGCTGGTCCAGCTCGGCCTTGACTCGATCAAAATGCTGCTGGCACTCCGGGCAGAGATACTCCGTGATGCGGGGCAACTTCGCGATGGTGGGCTGGTCCGCTTCCTCTTTGCTGTCCAAGACGCGCAAGGGATTCGTCTCGAGCCGGCGCTGGTTGTCGGGGCTCAGTTGCGCTTTCACACCCGCGAGCGTTTGCCGCAGACGCTTGACGTACTCCGGGCGGCACCTCGGGCAACCCACCGAATTGAGCAGCAATGAGAATTCTCGCAGACCCACGCGCTCGAGAAAGAGAACCAGCATCTCCAGCACTTCGGCGTCGATGGCCGGATGCTCGGAGCCGAGCACCTCCGCCCCGATCTGGTAGAACTGCCGGTAACGCCCTTTCTGCGGGCGCTCGCGGCGGAACATCGGGCCGAGATAGAACAGTCTGTGAATTCCGCCCTGGTTGAACAGGCTGTGCTCGATGTAGGCCCGCACCACGGAGGCAGTCGCCTCGGGGCGCAACGTCAGCGATTCATTCTCACGGTCCTGAAAGGTGTACATCTCTTTCGTAACGATGTCCGTGTCCGTGCCCACGCTGCGCGCGAAGAGCGCCGTGTGCTCGAGCACCGGCGTGCGGATTTCGCGGTAGTTGTAAGCCGCGAAGGTGCGCCGGGCTTCCTGCTCGACGCGCTGCCATAAGCCGGTCTCCGGCGGCAGCAGGTCGCGCATCCCTTTCACCGATGGAATCATTTCTGTCTTTTTGGTCACGATACTTCCGTGCGGCTGGTGCCTTGAGCGTTCATTGCCAAAGCGCACCTGAGGGTCCGCAATCCTCGCCGGGTGGCATCGCCTCAGCGCAAAAGGCCGCGAAATCTTGAACTTCCGAAGTTAACACAGATGCGCAAAGGGCCGCAAGCCGCTTGCGCACTGGCACCGGTCCGGACGCTGGCCGAGGCCTCTGGGCGGACGCAGGGGCTCACCCCTACACGTCGTGATGGGGCGCGAAACACTAAGTATGGCGTTGCGCTGGCCGCCTTAGCCAGGGCGGCAGCGGAGTGGGTGGCTTGCTGCTCCGGGCGCGATATATCAACCAGCCGACCGCAGCGAGCATGCCCACCCAGCCCACCACGCGCACGATGGCGGCGATGGTGGTGTCGCGCTCGAGCACACCGAGGCTCGAGAAGATGACGAACCAATCGTGCATCACGTCTTCACCCGAGCCCACCGTCACCAGTTGCAGTTCCTGTCGCCGCGCATCCGCCATATAGACGGAAATGTTGAGGAAGTTCTCAAAGAAGAAAAAAGCGCAGAAGGCCGTGCCGGCGGTGTGCCGCTCGTAGGCAAAGTACACCGTCAAAGCGAATGGGACCAGCAACTGCATCAAAGTGCCGCCCCAGGTGCCGATCATCGAGCCGAAATAACCGAACAGCAGGTGTCCGCTTTCATGAATGGGAAGGAAGACGTAATCGATGATGAGGAATCCGCTCTTACTGGTCAGAGCGTGCAGCAAGAACAATCCGAAGAAGACCAGCCAGGCAATGAGCGCCGGTTTGGAAACCGGCTTCCAGTCTTCCTTGAAGGCCCCGAGGAACTCAAGGTCCATGGCATGTGACTCCGAGATCCCCATCAGGGCGGGGCAAGCCCCGACCCTACACAACTAATGCAAACGCAGAAAACAATGTTACCAATTCCCGGAACCTGCGCAAAGCCCCCTCACCCGTCCCGCCAAGCGGGACACCCTCTCCCCTCGGGAGAGGGCGCATACACAACACTTACGATCTCCCCTCTCCCTCGGGGAGAGGGGGCAGGGGTGAGGGAGAACGATACGGGGTTCCTGATCCGAGCGATGACGCATTACTTGTTGCGCTCGTATTAGATCTTCGGTAATACAATTCCCTTCTGGGCCTGATACTTGCCTTTTTTGTCTTTGTAAGAGACCTCGCAAACTTGCTCCGCGTTGAAGAACACGAGTTGGCAAAGCCCCTCGTTAGCATAGACGCGCGCGGGCAGCGGCCCGGTGTTGGAGATTTCCAGCGTCACAAAACCCTCCCATTCGGGCTCGAGCGGCGTCACATTCACGATGATGCCGCAGCGCGCATAGGTGGACTTGCCGACGCAGATCGTCAGGATATTACGGGGAATCTTGAAGTACTCGACGGAGCGGGCCAGGACAAACGCGTTGGGGGGGATGAGGCAAACCGGACCGCGAAACTCGACGAAAGCGTTCGCATCGAAGTGCTTAGGGTCAATGATGGTGCTGTTGACTGTAGTGAAAATCTTAAACTCATCAGCAACTCGCAAGTCATAACCATAAGCCGACAGACCGTAGGAGATAACCCCCTCCCGTACTTGGCCCTCGGCAAAGGGATTGATCATGTCATGTTCCCGCGCCATCTGGCGGATCCAACGGTCACTCATCACCGACATCGACAGCACCTCGCTGGCATTCTGAATCGCCCCGCCTCACCGTGTTTGGATGCAGGGCGAAGTGCCGCATGATATTACAGGAGAAACCGCTTGACAACCTCGAACCGGCTTTTCTAGGATAAAAGCCTTCGTTTTCAGGAGGTTCCAGTGATCAAGCTCGATATCATCAATGAGGTCGTCAACCGTACCGGTATCACCAAGACCAAGGCCGAGCTGGCGGTCGAGACCGTCTTCGCATCGATGAAGAAAGCCTTGGCCAGCGACGACCGGATCGAGTTGCGAGGCTTTGGAGTGTTCACCGTCAAGCCGCGCAAGACCGGCATCGGCCGCAACCCGCGCACGGGCGCGGAGGTCAGCATCCCGCCCGGCAAAGCCGTCCGCTTCAAGCCCGGCAAGGAACTGCAGGCGCTTCCCCAGGACAAGTAGAACCGCGCGCAAGGACCAGCAGGCGGTCAGAAGATTTCAGGCCCGCGACCGGGCTTGAAGCGGTCTTCCGTCCGGGCGCTTACACGGACCCTCCGCGGCGCCGGGGCGCGAACCATCCTCACATGATGCTGACCGGATCGACGTCAATCACATAGGACCGCGGCGAGATCCGCCGCTGCTCGAACTCGTCCAGCAACTGTCGTAACAGTTCGTTCAACCGGGCGCGCGAGGCAGCCTTCATCAGAAATTGAATGCGATAACGCCCTTCGATTTTAGCCAAAGGTGCGGGGCCCGGCCCCAGCACCCGGACACCGAACCGCGATGTATCCACGCGGGCAAGAAATTCCCCAACCGCCTTGGCCACCTGGGCCGCGCGCTCCAGATTTTCGTCCTGCACGATGAGGTTGGCCAGCGCCGTGTGCGGCGGGTAATGCATCATGCGGCGAAAACGCATCTCCCGGGCGAAGAAACCTTCGTAGTTCTGCTGGGCCGCAAACCGGATGGCGTAGTGCTCCGGGTAGAAGGTCTGCACCAGCACCCGTCCGGGCGTCTCGCCGCGGCCCGCCCGTCCGGCGGCTTGCGTCAGCAGTTGGAATGTCCGTTCCGCCGCCCGGAAGTCCGGGAGGCCAAGCCCCAGGTCCGCCGAGACCACGCCCACCAGCGTCACCCCGGGAAAGTCATGTCCTTTCGCAATCAACTGAGTTCCCACCAGGATGTCGATTTTCTCCCGGCGAAAATCCCCCAGCACCCGGCTGAAATAACCGGCGCGGCGCGCCACGTCCCGGTCCAGCCTGGCTACGCGCGCCCCCGGAAAGAGTTCCGCCAGCTTGTCTTCCAGCTTCTCCGTGCCCTCCCCCACATAGTGAAGGTATTCGCTGCCGCAAGCCGGACAGTGGCTCGGGATTTCGCTCGAATAGCCACAATAGTGGCAAATCAGGCGTTGCTCGCGACGATGATAGGTAAGTGATATCGAACAGTTGATACACCGCTGTGCCTCGCCGCAACTCCGGCAGAGCAGGAACCAGGAATACCCGCGCCGATTCAGCAGGATCATCGTCTGCTCATGCTGGGCGAGTTGCGCGGTGATTTCATCCTTCAAGCGGCAAGAGAGCGGCACCTGCGTATGGGTCTGCCGGAACTCCTCGCGCATATCCACAATTTCGACGCTGGCCAGCGGACGCCCGGCGATGCGTCCCGGAAGTTTGCAGAGCTGGTACTTTCCTTGCCGCGCGTTCCAGGCCGATTCGAGTGAAGGCGTCGCCGAGCCGAGCACCACCAAGCAATTCGCGAGATGCGCCCGCATCACCGCCACATCCCGCCCGTGATAACGTGGCGTCTCGCCCTGCTTGTAACTCGAGTCGTGTTCCTCATCCACAATCACCACGCCGAGATTCTCCAGGGGCGCGAAGACCGCCGAGCGCGTGCCCACGGCCACCCGCGCCTCGCCCCGGCGGACGCGCCACCACTCTTCGTGCCGCTCGCTTTCGCTTAAGCCACTATGCAATACCGCTACCTGCTCGCAAAAGCGCGCCCGGAACTGTGCTTGGACGGCGGGGGTCAGGCCGATTTCAGGCACCAGCATCAGCGCGGAACGGCCGCGCTCGAGGCCGCGCGCAATCAAGCGCAGGTAGACCTCCGTCTTCCCGCTCGCCGTGACCCCTTCGAGGAGCACCGCATGAAAACTGCGGCTGTCCAGGTGGCAAGTGAGTTGCTCGAGCGCCGTCGACTGTGCCGCGGTCAGTTCCGGCTCGACCTCGGCCCCGGGCAGGTCGGGCGATAAACCGGCCGGTGCGTTACTGATCTCCACCACACCCGCCTGGCTCAGCTTCCGCAAATGAGCCAGCGTGCCGCCAGTGAACTTCAACAATTCCCGGTGGTCGGACGAGGGACCCTCGCGCGCGAGCGCTTCAACAATTTTCCGGGCAACCGGCGACAAGCGCAGCGGTTTTTCCGGCGCCGGCCCCTCCGGTGCGTGTAGGGGCGAGGTGACCAAGCGCACGGCCAGCGTCTTGCGCTGGCCGCGCGCACGCTCCTCCTGCGAAACCACTACCCAACCTTCCCCAAGGGCGCGGGTCAGCAATTCGCGGCACGCCGCCCGGAATTTGGCCCGTAGCGCCTCCGTCGTCACATCCGGATGGCTGGCAATGTAGCCGAGCAGCGTGGACTCGTCTCCGCGGCGGACCTCCCCGAGAAGACTGCCGGCCAACTCCTCGAGCTTCTGCCTTCCCTGGTCCGTAATCCGCAGCGAGCGCACGTGCCGCGTCTCCGCGCGCAGCGGCAACATCGCCCCGAAAACCTCACCGAGGGGCGCCAGGTAATAGTCTGCGATCCAGCGACCGAGTTTCAGCAGTTCCGTCGAAAGCAGCGGCTCTTCATCCAGCGCGCGCAGGACGTCTCGGACTTTGATTCCCGGCGCCGTGCGGGCTACCGGCTCCAGCACGATGCCCATCGCCCGGCGGTGGCCGAGGGGAACCAGCACGCGCTGGCCGGGCCGGACGGCGACGGATTCAGGAACGCGGTAGGTGAGTGGCCCGCGCAGGGCGGCCATCACTGCCACGTTAACCAGAGATTCCGAAGCTGTGGCTGCTCTCTTACGCGCCATGGAGGCATTCTACGCTGTGGCCGCGCGCATTGGTAGTATACTCATCGTTCCCGTTCGGGCGGCGACGGCGGCCCATGGGGCCGCATTAAGTCGCCAGGAGGCACAAGGTGAAGTCGAGGATTCTGGTTTCAATTCTCAGTTTGTTCGTCATCGCGGTAGGAGCCGCGGCGCAGACTCCCAGCGCGCTCGAGGCGGACCCAAAAGGATGGAAGGACATTTTCCCGAACGCATCCTTCAAAGGCTGGACCCGCGCCGTGCTGCCTCCCACCCCGGCGTTGGACCCCGTAACGCAATGGAAAATCGATCGCACTCACCGCATCCTGCTGTGCGAGGGGGACCGCGGCCACGAATGGCTCTGGTACAACCGCGGACTGGCGAACTTTATTCTTCACGTCGAGTGGCGATTCGCGAAGGTCGAGGGCGCGAAGGGTTACAACAGCGGCGTCATCATCCGGACGGCCACCGACTCGAGCGTCTGGCATCAAGCCCAGATGGGCGCGGAAAACGACGGCTTCCTGTTTGGCGGGAAATTCGTCAACGGCCAGGTACAAGACCTCAAGTTCGCGCCGCGGCCCAAAGAGAACCGCATCAAGCCGCCAGGCGGATGGAACACTTACGAGGTAGGCTGCGAAGGCCCGCAGATCACGCTCTGGGTGAATGGGGCCATCTCCAGTGAATACAGCACTCCCGACGCGCTGAAGGGCTATCTCGGCCTGGAGGCGGAAGGCTTTCGGATCGAATTCCGCAACCTGAAGTTGAAAGTCCTTCCGTAAGAGTCCCCGCCCACGCGGCGCGGCAGCAGGTGCTCGCCGCACGTGGCCAGTCTATCCCGAACGAGCTTGCGCCGCGACCAGGCGGGCGTACAGGCCGCCGAGCTGCTCGAGCATCTTCACCGCCGATCGATAATTGCGCTGATTGATGTGCTCGATGTTCAAGCCAATCGGCGGCGGGTCGGGCGGCAGATTATCGAAAACATCCATGAGGATTCGTTGCGCCAAGTCGAGGGAGCGCGCAAAGCAGGTCTCCGCTCCCGAGCCGGCGAGCAGATAGCGGTCCAGGTCCCCAGGAAGATCGGCACCCAACCAGCGCAGAAACTTCAGGTCGCCCGGATGGCTCACCGGCGCAAAGCTGAGAAACACGCGTGCCTCCAAACCGTTCAGCCGCTGGATGAGCCAGACGATATCATTCGAGTCGAACAGCATCTGGCTCGTAAAGAATGCGAGGCCCGCCGCCTGCTTGGCGCGGATTCTCTCCGGTTCCTGGTTGCGGCTGGGAATAGTAATGCCTCCCAGGCAGACTGGAAGCCCCGCCGCGCGCACCTGTTCGGCCGCCTGCCGGACGCTCGGCCCGGGATAAGTAAGCTGGCTGGATTCTCCTCCCACCAAAATCACATTCTGAATTTGCGCTTGCTCGACGGTTTCGCGAAACCAGCGGAGAGGCTCCCGGTCACGCACGATGATATGATTGACGACGACTTCCGTCCCCAATTCCGCGCGCACGCGGGCGCCCAGCAAGCGCGGCTCCACGCGCGGGACAAAACGATGCGCGCGCTCCCCGCCGCGCGACTCATCGAGGATTTCCGGCAAATTGATCGCGTCTGCCAGCGGCCGCAGTTTGGCCACTTGCGCCAGCGTCGTCTCGAGCGCGCCGGGTTTGTCCGCCGCGGGCGGGACCTGCTCGAAGAAAACCACCGGGCTCAATGGATTTAGGATTCTTTCGCGCAGCGTCATCCGTTTTCCCCGATGTGTATAGTCCCAGAACCGACCCAAACACACCTTCTTTCAGATTAGACGGAACCGCGGCAGCCTGCAACCGCAGATGGTCGTCCGCAGCACCGTCCAGCAATTCTGGCGAAAGTGGATTCAGAGATGTTCCGGCTCATACTGAACCCCAGGTGCGAGGCAGTCTTCGTCCGCGCTCACACGAATGCGCTCGGGAGCAACGATTTTGGTCCGCTCTTCATGGAGAAAAGCGGTTGGGCCACGGCGCGGTGAGGCCGCCGCTACACAGCAGCTCCAGGCAATCGGAAGGAACACTCTGGCAAGCCCGTGAGACGGCACAAATCTATCAGCTTTGCGCGTGATTATTCTCGGAACGGGAAGAGCAATTGCGGTATCCTCTTGTTTGCCAGGGGATGCTGCTGTGCCCTCCACTTCCGTATTCCAGCCTGAGGAGATCCGTACTCGGAAGGGTCGCATCCTCGCCCTGCAGGAATACACGGGCGATGATTTCCAGGCTCTGGTAGAAATGTACCGGGATTTTGAGCCCAAGCGCGAAGCCCAGGGCCTTCCGCCGCCCGACCTTCCTCGGATTGAACGCTGGTTGCACGAACTCGAGTCCAAGTCGCGTTCGGTGCTGGCGCTAAGCCGAGGCCGAATCGTTGGTCACACCATCCTGTGCCCCATTTCCGGGAGCGCTGTCGAGTTCACGATTTTCGCCCACCAGGATTTTCGCGGGGAGGGATTGGGGACCCTGCTGGCAGAGCGGACGCTTGGCATGGCTGGGAAGCTCGGTTTCAGGCACGCCTACTTGGCCACGGAGTTTTCCAATCTGGCGGCGGTGCGTCTCTATCGAAAGCTGGGCTTCCAGGTCACCAACAGCCTGGGTGACGAGTGTGAGATGCAACTGTGCCTCTCGGATGCGGCTTGATCCTCTCCTTAACGTGAGCGGCCGCCAGTCCAAAGCCAGCTTGAGGGATCCCTCGATTTGGGCTAGAGTCAACAGTCTTCGTTGTAGGGTGGACCCGCATCAACGTATCTCGGCCCAGCCTTGTGCGGCGAGGAAATAAGGGACCGATTCTATGAACAGTGAGCCATCCGCCCGCAAACCGACCTACGCCGGGCTTTTCCTGGTGACGCTGGCGACGTTGATGTATGAAATCCTGCTCACGCGCATCTTCAGCGTGACCATGTACTACCACTTCGCCTTCGTGGCGATCTCCGTCGCCATGTTTGGGATGACCGTCGGGGGTCTCCTGGTTTATCTCTTTCCCAGCTTCTTCACGCAGGAGCGGCTGAAGAACCACCTGACCGTGGGTGCCATCTTGCTCGCGGGCTCGATGGTGATCGGCATTCTGACCCACCTTAGCATCCCGATAGTCGTCAAGTGGTCGGCGGTGGTTGTGTACTCGATGGTCGCCACCTATGTAATGATTGCGTTGCCCTTCGTGTTCAGTGGCATGTGCGTATCCCTGGTGCTGACTCGTTTCCCTCGCCAGGTCAGCAAGCTTTACGCGGCCGACCTGATAGGCGCCGCCAGCGGTTGCGTCTTGTTGATCTACACGCTGCGCGTTGCGGATGGCCCCACCGCCGTCCTGGTAGTAGCCTTCCTGGCGTGCGCCGCCGCGTTTTGCTTTGGCATGACGGGGGCGACGGCACGACTGCGGTACCTGGCCGCCGGGTTGGGTGTTCTGCTGGCAGTGTGTGCTTACGGCAATGCCAGGCTGGGGCGGGAGCAGAAAGCCTGGTTACGGGTGGAATGGGTCAAAAGTTACTATCAACCGACTTTACTATACGAAAAATGGAACTCCTTCTCGCGGGTGGCCGTGTCGGGTGATCCTGATAAGCCCGAGGAGCCCTTCGGCTGGGGGCTCAGCCCCGTCTATCCTGCCGATCACAAGGTCCGGCAGATGTGGCTGGACATCGACGGCAAGGCGAACACCGTCATGACCGCTTTCCACGGAGACTTCGCGCCACTGGATTATCTCAAGTACGACCTGGCGAATGTGGTCCACTACCTCCGCCAGGACGCCAACGTATTGGTCGTGGGTTCCGGTGGCGGCCGGGATATTCTCTCGGCGCTTATCTTCAGTCAGCGATCGGTACTGGGGGTCGAGATTAATGAGGACATCATCAAGGCCGTCAACCAGCGCTACGGAGACTTCACCGGCCACTTGGACCGGGATCCCAGGGTCCGCTTCGTTGCCGATGAAGCTCGCAGCTATGTGGCCAGGTCGAACGACCGCTATGACATCATTCAGGTCTCGCTGATTGATACCTGGGCCGCCACCGCCGCCGGGGCTTACGTGCTCACCGAGAATTCGCTTTACACGGTCGAAGGCTGGCAGATCTTCCTCGACCACCTCAGCCCGCGCGGCGTGTTGACGTTTTCCCGCTGGTACTTTCGCGACGCTCCGGGTGAGATGTACCGGCTGACTTCGCTCGCCAGCGCGGCCCTGAGGCGGACGGGCGTTACGACTCCCCGCGAGCACATCCTCATCCTCCGGCGCATGGGAGCCGGGAAGAACGTGCGCGATGCTTACGGCATGGGAACCATGCTGGTGGGGAAGAGTCCCTTCTCGACGCAGGACATCGATACCCTCGAAGCGGTCGCCCACAAGATGCAGTTCGAGGTCGTACTCACTCCTCGCTCTGCCCTTGACCCAAATTACGTTGGGTTGACCTCGGCGTGGGACCTCGACCGCTTCGCCGCCGGTTTCCCTATTGATATTTCACCACCGACCGACAATCGCCCGTTCTTCTTTCACATGCTGCGCGCGCGTGACGTCTTCAAGCCGCGCCTCTGGAATCAGGGTTCCAACAGGTTCAATATGGTGGCGGTCTCTGTGCTGGGCGCGCTGTTCCTGCTGGTGACGGTCTTTACCGTTCTCTGCATCATGGTGCCCTTGATGCTGACGGCCCGAAGGGTCTCGTTCCGTTCCGCTTGGCCCCACCTCCTCTTCTTCGGGGCGCTTGGCCTGGGATTCATGTTGGTGGAGATCTCCCAAATGCAGCGGCTGATTGTTTTCCTCGGGCATCCGGTTTACGGGCTCGCCGTGGTATTGTTTGCGCTGCTGTTGTCCAGTGGGCTGGGCAGCTTCAGTACGCGGGGGATTACGGAGGGAGGCCTGCGCTCAGGCGCGATTCTGCGATTAGTCCTCCTGCTGGGCGTGCTCGTAGTCTTTGGACTCCTCACGCCGCGCGCCATGACGGCTTTTCAGGCGGCTACCACCGGGGGCCGGATTGCGGTGGCCACGGGTGTGCTGTTGCCGCTGGGTTTCTTCATGGGCATGGCCTTTCCCCTGGGAATGAAATTGGCTTCGCGCGACTCGCTGGCCTTGACGCCCTGGCTCTGGGGAATCAACGGGGCGACTTCGGTCTGCGCCTCGGTGGTGGCGGTGGTGATTGCGATGGGAGCGGGCATTGCGGCTGCCTTCTGGACCGGCTGGGTCTGTTACGCCCTCGCGCTCCTGGCTTTTATCCTGGCCAGTCGCGGAGGGTGCAGCGCACAGGTTTAACGCACGCCTGATGGCGTGCTCGGTGAGATCGATGTGCCAGGTGGTCTGAGGGCGCCAAGCAAAAATCAGCGCGCCCTTGCGCCCGGCCACCTTTTCTGCTGAAATTCACAGGGCCGCTGCGGTTCGTCGGCCTTAAGAATCCCTTTGGCTGAGGTGGGTAATGACAGACTTGTCCGTGTGTTTGGCGCTCGCCGTGATTGGCGGCATTTTGAATGGGAGTTTTGCCTCTCCAACCAAGTACGTGAAGCAGTGGAAGTGGGAAAACATCTGGCCGGTCTGGGCTTTTGTGGGCATGATTGTGGTTCCTTGGATCTTGGTCTCCGCCACCGTCCCCGACCCGATTGGGTTCTATCGCGCCGCGCCGCTCCGCAGCTTGCTAATGCTGTTCGCTTTCGGAGTGGGTTTCGGCTCGGCCCAGATTTGTTTCGGGCTAGGACTGGCGGCCGTCGGTCTGGCGTTGGGTTTTGCCATGATGATTGGCCTCACCACTGTGGTGGGTTCACTGGTGCCCCTGGTCATCCTCCATCCTGAGACTATTCTCACGGCTAAAGGCTTGACGATTATTGGCGGGGTGGGAGTGATGGTGGTCGGGATCGTCCTTTGTGCGGTGGCGGGAGGCAAGAAGGAAAAAGAGCGGGAAGCCGCGGC
>Ga0315282_10013219_pt1 | contig 12476 bp, 8 predicted proteins | sample YL17G07_20_MG_FD_203693 | JGI IMG/M metagenome (GOLD analysis project Ga0315282, IMG submission 203693) | Sediment microbial communities from Yellowstone Lake, YNP, Wyoming, USA - YL17G07_20 | ecosystem: Environmental > Aquatic > Freshwater > Lake > Sediment | place: USA: Wyoming | collected... | reverse complement strand
GAAAAGGTCGACTTGGTGTTGACGGACCTCAAACTCCCGCGCATGGACGGACTCGAGTTCTTGCAAGCCGTGAAGCGCTCGAGCGCATCCATGCCGGTCATCCTGATGACGGCCTACGGCACGGTGGAAACCGCCATCGAGGCGATGAAGGCCGGGGCGAGCGACTATGTGCTGAAGCCGTTCTCGATGGAGGAGATCAAGCTCATCATTCGAAAGGAGCTTGACGTCCGCCGCCTGCGCGAGGAGAACCGCGACTTGCGCGAGGCCCTGGGTGAGCGCTACCGCTTCGAGAACATCGTGGCCAAGAGTGCCAAGATGCAAGAAGTGCTGGCCGTGGTCGAGCGCGTGGCGCCCACCAATTCCACCGTCCTGCTGGGCGGAGAGAGCGGCGTGGGCAAAGACATGATCGCGCGAGCCATCCACCAGCATTCGCGCCGCGCCTCCGGCCCCTTCATCAAGATCAATTGCACCGCCATCCCGGAAAACCTGCTGGAGAGCGAATTGTTCGGATTCGAGAAGGGCGCTTTTACCGGCGCCATGACCGCCAAGCCTGGCAAATTCGAGCTCGCCGACAAAGGCACCATCTTCCTGGACGAGATTGGCGACGTGCCGGGGGCCACCCAGGTGAAACTCTTGCGCGTGCTCCAGGAGCGCGAGTTCGAACGCTTGGGAGGCACCAAAACAGTGAAAGTGGATGTGCGCGTGCTCGCCGCCACGAACCAGGACCTGCGCGTTGCCCTCGAGCAGGGCACCTTCCGTGAAGATCTCTACTACCGCCTGAACGTCGTGCCCATCAGCATTCCACCCTTGCGGGAGCATAAAGAAGATATCCCGTACCTGGTGGACCACTTCCTGGCGCGCTTTGCCCGCGAATCTGCCAAGCCCATCACCAGCATCACGCCCCCCGCGATGAAGATGCTGATGGATTTCCACTGGCCGGGAAATATCCGGGAACTCGAGAACATCATCGAGCGTGCCGTGGCGCTCTCGACCGGCACGATGCTCGACGTCGGCGACATCCACCTGGACGTCAGCCGCAGCGGGGCGGTGGTGGCTGGCCCTGGAATGTCTGCCGGCGATGCCTCCGGACCCTTCTTACCCCCCGGCATGACCCTCGAGCAGTATGAAGACGAGATCATCAAAGAAGCTCTGCGCCGCGCCAATGGCAATAAGAGCCAGGCCGCGCGCCTGCTGGGCCTCTCCCGCAACGCCTTCCGTTATCGTTTGTCCAAGCTGGGCGTCCCCGATGAGCCCGAAACGTAGGGGTGACCCTCGTGGGTGCACCGTCAATGGCTGTCATTCTGAGCCCCGACTTGTCGGGGCGAAGAATCTCCGTAGTTGTCCTTCCCGTACCATCCCTCGCTCAAGTCTCTCCAGGCGTGATTCACTGAAATAATCAAGGCGAGCTTCTTTGCGCGCACCCAGCCTTTAATCTGCTTCTCGCGCTGGATTGCGGCACGGACGTCGCCACAGCTCTCGTAATAGACGAGCCGGTTGAGATTGTACTTTTGGGTGAAGCCGGGCAGGAGCTTGTGTTTGTGTTCAAAGACTCGGCGCTCGAGGTTGTTGATCACACCTGTGTAGAGCGTGCGGGAGTTGTTGGTCATGATGTAGACGTAGCACGTCTTCATTTCATTCTGTCCCTTCGCCCGGTTCGGGATGATAGCTCGCGGTGTTTACCAGCCTGAACTGCCGGGATTCTTCGCTTCGCTCAGAATGACAAGCCTGGGGCTCAGCGTGACAGCGGCGCCGCTGGGCAGCCCCTACGCAGCGGATTCCCAGGGGCGGCAGATGCGCTCGATGATGTCGATCATATTCTCGACTTCTTCTGAGGTTGGGGTGTTCTCAGGGTGGACGGCGGCGCAGCGGGCGCCCCAGGCCCTTCGGAGGAGTGTTCTATCCCCAAGCGAGATATGCCCACCCTCGAGCAGACGGTCAAAGAGGATTTCGGTGGCGCCCTTGACGTATAGCTTCAGGCCGCCGCAGAGCCGGCGCGCGGCGAAGCGCAGGAGCCGCTCATATTCTTCCCCGGCGATCATGCCGGCCAGGTTGGGGTCTTCGTAGACCAGGATGCGGGCAAGTTCCAGGGGGCCGTATTTCTCGAGAAACGGTCGCAGGACCTGCGCCACGCGGCGGCGCTGAATCCAGATATCGGTGTCAAGCGCCGTGCGCACGCTGGTCCCATTCGCGGCCTCGAGGTCTTCCATCGTCAGCTCGTGATAGGTCCACAGAGCGGTCTCGGTGGAAGCCACGGAAGGAAGCTGAAAGTGGTCTTTCCACACCCGAAGCTCATCGCAATAGGCAAGGAAAACGTCCACGGTGCGCGGGCGGTAAACCTGCAAAAGGCTCATGATAGGGGTGCTGAAAACGGCGAAACGGTCCGGGTGGACGAAACGTAGCACCAGGGAGACGAGGCCGATATCGTGGAAAACCCGCAGCGCGCGCTGCACCAAGTCATGCGCATCGGCAGGAAGCGGGCCGAGCATAAGATGAGCGCTTTTCAGTGTCTGATCCAACTCCTTCTCAATCGGCTTCGGCCAATAAAGCGCGAAGGGTGTCTGAGCCGGGTCGAAGATGTTCAGGACGTCCTTCGCCACCAGCCAGCGCTTCCCGCAGCGAAGCTGCTCGAACTTCTTTTCCAGGGATTGAAAGGAATAGGTGCGCCCGAACTTCTTCTTGCAAACTTCGGGGAAGCGGTCGAGATAACTCCTTAGGTCAAAACCCAGCACGACTACCTCTTCTCCATACGGGTAACATTTTACTGAGGTTGCCATTCAAAGCAAGGGTTTCGTTGGCTGAAATCGGCCACCCACGGTTGAATTCGGCCAAACCCAAGTTCACTCTTTGAGTAGCGGCTCTATCGGCAACTATCTCTAACTATTTATTTTTCAATAAGATGGCACATGCTCCCTTCGCTCGAAGCTTTGGCGACCCACTTGCCTTACGCAAGGCGGAGGACGAAATGAGGTCTAGCAGCCAAAAGGGTGGGAGGTGGGCCATGAAAAGCCGAAAACTTTGGTATCTGGTTGCGCTCAGCACGCTGTGCCTCTTGGCAGCGCGAATCGCCATGGCTCAGGATCAAGAGCCTCCACCGGACGCCGCGGGGCAGGAGGAAGGAGTCCCGCCGGACACCGCGGGCCAGAATCAAGGACCCACGCCCGGGGCAGCCCGCCTAAGCATGCTCAACGGTCAAGTTTCCACCCAGCGCGGGGACAGCGGGGAATGGGTAGCGGCCATCGTGAACGCGCCGGTGATGCAGGGCGATGCGGTGGCCACCGCCGCCAGCTCGCGCGCCGAAATCCAGCTTGACTACGCCAACCTCCTCCGCATGGACCAGAATTCCGACGTCAAGATTGCCGACCTCACGCAAAAGCACATTCAAGTCCAGGTGGCCAGCGGCCTGGTCGACTACGTCGTGTTCAAGGGCGCGGAGGCGGACCTGGAAATCGACACCCCCAACATGGCCGTGCGCCCCTTGGGTGAGGGCGTCTACCGCATCCAGATCGACGCCAACTCCCAGACGGAACTCACCGTCCGCAAAGGCCGGGCAGAGGTTTCAACCCCCCAGGGCAGCGTCACCGTGGAAAGAGGCCAGGTCATCTTCATCAGAGGCGCGGATAATCCCGAATACCAGATCGCCAATGCCGCGCCTAATGACGAATGGGATAGATGGAACAACGATCGCGACCGCACCATCCAGCAGGCGCAAAGCTGGCAGTACACGAATCGTTATTACACTGGCTCCCAGGACCTTGACCAGTACGGACAGTGGGAAAATACGCCCGACTACGGTTATGTCTGGGCCCCCAATGTTGGGCCGGACTGGGTACCCTATTATGATGGCCGCTGGGGGTGGGAGCCGTATTGGGGATGGACCTGGATTTCCTATGAGCCCTGGGGCTGGGCGCCCTATCACTACGGTCGTTGGTGCTGGTGGGGCAGCCGTTGGTGCTGGTGGCCCGGCGCTGGGTATTGGGGTTATCGCCCCTTTTGGGCGCCGGCCTATGTCTCCTTCCTCGGATTCGGCTTTGGAGGCCGGGGGTTCGGATTTGGGTCGGGTTTTGGTTTCGGCTCGATTGGCTGGTGTCCGCTGGGGCCCTATGACCGCACCTTTCCGTGGTGGGGATATCGCAACGGTTACAATGCTGTGGGTATTACGAATATAACTAATATCAACACTTTCGGCCGTGGTATCCGCCCGTTCGGGGCCATGCATGGCCGTTACGTTTCTAACCTCCAGGCGGCGCTTACCAACCCCAACATCCGGCGCGCCATCACTACCATGCCTGCGAACGACTTCGGGAAGGGAATGGTTAGGGGGGTTGGGCGCAGCGTGGATGTCGCTACCCTGCGGCAGGGCCAGATGGTGCGGGGAACTCTCCCTGTGGTCCCCACGCGGGCGAGCTTGATGCCGGGTAATCGTTTGGCCAACCCCTCCGCCCTACCGTCGAGGGCCGTTATGAACACGCGTTTCTACAGCAAGGGTCGCGTTGCTGCCGCGCCGGAGTCCTTCAGTCAGCGGGCTGCTCAGATTCAACGGATGGTCCAGCAGCACAACTTCGCTGGCGGCTCGACCTATGGCGCACGGGCGGGCGCGAATACCCGGTTTGGGAACGCGCAAGGCGCAAACCGCGGCGGCTTTGGAAACGCCAGCCGGCCCGCGTTCGGAAACTCAAGGCCGATGATGCCTCCCGTCCAAGGTCAATCCGGCAACTCGAACTGGCAACGGTCACCTTATGCGTCGCCGGCACCAGGCGGCCAGCCGTCTCGCAGCTTCTCCAATCGCGCACCTTACAGCACCGCGCAGCCTCAGCCGGGGATTAACTACCGGAGATTCGAGTCCCGGCCCGGCCCTCCCCAGCAGGGAAACAACCAGGGCGGCTGGCAGAGATTCTCGGGGCCAAGCCGGCCAGCCCCTTCCACCAGGGGCGGAGCGTGGAATGCTCCCGCCCCACGTCCCCAGTCCCCCGCACCGACCTGGGGCCGGTTCTCCTACGGTTCGCCGGGGCAACCCTATGGTGGGTATGGTAACCGTCCCACCTTGAACATCCGCAAGCCTATTGTTGTGGAGCGGCCCGCCCCGCGCGCTCACGGAGGCGGTGGGCGTGGCTATGCCGCTCCCTCGGGTGGCGGACGAGGATATTCCGCTCCCTCGGGCGGCGGGGGTCGGGGAAACTTTGGTGGCGGCGGTGGGCACGGTGGCGGTGGCGGAGGTTCGCGCGGCAGGCGGTGAAAGCAGGTGTCAGGTGCCAGGTTTCAGGTGTCAGGTTTCAGGCCGGGACCTGACGCGTAACGCCCGATACCTGGCGCCCGACACTCGGCGCCTGAAACTCACCTCTTGCCCCCTGAAACCGGGCACTTGACACTCGCCTCTCGATTCACTCGCTTATTTCCCCCAGTCCTCGTATACAATAGTCTAGACATGCTGGAACCAAGCGATTTGCTAACTGCCACAACCGCCCCGCTGGAAGAGGTCGAATCGCTTCTGAACGCGCAACACTCGGACCCGTTCCACATTCTCGGCGCGCACATTGTGGAGTGGGAGGGGAAACCGGCGGTTGCAGTCCGCGCCTACCTACCGGGAGCCGAACAAGTTTGGGTGCGGCGCGACTCAGAACTTTTTCCTTCGCAACGCATCCATGCGGACGGATTTTTTGAGGCCGTATTCCCGAACGAAGCGCAGGTTTTCCCATATCGGCTTCGCGCCCGTTACGGTGAGGGTAACGAACCTGAGTTTGAAGACCCGTACCGTTTTTCCCCCATCCTCTCTGAGTTCGATCTCTACCTTCTCGGCGAAGGCACCCACTACAAGTCTTACGAAAAACTCGGCGCTCACTTGATGGAAGTCGAGGGGGTTTCGGGCGTGGTCTTCGCCGTGTGGGCTCCCAACGCGCTTCGGGTGAGCGTGGTGGGGAATTTCAATAACTGGAACGGGCGACGCCATCCCATGCGCGTGCGGGGAAGCAGCGGCGTCTGGGAGCTGTTTATTCCGGGGCTGGCGCCGGGTGAGGTTTACAAGTATGAGGTCAAGGGCCGCCGCGATTATCTGGGTTTTAAAGCGGACCCCTACGGGTTCTTTGCCGAACTCCGGCCCCACTCTGCTTCCGTCGTGCACGACATCAATGATTATGTTTGGCGCGACCAGGAATGGATGGAAGCGCGTGCACAACGCCAGTCCCTTAACTCGCCCGTTTCCATTTACGAAGTTCACCTCGGTTCCTGGCGCAGCGAAGGCAATCGCCTGCTCAGTTACCGCGAACTCGCCGAGCAATTGGTCGCCTATGTCGTCGAAATGGGCTACACGCACCTCGAACTGTTGCCCGTGATGGAGCATCCTCTGGATGAATCCTGGGGTTATCAGACCATCGGTTACTTTGCGCCCACCAGCCGCCACGGCACGCCCCAGGACTTCATGTACTTCGTCGATTACTGCCACCAGCACGGCATCGGCGTGATCCTGGATTGGGTGCCGGCGCACTTTCCAGCCGATGCCCACGGCTTGGCGTTTTTTGACGGCACGCACCTTTACGAGCACGAAGACCCGCGCTTGCGCGAGCATCCCGACTGGGGCACGCGAATTTTCAATTATGGGCGAGCGGAAGTCCGCAACTTCCTCTCCAGCAACGCGCTCTTCTGGCTGGATAAATATCATGCCGACGGGTTGCGCGTGGACGCCGTGGCGTCCATGCTCTACCTGGATTATTCGCGCAAGCAAGGGGAATGGATCCCCAACCGCTACGGCGGCAACGAGAACCTGGAGGCCATCGAGTTCATCAAGCGGTTCAACGAACTCGCTCACCAGGACCGGCCCGGAGTGCTGACCATCGCGGAGGAGTCCACCGCCTGGCCAGCGGTCTCACGCCCCACCCACCTGGGGGGCCTGGGGTTCAGCCTGAAGTGGAACATGGGCTGGATGCACGACACCCTCCTTTATTTTTCCAAGGAACCTATCCACCGCAAGTACCACCACCACCTCCTCACCTTTTCGCTGCTCTATGCTTTCAGTGAAAATTTTGTGCTGGTGCTTTCCCATGATGAAGTGGTGCACGGCAAGCGCGCGCTGCTTTCCAAGATGCCCGGCGACGTGTGGCGGCAGTTTGCGAACCTGCGCTCGCTCTATGCCTTCCAATTCACTCACCCCGGCAAGAAGATGCTCTTCATGGGCGGGGAGCTCGGCCAGTGGAATGAGTGGAACTCGAGACAGTCCCTGGATTGGAACCTGTTGGACTACGACCCCCACCGCCAGGTTAAGCAATTGCTTGCCGATCTGAACCGCCTTTATCGGGCCGAAGCCTCACTGTACGAAGTGGATTTTGAATGGCAGGGATTTCAGTGGATTGATTTTCACGACGCCGACAGCTCGGTGCTCGCCTTCCTGCGCCGCGCTCGTGACCCGGCGGATCACCTGGTGGTGGTCTGCAACTTCACGCCCCTACCACGCTCCGGCTACCGCGTCGGCGTGCCCGAGGCGTGCTTCTACCGCGAAGTCCTCAATACTGACGAGGCGAAATATGGCGGCAGCGGCGTTACCAACTCGCCCGGCCGGCAGGCGGCGCCCTCTCCCTGGCAGAATCAGCCTTGCTACATCCAGGTAACCTTGCCGCCTTTGGCCGTTACGGTCTTCAAGCCGGAGCGCTAGGTTCGCTGTGACACCACAACCTTTCACTGCGAACGGCGGAGATTCTTCTCCGTCGGCTGACGGATCAGAATGACAAGCATAGGCCGCCCCCGTCATTCTGAGGCCCCCGCTTTGGGGACCGAAGAATCCCGGTAGTTCCTTCTTATACCCCCAGCAGCAGCCGGTCTACGCGCTGGCTCACGTCGCGCAGATAGGCTTCGTCGCCGCCCGGGAGCTCGGTGGTGGCATAGCCGGTGTAGCCCACATCCGCGAATGCCTTGCGGACCGCGGGCCAATCGATATCGCCCTCGCCCAGGTTCACAAAACGGTAGCCATCCCCGAAGCCAGGCCCAGTTATCTTGAAATCTTTCAGGTGGACTTTGGCGATTCGCTTCCCCAGGGTGCGAATCCAATCCTGCGGGTAACCATAGAACACTATGTTCCCCACGTCGAAATACGACTTGATCCACGGGCTCTGAAATTCATCCACGTACCTTCGCATTTCCAGCGGGCTGAGGAGGAATTTGTTCCAGACTTCCTCAATGGCGATGATGACCTTCAGCTCTTCCGCCAGCGGGATCAACTTTCGAATCTGCTCCTGGGAGCGCGTCCACGCCGCGCGATAGCTCGTCTGCGGGTTGACCACCGCCGGCACCAACAAGACCGTCTCGGCCCCCCACAGCTTGGCATTGTGGAGCGAAGTCCGCATCCCCTCCAGGCTCTTCTCCACCACCGCCGGATCGCTCGAGGAGAGCGGATTGTCCCAATGCGCCATGTTCATCACGGAATGGATTTTGATCTTGGCCTCATCCGCCCCCTTCTTGATTTCCTCCGCTTCGTGCTCGTCCGTTATCGTCTGCGCCTCGACAGCCTCGAAGCCCACTTCCTTCGCCAGCTTGAATCGCTCGGTGTAACTCATTTCTTTCGGCAGCATGCTGATGAGGATGGCTTTCTTGATGTGTCCCGCCGCCGGCATCGGCGACGCCCAAGAAGCCCCTGCCCCGCCGCTCAGCGCCGCCCAGGGCGCCGCGCCCGCGGCAATCGAAGCCTTCAAGAAATCTCGTCGTGAACTTCCATTTTTCATTTCGACCTCCCCCTTCCTCAGAACGTATGAAAAAATTCGTATTTGTCATCCTGCGTGCTTGTCAATCTGAGCACTTCGCTTGTCATTCTGATCCGTCAGCCGACGGAGAAGAATCTCCGCAGTTCGTCCTGGGCTCCTGAACTCACGAGGCAACTGCAAAGATTCTTCGCTTCGCTCAGAATGACAAGGGCTCAGGATGACAGCGAATAGGCTAAGTATGACCGCAAACAGCTTCAGCGCCACACACTTCGCATTTAGGCAAACTTGGAGATATCGATCTTCGGATCGAATACCTCTTTGGACTTCATCAGTTCATCCCAAGTAACCAACTTGCCCGTGTAGGCGGCCATCCGTCCCAGCATGGCGCTGAGCGCGGACTCGGCGCCCTGCGCCGCCTGGTTATGGAATTGGCCGCTCGTGATGCTCTCCACAAAGGTCTTTTCTTTTTCCGACTCTGCCTGGTCCAGGGAGCCTTTGAACGTTCCTGCGGCCGAGAACTGGCCGCCTTCCCGAGTAGGGCCAAGACCCGCGTCCCACGGCTCGGCTCCGGCGATGCTCACCCGGTGGTCGTAGTGCGCTTCCGAGCTGCCTTTGTCGCCATAAAACTGCGTTGCGGCGTCAAAAGTCGGGTTGTCAAACTGCGTGGATCCAAAACTGACCTGCACATGGCCTGGATAAGTGAAGACAAGATTGAAATTGTCCCAGCAGTCCCCTGCGTCCGTGCGCAGCTTGCGTCCGCCCCCGCCCACGGCAGTTTCGGGATGCCCCTGGAGAGTCCAATTTACCATGTCAATAACATGGATGTTCTGCTCGACGATGATGTCCCCCGAGAGTTTACGGTCCCACACCCAGTTGCGAAGTCTTTTCTCTTCCGGAGAAGCATTCGGCCACTCCGGACGGTCGATGTGGCCGCAGTAGTAGTAGGCCAAGCCACAACCGATCTTGCCCAGAGCGCCTTCCTGGAGGCGCCTCACCAACTCCGCGTGGGGCGGCGCTTTGCGGATCTGAAACCCTACTTCCAGGCTGAGCTTGCCCTTGGCCTTTTCGCCAATGCTGATGACGTGCTTCGCTCCCGGGACGTCCACGGCCACCGGCTTCTCGCAATACACGTGCCTTCCTGCCGCCACCACCGTTTCCAAATGCTGGGGGTGGAAGTAAGGAGGAGTAGTGATGAGAATAAAATCCAACTCCTTCGATTCCGCGATCTGCTGGTAGGCCTTGGGGCCTCGGAAGATTTGCGAGGAATCAATGGCCTCGAAACCCTTCGACTGATTGAGTTCATCGAAGTGTTTGCGGGCTGCCTCGAGTTGGTCGGCAAACAGATCCGCCAGCGCCACCACGCGCGCATTGGTGTTGTTCACGAACCCTGTTCCTACCGCCGTGCCGCGGCCTCCGCAGCCCAGAATTCCCAGGCGCAAGGCCGAATTCGCCTGCGCACTTCGCACCGCGCCGGGTTTCACGAGCATCATGCCCGCAGCCGTCGCGGCCGCTGTGCCCAGAAAACTTCTACGGCTTATTTTTTCCGTGCTATCCATCGTGAATATACCTCCGTTGAAATCTTTCAGCTCTCAGCCGTCAGCTTTCAGCGTGCAGCGATCAGCCTTCCCTTGCCGCTTTGCGGTGTTCTTGCTGATAGCTGATGGCTGAGAGCTGAAGGCTAGTTCAGCTTCTGAATATAAATATCCTTGAAGCGGACCTTAACTCCGCCTCCCGTGTGAAGTTGCAGCCCGATCACTCCCTCCGTGAACTTCGGCGCCGAGTCTGTGAAGTCGACAATCTGTTTTCCGTTGAGCCGAGTGACGTAGTGGTTTCCTTGCTCCAGAACCTCGAGCTTGTTCCAGCCGCGCGGCTTGATGGCTCGTTCGCCCTCGGGCGTGGGCATGGCGACCCAGCCGCGTCCTCCGCTCTCATAGATTCCTCCCGTGTGACGCGTCGGGTCAACCTCGACTTGCATGCCTTCGATGTCCGGTCCGGTCTTGGGCGACTCACCGGTGATGCGCGAGCGGGTGAAGACTCCGCTGTTCCCGTCCGTCTCACACTTGAATTGCAGGCGAAGTTTGAAGTCACGGTAAGTCTTTTCCGTAGTCAGGTAGCCGTATTTTCCCACCGTGCTTTCGCCCAGTATCGCGCCATTATCCACCACCCACTTTTCCTCACCGTTATTTTTCCAGCCGCTCAGGTCTTTGCCGTTGAAAAGCGATACCCAGCCTTTCTTACTCGCAGTCTGTGCAAAGGCTAGCGGTGTCGCAAGAATTAGGACGACCAACCATGCCAACAAACGCCTCATGTAAGAACCCCTTTATCAGAATGACCAATGCGCTCTTGTAGCGGCGCTCTGCGAGCGCCGAACGGGGGTCACAGGCCAAGTCTGTCCAGGTTACCAGCTCACGTCCGCGCCCAGGGCGGCTTTGCCGCCCCGACTTGCGGAAAGGCTTACCTTTCCGCAAGTCAGGCGGCGGAGCCGCAGGTCGTTGCCGACGTTAACCAGCGAAATTTGGACAAGCGCTGGCACAAGCTGCCGCTACAAAGGTTGGCATAATACTCCCACTAAGGGCTTGAAATCCAGTAAAACATATCTTCCGCTGGACACGCGGGCGAAGTGGGAAACCCAGTCCTCTCCCTTGGGGAGAGGGTGGCGAGCGGAGCGAGCCGGGTGAGGGGTTACTTCGTCGTGTTCCCCCTGCGGTCTCTCGAGAGCGTGCAACCAACCCCTCACCCGTCCCGCACCGGCTGGTGAGAGCGCCGGTAGCAGGACACCCTCTCCCCAAGGGCGAGGGCGAAGACCCAATTTCCTCCCTTCCTCTTCGGGACAAGGGTGGAAGTTGGAAGCGGGGCCGCCGCGTCCGGGTCTCCCGGCAAAACTTATCACCTTTTATGACCGGTCGAAGTGGAAGAACACCATGACCTGCCGTTTTTGTTCAACAGTTCGATAATATAGTGTGCTGGAACAATGATGGCGGTTCCTTCCCCTGAGATACCGGGGCTGATTCCGTGCACAATCCCGATGATACTCTGATCACAACTGCGGAAAACAGGGCCACCGCTATTTCCCAAATTAACCCGTAGGTCTAGTTTGTAGACCTCCGACTTCTCGGAATAACCGTCCTGGGCCGCCGAGAGGTACTCTTCGCCCCATGCTGTGGCGATGTGACCTGTCGTCGTATCCAGCGCGTCGTCACCCATAGGAAATCCACAAGCGAATACTTCACTTCCATCGCGGGGCCGTTCGTTATACATTCGACCTACCATAAGCCTTAGCTTCGGGGCGACGTTCTTAGAGTCAATTCTGGCATATACCTGCGGCATTGCGCGGAACGGATTGACGCCAGCAGGTGAGATAACGCACAGATCGTGCGCCCTGTCCGTCGCAAACGGCCCATACTGGTAGCGCCTAAAGTTCCCAGCAACATGCACCTTTACCTTTCCAATTTCTTTTTCGAAGTTGGGCAAAGCAACGCTTACATAAAATGCTGACCGCATTCCTCGTTGTCGAAGCGTTTGGATGATGTCCGTCACATCGTTAACAACATGCCAAGCGGTCACCACGTCGCCATTCTCATTAACGAAGAACCCCCTACCAACAACGCATGTCCCAGCCGCAAAACAACCCCTAAACCGAAGGTCGCCAGGTATTTCCTTCAGCGGGTCTTCTAGTATTACTCTGTTACGTAGAGTCAAATGCTATTCGCCGAAACCTCGTTCCGCAATAGCTGCAACAGCCGGTCGCTCTCATCAGCCAGGGCTGGATCCAGCGGAGAATCTGTTCCCACGTCG
>Ga0315282_10013218_pt1 | contig 12476 bp, 9 predicted proteins | sample YL17G07_20_MG_FD_203693 | JGI IMG/M metagenome (GOLD analysis project Ga0315282, IMG submission 203693) | Sediment microbial communities from Yellowstone Lake, YNP, Wyoming, USA - YL17G07_20 | ecosystem: Environmental > Aquatic > Freshwater > Lake > Sediment | place: USA: Wyoming | collected... | reverse complement strand
CTGGCGAAGACGGCCAAGAGGATGACCGGCGTCAGCCACATCAGGCCCCCGAGGAAGAAGGCGAGCACCATGTTGGCGCCCGGATACACCCCGGGGATCTTGACTGAGTAGTAGGTCATGCCCGAGGCGGCCGGGCCGGCGATGCTAATGAGCAGTACGTCCCACCAGTTCAGCTCACGCACCAGGCCTGAGGCTTTACGGGCAAAAGTGACTGGTTCTCCCGACATCTTCCCTCCTTGACAACGGTGAATAAGAGCGGATGTTCGACGACGGGTGGCGGCTTGCTCGTTGCGTAGATCGCTGGCCGCGCGCACAGCGCCACGAAAGCCCCTCGAGCCCGCGCACCCTCACTCTGCAACTCCCCTCAGGCATCACCTCCCGGCGAGCACGCGCTCGTGTAGCAGGCAGGCTCCCTACCGGTTGAGGCGTTTCTATCAACTTATTCGCTCGCAAGCAAGGTACCCGGAGAGCCTGCGGGCCGGCGCGGGCCAAGTCCGTCGAGCTGTCGACCGCCACGACCCGTCTGCCCGCCGCCCCCCGACGTCGCACACACGCAGAGCGCGCCGTGCGCCACGCCCGCCCCGTAGTCCAGAGAGACCCAGACAGATCCCAGACCAGCGCCGACGGAGAAGCGGGTGAGCCAACGTGTGGGCGCCGGCCGGCAACCCTGGGTGAACGGGCGTGAGCGTCGACCGGCCTCCACCTTCTGAGCGAGACCCCCAGATCAGTGCCGGTGCGCCACGCGGGGCCAAAACGACGGGAGCGGGGTTGGGCCCGACCTACGTCGGGCCCAGCGCCGCCCCGGTTCGTTACCCTCACGCACTCTCCGCGAGCGCCAGCAGCTCACACTACCGGCAACCCCCGCCAAACGGTCTTACGCCGGCGGGATCTGGGCGAAGATCTGGTTCGGGTCGATGCCCTCACGCCGGTTGCGGCCGTACATGTAGGCCACGATGGCAAGACCGACGGTCACGATCGCCGCCAGACCGATCTGCGAGTACGTGTAAGTCAGCTCGAGGCCGACGTACATGATCATGTAGAAGCCGATGCCGAGCACGATACCGCCCAGGACCGACATGACCGGTATGCCGCGCCACTTGAACTGGAACGTCGACTTCTCAAAGAGGTCGGGCCGCGTGAACGGCAGGAACAGGGCCGCCAGGCCGACCGTCCAGATGAAGTACATGCCGGTGTAGTCGAGGATGGCCATCATCACGGCTGCGGTGGTCGTCGCGGAGGCATCGCCCAAGCCGATGAAGCAGCCGATCAACGCCAGCACGCCGATGAAGTGCGTGGCCGTCGTCGGCGAGCCGCTCTTGCCGACCTTGCACAGGCCCAAGGGCAGCTGACGGTCGAAGGACATGGCGAAGACGGCGCGCACGGTGCCCATCCACATGGCTACCGAGGTGTTCAGATACCACAGGAAGTAGCCGAAGCCGAACACCACGGCCAGCCCGGCCGACTTCGCACAGACGCCGGCGTAGAAGGGCACCGACGGCAAGGCCGGTGTGACGCCGAGCAGCTTCTCGAGAGCGTCGGGATGGTTGTAGTACAGCCAGCCGTAGTCGCGCACGAAGTCGGAGCCGAACGACACCCCGGGGCCCCAGGCGTTGAGCATGTACAGGGCCATCACGACCCCGAAGCCGATGCCCATGCCGCGCAGGTAGCTTGTGCGCGGGGTCTTGACCTCGCTACCTACGAACGAGATCGACTCGACCGCCGTGTAGGCCCAGAAGACCCACAACAGCGCCTGGCCGAGAGCCTTGCCCGAAGGCATCATGGCATCGCCGATGCCCTGGGTCTTGGCCAGCTCGAGTACCTTGGCGGCCGTGCCGGAGCCGTAGATGCTGTCCCAGGCGTTCTTGCCGTCGACGCCGAAGAAGTAGATCAGCGCGATGACGGTGAGCACCAGGGGGGCGTAGATGACGATGCGGATGAACCACTTCAGGCGCGCCAGGCCCATCAGCTCGAGGAGCCACACGCCCACCGTCATCAGCAAGGCGATCCACAGACGGTGGTAGTTGTCGTCGACCCAGTTGCCTGAGTTGATGAGGCTGGAGCTGTGGTTGATGTGACCGCCGACCTGTAGGCCCGAGCCGATCACGTACAGGCCGATGTAGTTGAGGAAGCCGACCGACAGGCCGCAGCTGACCGACCACAGCCAGTTGGGCAAGAAGCCCAGGATGGGGTGCGTGCTGCGCGAGATGGCCACGTACATCGAGCCACTGCGCGGGAACGAACTGGCGAAGATGGCGATGAGCATGACCGGAACCAACCACAGCAGTCCGCCCAGCAAGAAGGCGAGAACCATGTTGACGCCCGGATACACGCCAGGGATCTTCACCGAGTAATAGGTCATGCCCGATGCCGCCGGGCCGGCGATCGTGATGAGCAGTACGTCCCACCAATTCAGCTCTCGCACGAGGCCCGAGGCCTTGCGCGCGAACACCACTGTTTCTTCAGGCATCCGTCCTCCCGTTGTTAGTCAACCTCAAGCGACCAATCTCGCCCGAAAACTGCAGCCACCCCGGGTGCATAACCGCAGACAACGTGTCATCCTCGTAACCTGCACCGGCAAGCAGTGCACTTGCACTCATTGCCGATGATGAGGCGTGCCAGACGAATCGCGGCCTGTTCCGGATACGCCGCACCTGCTCTCCTCGACGTGCCGGGGCGGGGGGCGCGCACCTTGACGGATGACACGGACGATGAAGATCACTGATCGTTGTGTGGTCGGAAGGTGAGACCGGGATGTGCGAGCTGACCGGCGTGCGCTTGAGTCTCGCGCTCGACCTCGACGCGCCCCCGTCTCTATCGCAGAGAAACTCCTGCGCCTGGCCTCGATCGGCCGCATATGGCGATCGGCTCCGTTCATCCCCTTCGGCGGCTCGCTCACCCCTGACCGGCACTGCCCCCTCGGCGATGATCGCTTGACTCTCGGCGTTGCTGAGTATGTCCACTTGTCTCCAGGATTGTCAACTGAGCCGGGACTCAGGCGGTGATCGCGGTGGCCGGTCGTCGGCGTGTGGGTCGAGCCGTGCGGTCCACAGACGGACCGCCTGCAAGGCCGTCTCGGTGGCGAAGCCACGCCGCCGCAAGAAGGCAAAGGCGCGCGCCCTGGCGGCCTGGTCGACCGTTTGCTGCCCGGTGCGACGTTGCAAGGCTGCCAGGGCGCGCGCCAGCTCGGTCTCGTGGTCGTCGGCCTGCACCTCGTGTAGAGCGGCGTTGACGATGTCGCTGTCGACCCCGTGACGAGCCAGCTCGCGCGCGATGCGCTCGTTGCCCCAGCCGGCCAGCCGCCGTTTGTCGGCTACGAAGGAGCGCGCGAAAGCGCGATCGTCGAGCAGCCCTTCGCCGTGCAGCCGCTCGACGATCGCCGCCACCTCGGCGCGCTCGTGCCCCTTCGCGGCCAGTCGCGTGGCGAGCTCGGCCTGCGAACGTGCGCGATGGCTCAGCAGGCGGTAGGCGTCGGCGAGCACGCGCGTGGTGGCGGCCTCGGACGTGATCTCGGCGAGCTCGTCGGCCGACAGCTCTTTGCCGGCGAAGAGATGATGACGCGCGATGAGAGCTTCGCTCACCGTGCACACGAAGCGGCCGTCGACGTGCAGGGCGATGCGGCCCCGCTTGGTGGCCTTGAGCGCGCTCACGACGGGCAAAGGCGCTCCTTCGCACGACGATCGGGGTGCGACGCCAGTGGTGCCGCCGACGCCGGTCGCGCGCCCTAGTCGGCCTCGGCGGCGCCGACGATGACCGCGGCCTCGGATGTAGCGGCCGGCGCTGCGGTGACCGGCGCCAGCGCCGGCAGACCGGCCTTCTCGCGCACACGCGCTTCGATCGCATCGGCGATGTCGGGGTTCTCCTTGAGGAACGCCTTGGCGTTGCTGCGACCTTGGCCCAGGCGCTCGTCGTTGAAGCTGAAGAAGGCTCCGCTCTTGTGCACGATGTCGTAGGCCACGCCCAGGTCGAGCAACGACCCCTCGCGCGAGATGCCCTCGCCGTACATGATGTCGAACTCGGCTTGCTTGAACGGCGGCGCCACCTTGTTCTTGACGACCTTCACGCGCGCACGGTTGCCTACGGCCTCGGCGCCGTCTTTGAGCGTTTCGATGCGGCGGATGTCGAGGCGGATGGTGGCGTAGAACTTGAGCGCCTTGCCGCCCGTGGTGGTCTCGGGGTTGCCGAACATGACGCCGATCTTCTCGCGCAACTGGTTGGTGAACACGCAGATGGTGCCCGACTTGTTGAGCGTGCCGGCGAGCTTGCGCAGGGCCTGGCTCATGAGGCGCGCCTGCAGGCCGACGAAGCTGTCGCCCATCTCGCCCTCGATCTCGGCGCGCGGCGTGAGCGCCGCTACCGAGTCGATGGCCACGATGTCGAGAGCGCCGGAACGGATGAGCATCTCGGCGATCTCGAGCGCCTGCTCGCCGTAGTCGGGCTGCGAAAGCAAGAGGGCGTCGACATCGACGCCGATGTTCTTGGCGTACAGCGGGTCCATCGAGTGCTCGGCGTCGATGAACGCCGCCTGCCCGCCGCGCTTTTGCGCCTCGGCGATCAGGTGATAGACCAGGGTGGTCTTGCCCGACGCTTCGGGGCCGAAGATCTCGACGATGCGCCCGCGCGGCACGCCCCCGACGCCGAGGGCGATGTCGAGGGCGAGCGAGCCGGTCGGCACGACGCCGATCTCGGCGCCCGTCGCGTGGTCGCCCATGCGCATGATGCTGCCCTTGCCGAACTGGCGCTCGATCTGACTGACGGCGGCTTCAAGGGCCTTTTCTTTCTCCATGCGCTGAAGCTCCTCTCTTGAGTCAACCGGCGGAGAACGAGGCAAGAGGAGTGTGGACCGCTCCGCCCCTCTCCAGCATTGAAGTATACAGGGTCACGTGGGGCAGTCCAAATGCCTCGATGTTGACATTTTGCAGGGGGAATTCGTAACCCGGGCGGCGGAAGCGAGCCACGGTCACATGCGGCACATAGGGCCGTCTCTCGGGCTTGTAGACCTTCATGGCGGCCAGCGCGTCGGAGATCTCTTTCTGGACGCGCCCGATGTTCTCGCTCGGGTCGTCGAGGCGCAGCGCCAGCACACGCTTGCGCCGCTTCTCGGGCAGGAACAGGGGGCCGCCGACGGCGGTCGGCAACGGCGGTATGTCGATGGCCGCGAGGGCCTCGTGGATGTCTCCGACGCGGGCTTGCGGGGCATTGCCCAGGAAGCACAGCGTCAGGTGCAGGGTGTGGACGACCCGCACCTCGTCGTGCAGCTCGAGCTCGGCTTCTTGCCACTCCTCGATCGCTGCGCGAGCCTCGGGGGGAAGGTCGGCGGCGACGAACAAGCGTACGATGGGCTCGCTCCAGCCTCTGGTCATGCTCCCAAGACCTCCCTGAGTAGGTGAAGGGCTGCGAGTACCGCGCGCTGACGCACCGCCGCGCGGTCGCCCGGGAATTCGTGGCGCTGCACCGTGGTCGCTGCTTCGCCGGCACAGCCGATGTAGACCAGGCCCACAGGCTTGTCGGGCGTGCCGCCCGCGGGACCGGCGATGCCGGTCGTGCTGAGAGCGTGACTGGCGCCGGTCGCCGCCCGCGCCCCCGCAGCCATGGCCGCGGCGACGGCCTCGGAGACGGCGCCCTCGCGCGCCAGCACGGCGGGCGGTACGCCGAGCAGGCGCTCTTTGACTTCGTCGGCGTAGCCGATGACTCCGCCGACGAAGTAGTCGGAGCTGCCGGGCAGCTCGGTGAAGCGCGCGCCCAGCAGACCGCCGGTGCACGACTCGGCGACAGCCACCGTGAGGCCGCGACCGCGCAGCAGGTCGGCCAAGAGTTCGTCGACGGTGCGTCCGCTCGACGAGAACACGGGCGCTGCGGCCTCGAGCGTCGTAACCAGGGCATCGGCCTGCGCCTGCGCCGCGTTGGAACGCGGGTAAGCGACCGTCACCGCGATCTCGCCGTCGCCTGCCGTGACGCCCACGTCGAGCAGATCGGTCGGTCGCCGCTCGAGCAGCGGCACGAGCTGCATCTCGCCCATCCCATAGAGGCGCAGCATACGCCGCACCCGGGACGGAAAGACGCCCTCGCCGGCGAGCTCGTCGAGCACGGCGGGCCACATCTCGACGAGCTCGCCGGGCACACCGGGAAGCGCGTACACGCGCGTAGGCCCGCAGCGCAGCGCGAAGCCCGGCGCGATGCCGGCCGGCGGCAAGGCGCGGCTGCCTTCGGGCAGCCGCGCCTGCTTGCGGGCTTGCTCGCGCAGCGGGCCGGCGGCGAGCCCTCGCCGCCGCGCCGCGGCGACCAGGCGCTCCTCGACCATGCGCGTCGCCGCGGCGTCGTCGACCAGCCTCTTCCCTACGGCCTCGGCCAGCGCCGCCGTGGTCAGGTCGTCGTGAGTCGTTCCCAGACCGCCGCTGACGACGAGCACGTCGGGCTCGTCGGCCAGCAGGAAGCACAGGTCGCCCACGAGCGTGTCGAGGTCGTCGGGAGCCATCAGAAGATGACTGACGCACACGCCCTTTTGGGCCAGGGACGCCGCGAGGTACACGCCGTTGCTGTCGCGCACGCGCCCGGTCAGCAGCTCGCTGCCGGTGAGAAGGATGGCTGCCCGCGGTCGCGCTAGCGTGGCTGGCTCCAGGGGGGGCGCAGCTTGTCGCGGGCGTTCACGAAGTACTGCACGCCCGAGACGATGGTCAACGCCACCGCCACGTAGATGAGCGCGCTTTCCGCGACGCTCCGTCCCGGCTGCGACGAGAGCTGCGGGAAGAGCAGCACGATCACCATGACGATCTGCGCGGTGGTCTTCCACTTGCCCAGCGTGTCGGCGGGGATGCTCACGCCTTGCGCGATCGCGGCGATACGGAGGCCGCTCACGGCGAACTCGCGGGCGATGATGACCATCGCCACCCAGGCCGCCACGCGATCGAGGCTGACCAGCGCGATCAGCGCCGCCGAGATCAGCAGCTTGTCGGCCAGCGGGTCGAGGAACTGCCCCAGCACCGTCACGCTGCTACGCTTGCGCGCGACGTAGCCGTCGAGCTTGTCGGTGGCCGCCGCCAGGGAGAAGACGGCGATCGCCAGGGCGACGCCGTAGGGGATGTGCACGAAAAGCAGCACCACGAAGACGGGGATGAGCAGGATGCGCACCACCGTGATGGTATTGGCCGCGTTGATCACGCTGCGATTCTATCCCGCGGAGCCCGGCGGGTCTGCAGCGGCCGCGCGCCGGCCCGCTGTTCGCCGGCGGGGGTGTGACGGTCGCGGCAATACAGGGCGACCATCACGCTCATGGTCTTCTTCTCGCGTTTGCGCCGGATGCTCAGCGGAGCACTCTCGCCAGCAGGTCGTAGCCGACCACGCCTTCGACCACCGCGCGCACGAGCGCGCCGCGACGCGCCGGCGACCCGGTCACGTACGTGCGCCCGTCGATGTCGGGCGCCTGCTGGGCGACGCGCCCCACCGCCTCGCCGTCGGCGGTCGAGCAGCCGCGCTCGATGAGCACGTCGATCGTGCGCCCCACGAGAGACTCCCAGTATGGCCGTGCGGCGGCGTCGATGAGCTGCGCGAGGCGCGCAGCGCGCGCCTCGCGCAGCTCATCGGGCACCTGCCCCGGCAGGCACGCGGCCGCGGTGCCCTCTTGCGCGTCGAACGGGAACACGCCCGCGACCGCCAACCCAGCCTCTTCCACGAAGCGGCACAGCTCGTCGAAATCGTTCTCGGTCTCGCCGGGAAAGCCGGCGATGAACGTGGAGCGCACGGCGACCCCGGGAACGGCGCGGCGCACACGCTCCAGCAACCGCAGGTAGCTCGCAGCGTCGCCCTCGCGCTTCATGGCGCGCAGAACGCGCGCCGAGGCATGCTGCAGGGGCAGATCGAGGTAGGGGACCGTGCAGCCGGCCAGCGCCTCGAGCAAGTCCTCGCCGACCCCCTCAGGCTGCAGGTAGAGCAGACGCAACCATGCCGGCGCGGGTCTCAACTGGCGTAGCTCGCCCAGTAGACGACCAAGGCCGCCGTAGCCCGGTATGGCCCATCGCGACGTGTCTTGACCGACGAGCACGAGCTCGCGGGCGCCGCGCCGCAGCGCGGCGCCCGCGAGCTCGGTCACCTGCTGCGGCGGCGTCGCCTCGTAGCGGCCTTTGATCAACGGGATGGCGCAGTAGGAGCAGAAGCGGTCGCACCCGTCGGAGATCTTCACGTAGGCGTGCACCGGGCGCGGGCACGACCACACGTGTGCGTGCGACCTGCCGCGAGTCGTGGAGTGGGGCGAGCTGGGCTCCTCGGGGGCGCCGTGGCCCCCCTTCCCCGCGTTTTGCCCCGCGATCTCGTCAAGCGCCCTCACCAGCGGCTCCACGTCGAACCCGCACAGCAGGTCGACCTCGGGGATCTCGGTGGCTAACTCATCCCGGTACCGTTCGACCAGGCAGCCGACCGCCGCCACGCGCGCCCCGCGCTCGTGCGCAGCCGCACAGGCAGCGAGGATGGCCGCGATGGATTCAGCCTTGGCGGCGTCGATGAAGGCGCAGGTGTTCACCACCACCAGGTCGGCGTGCCCCAGTGCAGCCGCGCGGTGCCCCGCGCTTGCCAGCAGCCCGGCGAGGCGGTCGGCATCGGCCTCGTTCTTCGGGCAGCCCAGCGTCACGAGAGCGTACGTGGCGGGATGTCGGGTCACCGATAGTTGATGAACTGCAGAGGGATGCCGAGGTCTTCCTCGCGCAGCGTCTGGATCGCCGCCTGGAGGTCGTCCCTGCTTGCGGAGAAGACGCGCACGGTGTCGCCCTGGATGCTGACCTTGATCTTCTTGAAACGCTGTCGCAGCAGCTTGTTGATGGCGCGCGCGCGTTCTTCGTCGATGCCCTGGTTGACCGTGACTCGCTGGCGCACCGTACCGCCGAGCGCCGCGTCGATCCTGCCGAACTGCAGCGCCTTGAGCGGCACCTTGCGGCGCACGAGCTTCTCCTGCAGCAGGTCGACCACCGAACGCAGCTTGCCCTCGTTGTCGGAGACGAGCACAAGGTCGTCTCCCTCGACCGTGATCGAGCTCACGCTGCCCTTGAAGTCGTAGCGCGTGCGGAGCTCTTTCTGCGCCAGGTTGATCGCATTGCGCACCTCATTGCCGTCGACCTGCGAGACCACGTCGAACGAATTCTCCTTGGCCATCTACTGCCTCACCATCTTGTCGCTCGTCACCAGGTAGCTGCTGGGCAGCGTCTCGGCGAGCTTGTGGGCCGCGCCCTCCCCAAGCGTGACGCGGACCACGCCGGGGTCGCCCAGCCGCACGAACAGCTTGCCTTTCGCCTTGAACAGCTTGCTTTGGCCTTGTGCGATCGTGTCCATGAAGAGCAACGCGCCTGAAGAACCGTCGCGCCGTACCTCGACCCAGCAGGGACCGCCGGCGGCGCTCACGCGCAGGAGCGTGCCGCTGAAGACCTTGGCCGTGGCGCTCGGCGAAGCGCCCGGCGTGGCCGTGGTCGTCGGCGAGAGCGACGTGCCCGGGGTCGCCCCGATGGCCGGCGTCGCCGGGTTCGAGCCCTCGTGGCGCTGCCCGATGCCGAGGATATACACCAGCGCCAGCACGAGCAGGGCCGCCACAGCGATGAATGCCAGGTTCGAGTGCCGCCGTCGGTTGCGCGGCTTGCCGAGCGCCGAGGCGCCGGCGAACGGGCCCATCTCGTCGTCGGGCATGAAGCGCGACCGGTACTCGTCGAGGACCATCTGGGGGTCGAGGCCCAGGTAGACGCAGTACGTGCGCAGGAAGCCCTTGACGTACGTCGGCGACGGGATGACGTCGAAGTCTTCGTTCTCCATCGCCTGGACGTACTTGACGCGGATCTTGGTGTCTTCTTCGACCTGCTGAAGGGTCAGCTTGCGCCGCACACGAGCTTCTCGGAGTGTGGAGCCGATTTCGAACACGCCTGCTCTCTATCCTGTCGTCGTGGCGGGGGGCGCTTGCAGCCGCCGGCTGACGCCGGTCGAGGACCGGTGCGACCATCAAGTCTAGACGTGCCGCCGGGGTCTGGCAATTCTCGCCGACCCGGCGCTCTCCACCGCGCCGGCCGCGCGAATGCGGGCGGCGACGGACGCTAGTCTTCTCCGGCCTCGTCGCCCCCGGCAGGCGCTTCGACCACGGCCGCCGCGGATTCTCCGCCGTGGAGTGTGGCCAGCACGCGCGCGAGATCGGACTCGTCGATCAGCACATTGCGCGCCTTGCTGCCGTCGTAACCGGAGATCATGCCACGGCTCTCCATGATGTCGATGAGGCGTCCGGCGCGTGCGTAGCCGACGCGCAGACGACGCTGCAACAGGGCCACCGATGCGGCTCCGGTGGCCACGACGGTGGTGATCGCGTCGGCCAGCAGCTCGTCTTCGTCGCCGCTGTGGGTTCCGCCGGCGCCCGTCTCGCCGGGGCTCTCGAGGAGGTCGTCGCGAAACTCGGGTGAGGCCTGACGCTTCCAGTGCTCGGTGACCAGCTTCATCTCCTCGGGCGTCACGAAGGCGCCCTGCACGCGCAGGATGCGCGAGCTGCCCATGGGGTGGAAGAGCATGTCGCCGTCGCCCAGCAGGCTCTCGGCGCCGCCCGTGTCGAGGATCACGCGCGAGTCGGTCTGCGACGAGACGGCGAAGGCGACCCGCGAGGGGATGTTGCTCTTGATGAGGCCGGTGATGACGTCGACCGAGGGCCGTTGGGTGGCGACCACCAGGTGGATGCCGACGCCGCGGCCGAGCTGGCCCAGCCTGATGATGGCGTCTTCGACCTCGGCCGGCGAGGTTATCATCAGGTCGGCGAGCTCGTCGATCACGACGACGATGTAGGGCAGCTCCTGCTCTCCGGCGCGGCGCAGCTTCTTGTTGAGCTCGCGCACGTTCTGCGCGTTGTCGGTCTTCATCATGAACTCATAGCGCCGCTCCATCTCGCGCACCACGTTGGCGAGCGCGTAGGTCGCGTTCTTCATGTTGGTGACCACCGGCGCCAGCAGGTGCGGCACGCCGTCGAAGTGCGACAGCTCTACCTTCTTCGGGTCGATGAGGATCAGGCGCACCTGGTCGGGCGTGGCGCGCAGCAGGATCGAGCTGATGACGCAGTTGATGCAGCCGCTCTTTCCCGAACCGGTCGTACCGGCGATGAGCACGTGCACCATGCGTGTGAGATCGGCCAGGACCGGCTTGCCGGTGATGTCCTTGCCGATCCAAAAGCCCAGCGGCGAGGCGTTGGGCGGGAACTGCCCGTAGATATCGCCCAAGCCGACGAAGTTGGGGTTGCGGTTGGGTACCTCGACGCCGACCGCCTGCTTGCCCGGGATGGGCGCTTGCACGCGGATGTCGGTCGCCGCCAGCGAATAGGCCAGGTCGTCTTTAAGCCCGCTCACGCGGCTGACCTTCGTTCCCGGGGCGAGCTGAAGCTCATAGCGCGTCACGCGGGGGCCGGACACCGTGTTGACCACGCGTGCCTCGACACCAAAGTGACCGAGCGTCTGCTCAAGGAGCCGCGACACGTGCTCGATGCCGGCCACGGACTCGCCCTGCCCCTCACCCATGCGACGCAGCAGCACCGGGTCGGGTAGCACCCACGGGCGCCGCTCGGCGGCCTTGAACGCCCGCGCGACCTCGGCGGCCTCAGGGTGCTCGGCGGCCATGTCGGCGGCTCCGTCGGCCAACGAGAGCTGCTCGCCTTCGTCGACGGGGATCTGGATGGCGTCGATCGGCTCGCTGCGCACGGTCGCGGCCCGGTGCACGGGCGCCGTGAAGTTTCCCGCCTCATCGCGGTACGGGAAGGCGCCGCCGGATACACCCACACCGGGGATGCCGGGCGCCTCGAAGACCTCGGGGACGTCGCGCGCACCGTCGACGAGGCGCACGGTGCGCCCAGACACGATCGTGCGCCTCTCCCCGGTGTGGGCAGCGAGGATCTCGGTGCGCTCGCGCAGGCGCTCCTGCGCCTGGCGACCGCGGTCGGCGATGGTCTGCGCGGAGGCGCGAGCCGCTCGCGCCGCGGCGCTCGCGCCGCGGCGCGAGCGGCTCCCCCAGCGCGCCAGCGACGAGCCCGTCACCAGCAGCACGGCCGCCGCCGTCGCGGCGACGACGAGCACGTCGACCCCGATGCGACCGAGCAGGGCGCCGAACAGGGTCCACAGCGCTTCACCCAGCAAGCCGCCGTGCGCCGTCATGTACGAGCCGCGGAAGAGTCGAGCAACCCGCTCGCCGGCGAACAGCCCAAAGCTGTCGGCGGCGGCGGCCAGCGCGAAGGTCGCACAGAGAAGCATGACCCCGGCATTCATCGGGCGGGAAAGCCTGCGTTCGCCTCCGCTCGCGAGGAGCACGGCGACGTAGACCAGAAGCGCAGGCGCGGCGTAGGCGAGCAGCCCGCCCAGCCACTTGAGCACGTCTGAAAGGCCGGCGCCCACGTAGCCACCACGCCAGCCGAAGTACAGGACGACGATGAGGAAGGCCGCCAGCGCCGCGCAGGCGATGGCGCCCACGTCGCGCGTCAAGCGGCGGTCGCC
>Ga0315282_10013217_pt1 | contig 12477 bp, 7 predicted proteins | sample YL17G07_20_MG_FD_203693 | JGI IMG/M metagenome (GOLD analysis project Ga0315282, IMG submission 203693) | Sediment microbial communities from Yellowstone Lake, YNP, Wyoming, USA - YL17G07_20 | ecosystem: Environmental > Aquatic > Freshwater > Lake > Sediment | place: USA: Wyoming | collected... | reverse complement strand
CTCAACAAGATACGGGCCTTGTCGCCCGATGGACGTTCGACGAAGGAGCGGGCTCTTCGGCTCTCGACAGCGTCGGGGGCCTCAAGGACGCGATCCAGGGCCACTTCAGATTCGCGCCGGGGGTAGCGGGGTCCGGCCTCCAGTTCGACGGATACACCACCCGCGTTGTCCGCGAAGGGAATAAGGCGCCCCGCCTCGGCGACGCCTTCACGATGGAGGCCTGGGTCGCCATGGCCGCGCTGCCCTGGAATTGGTGCCCCGTCGTGAGCCAGGAAAAAGACGGAATGATCGGCGTTTCTTTCGGGGTGGGCCCCAAGGGCGAATTCGGGCTCAAGGTCTCGGTCCGGGGAGAATGGGTGGAGTGCATTTCTCCGGTCAGAATCGCCGTAAAGAAATGGGCCCATATCGCGGCAACCTTTGAGGCCGGGAAGGGCATCACGCTTTTCCTGGATGGAAAAGCGGTCGCGTCGACCCCGGTCACGGGGAGCCCGGCCTACGCCGGCCGCGCCGACCTTCTGATCGGCATGAATCCCGAAAAACGCAAGCCTTCCGACATCGTCGGCGGAGGCGCGGGAACGATCGAGGGCTGGTATGCCTTTGACGGGATCATGGATGACATCCGGATCTACAATCGGCCGCTCAGCCCCGCGGACCTGAAACAGTCGTATGATTCCCGGCAGCCTGTAGCGGCACCGGACCTCCCCGCGCGGCATATGCCGTCCGGCCCTCCGGGACTCGGCCGATTCGGGGCCTACTACACCAAGCTCAAATATGACGACAGCTGGGACGCCTTGTGGCCGGTCGGCCCCGCCGCCGACATCGTCGTCCAATTCGACGACTCGCCCATCCGGGTCGTTTTTTGGCGGGGGACGCGCTACGGTCCCGCATGGGTCATGGAGAACGGCCAGTGGATGGCCGACCAGAGCATGGAAACCACGGATGCCGCCGAGGGCTGCTACGAGCACATGGAAGATCCCCACTGTCTCTATTCCAACGTCCGGGTTCTTGAGTCGACCGAGGCCCGAGCCGTAGTCCATTGGCGCTACGCCGCCGTGAGTTCCCGAAACCACATCGCCCGAGTCGACGACAAATCGGGCTGGGGACTATGGATCGATGAATACTATTATTTCTATCCCGACCAGACGGCCGTCCGGAAGATCGTCTGGACGACGGAAACCCTGGGCAACGCGGGGTGGGAAATCCAGGAGACCACTCCCATCTGCCAACCCGGGCAGAACACGGACGATATCCTGAATCCGGACGCGGTGACGATCCTCAACCTGAAGGGGGAGAGCCAGGTTTACTCCTGGCCGGGCGAGATGAATAATCCGGGGATGTGGAAAAATGTCCGGCCGGAAAACCCGAACATTCAGGTCGTGAATACGAAGTCGAAGGCCAAGCCCTTCATCATCTTCGAGCCGGGATGCCGGATGCACGTCTACGTCGGCCGGATACGGAAGAACGTCTCCGACTTCTCCGCCTACAATCACTTCCCGGTTTCCCTTCTTCCCTCCGACGGCCGGTATGCCGTCTCCTCGGACAAAGTCACGAGCTTCTCCATCACCTATACCGATCCTCCGAGGCATATCGACCCGGCCTCGACGACCTGGGCCAGCTGGATCTACGGGGTTACCGAAGGGAAGTTTGAAAACCTGGCGACGGTCGGGCGGTCATGGGTGAATGCCCCGAAGCTCGACGTCCAGGGAACCGGCGTGGTTTCCAACGGATACGATCTTTCGCAGCGCGCCTATGTCCTCGCCTGCCGAGAGGCGGGAAAGCCCGCCGCGGTCGAAGGCGAACTCCACGCGAGCCCGGAATCCCCCCTGGTGAACGCCGCCCTGATCGTGAAGGGCTGGGGGGATGGGGGCGCGGCCCTGAAGATCGACGGCAAACCGGCGGTTCGCGGACGGGACTTCAGGACCGGATCGACGCGGACGCTCGAAGGAACCGATCTCGTCGTCTGGATCAAGACGGAATCGACGCGGCCGGTGAAATTCATTTTGTCGCCCCAATAGGCTGTACCGTCGAGGCTTTGATTATCGCGGGAATGCCGTCTTGGAAGGGATCTTCCCCTCCAAATTGACTCGGAGGCCTTTCTCCGTCTCTCTTTCTCTTTCTCGAGAAATGGTGTTGCGGAGATTATCGAGTCCCTCGGCGACAGTCAACAACCCTGCCGTTCTGTTTTATTTGGCCGAACTCGCTCGAGCCCGAGGGACCTTCGATTGCGCGTTCAACGCGATTTCGTCCCTCAGATAGCGGTCCAGGTCCTCCGGGTGATGGCGGCAGTGATATTCGATGTGGCTCGCCGACCGATGGGCCTTATGATAAGGCCAGTCCCTGGTCGCCATGAGCCGGCGCTCGTGGACTTCGTGAAGCAGGACGAAGCGCAGCTCCGAGAATTTGAGATCGTCATCGAGCCAGACTTCTCCCGTTGGGACGAAGCCGTAAACCTTGTCATGCCCGCCCTCGGTGAAATCGATGAAATAGACGTCGCGGACGATCTCCGCGTCCACGATCCAGACCGCCACCGCGGGCGTGCAGTATTTTTTCAGCAGACGGACATGGATGTCGGCCAGGAGTTCCTTGCGCCGTGGCCTGGGAACGATGCCTTTCTTCATGAAATCGACCTTCCGCCGCTCGGCCCGTTCCTTGCGGTCGGCAGCCTCCAGGGCTTTGTCGTAGGGCCAGCCCTGGCTCATGAGGCGGTTTTCGACCAGCAGGTGGTCGATGAAGAATTCCTCCTCGCCGGGCGTCCGCTCGAAGTCGATCCAAAACTCGCGCGCCGGGATAAAGCGGAAACGGAAGTGCTGCCCGAAGTTCGTGAATTCCTCGTCGATGTGCTCCCGGATGAACGGGCCGTCGACGTAAAAGACGTCGAATTTCGAAACGGTGGCGATCTTTTTGATGTAGGGTTTCTTTCGCACGGCTTTGCTCCTTGCCCGGGGAAATGCGGGCGGTCCATGTGAAATTCTCCTTATGTTGAGCTCCCACTCCTTATTTTAGCCTTCCCGGCGCGCTTTTCAACGCTCCGTGTTTGGCGTCGGAGGGCGATTTGGTTATGATATCCGTATGGACATCAAGAACAAAGTCGCCATCGTGACCGGAGCTTCTTCCGGCATCGGGTTGGCCACGGCAAGGCTCCTCGCGGAGCGTGGGGCCAGGGTTGCCCTCGTCGCCCGGTCCGGGGACAAACTCAAAAATCTCTCCGAGGAGCTTCCGGGATCATTCCCGATTCGCGCGGACATGACCCGGGAAGACGAAGTCAAAATGATGGTCGGAGAAACGCTCCGCCACTTCGGAAGAATCGATATTCTCGTCAACAGCGCCGGCCAAGGCTATGATGCCCCGGCCGAAAAGATCAATATCGGCACCTTTCGGCACATGTTCGAGCTCGACGTCGTGGGTTCGCTCGTCGCGATGCAGAGCGTCATCCCGCTTATGAAAAAACAAAGGGAGGGGGCGATTGTCAACATCAGCTCGGGGACCGCTCTCATGGCCCTTCCCAACATGAGCCCCTATGCTTCGCTGAAATGCGCCCTGGCGAAGATCAGCCTGACGGCCCGGGAAGAACTAAAAAAAGATAACATCCACGTGAGCATCGTCTATCCGTTTATGACCCTCACCGATTTTGAAAAAAACACGATCAAGGACACCGAAGAAGAGGAGGCCGAACCGGAAGGGGGAGGGAGGACGCTCCCGCCTCCGGATCCGCCGGAATACATCGCCCGGAGAATCCTGGAGGGCATCGAAAACAACGAGGCGGAAATTTTCGCCCACGAATGGATGAAAAAAAACAGGCCATGATCGACCGCCGGGACGGCGGTTTTTGCGGGGCGTGAGAGATGTTTTTCTTTGTCGGAGGCATCGGACCGCGGACGATCATTCTGAACAAAGAAGCGCGGGGCTGTCCGAGCTGCGGCCGGATAACCGCATATCTCAAGAGAACAGACGGCTACGTCAGCCTGTTCTTCATCCCCGTCTTTCGTGTCAAGAAGGGCGAGCCGTTTTTGAGTTGCGAGGCCTGCGGATCGACCTTTGATGAGCGCGGCGAACGTCCACATCCAGAACGGTCGGCCAACGCCCTGACCTGCCGGCGCTGCGGCCGTCCGATCGAGCCGGATTTCAAGTACTGCCCTTCCTGCGGAAACCCGACCCGCCCCACTACTGGAGAGTGAAGGTGGCCGTGACCGTGAAGATGACGGCTCTCGGCCGGCCGTTGATAATCATCGGCTCGTAGAGCCACTGGCTGACCGCGTCTACGGTCGCCTGGTCCAGAAGCGGAATCGACCTTATAATTTTCACGTCGATCACCCGGCCGTATCGGTCGGTAGTGGCTTCCACGACGACGACGCCTTCGACCCTGGCCTGGCGCGCGACCTCGGGATAGATCGGCATCACCTGCTTGACGAGCCTGGGCTGCTTGATCTCGGTCACCCGCAGCGGTTCTTCCATTCCCTTCGCTATCTTGTCTAGTACGCCGCCGATGACTCCGCCGACCTGGCCCCCCACGCCGCCGCCGCCCGTCCCGCCTTCCACTCCGCCTTCGGTCCCCGCGCCGCCGAGTTGTTCCTCAATGATTTCATCGGGAACGACAATAGGCGCGACGAGCGTGTTGGGTCCGAACCTGGTTAGAGGTGAGGGCCGCCTCCTGTACCTGGCTGATTCGGCGGCGGGATTCTTGGGCGGCGCCGGGGGCGGCGGCGGGGCCAGGAAGGCCGCGATGAACTCGACCTTCGGCGCGCTAGCAACAGAAAAGAGAGGAATAACGACCAGGACGGCGACGAGAGCGGCATGCAGCGCCAAGACGACGGGGAGCAAGACGGCCTTTCTCAGCCAATTTTTTTCCGGGACGATGAAAGAATCTTTGAAAAGGGACGGGGTGCCTGTTCCTTGAGCCTTATTCTCTCGGTTCGTCTCAGGCATTTTCGGTTCTCCTCAGTCCCCGGCCGACGACGTCCGTCTGCTTTTCCCCTTCATCGAGGCGGGCGCAGCTTCGCGCGCAATCCGCCAGAAACGGGCAGGAGTTTTAAGCTATCGCTCCGGCTTGAGATCTGTCCCCTCGGGGTCCCAAAGCATATCGCCATGGACGGAAAAATTGTAGGGCTGATGATGACGGCTGTCAAGAAGAAGGCAGGAAAACGTTAGAACCTTAGAACGTTCGAACGTTGTAACGTTCTTTACCTTATTTCGCCCTGAACCTGGGTCTTTACCTCGGTCGAGCGGACCCATTTCTGGGGACCCGGGTTGAAGGCTTCGCCGAGGTAGAGATTGCCTCCGGTATCGACTGCCAGGCCGTGAAGCATGTTCAGTTTTCCCGGGACATGCGCCGGACCCCTTCCGACGGTCGGGAATGCGTAGATCTGCAAAATCTTTCCCTCGGAACTAAATTTCAGGACGAGCTGATCTTGCTGGAGCTTCCCGCCCGTGATATCGGTGTAATTTTCAAGCCTGATCGGGGTGCAGCCGCACGTCCAGATCTCGCCGTTGGCCGTGGGGATGAGCGGCCACGGCAGGATCAGATCGCGCCAGATGTCGAGAAGCTTGCCCTCGAAGTCATAGACCTTGATCCGGATATTTCCGCGGTCGACCACGTAGAGTCGATCGCCGATGTGGCAGATCGCGTGCGGGTCGATGAAATCCTCGGGGCCGGTGCCCTGGCGGCCCCACGCCCTGATGAATTTTCCGTCGAGGGAATAGTGGACGACGCGCCTATTTCCGTACCCGTCCGATATAAAAACGCCCGCCTTTGTCACCGTCATATCGGTGGGGCGGCTGAAGTGCCGCGCATCCGTTCCGGGCTCATCGGGCGTTCCGAGCGTCAGAAGGACGTGGCCGTCCTGGTCGCATTTCTGGATGATGTGGCGGTTCGTGTTGGCGATCCAGACATCGTTGCCGTCAAACCTGAAGAAGTGGAGGTTGTAAGGTCCCTGCTCCTTATTCTGGAAAAGAGCCGGCCCTTTCGCCGAGTAGAGCGTATCGCTGTCCCAGGTCCTGATGAATTTTCCGCCAACGTCAAAGATCATCATGGCCGGGAACGCCCGGTTCGAGACCCACACCTGTTGCTTGCCGTCGACCATGATGGCGGGATTGCCGGCCCAAGCGCCGAGGGACTCGGGCTTCTGGGGCCACCTCGGATCAAAATCGTACCGGACCACCGGGGTTGCCGCGGGGACCGCCGCTTCTTTGACGAGGACTTCCTGGGCCCGCGACTTCCGGGAAGGAAAGGCCATAAAGGAAGACGCCAGGGAAAGCCCGGCCAGCTTCTGACCGCCCTCTACCAAAAAATTGCGCCGCGAGTGTCTCCCTGAATTCATGATCGACTCCTTTTCTTGTGATGATATCACAGTCCCGCCACCGATTCATGAATATCTGGTCGAGATGTTTCCTTTCCGTCCGCGCCTTCCCGCGCCACCCAACTGACTCCCTCCCGCGGTTCCTTTTCCTTGACACCGGTCGGCGCCGGGAGTTGAGTCTTTCGGGCAAGGCATTCAGCCCAAGGGACGGCCGGAAGCGCCGGAGCGACGGCCCGCCGAAGCCCCGTGGTCATGAATCGGCCGCGTTCCCAGCGGGGGATCGAATTCAAGGCTTGAAGATCGAAGTTCTAAGATGTTAAAGTGGGCGGGGTACTTCAGTCCCGGATCCGGCCCGCCGCTCGGCCAGCGGGTGTCGGGGCGCTATGGACCACGCCCGTTGGTACTGAACGGTAGCCCCGGAGACAAATCCTGTGTTTGTGCTATCCTTGTTTCTGGCGCTGCAACTCGCGCAGTCCGGGCCCCCCTGCGTCGCGCCCGACGATCTTTTGCCCGTCATTCCCGGTGTCGGATCTCCGTCGATCACGGTCCCGCGCATCCAGGCGTCCATTCAGGTCGATGGGGTCCTCGATGAACCCGTCTGGTCGCAGGCCTCCCGCCTCGGGGGATTCTGGCAGTATCAGCCGATCGACGGCCGGCCCGCGGTCGAGCAGACGGATGTCCTCGTCTGGTATTCGCCGACCGCGATTCACTTCGGCATCCTCGCCCACGACCACGACCCGTCCTCCATTCGGGCCACGCTGCCCGATCGCGACCACCTCGAATCCGAGGACACGGTCACGATCTATCTGGATACGTTCCTTGACCGACGGCGCGCCTTTTTCTTCACGGTCAATCCGCTGGGCGTCCAGCAGGACGGCATGCACAGCGAGGCCGGGTTCAACGCCGGGACTCTGTCGGGGGGCGGGATGGACGACAAGAACCCGGATTTCCTCTTCGATTCGAAAGGCCGGGTGGCGGACGACGGCTACGTCGTCGAGGTGCTGATCCCGTTCAAAACCCTGCGCTACCCGGCGGGCGGCGCGCCCCAGAAGTGGGGGCTGCAGATCCGCCGCATCGTCCAGCGGACCGGCTACAAGGATACCTGGACGGACGCGCGGAAAGCGGGGGAGAGCTTCCTCGCTCAGTCCGGCACGATCGAGGGACTCCGGGACATGGAGCGCGGCGTGGTGACGGAAATCCAGCCGGTCGTGACAACTGCCGTGAACGGCTCTCGTCCCGCGGCGGGCGCCCCGTTCGTCCGGGACACGCCGGACATCAGGCCGGGGGCCAACTTCCGCTTCTCGACCTCGAACCTGACGTTCGACTCGACGATCAACCCGGACTTCAGCCAGGTAGAGGCGGACGCCGGGCAGGTGACCGTCAACGAGCGCTTCGCCCTCAACTATCCCGAGAAGCGGCCCTTTTTCCTCGAGGGGATCGACATGTTCGCCAGTCCCAATCAGCTGGTGTACACGCGGCGGATCGTCGATCCGATCGTCGGGGAAAAAGTGACGGGCAAGCTCGGCCCCCTGAACATCGCCTACATGCTGATGAAGGAAAAGAAAGACACCGGGGGCGCCCTCTCGAACATCGCCCGCGTCCGGCATGACTTCGGGTACGATACGACCCTCGGCCTGACGTTCACGAGCCGGTCGGCCGCGGACGGATCCAACCAGGTCGTGGCGATCGACGAGCGGACCATCTTCAAGAAGCTCTACTACGTCCAATTCCAGGCCGCCCAATCCTGGACTCAGACTCAGGGCGGGCCGCGGCGCTCCTCATCGTTGTGGATGGCGGAGCTCGACCGGACCGGCCGCGCCTTCGGGATCAACTACAAGCTGATCGGGACGGGCGCGAACTTCCAGGCCCAGAGCGGATTCATCGCCCGAAACAACGTCGTCCAGGCCCAGTTGTATAACCGCTATTCCTGGTACTTCAGCAAGGGCGCGCTGCTCGAAACTTTCCAGGTCCATTTTAACCTCACTCGCTTTTGGAGGTATAAGGAGTTCGGCAACTCCGGCGCGCTCGAGGGAACGGACTCCTTCTCCTTCCAAACAGGCTGGCGCAACGGCTGGACCCTGAACGCGAATCTCAATCACGTGTTCTGGCGCCTGGAGCCGGACACGTATTCGGCGTACCAGGTATACAGGGACGGCGAGCTCGCGCCTTATTTCCCAATCCCGCGGGTCGAAGGCTGGACGCCCGACATCGTGTTCAAGACGCCGATCCTTCGCGCCCTGGATGGTCAGGTCGAAGTGAAGAGAGGGCCGGTGCCGATTTTTGTCGAGGGGTCGGCCGGGCACGAAACGCGCGTCACCTCGACGCTCAACGGGCGGCCGACGGGATCGATCCGGACCCAGCTGATGTTGACCTACTCGAAAATTACGCGCGACCGGGACGGCACCGAGTTCGCCCGCACGGTCATTCCCTGGCTGAAGCTCGAATACCAGATGACGCGCTCGATTTTTTTCCGGGTCGTCGGTCAGTACCAGTCCAAACGCCAGGGCCTTCTGTTCGATCCCATCGACGGCAATCCTCTGGCCATCGACGGCCTGATTCCCGGCTCGTCAAATTCGAACGGGCTCCGTCTCGACGGGCTGGTGTCCTTCAAGCCGACGCCGTTCATCATCGCCTACTTCGGATACGGCAGCTCGCTCGTGACGGACCGAACGCTCAGCCTGGCGAACCTGAACAGGATGAGCGACGGGTTCTTCATGAAGATCGCCTATCAAATCGGGAGATAGGAGGCCCGTGAGCCACGATTTCGGCGCCGCGTCGTTCTGGCGGATCATCGATTCGTGATGACGACATCGTTTTTCAGGAGGTGAGGATATGGCAAAACAGACATGGTCTCGGCCGGCCTTTTTTTTCCTGCTGGGCTTCACCGCGCTCACGGCCGCGCAAACGCCTCAACGCCCGCCCGCCCAGGCCGACCTTCTTCGGGGCGCCTACGGGCCTTATCGGGCCAACAACGACCTTCTCTCCTATGACCTCAGCGTTCGCGTCGATCCGGAAAAGAGGCTCATCACCGGGAAAAACGTCGTTCGCTTCAGAATGCTGAAGGATGACACGCGCGTCCAACTCGACCTGACGCCCAACCTGAACGTCGATAAGATTCTCCTCGGCTCGACGGAGCTGAAATATACGCGGGAGCTTAACTCCGTCTTCATCGATTTTCCCGTGATCCTCAAGAAGAACTCGGTGGTCTCCGTCGACTTCTATTATTCCGGAGGATTTTCGGAAGCCGTCCGCGGCGGGGGAATGTCCTTCAGAAAGGACCCTTCCGGCCACCCCTGGGTCACGACGTCTTGCCAGGGACCGGGGGCCATGGTCTGGTGGCCGAACAAGGACCAGCAGCGCGACGAGGTGGAGAATATGCGTCTGAGCGTGGCGATCCCGAACGCTCTCGTCGACGTCTCTAACGGACGGCTCGTCGGCAAGACCGACCTGGGCGACGGATACACCCGCTGGGACTGGGCCATTCACTACCCCATAAACAGCTATTGCGTCTCCGTGAACATCGGCAACTACGTCCATTTCAGCGACAGGCTGGACGATCTCACTCTTGATTTCTACTGCCTGCCGGAGAATCTCGATAAGGCGAAGAGTCAATTCACGCAGGCGAAATCGATGCTGAGGTGTTTTCAGAAATATTTCGGTGAGTATCCGTTCAAGAAGGACGGCTACAAGCTGATCGAAGTTCCCTACGCCGGAATGGAGCATCAGAGCGCGGTGACGTACGGAAATCACTTCGCCAACGGCTATCTTGAGAAGGACTGGACCGGCGTGGGCGTCAGCCTGAAATTCGATTTCATCATCATTCACGAAAGCGCCCACGAGTGGTTCGGCAACAGCGTCACGGCGGCGGACGTTGCCGACGAATGGATTCACGAAGGATGGGGGACCTACGCCGAGGTCGTCTACGTCGAAGACATGTTCGGCCGCGATGACGCCCTCAAGTACATCAACGGCTACAAGACCAAGGTTAAGAACGAGCAGCCGATCGTCGGGCCGGCCGGCGTGCGCTACCGGGCGCCGCAGGACATGTATTTCAAGGGCGCCCTTTTCCTCAACACCCTTCGCAGCGTCGTCGACGATGACGCCCGCTGGTGGAAGATCGTGCGCGACTTCACCGGCCGCTTCAAATATCAGAACATCTCGACGGATGACGTCGTGAAGTTCTTCAACGAAAAAACGGGAAAGAACCTCTCCCCGATCTTTGACCAATACCTCCGGCACACCGACATTCCCACGCTTGAACTCAAGTTCCAGGACGACGAAGGCCGCGTCTCCTACCGCTGGAAGGCCGATGCTCCGGGGTTTGCCATGCCTGTGAGAGTCGGCCGCCGGGACGCCTGGCAGATCATCCGGCCCACGACCGAATGGCAGACCATGACGTCGGGAGTGAAAAAGGACGATTTCGAGGCCGCGATCGACCTCTACTACATCAACGTCATCAAAGGCTAGACGGGATCAATCGAGGCTTACGGGATGTCAAGGCCGCGGGCGACCTAAGAAGGAACATCCTCGAATTCTCCGGTTTGTTTGTTCTTCCTGACGCTATTCCACGGAAAGATCTTGCCGTTCATGGAAACGTAAACGCCGGGGGGGAGCGTCTGGACAAAGGCCAGCGCGCTGCCGAGGTTAAAGAGCCCGTCCGAGCTGCCGAATTTGTAGGGGATCATGGCGCCCGTCAGGACGATGGTTTTGTCCGAGACGCGTTCCGCGAGGAATTTTGCGGTCAGGGCCATGGTGTCGGTGCCGTGGGTGATGACAATCCGGTCTTCGGGCACCGCCCGGCAATTTTCGGCAATCGTCGTCCGGTCGGCGTCCGTCATGTCCAGGCTGTCGATCATCATCAGAGTCTTGATGGTGAGATTCAACCGGCATCGGCCGAGCCTCAGCATCTCGGGGGTGTGCGTATCCTTGAAGAATAAGGATCCCTTGAGCTCGTCGTATTCCTTGTCGAACGTCCCCCCCGTCGCAAAGATTACAATTTTCATAGTGCCTCTTTTTGCCGCGTTTTCAGCTTGACTTGAGCCTGAGCCCGAGAAAAAAGCCCGGTCCATCAAAACAAGACGGGACGGGCCGGGAAGATCCCGGAAGAATTCACCATAAAACGCGCCGGACGCGGCCCCGGCGGATTTTCAATATCCCTTGCGCTTGTCCACCACGTTGATCAGAGGCTTGCCCTCGACGAAGCGGCGAAGGTTCTCGATGACGGTCCCGTTCATCCGCTCCGTGTCCTTGTCGGACCGCCCGGCGATGTGGGGAGTCACGATGACGTTGTCGAACTTCCAAAGCGGGTGACCCGGCGGCAGCGGTTCGGGATCGGTCACGTCCACGCCGGCGGCCGTGAGCCGCTTCTCGCTCAGCGCCTTCACCAGGGCGTCCATGTCGTACAGGGCTCCGCGACTCACCGCGATGAAGTAGGCCCCCTTCTTCATCAACTCGAACTGCCGCGGCCCCATCATCTTGTTGCTCATGGGGGTGTGCGGGGCCGACACGAAGACGACGTCGGCGTCCGGAAGGACCTGGTCGAGCTGGTCGGGCTTCACGACTTTGCCGATCACCGGCATGAAGGGAATGTCCTCCGGGTCGACGCCGACGACATTCATGCCGAAGGCCCAGGCGCGGAAGGAGATCTGGGTCCCGATGCCTCCGACGCCGATGACCACGGCGTTCTTCCCCCGGAGCTCGATTCCCTGGTATCTCCCTTCGCGGAGCCAGTTTTCCTTCTTCTTAGCCTCCCAATACAGGTCCAGCTTCCGGGTGAACATCAACAGCATCGCGAAGGCGTGATCGGCGATCTCGGGGCCCTGGACGATCTGGTTGTTCGTGAGGACGATATTGCTGTCCCGGAGGTCGTTGCCGCCCGAGAGATGAAGCGCCCGCTCGACGCCGGCGGAATTGATCTGGACCCACTGCAGCTTCTTGCCGGCGCGGACCATCTCCGGGGTGATGTTGCCGATGAAGGCATCGGCGTCGACGATCTCCTGCATGACGTTTTCCTTGGTGACGACGATGACCTTCGCCTGCGGAGAGACCGCCTGCAGCTCCTTGACGAGTTCGGGCGTCGCGCCCGAAACCAGGACTTTCTTTGTCTGCGCGGAAAGCGCGGTGACACCCAGAAGCAGGGCCAGGACGGCGGCGAAAAGGGCCGCTCTGCGCATTTTCATGGTTT
>Ga0315282_10013216_pt1 | contig 12477 bp, 12 predicted proteins | sample YL17G07_20_MG_FD_203693 | JGI IMG/M metagenome (GOLD analysis project Ga0315282, IMG submission 203693) | Sediment microbial communities from Yellowstone Lake, YNP, Wyoming, USA - YL17G07_20 | ecosystem: Environmental > Aquatic > Freshwater > Lake > Sediment | place: USA: Wyoming | collected... | reverse complement strand
GCTAACGGATTAAAGTTAATATAACTGTTTCAATTTTCTTATTTTTGGTCGGGCAACGGGCGGTAGCTCAGCCTGGCAGAGCTTCCGAGCCAGCTTAGGTCGGATGATTTTAGCTGGCGGAGACGCTGTAGATGCCTACCTGTGGTGGGTGTCACCCAGCCTACTAGGCTTACACGCAGAAACCGGACTGTCGCAGGTTCAAATCCTGCCCGCCCGACCAAACGGTCACTCTGCAAAGCTAGAATTGCGGCGCCCGCTTTCTAGAATGGTTAAAAACGCTGTTCAATTCCGTTTCTGCACACTTCTGCTAATTCAGGAAGGCTTGTGAATATGAAGAATTTGAGGGCAGATGGTTAACCAAAAATCATGCCCAAAGAATCGAAGACAAACGGGAACGATTTTTCACCAATCTGCCATGAAAACGCTTGGATAGAGGAAAAGTTTTTCATGCTTCTGCTAAAAGGGCTGTGCACTATAATGTTTGGGGACAAGCCAGCGCGCTGCTTGTTGTCATCCACAAAAGGGGCGTTCTGAAAATCTTTATATTGATTTGAGGCGTTTGGGCTAAAAGATCACAATGAGTATAGCAAAGCCTCTTCTGGATTATGCTAAGTCGCTTAAGCCGCAGAAGGGTTTCACGCAATCCTTTTCGGCTTTCAAAAGACTTTTGCAGTATCACAGGAGATACCCTTGGCATGTCGCGGCAATAGTTGTTCTTGCAGTGCTAAGATCCATTCTATTCTCGCTCGAACCATTGTATACTTCCTACATCATCATCTACGTCATAGGACCCCCGACTAATACCAGTCTGTTGATGGGCTATCTGCTCGTTATCCTACTGGCAGGAATAGGCTATGCTATAACAAACTTCCTTCTGACTTACGTGCACGGAGTAATGTCCCAGTACATAGTGCGCGACATAAGGTCCGAGTATTACCGTTCGCTTCAGACCAAATCCTTCAGTTTTTACGATTCTGTAGGCGTTGGAGACCTAACGTCACGAGCCACAGTGGACCTTCAATTAGTCGACATGTTTCTGAGAACATGGCTGGGCACCGTTCTCAACGCCGTCTTCACAACAATTATCATCATCGCGATAATTCTCCCAATAAGCCCGACCATGACGCTGATCTCCATGGCCACGATGCCGCTTATCTTCTATTTCACAACGCACCTATGGATAGACACGATGCCTTTGTTCAGAAACATGCAGCTAATCATGGGAAGATTGACCTCCTACATACAGCAAAACATCGTCGGAATGAAAACAATCAGGATATTCCGCCGAGAAAAAGATGTTGTTGATGGGTTCAAGAAGGTGGAAGATATATATGTTAACACGGCAATCACTGCAGGCAAAATACAGTCAATGTACATGCCGCTGGGTCCAGCGTTACTCACCCTTGGAGCGGCCTTGGTCTACGTGTACGCAGGAATTACGCTGGGAGTTCCATACTCGGCCTTAGCGGTTGAACAAATCGGCTACTTGATTCTCTTCGTCAGATACATGATGAGACTGACATTTCCCATAAGGGACGTAAGCCAGACTTTAGGGACGTGGATAGCGGCTTATGCGGGACTCCAAAGAGTCCAAGAAATCATAGATGCTCCAAGAAGCGTTGAAGACATGCCGAACGCCAGAGACATTAAGATAGAAAAAGGAAAACTTGAACTGGAAAACGTCACATTTGGGTACGTGAAAGACAGGCCCGTGTTAAAAAACGTCACCTTTGCGGTGCAGCCAGGTGAAAAAATAGCGATACTGGGTGCAACAGGGTCAGGAAAAAGCTCTCTGATATACTTGATCCCAAGGTTTTACGACATCCAAGCTGGCAGCATAAAGATAGACGGCATAGACATCCGCGAATTCAAGCTGGCTTCCCTCAGGCGGCAGATAGGCGTGGTGCTGCAGGATGTTTTCCTGTTTTCTGGAACGCTGAGAGAGAACATTGCCTTCGGTAAGCCCGACGCTTCAATGGATGAAATAGTGCAAGCTGCCAAGTCAGCCAGAATACACGATTTCATCGAATCCCTTCCGTCTGGTTATGACACACCCGTTGGGGAAAGGGGAGTCACCCTTTCAGGCGGTCAAAAGCAGAGAATAACCATAGCGAGAGCGCTCGTGACCAACCCGAAGATACTGATAATGGACGATTCACTCTCCTTTGTGGACGCGAAGACAGAACAAGAAATTCAATCCGCAATAGAAGAAGCAACGAAGAAAAGGACCACCCTCATAATAGCGCAGAGATTCTCAACTATAAAGACGGCTGAGAAGTTACTGGTCCTTGAGAATGGTTCAGTAGCGGAATTTGGCACACACGAGGAGCTCATGGCAAGAGATGGCGTCTACAAGAAGGTCTATGAAACCCAGTTTGTCCAAAAAGCTTCACCTATCCTGTGGGAAGGAGGTGGTTCCTAGTGTCAGGTTCATACGGAACTTTCTCGACAAAAGAGGAAGAGAGAAGAAAAAGAGTCGTCCCTGACCGGGTGTTGATTAGAAGGGTTTACCGGTACGCTCAGACCAACAAACGAAACCTGCGAATCGGCGTTACTGCCACGATAGCCGGTGCTTTCACAGGCCTGGCTTCCCCCTACATGCACGCGGTGGCCATCGATAGCATAATAACGCCGAAGAACCTTGCGGGCTTCATATGGTGGATCCCCCTGTTCGCCGCGGTCATTCTAGGCAACTATCTGTTCCAGTACATCCAAACCTATCAAATGCGTATAGTGGGAGAAAAATTGGTTGCAAAGATGCGGGACGACATGATGGAAAAGCTGCAGGTTGTCTCCCTCAGGTATTTTTCAGAAGGCGAAGCTGGAAGAATCATCTCCCGGCCGACCAACGACGCCAACACCGTCAGAATATTCATCAGAGTTGGACTGACGAGCATTCTGGTAGACATCTCCTCGATACTAGGCAGCTTCGCAATTATGTTCTATCTTGACATTCGACTGTCACTTCTGGCTATCTCGGTTCTGCCTGTGGCCATAGTGCTGGTCTGGTACCTCGGAAAATACTCAAGAGCTGCTTACAGGAGAACGTTAATCACGACTTCAGGGCTGACGGCAAGGTTACAGGAAGACTTGGCAGGCATAAAAGTCATCCAAGCTTACGCGCATGAGAAAGAAACAGAAAAGAAGTTCCTAAAAAGTCAAGACGAAAACGTCAAGGCTACGATTAGAGCCATCTTCATAAGCTCGTCGTACATGCCGTTTGTGATGGCACTGAGACTGATCGGAACCATGATAATCCTGTTCTTCGGCGTCAACGCTTTGTTGACCGTACCGCCTACGATCACGTTGGGAATTCTTGTAGCCTTTATTGAGTACCAGTTCTCATATTTCATGCCGCTGATTGACCTTGTAACCATGTATGACCAGTACCAGTCAGCGATGTCTGCGATTGAAAGAATGTTCGATGTGATAGACACGAAAGTCGAAGTCGCGGACGCACCGCCTGAAAGGAGTATCGCATTGCAATGATAGAAGAAGTGAGGTTCGAAAACGTCAATTTCGCGTACGACATCGATGTCCCAGTTTTAAAGAACATCAACTTCACCCTTAAGCGCAACATGAAACTCGCGATTGTCGGTCAGACAGGCGCGGGAAAAAGCACAATAATCAACCTGCTCGCCAGATTCTACGACCCAGACGAAGGCAGAATCCTCATCAATGGGCATGACATAAGAGACATCCCGCTTGCTTCTCTGAGAAGCCACATGAGCATAGTGCTGCAGGACTCGTTTCTGTTCTCACTTTCCATAAGGGAAAACATAAGGTTCGGGAAACTTGAAGCGTCAGACCAGGAAGTCGTAGACGCAGCAAAATCCATCGGCGCCCACGATTTCATAATGAAACTTCCCAACGACTATGACTACGTCATACAGGAAGGGTCTTCAAACATATCCATAGGTCAAAGACAACTCATAAGCTTCGCCAGAACACTGCTCGCAAATCCCGAAATCCTAGTGCTGGATGAGGCAACATCTTCAGTTGACGCGTACACCGAACTGGTGATCCAAAGAGCTTTAAAGAGACTGATGCAGAACAGAATGACAATAATAATCGCACATCGGCTCTCAACAATCAGGCTGTGCGACGAAATCCTAACCATCGATCATGGCGAAATCGTGGAAAGAGGCACGCACGAACAGCTTATGGGCCAGAAAGGATTGTACAGCTCATTCTACAGACTGCAATTCAGAGAAGAAACAGGAACAGGCACAGCACAATAATCCCTGATGACAATCGAAGAGATAAGCGTGACTGGCGGTGACAAATCATATCCCCTTTTAATATGGGATACGAGGTAGAATGCTTCCGCTTTTTCAGAGGTTTATTCTAGCCCTCTTCGGGAAGATAGCGAGGCATCCACAAATATCCTAGAATCTCTCGTATCTTCTTATCCATGTAGTTTTGAAGGTTGCGAGCAACATCGTTAGCGGTTAAGACGCCGTGAAGGACCCCTCTTTAACCACTGCTAGCGTACGCGGCTAAGGCGGTCGGCGCTCACGAGTTTATAATGAAGCTTCCTGGAGGCTACGATCACATAATGCAGGAAGGGTTCTCGAGCATCTCTGTAGGTCAGCGACAGATGATAAGTTACGCAAGAGCCTTGCTGACGGATCCAAAACTGCTGGTCTTGGACGAGGCAACTTCAAGTATCGACCCTTACACTGGGCTGGTTGTGCAGAATGCTTTGAAGAAACTGCTTCAGAAGAGGTCGGCTATAATAACAGTGCACAGGCTTTCTACGATCAGACTGTGCGACGAAATCATAGTTACTGACGAGGGCAGGACGGTATAGCAGGGAACACATGAGGAACTCAGGAAAACAGAGGGGCTTCGCAGTGCATTCCACAGGATGCAGTTCAGAGAAGAAGGCTTTGAACTAGTGCCTGTCGATAGCTGACCCGTAACATTGATACGTCCTCAGTAGATTCAGCGGCAGATTCGGGTTAGTTCATAGGCTAATTCTTATATGGGTTCTTGTTTGATTACTCTTGCTGTGGTTTCAGCGGAGTCACAGAATGGTAATCGACGGTTCTAGAAGAGCTAGTTTGATAAAGCCTTCAGCGATCCGCAGGATGCTCGAGTTTTCAGCAGAAGCGGAGGGTGTCATCCATATGGAGCAGGGCGAGCCAGACTTTATCACACCTGATTTTATTGCAGAAGCGGCCGTCGAAGCGGTCAGAAGAGGCTTCACTCATTATACGGAAATCGATGGGACAATGGAGCTGCGTCAGGCCATAGCAGACAAGCTCAGAGCAGAAAACGGGATCGATGCCGACCCAAGAACGGAGGTTACGGTGACGTCTGGTTCTCAGGAAGCCATGCTGATTGCTTCCTTGGGTTTTCTGAATCCTGGTGATGAAGCAATCATTCTGGATCCTTACTACCCTGCGTACTATGAGGACACACTGCTTGCAGAAGCAGTGCCCGTGCCAGTTCCACTCGACGAAAAGAATGACTATGGAATAGACGTTGAAGCCTTAGAGAGTCGACTGACCGAGAAGACCCGAATGATTTGGATGTGTAATCCTTCAAATCCGACAGGGCATGTGTTTTCAGAACAGGATCTTGAAGGTGTGGCTGACGTCGCGAATCGACATGATTTGCTGGTATTTGCTGATGAGATATACGAAAAAATTGTTTATGATGGTGCGAGGCATGTTAGCATCGGTTCATTACCTGGCATGGAGGACAGGACAATAACAGTGAACGGATTCTCAAAAGCATACGCAATGACGGGTTGGAGAATCGGGTACGTAGTGGCTGAAAAGAAAGTCTCTGCCACTTTGCGGAAGCTGCACTACTACGCGGCGCTGTGCCCAAACGCGATATCGCAGAAGGCAGCTTTTGCCGCGTTGACAGGACCGCAAGATTGCGTCAGAGAAATGGTGCTTGAGTATGAGAGGAGAAGAAGACTTGTGCTCGGCGAGCTTGGCAAGGTCAAGTCTCTGTCATATGCTGTACCGAAAGGAGCATTCTACATTTTTCCGGACTTTTCAGACTTTGAGATGTCTGATGAAACTTTCGCCGAGTATCTGTTGAAAAACGCTGGAGTGGCAACTGCGCCAGGTTCAGGTTTTGGCAATGTGGGCAAGGGCCATCTGAGAATATCCTATTCTGTTTCCTATGAGCACGTGAAGGAAGGACTCAGACGGATCTTGGAAACTCTGAAGCGTAGAATGTAAAGCTCGGGCGTGATTGCGCTAAAGCCTGTGTCTTTCTACCATAACTACCCCTTTGTCTGCGTCTACCCTAACTAAGTCGCCTGTGCCAATGGCTTTGAAGGGATCCTTTTCCAGTCTGTCTACAAGCGGTACTTTGGCTATGAACGCGCTTACTATGAGCACTGTTTCCACATCCTTGACTATCATTGCTTTTGGGGCAAGGTTGTGCGAGGCAAGTTTGAACAGGCCGTCTATCTGGACGACGGAGCTAGCTTTTCCTGAGGGGAACACGAGCACCTTGTTGGAGATGTTTTTTCCGGCTAATTCATGCGTTCTCTCCATGACAATACCTGTTTTGGGGTCTGTGAGGTAGAAGCATATAGGCTCGTGAGATATCAGGGCCTCGCCTTCTCCGTAGCCTCCTATGACCTTGTGACATTTCAAAGAGGTCTTCATGCTCTTCATCTCCCTTTCCCATTGACCGCGGCTTCGACGCAATCCTGAAGTCTCGCCACTCGGACTTCTTTGAATCGCCTGTAGTAAGCCCCTTTGGGCGAATCTGTCATGCCGACTTTTTGTTTATAGGCGACCCAGCACGGTTCATCTATGCATGTGTCCACCACTACGTGTCCCCCCGCCTTTTCTATCGTGCTCGTGTACCCACTCTTGTCAGCCAAGAGTTTAGCGGTTGCTGACGTGCAGACCCAGAATGAGCTATCTTCGCGTATTTTCCTTCCGTTCAGCAACTCTGCCACTTTTCCTATCTGCTTCAGCGTGTAGTGGGGACATCCAAGCTGGACGAAGTCTGCTTTTTCACTTGTTGTTTGGAGTTCTTCATAGACTCCTCTAAGCTCCTTGTCTGTTACTGTGATTTTCTCTTTTGGAGTGTCGCCTTGAAATGCTTCCTTCACCTTTGAGGCCTCGACTGTGTACCCTGGAAAGTAGAACATGGATATGGCCCCGGACGTGTTGGACATTGCACAGAAGTTTATCAGTTCTTCTGTGTTAGGAGGTCTAGGTATCCCTGTCAAGACAGGTATTCCATAGCCTACGGCCTTGCCAACGTAGTATCCTAGAAGAGTGTAATCAAACTCGTCTCTGAGAGATGCTCTCACATCGATGAGAGTTGTTCCTTTTCGGTTTTCTTTGATGTGAAGACCATACTTGGGAGTCTTGCCTATGATTCCTGCGGCCAGTGCGCTTTGGGCTGCCTCCCGATTTGTGTAGGCGCCGATTACAGAGTTTACGTAGGGGGTGGCGCTTGATTCGGAGAAGGCGACATGTTCACCATAGAGCGGGATATTCTCTGACAGGTAAGGTACGCAGCTCCAGCTGAGTATGGCGCCCACTCGTTTGTAAGCTTCCATCACTCTTCGAGCTACTTCAGCCTCGTCTTTCGGGACGTCAAATAGTCTGTGGAAGTATTTGATGTCATAGACTGGGTTTGTGCTTGTGGGAACTCTGCATTTGGCTCCTCCGTCGGCTAGAAGCTCGACGAAGTAGAGGTCTCCTTCTTGACCGCTGGACGCAGCGTGTGCACGGCTTATCGGAATCATTTTTTCAGCGTCGTATGCGTCTCCTATCGCGACGAGCAGTTCCATTGCTTTCTGAGTCCCTGCCCCGAATTCTCCGTTGAGCATCTGTTCTTCTTCTTTGGTTAAATGCAAGCTGATTCACCGTTCCTTTTCAGACATGTTTGGTACAAGCTAACAAGTGTTCTGCGGTTTTCCTTCTATAAACTTTGCAATGTTATCCACACACATATCCGTACATCTTGCCTCTGCTTCGACAGTGTTGAATGCGATGTGCGGAGAAAGCACGGTGTTGCTTAGTTTGAACAGTGGGTTGTTCTTAGGTGGAGGCTCTTCCTCCAGTACGTCGAGCCCTGCGAAGGAAAGTTTGTTCGATTTGAGCGCTTCTACTAAAGCCTCTTCGTCTACAACTTTCCCTTGTGATGTGTTGATTATCACGGCGCCGTTTTTCATGATGGCGATCTCCTTCTTTCCTATGAGTCTCTCCGTCTCTGATGTCAGAGTGACATGAAGTGTGACTGCATCGCTGTTCTCTAGAAGTGTATCGAGGTCAACATACCTGAACCCGATCTCCTCTGCTCTTTTCGGGTTAGGATACTTGTCGTATCCCAACACCTGCATTCGGAAGGCCCGAGCTATTTCAGCGACTCTGCAGCCTATGGTTCCTGTTCCGATTATACCGAGAGTCTTTTCAGCTAACTCTCTTCCTCCGAATGGCCTCCAGTCGAAGTTTCCTTCTCTCACATGCTTGTCGGCTAGGTTCAGTTTTCTGAAGGATGCTAGCAACAGGGCAAACGTGTACTCGGCCACAGACTCCGTGGCATAGCCCGGCACATGTGTTACTGTGACCCCCCCTTCTCTCGCAGCTTCAAGGTCAGCATAGTGGCAGGTTGTCGCCCATATTGAGATCATCTTGAGGTTCTTAGCTGAGTCGATAATGTTCTTGGTTAGTTGGCTCCAGCCGACTATGACGATGTCAGCCTCTTTCATTCTTTTTTTCAGTTCGTCAGACGTCTCAGGCGGTTCTTTGAAGACTTTGAGTTGTCCGAGAGATTGCAGTTTCTTGAGGTGTTTCTCTTCCAAATACACGTGGTCTACAACGACTATCTTCATTCTGATCATCCTCCAGATTGTGAGCGCTGGTTTATGTTCTTATTCCAACAGGGGCCGAGTCTTCCATGGTTTGAACTGCGGAAAAAAGGATGCATGGTTCTCAGCGGGCTCTTGACTGAACTCTGGGTTCCAACAAAGCCCACAGCCAGTCGACGAATTCTTTGAGGTTCTTTGTTTGTAGGTAGATGTTTCCTGGTCCTGTTATTTGGGTTACAAGGCCTTCTCCGCCAAGTATTGTTTCTTTCAGTCCGCCGAATTTTGTGACTTTGTACGTGCAGGTGTCGCTGAAAGCTACTAAGTGAAAGTTGTCAACTGTGAGTGTTTGTCCGGGTTTTAGCGTGTGTTTGTCTATTGCTCCGAAGGTGTTTATGAATAGGCTTCCGTTGCCAGTGACTTTTATCATGAAGAGTCCTTGGCCGAACAGTCCTTTGGTGAAGCCTTCCCATTTGATGTCTAAGTCAACATTTTGCGTTGAAGCGACGTAGGCGCTTTTCTGTATCACGTATCCCTGGTTGGGGTTGATCTCCAGCATTTCAATGTCGCCAACTGGCGCTGAAACGAATCCTACTTCGCCTTGTCCTTGTGGAGCTGTGTAATCGTTTACCCAGAATGATTGCCTGCCCACGACTGCAAGGCCGAGACTGCCCAGAAGACTTTTTTCTCTTTTTCGCGTGTGAACTTCAATGCTTGGGTCCATGTAGGTCATGGCGCCAGACTCTGCCGTTATCGTCTCACCTCGCTCCAGAGTGACGACTAGCATCGAATAGGACGGCTTATACTTTATCTCGTACTTCAATCAATTTTCCCTCTTTCCATTGTGGTTCTGGAAGTTATTTTTGTCTTTTGTAAGAGACGTTCTTGCTGCCGACACTTGGGTCAAATGGAGAAGACCTTTGTTGTGGTTATCCCTGTCTAGGAAGACCTTCGTTTTGAAGATTGGACGTGATTCTGGGGTCAATGATTGAAATGCTTTTTGGTTTGGGAATTGTTTTTCATAAGACTTTTATATGTGATGGTTTGTGGTATTGTGTAATTAAGTTTAAGGAACAGTGTGCTTGAATGGAACCGAGCAAGAAGCCATTGAACGTGCTTGTGAAGCAGTTGAACGCGGGGATCGCTGTTGTGCTGAAGAACGGTGGAGAATACAAGGGCAAGATGGTCAAGTGTGACGGGCACATGAACATACTTCTAGAAGGGGCAACGGAGTCTAGGGGTGACCAGCTGATAACGAACTACGGAAATGTCTTGCTGCGTGGCAACAACGTCCTGTACATCATGTTAGACGTACCTATAAGGTAAGGTGTTTGCTCTTTCCTGTGACGTAGTCGAGGCTTTTGTTGAGCTCTGCGGTTAGCTTGTGTTTGCGTTTGAAGTATTGCAAAACATTTTGTATGTCTCTTGACAACAACTGTTCGGCGTTTGGATGATCTTTCGTCACGTACTGTGGCCAGTCTATTATCAAAATTTCCCTGTTCGGTTTCAGTATGATGTTGTACTCGCTGAGGTCTGCATGGATAACGCCGGCTTTCAAGTAGGCTTTTCGGACGTTTCGCAGAATCTTTTCCAAGATTGTCCGGGGCTTGGGTATTCTTCTCCAGTTTGTGAGTTCTGCGCCTTCAATCATTCCCATTGCCACTACGTGGCGGTTTTGACTGATGGGTTTGGGAACAGCTACCTTACATGGATAGAGCATGCTCAAAGCTTTGTATTCTTTTTCAGCTGCAAGTCGCGATTGGTAGAGCCACCCTGCGTGTTGAGGCGTGTACCCTCTTGTGCGCCGGGTTTGACGGAAACTGATTCTGCCCAGCCGGTGGAACTTTACAGCTATACGTTCCCCTTTGGAGTTCAGAGCGTCGAACACGTCGGCCTCTTTTCCTACTCCAAGCGATTTTCCAAAGGCTTCTAGGATTCCGCCTTTGACGAGAGCGTTGATGGCTAGGCAATCGTACCCGGCGTAGTTGAGCGTGTAGCCCACGTATGCGCCCCGCATCTGGTAAATGAGTCCCAGCTTGCTTAGCCGTCTTATCCTGAAGTCGACGTCCCGCTCGAGGTTCAGTTTAGAGAATTTGGCAACTTGCCCTTTCGGGACGAATTCATGTTCGCTCATGGCAGTTTCTATTATCTGAAGCACTCTCAAGTCTTCGTTCTCCAGCGTTCGAAAGACTTTGACGGCCATTTCTGCTGATGACATGACAGCCTAAAATAGGCTCTTGCGGCTAATAAGTCTCGTCAGGTCACACGGTTACTGTCTGCATTGCATTGACTGATTCGTCAACCATCCGTTTGATGTCGAGTTCTTTTTCTGCTTCCTTTACTATTTGCAACTTCGCTTGCGTCGCTGGCCTGTCTGGGGCGGCTGAGCAGCTCTTGGCCTTTTGCGTTGAGATCTGAAAAGTGCCGATCTTCCTTGCCAGTTTTTCAGTTTCTGTTTTGTCGAAGCCCAGAAGCGGGCGGTGGATCGGGTGGCTTGTTGCTGCGTCGTCTAGGACTCTCAGATTCGTTATGGTCTGACTGGCTTGCTCGCCTATGGCTTCACCGGTCACTATGCCTTCTGCGCCTTCGATGTCTGCTATTCTTTCAGCAATGCGGTACATCATTCGCTTGCACAGAAGACAAGTGAACCTCCTCGGTGTTTCTTCCATGAAGCGTTGAAGGTTTTTGCCATGAGGGACTACGTAGACTTTTCGTGGGTAGTCTATTGACCATTCGAACAGTTTCCTTGCTGTTTCCAAAGCCTTGTTCCTTGTCGTTTCATCCGTGAACGGTGTGTTGTCCATGTAGATAGGCGTTATCGGGCAGCCTCTTTTCATTGCCAGCCACGCGGCTACGGGTGAATCTATTCCGCCGCTTAATAGGCAGACTAGTTTTTCTTGAGAGCCCACAGGAAAACCTCCCGCCCCAGAAAGAGTCTCCGTGAAAACGTAAGCCTCGCCTTCCCTGATTTCAATGTTTATCGTATGCTGGGGGTTCGTAAGGTTCACGACCGGGGTTCGATTCTTCAATGCGGCCTGTATTCTTGCGCCTGCTTCTCTGCAGATGTCCACGCTGGAGAAGCTGTGCGTGCCGACTCTGTGACAGCGCACTGCAAATGTGCTGTTGGCTTTGATGGTTTTTTCCGCTGCTTCCATGGTCGTCTGCAAAATCTCTTCCATGTCTGACGTGGTTTTCGTGGCGACCGAGACTGAGGAGATGCCGAACACACGTGTCAGGGCATTCGCGATTTTTTGTGGGTCGCTTGCTTCTATGTAGATCCTTCCGCGTTTCCTCGTCATTTTTTCATAAGTGAAGCCGAAATGTGAGACTGTGTTATTGATGTTCCTGAGGATCAGCTTCTCATAGATGCGTCTAGTCCATTCACTCTTGATGCCTATCTCTCCGCCGAACCGGACGATTATTGAGTCATTCTGCGTTATCTAGCCCTGCTTTCGAATTTGGACAACAAGGGAAGGGGGTTTGAACGGATTTAACGATTGTGTTTCAGTGTTCTGCGTTCTTCGGCTTCAATGCTCTCAGCTACTATCCAGCTACTATCAGATAGTATGCCGCAAGTCCTTTCCACTTTCCCCATCTTTCAGCGATCTTGCGTGTTTCGTCACTTGAAATCTTGATTTCACTGTAACAGTAATAAGCGATTCTTCTTCTAAGACCAA
>Ga0315282_10013215_pt1 | contig 12478 bp, 14 predicted proteins | sample YL17G07_20_MG_FD_203693 | JGI IMG/M metagenome (GOLD analysis project Ga0315282, IMG submission 203693) | Sediment microbial communities from Yellowstone Lake, YNP, Wyoming, USA - YL17G07_20 | ecosystem: Environmental > Aquatic > Freshwater > Lake > Sediment | place: USA: Wyoming | collected... | reverse complement strand
GCTGCCAATTGAAGGTCTGGCCGTGGCCCGGAGTGACGACGAACGGACCCACCGCCGCCCCGGCCGCTGCCGCCGCACCCAAGCGCAAAACCTCTCGTCGGGTCATGCCGATCTTGCGTCCCTTCATGGCGATCTCCTCCCCTGCCTCACTTCTCCGTCTGGTCCAAGACGGCCTGCCATTCCTTCTGGGCCTGGGCCAAGACGTCGGCGGACTTGGCCCCCTCGATGGCCTTCTGGATGGCGACACCCACGATGTCCCGGTACTGCGTCACGTCCACGACTTCCGGCAGGCCCATGCGGCCGATCTTGATGCTGTCCACGTAGGACTGCGCCCAATCGGGGGGCATCTTGGCCTTCGCTTTCACCTCCGGATCGTTCCAGACCGACGCCCGGCCGCTGCCGGTCCCGGCCAGGAGTTCCTGCTTGGCGCTCTGCTTCGTCGTGGCCCACTGGGCAAAGAAGTAGGCCGGCCCCTGCACCTTGCTCTGGGCGCTGACGGCCACGGAGTTGCTGAAGATCGGCGAGAAGTGGCCGCCGGGTCCGGCCGGCAGGACGGTATACCCCGTCTTGCCCACGACCTTGGCCTTCTCCTTGTCCTCAAACTGGTTCGCGAAATTGACGCCGTCGAAATACAGGGGGGTCTGGCCTTGCATGAAGACCGCGCTGCACTCGTACCAGTTGAAGTTCACCACGCCCGGAGGGGCAAAGCGGCGCAGCATGCCGGCATAGTAATCCATGGCCTTGACGGCTTGGGGCGTGTTGATGGATGCCTTCCCGTCCTTCGTCAAGAAGCTCCCGCCCATGCTGAAGAGCACCCAGTCCCAGGCGGGGGCATTGGCGTTCTTCAGGCCGCGGGCCACGAACCCGTACATGCCGGGCGGGCTGTGGAACTTCTGCGCGAACTCTTCCATCTCGGCCAGCGTGCGGGGCGGCTTCAAGCCCTTCTGCGCGAACAGGTCCTTCCGGTAAAAGAGGATCCACGGGTCCACGAAGGCCGGCAGGGCAGAGATGCTCCCGTCCGACTGCGTCACCGCATCCTTCGCGCCGGCGGTCATGTCGTTCCAATCGTAATCCGGCGCCGTCATGGTCGGGTCATTCAGGAACTTCCGGAGGTCGAGGTACCAGCCCGACTTCCAGAACCGCCGCTTCTCCACGTGCAGGCTGCTGTACCAGACGTCGATCCCGCCCGAGCCTGCCGTGAATTCCACGGTGACCTTCTGCCGGGCCTGGATCTCCGGCAGGTCCGAGAACTCGACCTTGATGCCGGTCTGCTTCTCGAAATTCGGGACCATCTTCTCCATGGTCTCGGACCAGGGGTTCTTGGTGAACTGGATGAAGATCTTGCTCCCCTTGAACCGCTGCCAGCTGAAGGCATCCGCGGCCCCGGCGACCCGCATCACGAACGGGCCGACCGCCGCGCCGGCAGTCGCCGCCGCTCCCAGGCGCAGGACATCCCGCCGGCTCATCCCGCCCGAACCTGTGCCATGCTGCTTTCGCCGCTTCATGTAAGCCTCCTCTCCCTCCCAACGGCTCCTGGAGAATGAGATTCCTGTGTGCAACCTATCCAGTCGGAACGGTCCTGTCAAGGCCCGTCTTTACGGACCCCTGGCAATCGAGTCGCTCATCACCTCCCGCGCAACGAATCCATCGCCTCGTCTTCCTCTCCGCAAATCCTGCGGGAAGACGCGTCCGCCCCGGGTTGGGATACTCCTATTGGTGACTCTTGGCCGAGACTTTCTGGAACTCTCTTGTGGGGGCGGGCGATCACGTCCTCGGCCTCGGTGGCTCCTCAGATTCCTTTCTCGCTCAAAGGCATCGGCGAATTGACTTGGGCAAGCCCGGCAGCTCTGATGCACGAAGCCTATCACGAAGTTGGGCTGGAAGAAATTGCGGAGAGAGATACGTTTCGCCTTGACCAACCATACGCACGTATGGTATACGGGAGCGCGGGTGAAGACATATGGTGCAGCCGCTATGGTGAAATGAGAGGAAGGCGATGATTACAAGATCGACGCTGACCGCCAGACAGCGAGAGGTCCTCGATTTCATCCGCCATTTCATGACGCAGGCGGGCTATCCACCGACGGTACGAGAAATCGGGGCGCACTTCGGATTCGTGCCTCGCAGCGTGTTCGACCATCTCAAGGCGCTGGAGCGGAAGGGAGTCCTGAGGCGCGTTGCCTCCAAGTCTCGCTCTCTCCAACTCCTCGAGGCGCCTTCCACATCCCCCCTCCCGGCTGGCGGAAGGACTCCTTCTCCGTTTCGCGAGCTGCCCATCCTCGGTCGCGTGGCGGCGGGCCAGCCGCTGCTTTCGGAGCAGAACGTGGAGGGCTCGTTGGTAATCTCCCGCGAGTGGGTGAACGGGGACGAGGCCTTCCTCCTCAAGGTCCAGGGCGAGAGCATGATCAACGCCCACATCCTCCCGGGCGATTACGCCCTGGTCCGCCGCCAGGCCACGGCCGAGAATGGCGAGATCGTCGTGGCCCTAGTGAACGACGAGGCCACGATCAAGCGCGTCTTCTTCAAGAAAGACCTCGTCGTCCTCCAGCCCGAGCATCCCGCCATGCCGCCGATCCAGGTGAAGAAGGGCGAGAAACACTTCCAGATCATCGGTAAGGTCGTCGCGATCCTGCGGAGGTTCTAGGTGCGCGTACGTTGCAGAACCTGGGGCGAGGATGACGGAACGCAGACGGGTGGTTGACGGCCGGGGCAGGATCTGGACCATCTCGAAGGTCCCCTGGCAGGAGGCGGAAGAGGAAGACTTCCGGTTCTGGTACGACCGGCTCACGCCCGAGGAGCGGGTAGAGGCTGTGGCGGAGGCGCTCGAAGGCTGCTTGAAAGCACGAGGTCTCGATGCCGTCCCAAGACTACGAAGAGTTCATCGCCGCATTGAACGACCACGGGGTTCGGTACCTGGTGATCGGCGCACACGCCGTCGCCTTTCACGCCCGTCCTCGCGCCACGAAGGATCTTGACATCTTTCTGGATCCCACTCCGGCGAACGCTCGAAAAGTGCTGGCAGCCCTTCGGACCTTCTTCGGCGGAGCGGACCTGGGTTACACGGTCGAGGACTTCACGAATCCCCGCTGGATCATCCAGCTCGGCGTCGCACCCGTCCGGATAGATCTGCTCGCGGCGATATCCGGATGTCCGAACTTCGAGGCAATCTGGAGGAGGCGCGTCGAGGCCCGATTTGGCACCGTCAAGGCCCACTACTTGGGCCTCGATGACTTGATCCGGACGAAGGAAGCAACCGGGAGACTCCAGGACCGAGTGGATGCTGATGTCCTACGTCGGGCGAAACATCACGCGCAGTCAACCAAGCGTTCCGCCCGACGGGGTTGAGGTGGCCCAGGCCCGGCGGAGCAAGATCGACGAATGGCATGAGAAATCGAACTGTCCGAGCAGCGTCTCCCCTTTCCCGTGAGGTCTTTGGGAAGAACGGCCGCGGCCTCGCCCCCATGCTTGGCGTGCGCCCGGCGGCCGTATACAAGGCGGCGCGCCGCTTAGCTTTGCGGTTGTTAGGCCGCTCGCGAGACAGTTGCTGGTGTGAGATACCCTCCCGTCTCCTGATGGCCCGCACACAGAGGGGAAGCGATATCTCGCCGGACGGCGTGAAAGCCACGGCTTTCGATGTGTTCGGAACCGTCGTCGACTGGCGCCGCAGCATCATCGAGGAGCTGCGAGCCTTCGGACAGGCGAAAGGGATTTCCATCAAGTGGGACGCCTTTGTCCATGACTGGAAAAGCTGCTACCGCCCCGGCATGCACGCGGTACGCACCGGGAAGCTGCCCTGGACTAACGTGGCCGGCATTCACCGCCGGAAACTCGACGCGCTACTCGTCGAATATGGCATTCATGGGCTCAGCGAAGCCGAAAAGATCCTCCTGAACCGCGCGTGGCATCGATGTCATCCCCGGCCGGACGTCGTGGCCGGATTGACGCGGCTCAAAAAGACATACATGCTGTCAACGCTGTCAAACGGCGACGTGGCCTGCTTGGTCACCATGGCCAAAGGCGGGGGCCTCCCCTGGGATTGCATCCTCTGCGCTGAGGTCTTCCGCCACTACAAACCCGACCCGGAGGTCTTGCGGGGTGCGATCGAGCTGCTTGCCTTGGAACCTCAGGAGATCATGATGGTCGCGGCCCATAACCACGACTTGCGGGCGGCGCGCTCCCATGGGATGCGAACCGCCTTTGTGCCGCGGTCGTCGGGGTATGGTCCGGGGCAGACCTCGGATCTCAAGCCCGAAGACGATTGGGATGTAGTCGTCGGTGACTTTCGGGAACTTGCCGCAGTAATGGGAACCTGACTTGAGGGGGGTCAGGCAGTCCTATTGATCTTTTGGCGCGAGAGAAGGAGGGCTGCGAGGGAGAAGGCGACGAGCTGCCCAGTTCTCCCGGGCCATGGTTAAGATATGGCACCGCGAGGGCCACCACAGGTCCAGGCGTGGGGATCGCGTTTCCATTCTCGAGGGAGACTTCGACCGGTCGGTCGGCGACAACGATAATGGGCCGGTTGCAGAATTTCGCCTTGACAGTCCGGAGGGCTGGCATACACTAACGATGCCGCACGGGAAAACACTCCCGCACCGAGGGGCGAATAGCTCAGGGGGAGAGCACCTGCCTTACAAGCAGGGGGTCGGAGGTTCGAAACCTCCTTCGCCCACCATGCCGCACAAAACAAAAAATGAGGCCCGCGTGACGCCGAGTCGCGCGGGCCTTTTCTTCGAGAGAGATTCTTACAAGACCTGGCCGCTCGAAACCCTGGCGGCCACCACGACGCGCTCGGCAAACAGGACGGGCCGATGGGCTGCCGCAGGGCGACCGGCGCACCGTCCACGAGAAGCGTCGTGCCCGCTGGGAGGTGCGTGCAGGCGACGCAGGCGTTGTCCTCGGGGGGCCAGGATCACGAGGCGGGCGTCAGTGCCGTGGCCGTCCGGTGGATGCCCCGGGGCGCGGTCAGAATTTTCCATATTGCAGATACGCCTGTTGGGGGTTCATCCCCTGCAAGATGGCCTTCCGCACGAGGTTCTCGCGGGCCCTGCTGGGGAGGGTCACTCCCACCGGGAGCGTGCCCTTCCGCCTATCCACACCGATTCCACAGGGAATCCACAAAGAAATCCGGCTTGTCCACAGGAGAAAATGCATTATCCGCAGGTTGTTCTATTGCATCTTATAGGGGATAGGGCATACGGTATCGGCGACACCTTCCCCTGCCCCGGCCCGGGCAGTTTTTATACCTGCGGTGCAGCTCTCCAAAAAAGAGAGGACGCGATGCCCGCCGGTTCCGGGTCCCCGCCAGTCTGGCTGCGCGTGTGCGCCTGGTGTGGGATTTCCCTCGCAGGAGACGCCATGACGCCGGAGTCTCCCGGGGGGTCAGCGCTCGTCACCCACGGCATCTGTCCGGGCTGCCGGGAGGAATTCATCCGCGCGGTGGCTGCCGAAAAGGAAGCCGCCCGGTCCGCCGGTCCCCCGGCAGGCGGGGCCTGCTGAGGCCGTCCCTCCCCGAGAACTGCTTCCAGCCGCATCTCCACCGGATTCCCTGAGGACGAAATCGCGATCTATCCCCGATCCGGCTCCAGCCGTCTTGTGGAACTTGCTCCCTTGGTGTGGTTGGGATATGTTCCCCACGGTGGGGGCCGGCAGTCGCTTGCCACCGCCGGGGCTGGGAGGGCATGCTAGGGATTGAGGAGGGTGAGACGATGGGGCTCCTGGACAGATTGCGGTCGCTGTTCTCGTTTACGCCTTCCGCAGAGACCGATGACGCCGTCCACGTTTACGTGGAGTGCGGACGCTGCAAGTCCAGGGTCCACGTGCGCCTGGACAAGCGCCATGACCTCAGTCGAGGGGAGGAGGGCGGCTACTTCGTCCGCAAGGAAATCATGGACAGCAAGTGCTTCCGCTTGATGACGGCGGAGATCGCGTTCGACGGCAGCTACCGCGTCCAGAGCCAGGATGTCCAGGGCGGCCGCTTCATCACCAGGCAGGAGTTCGAGGCGGCTACGCCCCCCGGCGCGCAGCCCTGACAAGGCTGCCGGGTGAGCGCCTCCGGATTCAGCAGCGTGGCGGAGGCCAGGAGGCCCCGGGCGGCATCACGCGCTGGCGGGTCTGGCGTCGGTGACGGGAAAGTCCAGGGTGATCCTCCCCAGTTCGGGGATGGGGATGCGCCCCTTCATGCCGATGATCTCGATGCCGTAGAGGCGGCCATGCTCGTCCACGTCCACCAGCAGGCCCTCTTCCACTTTCCGGGTCCGGGCCGCCGTGCCGTCCTGGAACTTGATGTAGAGGGCATCGGCCTTGGCATCATAGCTGATCTTCATGCGGAGGGCTCCTGCCAGTAGGCGGTGATAACCTGGGACTGGGTGCGCTGGCGCGAAAAGACAATCTCCAGCGTGCGCGCCTCCATCTTCTTCCGCACGTGCCAGCGCTTCTCGAAGCTGGGACCGAGGTGGTCCGGCGCATCCAGCGCCGCCCGGACGTCGGCCTCGCCGATGCCCCGGTCGAGCATGCGGGCCAACGCGTTATTCGTGAATTCGACCTTCATCTCGTTTTCCACCCTCATCGGGACCGCCAGGCGAAATCCCGGGGCATTCCGCGCAGGCGCTACCGGCGGGGAGAGTCTACCACGCCACGGCCGGTCCGGAAAAGGATCTGTATCGCGGCCGTGGCTTTGCCTGGCCTCCTTGGCGTGCTATAAAGGACGCGCTCGCTCCAGACCGCGCAGGAAGCGGGCCCAGGCGTCGAAATACAGTCGGTCCCCCACGATATAGGTGTCGTTGTGGCGGGCCCCGCGAATCGTGAAGAACGTCTTGGGCTGGTTCGCCGCCTCGAAGAGGCGGCGCCCCTGCTCGTAGGGGACCACGTCATCCCGATCGCCGTGCAACACGAGCAGGGGCACGCGGATCTCCTGCATCTTGCTCAGCGAATCGTACTTGGTCCGCAGCAGGCTTCCCACCGGGAGGAACGGCAGGGCCAGGCGCGCCATGTCCTGGATGGAGGTGAAGGGCGTCTCCAGAATCAGGCCGGCCGGCGGGTGGCGCCGGGCCATCTCGACCGCGATGGCCGCTCCCAGCGAGCGGCCGAAATAGACGAGCGGTGTGCGGGCCAGCTCCGGACGTCCCCGCAGGTAGGTCAGGGCCCCCTCGGCGTCGTCATACGTCGCCTTCTCCGAGAGGTCGGACAGGCTGCCGGCGCTCCGCCCGTAGCCCCGATAGTCGAAGATGAAAATGTTGGGAAGCAGCGGTCGGCCCAGAGCGCGGTGGAGGTATTTGATGTTGTCCACCCGGTGGCTGATGTTGCCCGCGTTCCCGTGGAACCACACAAGCGTGAAGCGCGCATCCGGTGCGGGGACCAGCCACCCGTGCAACTTGACGCCGTCTCTCGCCGGGAACCAGACGTCCTCGTAGGCGAGCCCCTCGCTCTGGGGGGTCATCTCGATGACCCGTTCGGGGACATAGATGACGTACTTCTCCAGCCCTAGCAACATGCCGGTCCCCAGGATGCCCGCCAGGAGCAGCGGGACGCGCCAGGCCAACGTTCGGAACGGGGGAGTCATGGATGCCCCGCAGAGCATGCCAGAGTCACGCGCGCGCGGCAAGGGATAATCGTTCGGGCCCGCCCCGCTACGGCCCCTGACACCGACCATGGCAAAGGACCCGACCGAAATGTCACCGCCGTGCCGCCGCGCCTTCGCGCAACTGGTCAGCCGCCCCGAACCGGCGATAGACCTGGCCGAGGCCGCGCTCCTCATCGCCAAAGAGGAGTACCCCGAGCTGGAGGTCACACGCTACCTCTCGCGGCTGGATGCCATGGCCGCCGAGCTCCGCGACCGGGTGGGCCGCGGCCCGGACGCCCACCGGCTGATCGCGGCCCTGGGCGACTACCTGTTCAAGGAGCAAGGGTTCCGCGGCAACATCAACGACTACTATGATCCGCGGAACAGCTTCCTGAACGATGTGTTGGACCGGCGGATGGGGATCCCCATCACGCTGTCCACGGTCTACATGGAAGTGGGGCGGCGGCTCGGCCTCCGCCTGCGCGGCGTGGGCATGCCCGGACACTTCCTGGTCAAGTACGTGGGGCCGGACGAGGAGATCGTGATCGATCCCTATGGCGGCGGGGCGATCGTGTCTCCTGCCGATTGTCAGCGCATCCTGGACCGGATCTCCAACGGGAAGCTGGCGTTTCAGCCGCACTTTCTCGCCACCCTGGGGACCCGCCAGATCCTGGCCCGGATGCTCACCAACCTCAAGGCGATCTACTTCAACAGCCAGGCGTACGCCAAGGCGCTGGGCGTGGTGGATCGCCTCCTGATCCTGGATCCGCAGGCCGCCACCGAGCTCCGGGACCGGGGGCTCCTGTCCTCCCAGCTCAAGCGCTATCCGGAGGCCATGGCCGACCTGGAGCGGTATCTCAAGCTCGCCCCCGCGGCCGAGGACGCCGAGGTGATCCGCGAGCACCTGCGCTCCATCCGGCAGCGCGTGGCGTCCCTGAACTGAGGCCCGCGCGCCGACACGGCCGGCGCGACGAGGGGAGGAGGCCCGGGATGAAGATCTACACGCGGACCGGGGATGCGGGGGAGACGGGACTGCTGGGTCTGGGGCGGGTCCGGAAGAACGCGGCGCGCGTCGAGGCCTACGGCGGGGTGGACGAGCTGAACGCCTGCCTCGGCTTCGCCTGCGCCGGCGTGACCGACCCGGGGCTGCTGGACCTTTTGGCGTCCATCCAGCGGGACCTGTTCGCCGTGGGGGCGCAGCTCGCGGATGTCCGGAAGGACGCGGGAAAGGACGCGGAGAAGATGGCGCTTTCCCCCGAGCGGGTGGCCGACCTGGAGCGAGCGATCGATCGATTCGAAGAAGAACTCCCACCCCTGAAGCGCTTCATCCTCCCCGGCGGCTGCGAGGCGGGAGCGCGGCTGCACCTGGGCCGCACCGTGTGCCGCAGGGCGGAGCGCCGGATTGCGGCCCTGGCGGAGACGGAAGATGTCCCCCCCGTCATCCTGGCGTACGTGAACCGCCTTTCAGATCTGCTCTTCGTCCTGGCCCGGCTGGTGAACCATCGCGCCGGCGCCGCGGAGACCGCCTGGTAAGGGGAGCGGCATGGATGCGCGCCGGCCGGACGAGGGACAGGTCCCGCTTCTCCTGCGGGTCGGGGTGGGCGCGGTGTGGCTCTATGAGGGGCTGGTCGGAAAGCTCCTGGCGCCGGACCCGGAGCTTCTCCATCTGGCCGCCCGCTGGCAGCCGTTCCCCGGATCCCCCGCGGCCTTTCTCGGGGTGGCGGGCGCGTGTGAGACACTGCTGGGCCTCCTCCTGATCCGCGGATGGATGGTCCGATCCGCGGCGGCCGTCCAGTGCGCGCTCCTCCTGCTCTTCAGTATCGGCCTCGGGATCGTCATGCCGTCGGCCCTGGTGGATCCGATGGGTGGGGTCTCGAAGAATGTCGCCCTGTTCGCGGCCGGCCTGTGCCTCCTGCTCCTGGGGAGCGGCCGGGAGGAGAGCAGCCGGAGACCCTGGGCGGCCCGCGCCGTCCCGCTGATCCTTCGCCTGGGGCTGGGATTTGTGTGGATCTACGAGGGCATCCTTCCCAAATGGCTTTTCCCCGGTTCGGCGGAGGTCGAGATCGTCGCCCGCACCTGGCTTGTGGCCTATCACATTCCGATATTCCTCAAACTGCTGGGCCTGGGGGAAGCCGCGCTGGGCTTAACGATCCTGGCCGGGTTGTGGGTCCGCGGGTTGGCCGTTCTCCAGGTGGGACTCCTCAGCGTTTTCACCGCGATCATCGGATGGACCTCGCCCCACTATCTGGTGGACCCGCTGGGCGGCCTGTCGAAGAACCTCGGCCTGCTGGGGGGCGTCCTCGCGCTGTACCGGACGGGGGGTGGCCCTCTCGCGCTGGATGCATGGCTCGCGCGGAGCCCGGCCTGGCGCAGGTGGCGACTCCAGGCAAGCCTCCAGTGGAACCGGCTGGTCGAGATCGCGGCCGTCGAGGTGTACCGGGTGCAGGCCCAGGCCGCCGTGGACGGCAACGTCCGCGCCCTCCTGGAGAAGCTCGCCCTGGACGAGGTCCATCATGCGGAGGATCTGGTGCCCCTGATCCGGCGGCACGGGGGACGACCCGTTCCACTGGCCCTTCTCTGCCGGGGGGTGGCCTGGGTTCTCGGATGCCTCACCGTCATCGTCGGGATGCGGGCGTGTCTCCGCTTCGATCTCTGGATGGAGGAGCGCGGCGGCTCCCTGTACATCTGGTGCGCCGGGCTGCTCCCGCCCGAGGCCGGGATCACGGCCCGGGCGCTCTTGGGCATGCAGAATCAGGAGGCGCAGCACGTCCGCCTGCTTCGCGATCACCTGCGGGCCATGCGCCCGCCGGCCCCGAGACGGCGGCGATGACTCACAGGGCGCGAACGCCGGGGAATTTTCCGCGGCCTTTTGCATCACCACTGGGAGACGCGCCATGACTCTATTGCAGGATCGGGTCGCACTGGTCACGGGCGGCAGTCGGGGGATCGGCAAGGCCATCGCCGCGGCCCTGGGCGCGCAGGGGGCGAAAGTGGCCATCTGCTCCCGCCATGGCGAGGCGGCGCGCAAGGCCGCAGACGCGATCTCCCCGGGCGGCGGGCGGGTCCTGGCCATCCGTGCGGACGTCGCAGAGAAGGCGGAGGCCCGGACCCTGGTCCGGGACGTCGTGGCGCGCTGGGGGCAGATCCACATCCTGGTCAACAACGCCGGGATCAACGCCCGGATCCCCATTGATTCCGACGACGACGCCGGGTGGCTCCAGGTCCTCACCGTGAACGTGGTGGGGACCTATTACGTCACGCGCGAGGTCCTGCGGCACATGCCCAACCACAACGGCGGGCGGATCATCAACATCTCTTCCGTCCTGGGACGGCTCGGCGTGCCCGCCTACACCGCGTACTGCACCGCCAAGCACGGCATCATCGGGTTCACGCGGGCGCTGGCCTTGGAGGTGGTGGGCCGGGGCATCACGGTAAACGCCATCTGTCCGGGCTGGGTCGAGACGGACATGGCGGCGCTGGGGATGCGCCAGACGGCCGAGGCCATCGGCATGAGTGAGGAGGAGTTTCGCCAGCAGGCCGTGGCCGCGGTCCCGATCCAGCGGATGCTGGAGCCGAAGGAGATCGCCGACCTGGCGGTGTATCTCGCCTCGGATGCCTCGGCGGGGATGACCGGGCAGACGATCAATCTATGCGGCGGCCAGGTCATGTCGTGAGGGCCGTGAAGGTGCTGCGGTTCAAGGTTCAATGTTGAACGTTACACCTTGCACGTCAGACGCGGAAGGCGACGCATGGCAGTAGTAAGTCCGTTTGCAGAGCGGGAAAAGGCGATGGCGGCCGTGTTCACCGAGCGCTTTGGCGTCGAGCTGCCGGGGCATTTCGGCGATCCGGTTGCGGAGTACGAGGCCGCGCGGTCGGTCGCCGGCCTGGTGGACATGTCCTTCCGGGGCGGTATCGAGCTGACCGGCAGCGACCGGCTGCGCTGGCTGAACGGGCAGATCACCAACGAGGTGAAGGATCTGAGGCCGGGGGAGGGCAAACTCGCCGCGGTCCTGAATGTGAAGGGTCACATCCTGGCGGACCTGGCGGCCTACGGCCTTCCGGCCTCGGTCTGGATCGACGTGAATCGCGATCGCGCGCAGGTCGTCCGGGACGCATTCGACGGCTATATCGTCGCCGACGACGTCGTGGCCGAGAATGTTAGCGACCGATACGCCCACCTCATGGTCGTGGGCCCCGGGGCACAGCGTTTCATGGCCGAGGTTGCTGAAGGCGGCGTCAAGGATCTCCCGGCGTGGCATCACGCCGAGGTATTGATCGGCGGCCGTGGGGTCAGGATCATCGCCACCCGATGGCTGGCAATGCGCGGCTATGACGTGATTGTTCGGGCGGACGCGGCAGGGAGTCTGTGGGAGACCCTGGCGAATCTCGGCCTTGCCCGCGGGCTCCGTCCCGTGGGCATGGCGGCGCTGGACCTCCTGCGCGTCGAGGCGGGCTGGCCCTGGTACGGGGTGGACTTCGAGGATAGCAATCTCTTGATGGAGGCCTTGACCCCGAACCACGTGAGCTTTACCAAGGGATGCTACCTCGGGCAGGAGGTCGTCATCCGCGTCGAGCACCAGGGCCACCTGAACAAGAAGCTGACGGGTCTCTTGGTGTCAGGCGCGATCGTCCCGCCCGCCAAGGCGGACATCCTGTCGGGGGAACGCAAGGTGGGGACGCTGACCAGCGCGGTCTTCTCGCCGACCCTCCAGCGGGTCATCGCCCTCGGCTATGTCCGCCGCGAGTGCTGGGACCCGGGCACGAAGCTCCGCATCATTTCGGGCGACCAAACCCTGGACGCCGAGGTCACCGAAATCCCATTCATGGCCGGGGCCTAGTCTCTCTCCTGTGATCCCCTATTCGCTTGCTCCTGGAATTTGACAATGGGATGAATCGGGTGGCCCGCTGGCCCCGGTGGCC
>Ga0315282_10013212_pt1 | contig 12481 bp, 12 predicted proteins | sample YL17G07_20_MG_FD_203693 | JGI IMG/M metagenome (GOLD analysis project Ga0315282, IMG submission 203693) | Sediment microbial communities from Yellowstone Lake, YNP, Wyoming, USA - YL17G07_20 | ecosystem: Environmental > Aquatic > Freshwater > Lake > Sediment | place: USA: Wyoming | collected... | reverse complement strand
TAAGTCCGAACACCCGCCAAACAGCAACGAGCGCAGCTTCGAGGCCTTCAAGAGGAACAACCTCGCAACGAAGTCTTACGAAGGAATTTGGGTCTATATAAGTAGTATCCAATGTACACGCTCAGATTTCTTGAATTGGAATGGACCGCCGCATGGGTTCCTAAGAAGAATCGACCCTAGAAGACTTGAGTGTCAGCGAGGCGTCTTCAACACTAGCTGTGAAGGGTGCGTCCTTGATATTTCCGAGCTTACCGTCCTTAGGCACCTTGTCGAGATTGTGACACTTCCATTAGCGAGAATTTGACCCACGCCGGTCATGGCCTTGCAAGTATCCATGTGAGGATGCGGCGTCGTGTGACGCCTATAGTGAACTTTAAAGACTTCCCTATCTAGATCCTGACTAAGCACAACCTTCGGGTTCCCTTTGTGTTCTCGCAGTTACTTGATCTATTCATCGAGAAGATCGAGGTCAATCGCGTCACGCCACCTGGAGGAATTGGGCTAAGTAGTGGGTGAAATGGCAACTGTTATGAAGGGTGGGTGCGTGAGTCACAAATCTTAAAGTCGATGGATATTACTGCTTTGGCGACTGACGAATGAAACCTTGGAGCGTGGTGTTACCGGTGCGGGACGGTGACGTGCAATACCTAAAGTATAGCTTGCCCGCTGCAATTCACCTGTCCCCCACCGAGATTCTTTTGGTTATGGACGCGCATGAAGAGCCAACACAAGAGTCAACGGCAATCCGCGTCACGGCACAAAGCATCGTGGAGCGCAAGGGTTATGATGGCCTCCGTTTTCTTGAGGTCGCTCCGAAGCCGAACTCCCACTTCAAACAGGGTAGCGTCAGAAGACATGGCTACCTCGCGGCGCGATACGACACGCAGTTCACTTTTGATTGCGACGACATACCGTATCAAACTGTGATGAATGGGTTAGACTACATCGGCAAAGACAATGTTGCCTTCGTGACCTTTCGAAAACAGCTAGTACGGGAAGGCTTAGTACGTTCGGTTAGGACATGGCTATATGAAAGGCACTTAGATAAAAATGTCCAATTCATTCTGAGCAGAACAATCGGTTCATTGAGAGCGAGGAGGAAGCGCGCACTCAAGCAATACCCGAAACCGTTCATAGGCATTTATTGGATGTATAGGCCATGGTATCTGGATCTTGTACGCGAGGAGGAGATCTCCCGAATCTACAACGGCGAAGACACATTCATTCAATACGCGCTAGCAAGACAGACAAGGTACAAACACATTCATCTAGATGTTGACGGTTGTCGTAGCTTACGAGACGGAAACGAAGATTTACCATGGAGGCAATACGAGCTTGGAATATGGCTAGGATGCATGGAGATTAATCACGCGAGAAGCCCTAACCTCTTGCAGAACGCGTATTACGCAACAGCCTATTTCCAAGCCGCACTTCAACAGATGTGTATTCGAGGACATCCGAGGATTATGCAGGGATACTCCGCTAGCAAGCATCTTTCCCACACTCTTCGCAAGCAAATCGCTGCCATGTCTTACCCAGAATTTATTATGTACGGGCAAGGTTTGGTGAAATTGCGTTGAACAAGTTGGAAGTTCAAGGGTTTTGGAATGCTCATCTGTGTGATATCGGGCGTATCATCGAAGATAGGTGCAAGCAAGTTCGGCTATAAATTGCCTTTGTGACAGAGAACATGCCGTTTGAGTATGCAATAGGCATGGGCTGTGGAACCGGTTTCGAGCCAGTGAACTATCACAACGAGGTTGCGGCTTGGTGATTGGATTGGGCATTTCAGGGCAGTCTCTGACTTTTTCGCAAATGTCGCGGAAGGACCGACTGCCCTTAGTTCCTGTTTGAAACCATGTTCAGTGTCATCCTCTACGGGTCGACTGAAGGGCCTTGCTTCTTGGATTTCCAACCATGCCGCCCTCGATTAACGCTTTCATCTGGTCTTCTAGCTTCTGCACATATGCTTTCTCTTGCTCGTCAATCAACCCTTTTGACTCGAGTAATCTCCTGAGCCAGACAATTGTTTGAAGATTGAGCGGCGCGTAAACTTCCTTGGTGTATCCGGGTGGAAGTTTGTAGTTGTACGGATTGGCCTCTGTGGTTATGTCTACCTCAGAGCTGTAGGCCGGAGTTCGCTTGAGATGGACCCAACCGACCCCAATAGCTAGAGGCGCTCCGATGAGCGTGGCCAGTATTGCGAATGGTTGAAAATGCGGGAATAGAGCAAGCAGATCTGGCAAGTTCTTGATGGCGAGATAGTAGACAGTAATAAGCGTCGATACGTAACCGAATACCCAAGTGAGGTATGTTGAATAACCTATTCTAAAGTAGTACCACAATCGTCCCGCGAACCTTACAGGTCTCACCAATTCGGATCACAATCGCAACATCAGCTCTCCGCCTATTATGTAATGTGCTCCCGGATGGCTCCAGTCAATTGGAAAAGCAGGTTAGAGGCGATTTCAACATGTCCAACAACTGCAGAAGTTGCACGATTCATGAATGTGGTTGAAAATGTCAGAGCCTGGAACCGCACTGCAGTGTCTCTGTCCACACGGAAATCGTGTAGGTTTTGGATTTACTGAGCAGTTTTCGCGCTTAGAGCAAAGACAACCAGTCTCAACTTCCCATTTGACATTAGCGCATTCGGACTGCCCATGACACAGCAGCCGAGGCAATGATATGCGTCATGGGAATACCTTCGATCTAGAAGCGTGGAATGTGCAGACGGTTATAGGTTTCCAAATGGGTACAAACAGAAGCCAAACAAACGCTGATCAAGAAGAGATCCTCAATTCAATTTCGAAAGGTTGACACGTGACCAGCAACCAGGTGAGCTATCCGCGAAGGCGTGCGCGCAGCTACGAACTCGAAAAGAAAAGATGCATCGTCAGCGGTTGAAAACCCAAGCGAAAACACAATGCATTGACGCCAGGGCGCGTCTTTCGTGCCTATTGTTGGTTCACTTGGATAGCCTGAGCGTCATGCCCAATTGATCCTTCACCATGCCGAATCGCTCGTAGAACTTGGCTGTTTCCTCGTCTTTGCATATTGTGAAGATCTTGTGGCATCCTTCCTTACGGGCTTTTGCAATTGCCTGATTGACTAGCCCTGTAGCTCTCCCTTGTCTCTGGCATGATTCATCCGTGTACACTTTGTGGATGTAGGCTGCCGGCCGTTCGCCGAATAGGTCTGGAAGAATGATCAGTTCAACGCAGCATACAACATCCTCTCTGTCGGACTCAGTGAACGTGAAGCGTTGCGGCTTCTTAGCTCGAACCAGCTTCAACGCATTCTCACTATCCCTTGTCCGTACATGATAAACTCAGGGTATGTCATGCTGGCTACTCTTTCGCGTATTTCATTTGATACGCGTTTGCTTGCAGCGTAGCCCTGAAAAACCTTCGGCTGCAGTCGTAGAACCATATTCACAAACGCAATCTTGAAGATGCCTTTGCATCCTAACCAGAACCCGAATTCGTATTGTCGAAACGGCAACTCCTCGTTCTCGCTTCTGCCGAGCATTCTTACCCCAACAGTATCCATGTGAATATGTTGATACTTATCCTGGCTCCGCAACTTCTCTGCCAAAAACGTGTCCTCTCCATTGTAGATTTGTGAAATTTCGCACTCCGGCACAAGCTCAAGATACCACGGCTTGTACAGCCAGTACAATCCAGGAAAAGGCTTAGGGGGCTTAGTAGGCAGTCCTACTCCGCTATTGTATTGTCTCACTCTAACAGCTCTAACTAGTGGAGAGAGCAAGTGATATGCGTTCCGCAACGTGCTCGCCGTCGCCCTAACGATGCCACGCCCAGCAAGGTCCTTTTTGAACGTGACGAAGGCAACGTTGTTCTTGCCGAGCAAATCGTAGCCCTGAAGGACCGTCAAATAGAGAATCGAATCTACGTCAAATGTGAAAATTCTATCATAGCGCGCTTCCACGTATCCGCATCTCCGAACCCATGCCTGATGAAACTTCCATTTTGGGTTAGGTGAAACCTCGCAGATGTGTAGCCCCTTGTAGTCATTGGCGCCAGCAACCTTTGCTGCTATAGCCAGAATGTCGTGATACGCTGGATTTCGCATTGACTTAGCATCGACCACTAGCACGATCTCACTCGGGTGCAAAGAGATAGCGGATTGAAGACTCTGATTGAGCATGTCCGCTTCATCTTTGACAGGAAGAACGATGGAGAATTCTTTCAAGGAAAACAGTTCCTCCGGGGTTGAAAGGCCATGGCTCATCCGAAGTTGAACTTGCCTGATCTTGAGATCAACAAAGCAAGCCTATTGAAATATCACTCCGAACTTCTGATTCGGAAGCGTATAGTCTCCTTCAGGCAGCTCTATTGTGCGGCTTGGTCGAAACCTGGCTAAGATCTCATTCCATGCTCTGTAGTCGTTTGTTACTGGGTAATCGGGCCGATCCACAATACAGACCTTCGGCTCCTTTATGTGCGGCCATGCGGTCATAACCTCGAACGATTGCACTTCGTAGCTGTGATTCGATCCGTGCATGAACAAATCCACGGTCCCAAGGTTGTCGAGGAGCTTTGGCAGAATTGCTCTTGAATCACCTTCATAGTAATGCCAATTCTCTCTGAACGACTGAGGAACTACTGGTGCTATTGGCAACTTGAGCTGAGAATGGATTGGTGGCTTCAGGTCGACAGAGTGCAATTCGCCGAAACCGTTCTTCGCTATGGCACGTAGGAACGTGTAGGTGGAGGCACCGCGCTCAACTCCAGTTTCCACTATGATCTTGGGTTTCATTGATCTAACCAAATCGTAAATGAAAGCCATGAGCGGCATGAACAGATCATGGTCGACGTACGATTTCGATAGGGACTCATAACCTTGAATGCTGTCACTGCTCCCGATCGGGTGCAATTCGCACTTGTTGAACAGGTCGTCTAATGCAGGGCGAATTTTGCTTTCGCTTATTTTGACCAGTGTTGCGACGGCATTTAGGTATTCGCGGGCACTGTCGCGAGGGTGGCGTGTGGAGTAGTAACGCCATGCTGGCAGTAGCACGCGGCGGAAGGAGCTTTCCCTCAACTTCCGAACTAAGTAGAAATTCCAGTTCGGCATAATCTCTCTCGTTTCCCCTTCCGGGTCATTCTTTGGTTGGTTGGTGTAAAGCTTTGCGGTTTCAGAATCCTCGGCTTCTCAACCCAACTATTCACTGCCCTGAAAACTCGGACCATCGATCAGCTTACACTCTCCCAATGTGGCCTTCAAGCCTGAGAATATCATGTGTCTCTCCGAGACCTGGATTTCCCTAGTTCTCGCTGTGCACTCGCAAACCCACTTCGTTCACTGCTTCAGCAACATATCGAGCTCTTTCTTCGTTGACATGTGGGCCCGTAGGAAGCCAGAGATGAGTCTGCCATGTTTCCACTCCACCTGGAAAATCCCCCACCGCGGATGACGCGTAGAGAGGCTGTAGATGCATTGGTTTGTATGGCAGTCGCGTCTCAACGCCACGCTCGCTCAGAAGACGCCCTTTGAGCTTCTCGTTGACGGGTTTCTTCAGTCGAATATCACAGCACCACGGCAGAAAACCGTTCTGATCGTCGAGAGACAATCGAAAAGAGTGATCGATCTCCTTATTGTAGAAACGGTAAAGCCAACTAATGTGTGCCATGCGCTCTTCGAGTTTTTGTAGCTGTGCTAGTCCTATCGCAGCTTGAATGTCAGTGAAGCGAAAGTTGAGCCCCCAAGTCTTGTAATTGTCGGGAAGCTGCTCGACCTTGCCACGAGTGGTTTGACCATAATCCTTCAACGCTCTGACTTTCAAAGCAAACTCTTCATCATCTGTGACAACTGCACCACCTGTACCGGTCGTTACTATCTTGCTAGGATGAAAGCTAATGCAAGCTGCAAGCGAACCCGAACTCCCGGTTCCCAAGGGTACATCGTTCAGCTTTGAACCCAGAGCCTGACACGCGTCCTCGATTACAACAAGGCCATGATCCCGTGCGAACGCGCCAATTTCCAACATAGATGCATTCCTACCATTCATGTGAATAGGTACAATGGCGCGCGCATCTGGAGACCCTTCGCTCAGCTTTTCGACGTTAATGTTGCCGTTACTGGAGCTCACGTCAACAAACACTGGTTTCGCGCCGGCAAGCGTGACCGCGTTGGGCAAAGCAATCATGTTGTAAACTGGGCAGACAACTTCGTCCCCTGCACCAATCCCCGCTGCCTTCAATGCGACAAATAGCGCCACGCCGCCGCTCGAAATAGCGACGGTGTATTTTCTGCGAGTGAGTGACGCGATCGCTTCTTCAAATTCAGCTGTTTTCCGGCCCTCAGTTATCCACCCTGATTTGAGAACATCTTCGACCGCCCTAATTTCCTCAGAACCAAACGTGGCTTCTCTTTGCCTGATTCTTGCTGTCAAGTCGTCACCACAATTTTGTCATCCCGTACTGCAAACTCACCGCTATTGAGTCCCTTGTAGAGAACGTTAGCAGCCATTTTAGGCGTACACTCTGCTTTGAAGCCCAAGTGTTCAATCTTGTCAAAGGACACACGATAATCGCGAGCATCCGGCGTATCTACAATCTTCACAGTGCCTCCGATCTCGCCAACTATTTCTCTGACAAGACTCTCTTTTTCGTAGTTCTGTTGGTTGCTCCCGATGTTTAATGTTTCGACATCATTTGTTTGCTTGGTTTCCAGCAACAAATGTATGGCATGAACGATATCTTGGGTGTGCATGACTGGGCGGTGTTGCTGTGGGCCGAATAGTTCGATTGGTTTGCGCTGCCAAACATCAGCAATGAATTTGTTGGGAATCGTGTTCCACCTCATTCGTTTAGACGGGCCATAGGCCGTTGCAAAGCGCATTATGGTTGTTCGCATGCTCTCAGGGTAAGGCAATTTGCCTGAGAAATTGCTTGGCCGCTTCCCTTTCCCAAACTGGCTCGGCATGTAGCGATAGCGCAAGTATTCTTCGCTTAGGAGCTTCAGTTCCGCGTAGAACGTGGTTGGATTTGGGACAGACTCCTCAATGGCAACATCCGATTGCTGACCGTAAACGGAACAGGATGAGGCGAAGAGAAAACGGGTTGCCCCCGCCTGTATACTGCTCTCGAATAGGTTCTTGGTGGCATCGACCATTACTTCGTGAGAGACTGTTCTGCCAACTTGATCGCACTGTTCCAAAGTGAAACCGGCAAGGTGAATAACCGTGTCAATGTCTTTCAAGGCGATTAAGCAGACTTGGGGGTCGCGTATGTCACCCTTGATCATGTCAAAGTCTTTCGCGAGTGGGTTGTAGCCATACATCAGATTGTCGAGTATCCTAACCCTATAACCCCTTTCCTTTAGGTGCGCAACGACGTTGGTACCAATATAACCGCAACCGCCTGTGATGAGTATGTTCATGTAAAATACCTGAGCAGTTGGTGGTGTGTGATCTTTGACTTGCGTGTGCTCCAGTTCGGTTTAAGTCTTTCAGTCTCTCGCAGGTTCATTCTTGTCGAAATCCGCGCGTTCTATTCTTGCGGTCCAGCAAGCAGCGTTGGACTAGGCCAATTTGCGTCTAGGACTAGTCTGGACATCGATCTATCGGCAGCAGTTTATCCAGTTCCGTTTCTATCCCACACTGATTCATTCCATATTGGTGCAAGTTCAATTGGATTGGGCTGTGGAGTGTCCGGTGTCACCACGCCCAACAGGAACATACACGACGTGTTTAGCACTTAGTTTCTGGATTTCCTTCTCTGTGAAACATCGCCAGACATCGATCACCGTTGAACCCGATGGGTAGTCAAAGGTGTGAACGAACTTGTCCTCTAAGGCGATTATGTAGACGCTAGGTTTGTTTGGATCCGGGGGTTTTGAATATGCTGGGACAATCGGGTCATAGATGAGTGGCGCTTCGTTTCCATCATCGTTCTTCTTGATGAGATCAGCAAGCAGCAGGGTTGGGGAGTAATCAATGAGATTCGTGTTTGGCTTATACCTGGCACCCAGTATGACCATCGCTTTACCGTTCTTGTATCGCTTTGCAAGGTCACCCAGCCAATTCGTCTGTTTCTCCCGAGCATTCATCACGAATTCGAATGGGTTTGCCGAGAGGTCAAGTTGTTTACTCAGCCAACTTAGGGCCAAGTTATCGCGTGGATGACAGCCGCCACCATCGCCCATTCCGCCACGCATGTATCTCGCACCGACAATTCTAACATTGGCATACGAGAGGGAATGCGATACTATGTCAGCGTCTGCGTGTGGGATTTTATGGCAGAATTCCATTATCGTGTTTGCGATGGCGAGTTTTGCTCCAATGTAGGTATTGTAAGTCATTTTCGTCAATTCAGCGTTTTCCCACGTCATGTGCAGCTTGGGAACTGATGGTTTGACTATGGTTCTGTAGTATTGTTCTAGGATTCGGCCTGACCGTGGGTCTGATTCCCCAATCAGGCAGAATTCTGGTGTTAGGTAGTCTGCTATGGTTGTGCCCATCGCGATGAACTGCGCGGAATAGCATAGTCCGACTTCTTTGCCAACTTCGAGTCCTGAGCTTTCTTCGAGAGCTGGTGCAACTTCCTTACGAATTGTCATTGGGAGGATTGTAGAAATTACGACGACAACTGGCAATTTCCTGATTCGGTCTTTGGCTGATGCGATTACTCTACCTATGTCTCTGACAGTTTTCGTCAGGATTGATGTGTCAAAGTAGTCGTACGGAGGACTGGTGGGTGTTGGAACTGCTATGAACACTAGGTCCCTGCCAACCACGGCATCTTCGTACCCGTCAACTATCTTCAGCCTGCCAAGTTTGAGAAACTTCTTGAGCAATTTGTCCATATCTGGTTCGTATAGGTTGCTCACTCCTTTCCTGTAGGACTCTCGCTTCTTCTCGTCTACTTCGTAGCCGTAGACCGTGTGACCTTTCATTGCGATCGCCACACTTACAGGAAGACCAAGTTTACCTAGCCCAACAAAACCTATTTTCATTCTACAGCCCACTCCTCGTTGCGCTGAATGCTCTGAATGATTTAAGTTTGTGCCTGCAAATGGCTGTGGAAAGTTATTCATTTTGTTCCCTGATGGTTGTGAGGTTGGCTATTCCGATGTTGTAGGTGAGGGTTTTGAGGTGGAGTTCTCGTCTCTGGGCTCTTGTCTTGTGGCTGGATAGATAGTTTCCGTAGCATCGTTTCAAGGCGCTGTATGCGGATTCGGCTTTGCTGCGTTGGTGGTATCGTTTGAGGAATGCTGCTTCGTCCTCAAACCATAGCGTCATCATGTCGCGCCATGCTTGGCTTCCCCGCTTCCGGATGGTTGTGTTCCGTTTGGGTTTGATGATTGGCGTACGGCCTTTCTTGGCGATGAGGTTGCAGTTCTGCCGCGACAGGTAAGCGGCGTCGAGACATGTGTCTCCTACGCCTTTCGGTATGGGTCTCAGAAGCCTCAGGAGGAACGGTGAGTCGTATCTTGTGCCTTTCGTTATGCTCTGGTTGAGGATGGCTAGGTTGCGTAGGGCAATGAGCAGATGAAGCTTCACGTACCTGCGCCGTTTCTTCCGTTTCTCTTTGACGGTTAGCCACGTCTCGTAGCGTTGGGTGCTGAAGCCTGAACTGTCAGCTGTGAGCCCCCTTTTTGGTAGGGCTTCGTGAGTTGCGTGTTAAGCCTGCGTAGGTAGGTTTCTGGTAGGCGTAGCATATGGTTCCGGATTGATGTGTGGCTGGGCATCGTCGCTAAGCCTATCTTGATCCGCTGTTCCGGGAAGGCGCGTAGGTAGGCGCTGATGCTCCGGTAATCCATGCCAAACCATGTTTTGAGGAGAAGCAGGATGACCATGGGTTTCGGTGGGTAGGGTGGTTGCCCACGCCTCTTAGGTGTCCAAGGCGGCGGATTGGATTCAAGAAGGCTCTTGGTTTTGGTCAGGAAGAGGTTCACCTCATCCCACCGGTACCGTTCGTATCCCTTCCAGTCACGCTCATACTTCTGCCAGTCCCTGTCCCCACGACCCTTCCGAGGCATTATACCCCTCGCCGAAGCATCCCGGCAAGGGTCTTAGCGATTTGAGTCAAAACAGCGACAAACCCACCCAGACAGACACAACACACTTAACATGAACAGAACCGATTAACGTTCCACAGCCCCTGCAAATCTCTGCAACTATCTGGGTTCTCCCAACAGGCTATTCGCATACTTGCAGGTTGAACTTCCCATTGCTGCAAGCGATATGTCCTTCGTGAGAGCAATTCTGGAGAGCGACATTGAGTATTGTATGATCCGCGAGATCCTCAGAGCATTGCTAGAACACTGACCAATGCACTTAGTTGCTCGATCGAGTGCCCGTTCGCGAACCAGACGAGATACAGGAATTCCTCCACATACCGGTGGTATCCGCTCGATTGCTCGAAGTGAACTCCATCTCCGTAAATCTGTACACCAATCTCCACCACGATTCTTCAACCCATTTATCTTCCCCCGCTGATCTTGCAACAAGGTTAAGGTCTCGAGCTTTCTTCCAAATTCCTTGATAGACAGACGCCGTGCAGGCATAATGAATGAGCCAAATCGCTTTCGAGGATGTTAGGCACAGTCCCTAAGTTGTAAGCCAAGAGCGAGCTGATCGCTCTATGTGCCACGGTTACGTCGATCTTCAGTTCAATCACCTCAAGTGGTCCAAACCTGAGAGCAGATTTCTGAGCAAAGACTTTTGTTACTGAATGGAATTACCGGTTGCGACCGAAATTGCCGCGCGTAGCTATGGCTCAAATCAATGCCACAGTTGGCGACTTGAAAGGAAACAGAGACCTTATCGTGGAGTTTGGCAAGAGAGCGATCGCTGCTGGCGCTGACATTGTCGCCTTTCCTGAATTGACGATGACAGGTTACCCGCCTCTGGATCTTCTGCCTCCTCGCGAGATGAAGCCGCCGTCTGGCAATCGTAGACCAGAACAGGAGGAGTTTGTTCGGCTGAATAAGGAATACTTGCACGAGATCGCGAAGGAGTTAACCCGGATCACTGCAATAGTAGGTTTCGTCGATTACGACGCCTACAACTTGTATAACGCTGCAGCGGTCCTTCAGAACGGTGGTGTACGGGATGTAGCTCGCAAGACACTTCTTCCCACCTACGACGTGTTCGACGAACTCCGGTACTTTACCCCTGCGATTAGAAACGACCCGATTCCAATTGAGGTTAAGGGGGAGCAGATGACGCTAGGAGCGTCGATCTGCGAGGACATTTGGGATGAGGAAGTGGGCTACTCGGTTAAGGTCGTCGACTCGCTGAGTCTACTCGGCGCCAGGGTGATCGTCAATCTGAACGCGTCGCCCTTCCACGACAAAATACGTGATGTTCGCCTACGCATACTCAAAAGAAAGGCAACGAGGTTCGGCGTCGCCATCTTCTACGTCAATCTGGTGGGTGGACAGGATGAGCTTGTCTTCGATGGACAGAGCCTCGCGGTCGATCGGAATGGTCGCCTAATTGGAGTGGGGCGCCAGTTCGAAGAGGACTTGGTCCTTGTGGACATGGAAGCGGACGGAACTGGACGTGTTGAAGCCCTTCTCCCCGCGTACAATCGCGAAGAGGAAACGTTCAACGCTCTGGTCCTGGGGGTGCGGGACTACTTCAGAAAGACGGGGTTCAAGCGAGCGTTCATCGGGCTGAGCGGGGGCATAGACTCGTCCCTTGTAGCTGTCATCGCAGCCACAGCTCTTGGAAAGGAGAATGTGACCGGCGTTTCGATGCCTTCGCGTTTCTCCAGTGACCATAGTAAGAGTGACGCGAAGGGGCTTGCGGACAATCTTGGAATTGAATACCTAACGATTCCGATTGAGAGGATTTTCGGGACTTTCGAAGCAGAGCTCACGCCGTTCTTCAAGGGTAAACCGCGTGACGTTGCAGAAGAGAATCTGCAAGCGAGACTGCGCGGGAACATATTGATGGCTCTGTCAAACAAGTTCGGCGCTTTAGTGCTCGCTACAGGCAATAAAACTGAGTTGGCTCTAGGTTATGCGACCCTCTACGGGGATATGAGTGGAGGGTTGGAGGTTATTGGCGACGTTAGCAAGACAGAAGTGTACGCTCTTGCTCGGTACAATAATAGGAGAGCTGGGCGGCAGGTGATTCCAGAGAACTGTTTCACAAAGATCCCATCCGCAGAATTGCGTCCCGATCAGTTTGACCCGTTTGATTATGCCGTGGTTTCTCCTCTGGTGGATGAGATAATTGAGAATCGCCTTTCGAAACAGGAATTAGTTCAGAAGGGGTTTCCGGAAGAGGTTGTTGAGGATACACTGCGTAGAATTAGGGGTGCTGAGTATAAGCGTCGCCAAGCTGCGCCAGTGATAAAGATCACGAAGAAAGCGTTTGGTTTGGGGTGGAAAATGCCCATCGTAAACAGGTTCCGAGAATAAGAACCTCAGCGAGTTATCTAAGGATTCAAATCCGTCGTTTTCCCCATGGGAAAGATTTTAATTGATTTCATTGACCTAA
>Ga0315282_10013211_pt1 | contig 12482 bp, 9 predicted proteins | sample YL17G07_20_MG_FD_203693 | JGI IMG/M metagenome (GOLD analysis project Ga0315282, IMG submission 203693) | Sediment microbial communities from Yellowstone Lake, YNP, Wyoming, USA - YL17G07_20 | ecosystem: Environmental > Aquatic > Freshwater > Lake > Sediment | place: USA: Wyoming | collected... | reverse complement strand
CGGGACTTCACTGCCTCCCGCTGAGTTTTCCGATGATCTGACGGCTATGGACTCAGAAAAACTGAGAAAAGATATCGCGGATTTTCCTCAGCTATCGGAAGTGGAAATTGTCCGGCATTATACGAATTTATCCCATCTGAATCACTCCGTGGATTCAGGGTTTTATCCGCTCGGATCCTGCACCATGAAATACAGCCCCAAAATCAATGAAAAGATTGCCAATTCCCCCCAATGGAATGCCCATCCCTATTCCCCTCACCATCTGGTTCAAGGAAACCTAGAAATTATGAAGACCCTGGAAGAGTGGCTAAAGAAAATCACCGGGATGGCTGCCTTTACCTTGACGCCGGCCGCCGGAGCCCATGGAGAATTGACGGGGATGAGGGTGATCAGAGATTATTTAGCGACTCAAGGAGATCCCCGTAAAATTGTTTTAATACCTGACTCGGCTCATGGAACCAATCCGGCTTCCGCCGTCCTGTGCGGGTATGTGACCAAGGAAATACCGTCCAATGAAAATGGGATTCTTGAAGTCGAGACCTTGAAAAAGCATCTTGACAAAGATGTGGCGGCCTTGATGCTGACCAATCCCAACACTCTTGGCATTTTTGAAAAGAATATCGTGGAAATCTCCAAGATTTTACATAAGAATGGTTCCCTGTTGTATATGGATGGGGCCAATATGAATGCCTTTATGGGAATTGTCAGGCCGGGCGATCTGGGAGTGGATGTCGTCCACTTGAATTTGCATAAAACTTTTTCCACCCCTCACGGCGGCGGAGGCCCCGGCTCCGGTCCCATTGGCGTGACCAAAGAGTTGGTGAAATATCTCCCGATTCCCATCATTTATCAAGACGGCAAAGAATATAAGGTTCGTTATTTCAATGAAACAAGAAGCGGCCGCATCAAGAATTTTTATGGAAATTTCCTGGTCATGGTCCGGGCCTTGGCCTATTTAATGGAATTGGGCAGAACTCATCTCCGGACGGTTGCGGAAGACGCGGTCTTAAATGCCAATTATATCCGAAAAAAACTCGAACCCTATCTCGACCTGCCCTATAAATCGAAATCTCTTCACGAGGTCGTCTTTTCCGATAAAGACCTGCCTGTGAAAACGCTGGATATTGCCAAACGGCTGCTGGATTATGGCCTTCATCCTTTTACCATCTATTTTCCTTTAATTGTCCATGGGGCGATGATGATCGAACCCACAGAAACGGAAAGCAAGGAGACATTGGATCAATTTATCGAGACCATGATAAAAATTCTGGACGAAGCCAAAAAGGACCCGGCATTCGTTCATGGCGCTCCCTACTCCACTCCTGTTTCCAGATTGGATGAAGTCCTGGCCGCCAAGCAACTGATTCTGAGATGGCTGCCCCCTTCCGTGAACGCCAAATAAAGAAGCACATCTTTTCTATAAAAAAGGGCGATCGCGGGAGCGCCCTTTTTTTTCGGTCGTTTTATTTTTGGCTATTATTTTCTGGACGGAGAAGGTGGCTGCGATCGCAATAATAATGTCCGTATAATTTTCTCGCTTTCCATTCTTTTCCGTCAAAGGTGAGCATCTTTTCGAAAATAGCTCCCGTGGGACAGGCGTAGACGCAGGCCAGGCAGGTGGCGCAATCACTGTCCGCCCACGGTTTGTTCAAGCCGGTCACGATTTCCACTTTTTTACCGCGGTTGGCAAAAGAAAGATTATGCTTCCCCGCCACTTCGTCGCAAGCACGAACGCAACGGCCGCAATGAATACACCTGTTGGGATCTTTGATAATGGCCTCGCTCGTTTCATCAATGGGCAGAATTTCAATATTCCGGCCGAAACGGGGACCTTCGATATTATATTCCTTGATGAGGGAGCGCAATTGACAATTTTCATCTTTAACGCAAAGCAGGCAGTTATGTTCCTGAGTCGTTAAAAGCAATTCCAGCGTGATTCTTCGATATTCCTTGATTTCATCATCTTCGGTGGTTATCTCCAGCCCTTTTTCGACCGGAGTGCAACAAGAAGCTACCAATCCCCTCCTGCCCTTGATCTTCACCAGGCACAGGCGGCAAGCGCCGGACGGGGAAAGACCTTTCATATAACATAGGTTGGGAATGGAAAAGCCATTTTCCTGACACTCTTCCATGAGGTTTGCGCCATCTTTGGCCATAATTTTTTTCCCGTCCACAACGATTTCCACAAGATGGGTCTTTGTCCGGGGCTCTTTGAGGTCGGCATCAAAAAAAGTATGGAAAGTTCCGCTCTTTTTTGCCACCTCTTCTAACGGAATTCCGCCGGGAACGGGTTCAAATGCGGTATCCTCGAAAGGATTGGTCAGGCGGACTCCCCGCTCTTCGGAAATATTGCCAAATCCGAATGAGCGGGTCACCTGAATGACGTTCTTATCCGGAAAGGCAATCGCTGCCCGTTCCCAAGCTTCTTCACAACCCAGAACAATAATGGCCGTGGCTTCTTTGAAGATTTCCTTTTTATCCTCGTCGATTTTTCGGTCTTCAACCAGTTCCTCGACACAAGCGACTCCCAGCAATTCCTTCCTGATGACATGGTAGCCATCATTTTCCAGCATATTCTCCAGGACCCGCAATCGGGATATGCCACCCAGCCCGGAGAAGCGGATACAGGTATTGCAGCTCCAAAGGACAATTTTATCTTCCGGAGTGAGTTTCTTTTTCAATTCATCATAAGTTATCGTCCGCAGTGAAATTATCATCTTTTGGTCCCCCGGAATGCTTTCTTGTGGGTCACCAGGTCCTCCACGACCGTTCCGCGGTCCATAACGGCCGGAACTATTTTCAGACCGGGAAATCTCGTCGCAATATTGGCACAGCCGCAGGAACATCCCAAAACGACGACCGCGTTGACTGAGGGCTGGAGGGAGACGTTTTCCAGGCAGTGATCCCAACAGGGAAAAGTTATTAAGAAGCCATCCCTTATCTGGTAGCCCTCTTCCCTTAGTTTTAAAGCCAGTTGCTTCATTTTCTCGGCCCCGCCTGTTTTGCCCAGCCGGACACACGTATTGCAGCTGACGAGAGAGACGATATCTTTATCTTTGTCTAATTGTCCGGCAATGACTTCATATTTAACAGCTCTCGTACGGTTCATTTTCTTTCCTTCATGAACATGGATTCCGGTATCCGATCCACTTTTATTGGCCTTGAAAGGGTTTTTTCTATGGGCATTTTAATTTTCTCATGCGTAAGATTGAAGTATTTTCTTGACCTTTTCCGAATTCATATGGCCGTAATAATCCTTATCGACCATCATCACCGGGGCCAGGAAACAGGTTCCCAAGCAAGCCACGGTTTCAAAAGTAAAACGCATATCTTCAGTGGTTTGACCGGGTTCGACATTCACTGCTTTTTGAACGGCCTTGACGACATTGGGGCTTCCTTTTACGTGACAGGCGGTTCCCCGGCAGCATTTAATCGTATGCCGGCCGTGGGGTTGAAGATGGAATTGCTCGTAAAATGTGGCCACACCGTAGACACGGCTGACGGGAATGCGCGTCTGCTGGCTCAATTCCGTGAGAATCTTTGGCGGTAAATAGCCGTACAATAATTGAATTTGTTGAAGCAGCGGGATTAAATCACCGGATGATACGGCCCCATAGGATTCCAATATTTTCACTAATGGTTCTTTATCCAGCTCTTTTTCTATTCTGCTTTCCATGTTATCTGCCTTCTTTTACTATCTTCAGTTCTATGAAATGAACTCATGGCTCTCGCTCTCGGGGCTTGGTGAAGTCAAGGTCGCAGCGTAAACAACGACTGGCTTCGCCGAGGGCCGTTTCAACGGCCAGGCCCAGATCAACTTCCTGGTAATTGGCTTGACGTTCGGCTGCGGGAATTTTACAAACTTCAGGCCGCTTTTTTGGCTGGTTCGCATCTTCAAGAATTTCCAGAGGTGGGATGAATAGCCCGGGAATCTTGGCCGCGGCAGTGACTTCTTCACCGGCGATGGCCAATGCCGCCCGCTTGCCGGCGGCAATGGCTTCAACAAATGTGTTGGGTCCCGTCACCACATCGCCGGCCGCATAAACATGGGGCCGGCTTGTAGCTCCCGTTTTCGGGTCGACAATCAAGTCCCCGCTCCGGCCGATTTTTAGGAGTATCCGGCCGGTCTTCTGAATGGTATCAATGTCAGGTTTTTCACTGACGGCCACAACCAGGGTGTTTAGCTTGACTTCAAACTCCGAGCCCTCTAGCGGTACGGGATTCCGCCTCAATCCCGCTTTGTCCCACGGGCCGAGCTGGTTGCGTATAAATTGTAGGCCTTTCAAGGCGCCGCCCTCGTCGGTAAGAATCTTGATGGGTGAGACCAAGGTCTCTAATTTTACGCCTTCTTCCAGAGCAGCTTCAATTTCCTCCTCGTAGGCGGGCATTTCGTTGCGCGTGCGCCGATAGAAGATCGCAACGCTTTTTACGCCCTTGTGACGAATGGCCACCCGAGCGGCATCGACTGCAGCGTTGCCGCCGCCGACAATGCCGACATGGCCGCGGGCCAGATTTTTGCCTTTGATATTAAAGGATTTTAAAAATTCAATGGAAGGATAGACACCTTTGGCATCTTCGCCCTCAATTTGCAGTTTTAGGCTGGTATGAGCACCCACGGCTAAAAGGACATCCTGGAAGCCATCGGCAAAAAGGCCTTCAATTGTAAAATCACGGCCTAATGCTTTGTTGGTTTTTAAGGTAATATTTTTGTCTTGCAAGATCAGATCGATCTCTTTTTTCACCACATCCCAAGGAATGCGGAAATGCGGCAGAGTGCAGAAGAGCATGCCGCCCGGCTCTTTTTCGGCTTCAAAAATGGTTACTTGAAAGCCCCGCAAGCCCAGATAATGAGCAGCGGTCAGACCTGCCGGCCCGGCACCAATCACGGCCACTTTCTTTTTGGCTGCCTGATCTGAAGAAACAGGCTTCGGGACAAAAACACCGGGATCAATCCTGTCAGTCACGAAGCGTTTCAGGGCCCGGATCGAAATCGCCTGTCCACCGGTTGCGCTCTGGCGGCAGTGCTGCTCGCAGGGATGATGACATATCCGGGCACAGACCGATGGGAAGGGATTGACTTCCCGGATCACCCGGTAGGCAGCTTCGTACTCGCCCCTGGCAATGTAAGCCACATATCTCCAGACTTCAGTACCCAGCGGGCAAAAGGTCTGGCAAGCGACACCGATCAGGTTGGAGCAGACAAAGGCTCGGCACTTTTTTTCACGGATATGTTCTTCATATTCTTCTCTGAAATTCGTCAGAGTGCTGAGCACCGGATTGGGCGCGGTCTGCCCCAACCCGCAGAGGGAAGCCTTTTTGATATAAATTCCCAGTGTTTCCAGAGTGAGGAGATCCTCGTCTTGGCCCTTGCCATTGCAGATATTTTCGAGAATCTCCAGCAACTTTTTTGTTCCCTCCCTGCAGGGCGTACATTTGCCGCAGGATTCAGTCTGGCAAAAGTTGATAAAATAGCGCGCCATATCGACCATGCAGGTTTCATCATCCATGACAATGAGTCCGCCGGAACCCATAATAGCTCCGATTTTTTCCACATGATCATAGTCAAGAGGATAATCCAGAAATTGCGCCGGAATACAGCCTCCGGATGGACCGCCGAGTTGAACGGCTTTGAACTTTTTATTATTGGGGATTCCTCCGCCGATATCAAAAACAATTTCCCGCAGTGTGGCCCCCAGGGGGACCTCCACCAATCCGGTATTGTTTACTTTTCCGGCAAGGGCAAAGATCTTGGTTCCTCTGTTTTTCTCGGTGCCAATTTCGCTATACCCTTTGGCTCCGACTTTCATGATCAGCGGGACATTGGCATAGGTTTCCACATTGTTGATATTGGTGGGTTTCCCTCTGTAGCCTTTTTGAGCGGGATAGGGCGGGCGCGGACTGGGCATTCCTCTTTTGCCTTCCAGGGAGGCGATCAGTGCCGTCTCTTCTCCGCAGACAAAAGCTCCGGCGCCCATGCGTACGACAATATCAAAAGAGAAGCCGGCTCCGGCAATGTCTTTCCCCAACAGGCCGTACTCTCTGGCCTGCCCGATGGCGATATTCACATGATCCACGGCGATGGGATATTCGGCGCGGACGTAGATAAAACCTTTGTGGCAGCCAATGGCATAGGCGGCGATGATCATTCCTTCAATGACCCGGTGCGGATCACCTTCCAACAATGCCCGGTCCATAAATGCCCCGGGGTCGCCTTCATCGGCATTGCAAATCAGATATTTTTCATTTCCCGGAGTCTTCAGACACAGACTCCACTTTTGGCCTGCAGAAAAGCCGGCACCGCCCCTTCCCCTGAGACCGGAATCCATGATTTCTTGGATAATCTCTTCCGGCTTTTTGTGATGCAAAGCGTCAACGGCGGCAACGTAGGCTCCTTTTTCAATGGCATCTTCAATTCTTCTGGGATCCAAACGGCCGCAGTTTTCGAGCACCAATCTTTTTTGTTTCTTGTAAAAAAGGATGTCTCGGACAGCGGGCGTCGGTTTTCCATTCTCTTTCAGGCACAAGCGGTCAATGGCCTTTCCTTCCTTCAATGTCAGGGTAATGATTTCTTCGATATCTTCGGGGGTTACTCCTCCGTAGAGAAAACCATAAGGTTCAATCACCATGACCGGCGCTTGGGCACAAATCCCGATGCATCCTGTCTCAACCACTTTGACATTTTTCTCCATGGAAAATTGAGTGAGTTTTTGCCGGAGAGCTTCAGCGACGGATAAGGCTCCCAAGGCGCGGCATCCGGTCACGCAGATATAGACTCTTGTCTTGATCTGGCTTTCTTTTTTCTGCAATTGCTGCTGCAAGTGTTCAATATCTTTGACACTCTGAATGTTGATCTTTGGCATGTGGAACTCTTAGATTCTTTTAAACTTTGTTAAACGCTATATTATACCGAAAAAGCCAGAATTTTTTTAAACTTTTACTGCTTTTCAAAATATTTCTTGGATTTGAAGGTGTCGAATTTAATGTCTGACCATATCCTTGGCATGATAAGAACTTCGAACCAGGACTCCCGATTCCACGCCGTCGAATCCCATCCGGAGGGCGATGGTTTTTAATTCCAGAAATTCCTGATCTGTATAGAACTTCTCAATTTTGGCATGAGCCGAGGACGGTTGCAAGTATTGGCCGATGGTTACCATGTTGCACTGGTTTTCCAACAATTCTCTTAAGGTGGCGAAAATTTGCTTCCGAGTTTCCCCCAATCCCACCATGAAGCCTGATTTGGTGAACAACTCAGGCGATTCCATTTTCGCCCTTTTCAGAATTTCGAGCGACAACTCGTAACTCCCCTTGGGGCGCAGCTTAGGGAACAAATCCCTGACCACCTCGATGTTGTGGTTCAAGACATCCGGCCGGCTATTCACAATCCTTTTCAGAGCGTCAAAGTTTCCATCGAGATCGGAGATCAACAATTCTATTTTGCATCCGGGAATTTTTCGGATTTCTTTAACCACTTCGCAAAAGTGGCCGGCTCCTCCATCTTCCAGATCATCCCGGGTGACGCAGGTAATAACCGCATAGTTCAGGTTCATTTTTTCGATGGTTTCCCTGATTATTCTGGGCTCTTCCGGATTCGGCCTTTTGGGCACTCCCTTACGGACATTGCAATAGCGACAGTTGCGGGTACAAATGTCTCCGAGGATCATAAATGTGGCCGTGCCCTGTGAGAAACATTCGTAGCGATTGGGACAATTGGCTTCCATACAAACAGTGTTAAGTTTTTTTTCCCGAATCTGGTCGCGGATTTCTCTATATTTATTTCTATCGAAAGGCTTGATCTTAATATTTCTGTACATGGGACCGATTAATATTCGCACATTACGGCACGGATTATAATGGAAACCTGACCTGCTTTCAATTTAAGGGCTCCGCCAAAATCAGCCGCCAATTTTTTGGAGAAAGGGGCGCTTTGTCCATCCATCTCAATCCCGACTAACGTCAGCATAGAGCTTCTTTTTTCCCGGGAGCCTTTGAAAATGCTATGATGACCACAATGTACGCCAACGCCACTATGGCATACAAGGCGATGGCCCAGTTCTGCACATGGGGAACCACTTTAAATATTTTGAACCACCATTTCGCCAGGAGATTCAGAAATCGAGTTCGAACGAGAACGATGGCGGCGTCCCAGACAAATAGTCCGACGATAAACACGATCCAATCCCGAACACGAATCTTCTTCGCTTTTTTGACCTTCCAATAAATAAAAGGAGATACTCCCATCAAAATGATAACCAGGCCGGTGACGGCATTCGAGAACTGGTTGATAAGCGAATTGATCGAGATGTAAAGGGCGGCCAGAATGAAAATGATCGGAGTGGCCGGATATCCCCAGGTTTTATAGGGACGGGGCAGGCCGGCCTTTTTCTTCCGGAGAATGACCACGGCGGCGACCGTCAAGCCGAAAAAAATCCACTGACCGAAGATGACATACGTGAAAAGCTGCTCGAACGTTCCGGAGAGGCTGAGGATGATGCTCCAAATGCCGAGGGCGATGATCGAGACGTGGGGCGTCAGGAACTTTGGATGAACGGACGCGATCTTCTTAAAAAACAGCCCGTCCTTGGCCATGGCGAAATAAACGCGCGGCGAGCAGAGGAAATTCTGGTTCGTGGCGCCCATGATCGAAAAGAGGATGACAAACGATATCATTGATGCGGCGATGGGGCCGATGGCCAGGTTCATGGCGTCCGCCGCGACCCGGGCCGAAGCGGCGATCTTGCTCGTCGGCAGGACCCAGAGATAGGCCAGATTGGCTGCGATATAGAGAAAAATGACGGCGATCATCCCGATGAATAGCCCCAGCGGGACATTTCTTTGAGGATTCTTGGTTTCGCCGGCGCTGTAGGTTGCCGATTCCCATCCTTTGTAGGCCCACAAAGACGCGACCAGGGCGATGCCGAAGGGACCCAGCATTCCGGCAAGTCCTTTCGGCGGCGGATTGATGAAATTCGCGGGATGGCCCTTTCCGAAAATAAAGACGATGCCGCAAATGGCGGCCAAGGCTGTGAACTTGATAACGGTCAGGAGATTCTGGAGGTTGGCCCCCCACCGTGTGCCGATATAATTGACGATCGTCAGGAAAAGGACAAAGAGGACGCCGACGAGCTTTTGGGCGAGCGGCGACATGGCGAAGAAATGGGGCAGGTATCTTGTGGTAAACGCCGCAGTCAGCGTCGCGATCGCTCCGCTGTCGATGACCAGGAACAGCGTCCAACCGAAAAGAAAAGAAATCATCGAGCCGTAGGCTTCGCGGAGATAGATATACACGCCGCCCGCTTCGGGCATGGCCGCTCCCAGCTCGGCGAACGAAAGGGCGCCGAAAAAGCTCAGGAGTCCGCCCACAACCCACACGGCCAGCATCACCAGCGGCGCGCCGACGCCGGCGGCGATGCTCGAAGGCACGAGAAAAATGCCGGAGCCGATAACGCCGCCGATGACGATGCTGACGATATCCCAGAGGCCAAGCACTCGCGGTAAAGTCTGTCCCTCTTTTTCCATGTGCCTGAGATTATATTATTTTAATTTTATTTTCCAGATTTCTTCGCCGCGCGCACAAAACAACCGGAAGCTGAAGAAGGAGGATTTTTACGGCTTCCGTATCTTACCCAACGGCATGATGGCCAGGGGATGCTCATCTTTAGTGAGATCGAGGACTTTTTTTAGCTCCTCGTCCTGAAAAGCCCCGATCATGACCGTTCCGATTCCCAGCGGAATCCCCTGCAAATAAATATTTTCGCCGATAAAACCGACTTCCATATGAACATATCTCTCCGCTCGATCGCCATATTTAAACGAAGTCCGCTCAAAGACGCCGGCCATGACGACGAGGGCGGCCGCCTCTTTAATGGATCCCTGTAGGAGAGCAACGTTATAGACCTCTGCCCGCTTATCGCCGTCCATCGCTTTCTTTAGCGAGTGATCTTTGGAGATATATTTATAGACGCCTTTCGCCAGACCGGCGACATTTCCGGCGACCAAATAGAGTTCCATGGGATAAAGGGCGCCCGCCGAAGGAGCCGTCCGATATCCGCCCTGCCATTCGTATTTTTCGTTCCACTTTGTCGGAAGCTTCTCCGTCTTTTTTGTTATGCCCTGGGCGGCCCAGAGAATCTGGGAAATGTCCGAAATCGACAACGGCTCTTCGGCGAAAGTCCTGACCGATCTTCTTAACGTCATCGCCTTTTCAATGGACATCTCGCCTTCATATCGAGGATTGGGCAATTGGATGATCTTTGATTCGGAGCTTTGGCTCGTTTTTCCCTGAGGCCTCCCGAGAGTGAATCCTCCGACGACCAGGACGACTCCGGCCAAACAAACGGGAATGGATGCTAAATACATAATTTTCATTGATAAACCTCCTCTCTCGGAACAATTATACCACCACTGGCTCTCCGTTCCATGCGGCTTGCAGGCTGTCCGATAATTATTTTCATTTTCAGAGAATGTTTCTACGGCTGCGGGGATGACGACAGAGGGTCCGCAAAATATAGTGCACATTTTCTTTCTCATGCCGCTTGATAAGAAAAATGGCCGCTGCCTTTCATCTTCCTCCAGATTTTTTGAATATTGACCCCGGCACAGATTAGGTTCCATTCCGTCTTCGCTCCCCGAATTCCCCGAGTCATGAAGCTCCGAAATCCCTTGTTCTCTTTGATATCTCCTATGACTGGCTCCACGATCTGTTGTCGCAGCTTATAGATGGCCTCGGCACCGGCTGTCTTCATCTTGGCCCGCATGGCCTCGCGCGCCTCCTCTCCAGGAAACATCTTCACATACCGAATCCCGGCCTTGCGTCGGGTGCATTCTCTTGATCGGAGGCAGGCCAGACACGATTCCCCTTTATAGACCCGAAACTCCTTCCCTTTCTGCTGGTCATAATGTGTTCCCCAATAAACAACGTTCTTGCCGGCCGGGCAGCGCCATCGGTCCTTCTCACGATCATAGCTAAAATTTTTCTTATCAAAAGGTTGGCGACTTTTACTTTCGTTATTGTCCGGTATATAGCCGTCGATTTTCCGTTGTTCCATTAACTCAAGGTTCCCGCTCTCATAATATCCCGCGTCACAACTCCAAATCATCCCCTCGGGAAGACCTCCCAGGTTCTCTTCTGTCTGTTGGATTTGCGGTTTTAAGTGCCCAGCGTCCGCGGCATTCTGTCCCACCTCATTCGCCAGGATGAACCCGTTCCGCTCGACCGTCATCTGCGGATTATACGAAAGCTCGATCTTCCCCTTGGCGTTCTTCATAAACCGGCTTGATGGATCCGTGACGCTGACCTTTTTCAATCCATTTTGATCTACTTCTTTCTCGGCTTCCTCCAGGCGCTCTTTGATCTTGCCCATGTCGTCCGGACCGTTTTCCTTTATCCGCCGGAGATAATGTTGGACTGCCTTCCGAACAGTTTTCCGACTCTGATCAGGAAGCTGATCCATTCCTCGAATCTCTCCATACTCCCGATCCTCCAGATCATCTTGCTGCGCCCAGGCTTCCATCTCCTCGTCCACAGACCGCAAAACAACTCCGAGTTCTTCTTTCGTCAGCACCCCTTTGCCTGAGGCGTTGGCCTTGACTTTGCTCCCGTCCGTCGCCACATGGGTCAAATCCAACATCCCCTCTTCTTTCGCCAACCGGATGGTATGACGAAAAACCGCCTTGATCAGCTCCGGATGGTTCTTCCGAAAATCACTGATCGTCCGAAAATCCGGCGCCAGCTTCTCGGCCAAGTACATATAGACCACGTTCTCCCGCGCATTCCGAGCTAATCGCCGCGACGATCGCACTCGATCCATGATCCCCATCACCAAAAGCTTGACCAGAATCCGGGGATGATAGGCCGGATGTCCTGCGCCTTCGTATTGCTGATCAAAATCGTTGTAGTCTTGTGCGTCCACCAAGGCTTCGACCAGGTAGCAGACGTGATCTTCGGGTATCAGATCCTCCAGAGCGGGCGGCAGAAGCCACGATTGATCTTTATAAGATTCGATGTAGGCCATGCGATTTATCCTATCGACATTATTCGCCGCCTATTTTATCATACCGCGGTAACCGAATTATCGGACAGCCTGCTTGCCGCGGGGCAGATCACCGATCGTAAAAGGCTTAACGTCAAATGGATTTAAACAACTCATGATGGCCTCTTTGCACGTCCATCATATTTGAAGAAATGCGAGGCTTTTGCTATAATTTTTAAACAACAAACGCCCTTGAGACAGAAGGAATCATTCCCTGGAAATTATCTTCAAAATATCCATGAGGCGAACTTCCGGATGTTTTTCTCTGCGGCACTCCTTTATAACGCCCCGTCATCAAAGGAATCGGCGAACGATTGAGGCCCCTCGGTTTTTCTTCCGGAATATCAATGCATCTCAAAACTAATATCAACGCATTAATAAAAGTGACATCCCCGTTCGGGCGGCGCTTGGGCCGTCCTCAAGCCCCCGTAGCGGAGGGGGGCCCCGTCG
>Ga0315282_10013210_pt1 | contig 12483 bp, 15 predicted proteins | sample YL17G07_20_MG_FD_203693 | JGI IMG/M metagenome (GOLD analysis project Ga0315282, IMG submission 203693) | Sediment microbial communities from Yellowstone Lake, YNP, Wyoming, USA - YL17G07_20 | ecosystem: Environmental > Aquatic > Freshwater > Lake > Sediment | place: USA: Wyoming | collected... | reverse complement strand
TACACGTTGACTGCCGAGACGCCATGGGCGCGAACGCCGTCAACACAATGGCTGAAGCCGTGGCTCCCATTGTGGAGAAGGTGACAGGAGGCCGCGTCTATTTGCGGATTATCTCGAATCTGGCTACGAAACGCTTGGTGAGGGCTTGGTGCATCGTGCCCAAAGAGGCTGTCGGCGGCGGAGAGGTCGTTGACGGCATAGTGAACGCATATGCTTTCGCAGCTGCAGACCCGTTCCGCGCGGCAACGCACAACAAAGGCATTTTGAACGGCATAATAGGCGTCGTAATGGCAACGTGCAATGACCACCGTGCAATCGAAGCCGGAGCTCACGCCTACGCTGTCAAGAACGGCCACTATACTTCACTTTCCACTTGGGAGAAAAACGAAAACGGGGATCTCGTCGGCTCAATCGAATTACCCATGGCCGTAGGCTTGATCGGCGGAGCAGTGCGAACGCATCCGATAGCGAAAATAGCCGTGAAGATTCTAGGAGTCAAAACGGCCAACGAGCTTGGCGAAGTTCTTGCCGCTGTGGGTCTGGCTCAAAATCTTGGCGCCCTCAGAGCATTGGCAAATGAAGGCATACAACGCGGTCACATGTCACTTCACGCGCGCAACATAGCTGTGGCTGCTGGCGCAACGGGTGAACTGATAGACTTAGTGGCAGAGAAGATGGTTCAGGAAAAGAAGATCCGCATGGACCGAGCACAAGAACTAATAGAGCAGCACAAAAAAGCTGGAAAAACCTAAGAGCACAAGCAACCGCACTCTAAACGCGGCGAGAAAATGAAGATAATAGCTGGACCAGCTTCAAAAGAACTGGGCGAAAAGATAGCTGCACTGACAAGAGCAGAAGTGGTGCCGGTCTACTTCAAGACTTTTCCAGACGGAGAATCCTACATCCGATTTGAGGCAGAGTCTCTAAAAGACGAAGACGCAGTGATAGTGCAGACGACGAGCCCCCCTCAAGACCAAAGACTGGTTCAGCTTCTGCTGATGGCCGACAACGCTCAAGACATGAAAGCAAAAAGCATAACCGTCGTCGTTCCCTACTTCGCCTACAGCAGACAAGACAAGCGATTCTTGCCAGGCGAAGCCTTCAGCCTAAAAACAGTTGTGAAAATGCTTGAAAACTGCGGCGTGAGCAGAATAATAGCCGTGAACGCCCATAACCCTGCAGTGCTGAGGAGCTTAGAGGTTCCGATTGAGGACTTGTCAGCCATTCCTCTCTTAGCAGAATACTTCAAAGAAAGAGGTCTGGTCAGAAATCCACTTTCGCTGTCTTTGGGCAAAAAAGCCGTCAGTGTGGCAATGAAGGCTAACAGCGTCTTGAAGAGCGGTTACGATTATGTTTCTACGAAGAGGGATGTGCGAACAGGAAACGTTACACTTGAAGACAAGAAACTGCCTGTGAAAAACAGAGACGTGATAGTTTTCGACGACATCATAAGCAGCGGCGGCACCATGGCAAAGGCTGTGAAGGCGGTGAAAGACCAAGGGGCAACCAAGGTCTATGCTGCCTGCGTACACCCGCTACTGACTGGCGACTCACAAAAGAAGATTCTGGAAAGCGGAGCTGAAGAGATAGTAGGCACCGACTGTGTGCCAAGCCCAGTGAGCAAGGTTTCAGTCGCCCCGCTAATAGCCAAGGCGCTGATCTGAAAAGGAGCCTAAATGTGGCCAAGCTTTTCTTTCTGCTTTCCGGAGAACATGAAAACCTACCAGTTTCAGAACTCAAGGCAATACTCGAAACTGAAGGCTACGTTTACAAAGTCTTGGAGAAGCTCGATCAGGTTCTAAGGCTTGAAGCTGACAAGGATTGCGTAGAATCGTTGAAACGTAGAGCAGCATTGACGAGAATTTGTGCACAGGAGCTGTTCAACTGCGAGGCAGAGGTCAGCAGCATACTAGACGCTGCACGTTGCATGCGCTTCGGCGAAGTTCTCGGAGAGGATCAGAGCTTTGTGGTTCGTGTGAAACACGTTAGGAATTATGCTCCAAAGATTGACGGAATGATTCTCGAGAGAAGGCTTGGCGAACTCGTACTGGACAAGGTCAGGGCAAGAGTGAAACTGAGAAATCCGGACAAAGCCTTCATAGGCATTCTGACAGAGAAGAGATTCATTTTCGGCCTGAAGCTTGCTGAAATTCCAGCGAAACCGTTTGTTGAAAGACGCCCGAGAAAAAAGCCGTTCTTCCACCCCTCTGCCATGCAAGCCAAACTGGCAAGGTGCATGGTAAACCTCGCAAAACCTAAGACTGGAGCGCTTGTTCTTGACCCATTCTGCGGAACCGGAACGATGCTCATTGAGGCTACGCTTGTTGGTTGCCGAAGTCTTGGTATGGACATTCAGCGACGAATGGCAAAAGGAACTCTCAGAAACTTGGCACATTTCAAGATTGAACCTGAAGGCGTCGTCGTCGCAGACGCGCAGGCCCTACCCCTAACCAAGGTTGACTGCGTCGTCACTGATCCGCCCTACGGAATATCTTCAACTACGCTTAAGCGGAGCACAGTTCAGATAGTCGAAGAGGTCCTAAGGTCAGTCTACGGGTTGCTCGATAAAGGACAAAGAGTATGTTTAGCTGCGCCGAGGAAACTAAACATTGCGTCTCTGGGCACAGCTTTGGGGTATAAGCATTTAGAGTCCCATTTTGTTTATGTTCACAGAAGCCTTACAAGAGAGATAGTCGTGCTTGAAAAAGGTGTGAAACGATGAGCCTGCGCATCATCTTTCTCGGAACAGCTGGAAGCGTTCCTACACCGAACAGGAGCTTGCCAGCTGTTCTCATACAACGCAATGGTGAGCAGTTGATGTTTGACTGCGGTGAAGGCGTGCAAAGACAGATGATAAAGGCCAAGGGCGGCTTTCACAAGAAGATGAAAGTCTTCATAACACACATGCATGGAGACCACGTCTTAGGCTTGCCTGGACTATTGCAGACGATGGCCTTGCTTGACAGGCAAAGGAGACTTGACGTTTACGGACCGCCTGGAATTAGACGCTTCTTGGAAGGCATCAGGGAAACAGTTCAGTTCGTCTTGACTTTTCCAGTTGAGATTCACGAGATCGAAGAAGAGGGCACCGTTTGTGACGAAGGCGAATACGTCGTTCAAGCTGTTTGGGCGAATCATGTTATCCCAAGCCTTGCTTACGAGTTCAAAGAGAAATCAAGACCAGGGAAGTTTCATCCAGAAAAAGCAAAGGCTCTGGAAGTTCCAGAAGGCCCTCTGTGGTCAAAGCTTCAAAGAGGGCTCAAAGTCAAGTTACCTGACGGCCACGTTGTGAAACCTGAGCAGGTAATGGGAGCGCCTAGGCCTGGGAGAAAAATCGTTTACACTGGTGATACACGACCTTTCAATGGTTTGGTCAAACTTGCAGCTGGTGCAGACTTGCTTGTGCATGATGCCACTTTGGATGAGCAGTTGGCGGAAAGGGCTGAAGAAGACGGTCACTCAACGCCAAGTCAAGCGGCCCGAACTGCGAAGAAAGCGAAGGTGAAACAACTGATCTTGACTCACGTCAGCGCTAGATACACTGATACTACTGCGCTTCTGAACCAAGCTAGGAAAATCTTCAAGAACACTCTGGTAGCGGAAGACTTTATGCGAATTGAGTTGCCTCTGCTTGAAAAGTGACACTGCACAGAGGCGCTTACATCCTTCTCATCGAGAATGGAAAACTCCTAGGCAAACAGTTGTCTGAGCCTGTTCACACTCTCTTGAATATGCTCAGATGATTCTACGACGATAGTTTTGTCATAAGATATCTTCTTGATCAGGTCAGCAGTTTTCTCCCAGTCTATCGTGCCGAAACCTATCCCAAGGTGCAAATCGCTTTTCCCGTCATTATCATGAGCGTGCATATGAACTATCTTGTCTGCGAAGGTCGTTAGAAACGCTTCTATTTGGTGACTGATGTTTGCGTGGCCAAGATCCAGAGTCATGCCGATGTCTTCATCAATTTCGTCATAAAACCTTTTGAAGTCTTCAACTGTCTTCATGACGAAAAGGAAAGGCTCAGGCACATTTTCTATCGCGGCTTTAACTCCATGATCCCTTGCGAACTTGGCCAGTAGACTCGCAGTTTTCAGATTTCTGATCCAATCCATACCCGGCGACAGGTCACTCATGACAGACTTCAGACCTGGATGGAAGACCCAAACCTGACAGTTCAGCGCACTTGAGTTGACTATGGACTTCTTCAATCCCTTTATCATCGCTTTCAACAGCCAGTCTGAAGGCATGCTTATGTTTATCCCGATGAATGGGGCGTGAACCGTGTATTTCAAGCCATACGAGGCAGCCAAGTCATTTAAGATTTGGACTCTTTTTCTGTTCAAAGCGTGCAATCCATCATCTACAAGCTCTATGTTAGCTATCTCCGCTTTCTTTATTTGCTCAATCATACCGTCGAAAGGCTCACCAAAACAGTAAAGCATGGACAAGCCGATCTTAGGACTACCCATAGGCTGGCACCAGATGGTTCAGACGAGGATACTAGCCTATTTTCCACGCTTATAATTTGATCTATTCAGCAGTCTACTGAGTCATTCAACCTTTTTTTCTTTCGCTGAGACTGCGACAGCCTCTGCCATTCTTTGAGCTAGCTTTATTGTTGTCGGATTCCGAATATGCGTTGTTACCCATAATTCAGAATGTATTTTCATAGAGGTTAAATATGATATCTTAATATATTTGATTGAACACATTCGTTAGCACGTGCATTCACCGTTGCTATTCGAATCGAACTAAAAAGAACTGAAGGAGGTGAAGAAGTAATGGGTGAGGGCCCTAAGATCCTTATCGTTGACGACGACGAAAGCATCAGAAAAGTCTTAGCAGCTGTATTGGAAGAGAGCGGGTACATGATTGACGCTGCAGAAAATGGGAAGGAAGCCATCGAAAAGACCGACAAGAACTTCTACAACTTGGCTTTAGTGGACATTCGACTCCCGGACATTGAAGGTTCAAAGCTCATCGCGATGATGAAAGAAACGACGCCAAGAATGCGAAAGATAATCATCACAGGTTTTCCCTCCCTGCAGAACGCTGTCGAAGCCCTAAACAAAGGCGCAGACGCCTACATAATTAAGCCTTTCGACATGGACAAGGTGCTGCAGACAATCAAGGAGCAACTGAAGAAGTACGAAGAAGAGAAGAAGTACAGTCAAGAAAGAGTCACAGAATTCATAGAAACTCGAGTCAAAGAACTGCAAGAAGAGAAAACGATTACACAGAAGAAGCAAAGATAGAGAGAACCTCAGGGCGAGCATGAACACGAACTGAGAAAATCACAGAGTATCATTTTCATAGTTTAGGAATGGACAATGCGCTACACGCAACAGGAAGTGTCTATGCAATGCTAAAACGTGAACCAAGCAGGGTCGTTATTGCTCTCAGGGTTCTCTCCATCTAGCTTTCTTGGCTGTTATTGTGGCAAAGGCGATTGTAGTCACTATCAGAATCAGCCAGCGCCCGATAATCGCCTCGAAAGGCAAGACTAGTGAGCCTGAATAGACTCTGATCAGGCTAGCAGCGTTCGAAGTCGGAAATATGGCAGATATCCAACTGAAGCTGCCGAGAACTTCTTCAGGATAGTACACCGGTGGTATGAAGCCTAACAGTATGCCTAGAACGTTGGACAGGCTGTTTAAAGTGTACGGGCTTGCTTTCTGAAGATAGGTGGATATCAAGAAACCAAGACTGCTTACGCTTGCCCAGCACAGGACTACGGCAATTGCAGCCCAAAACAGAGAGGTTAAAGTCAACCCGCCCACGACGAGCGCCGTTGCCCCGAAGAAGACTAAGCTCGGAGTAGAAAGTATGAGCGGCGCCAGTGCTACTCCTACGGCATATGACATTGGGTGTACGGGCATCGCAACTATCATCTCGCGTATCTTCACGTACTTGTCAAACGACATGTCCTGAATCGCGGCTGACATGCCGATAAAACTGGCGGCGGAAACCATGGCGCCGACCAAGCCGAGGCTGAGTTTTCCGCCTAGAACTACTATGAAATAGAGCGGTAAAGAGCTTATAAGTCCGACAAGGAAAACCATCAGTGGCTGTCTCTTGAGGTCGGGCAGCGATTTCAGCTCAGTTATGATTACTGCATCTTTCACTATCTTAAGGTTCAGTCTGGTTCTCCTCCTACGAGCTTCACGAAAACATCTTCCAAAGTAATAGCCGCGGTTTCAGCCTTCAAACCGTTCTTCAGCGATTTCTTAACGAGTTCCAAGGCTTCATCTTCATCTTCAACATAGACTATGTTCTTGCTACCGAATTTTGCAACATGATTTCCATTAGCTGCCAATCCCAGCTTTTCCAAGTCACCTTCCACAACTACGCGGAATCTCTCCTTTGCCAACCCTTTGACTTGTTCAGGCGTTCCCTTGGCAACCACCGAACCCTTGTGAACAATTGCAAGTTTGTCAGAGACCATTTCAGCCTCTTCCATTATGTGCGTTGTCAAGAGAATAGTCTTGCCCTGTTCGACCATTTCTCTCAAGACACCCCAGACGCTTCTTCGCGCCACGGCATCCAGACCACTGGTTGGTTCATCAAGCATCAGAAGATCTGCGTCTGACGCGAGAGCAGATGCTATTATTGCGCGTTTCTTCTCTCCGCCTGACAGCGTAGCGCATGTGCGATTTCTCAGCTCCCAGAGCTCAACTGCCTTCAAGGCTTTGCTCGCTGCTTCTTTTGCTTTGGACTTCGAGAACCCTCTGAGCAATGTGAAGTAGTAAGCGTATTCCCAGGGTGTGAAGTTGGCGTAAGTCGCCACGTCTTGCGGCACAACAGCGATGTGTTTGCGAACTTCATTCGCTTCATCAACGATGTTGTATCCGAAAACCTGCACTTCACCGCTCGTCGGCATAAGCTGCGTGGAGATTATCCTCAAGAAAGTCGTCTTGCCTGCACCGTTCGGCCCAAGCAGCGTGAAGAGCTCGCCTTTCCCAATCGAAATACTGACACTTCGCAACGCTTCAACTGCTTCTTTACTGCGATATACTTTAACGAGGTTGGTGGATGTTATCGCTTCTTGCATCATTTCCCGCTCCTTACGCTGGCCAGTTTTTCAGGAGGAGCCGCAAGTGTTGAGGTTGGATGCACGGAAATAGATTCAGAATAGGTTACTTTTCGCCTTACGTTGCAGCCTTGGCCTATCGTTACGTCTCTTCCTTGAACGTTGTCGCATGAAACGTTTTCCAGATAGACTTTTTCTTCGGCTATTATGCTGGTTGTGTAGAGTCTGCCTTCCCGGAAGAATCTGCGAAGGATTGGAATGCCGAAGATCACGAGACCTTCTGATTCTTTCCTCCTGACGTCTACGTCTCGGGCGCGTATGCCGCCTCTGACATGTGATTCGTGTCTGCTCAATCTTGCTTCAAACCTGTCTGCCACGATTTCGCCGTCTACCTCAAAAGCCCCTCGAAGGTCAACCAAGTTTTTCGCTTTCACATCGCCTAGTACCCTCAAGGTGCCAGCTGCACGCAAAGTATCATCTGCATCGATTCCGTTGCTAACTCTGCTGGAACCTGCACTTTTCATTACATTCGCTTTCACTTTTCCATGAGCAGAGAAACTTCCTGCAGTTGATAAGGTACCCGCTTTAACATGGCCTTCAACGTCAGCTGAACCGGCGAAATCCATGTCTTCAGCTTCAATGTCGCCTTCGACTGAGATACTTCCTGAGCATTTCACTTTTTTGACTCTTATGCCGCCTGGCAGGCTGCCGCTTCCGCTGATGTCTATTTCTTCTGGCGAGACAAAGCCTGCCCCTGCGACGCGAACTTCTCCTATTCCTTCAATGTGAACCTTCCCAGAGCCGCTTATGCGTGTGGTCGGGATAGTTGGCTTTGAGCGAAGCTTCTCTTCATAAGCTTCCATCCTTTCTTCTCCACTCATGCGTTTGTCTCCTTATTCAATTTCACCAGCAGACTTCAACAAGTCTCTAATCTCGCTTAGCAGCTGTTTCATTTCCTTCAGCCGTTTTTCAGTCTCCTTAGCGACTTCTTCGTCGGAAAGGTTGAGGTACTTTGGCTCTTTCACCATGCGGCTCACTCTCATCATTCCTGCGCGGCTTTCAGAAGGTCTCTAATTTCCTTGAGTACGTCAATCATGTCATCCATTTCTTCAAGGGTAGCTCGTTGGTGAGCGCGCAGAAGGTTCATCTTGTCTCTCTCCGTGGGTTTCATGTCTTCAAGGTGGATTTCTTCGCTGCCGATGGCTATGCCGATCACGGCCAAGACGCCAGCCACTATTAGAGCCAGTGCGGATATGAGACCAGCGACTATGAAGTTGAAACCGTATTGAATGGAAGAATAGACACAGATTGCGGGAACCCCGAAGCCGAGGAGTATGATGCACAGAGCGGTCAACACAGTTGTTCGCGCCATCTATTTTGCCTCCTTTTTCCTCTGAAACAGTTTCTGGATGTTTTGCGGAGTCAAGACGAGCTTGAAATCCGATGGGGCGTAATATTTTACAGATGGTAGTCCTTCCACTTTCTTTTCCTCTCTTACTTCTTTAACTAAACCCAGTTTCTTCAAGCCGCCGAGGTGCAGATGCGCCAGCGGGTAGGGCAGGCTGAGCTGTTTGGCAAGAGCATAAATGTTCTTCGGGTCTTCAGCGAGGGAAGCAATCATCTTCAGTCTTATCGGGTTTGCCAGCGCTTTCAAGATTTTCACCGTTTCTTGTGTTTCAAGTTCATTCAAGGGTCTTCCTCGACGGCAGTTGTATATAATAAAAGCGTTATATATAAGTTTTTTCTGATATATCCTTACGGCCAAAACTTCGTGCCTGAAGCTCTGAAACTGCGATACCTCTGAGGGAAAACCAAATTTGCAGTGGTCTTGGCTTGGCTGTCTCTGACACCCATCGCGATCTCCACGAACTCGCGCAATGTGGAGTTGCTGAATTCCCACGTTGGCTTTCCGTATCTCACGCCGTTACACATGGGGTCAACATAAATGAACAGCTCATTCTCCCCGTATTCGTATACCGCGTCTCTTGCATAGCCGAATTTCGGCTGGTTTACGATTTTGAAAGGCCAGAGCTTACACGCCTTGGGTTTCATGTACTGAAGCCCACACAAGTAGTTGCCTGCGAAGTTGCAGAGGAAGGCGCATGAGCCGTCGCTGCTTCTCTTGATGAAGAGCCTATCCAAGTCTGAGACAGTCTGTTCGACGCCGTACTGTTTGACGATTTTGAGCCATTCATGGAAGTTTATGACGACACTGTAGAGCCTGCAGCAATCTCCGCACATGGTGCATTTCCAGTCCGCAACGTGCCGCCATGGAACAAACTGCATCTTATCTGCCCTGAAAATCAACACATGGATGTTTGCTATAAAACCTATTTGGTGAAGGGCTTCAGCTTCTCCACGATTTCATTTGGAATCTGTGTGGCTTTCCCAGTTTGCTTATCTGCAGCGACAATAACTGCGTAGCCGTTTGCCAGCAAGGCCCTCGTCTCCTCATTGACGATCTTGAAGGTGTACTTTACGGATTTTTCCTTCAGCTCTTCTATTGACAGCTCCACTTCGATTATGTCGTTGAATCGGGCGGGTTTCTTGTATTGGCAGAAGACTTCAACTCTTGGAAACCATAGCCCCCGCGTCAGCTTAGCGTCTGTGAAGGAGAAACCGAGGTGTCTGTAGAACTCCTCTTCTGCTTTCTCGAAGAATCTGAGGTAGTTGGAGAAATGCACAACCTGTGCAGCGTCGGTGTCGGCCCACGAAACTCTGAACGAAGTCTTGAAAGTTCTGCTGGACATGGCTTCACACTCACTGAACGGCTAAGGCTTCACGTAGAGATAAATTGTGTGCGACGGGTATCCTAGCAGCTGGTTTTCGCAGAAACTCTCAACCTTTAACGGCTTCCAGCCAACAATCTCGTAGTCGTGTGAAACGATGCGCACACCACGCTTCAACTCGGCTTCAAGCTTAGGCTTGACCTTCTCGTTTGCACTTGTCGTTAGGTACAGGAAGATGACGTCTGCCGAGGTTAGGTCCACATTGAACATGTCACCGTTCACGATTGTTATCCTGTCCTGCAACCCCTCTTCATAAACAGTGCCTAAGGCCTTTTTCACCAAGTCCTCTCTCAGCTCAACGCCGACAGCTCTTGCCCCGAAGTCTTTTGCCGCCATTATCACCGTTCTGCCGTCACCAGCGCCGAGGTCGAAGAACACTTCTCCAGCTTTCAAATCTGCCATTAGAAGCATATGGCGTACCACCTGAGGCGGACTCGGAACATAGGGTGCTATGTACAGTTTTTTAGCCTCCGTTTGAAGAGAGACGGCTAATATGGTCTAACCAGTGGTAATGCTCTTTTAAAAGACTTTCCGCACCTTTACGACACGTACGAGGCTTTCTTAGGCTGTGGGGTTCGGGCTTCACCGCATTTCATGCAGCTTTGGGCGCACAGCTCAAGGTATTTTTCTTCATCCTTCATAACTTCTTCAGCGGCTTTGCGGCACAGCTCGCTTTGCTCTTCACAGCCAGCGTCTTTACACAGTTTCGACACATACTGGCAGGTTTCCTGCACGTCTTTCGGGTCCAGCACGGCTCTGTTTGTACGCACGACTAGGCAGATTTCTCTTGCCAAGACGCATGTTTTCACATATTTAACACGTTCAAGAACTTCGTTGCGGAGTTTCTTTCGACTTATCTCCAAGTCCTTTGTCTCCTAGTGACAAGCAGTGAAGCTTCTACGCACAAATACGTAGCCGTTGATTTAAAACTTATTGTGGGTCACAAACATCTAGTGACCAAACTAAAGAAGCCAGAACAAACAGTGCTTGGTCCCTACCAGAAACGTTTGCTCATTACCTTGCGCTCGGCGTCAAGAACCATTTCGTAGAACCTGTCACTCAGCCTGTGCTCTTTCTCAAGAATCCCTCTAACGTCTGAAGGCTGAACCCTCCGAGCAGACAACGCGACAGCCGCAACCTTTCCATACTTAGACATCAGTTGTGCAGTTTGCACCGCGTGCTGTTGAAGGTTCTTTTCGTTTTTGGTCAGTTTCTCGCCTTTCTTATCAATGATGGGCAACGCTTTTTCTTCCTCAACTTTCAGAAGTCCTATCGCGTTGGACCCGCATCTTGGACATTTGGGCTTGTCTGGCAAGTCCTTTACCTTCAGCATCTCCATGTAGTTCCAGCAGTTTGTGCAGAGGAAGCTGCTGGTTTCGTTGAGCAATCTTGCCTTGGCTGACTCGACAAGCACGGCGCGCATCCGTTCAGGAGGAATCAAATCAGTCTTCATGCTCATCCGCTCAATACCCACACGTGCAATGGGCGTCGCGTTTCCGCCCGTGTCGAGCTTTTGCACCTTGACTTCGCCACCGCGAATTCTGCCGAGAACTTGGACAAGATTCTCCAAGTCCAAGTCTTTAGTGAAAACTTCCTTCAGCGCTTCCTCGTAGATCGGCGTGCCCTCGAAGCTTTTGACAAGTCTCTGAAGGCTTACGCTGCTGAAATCAGCCCACTTTTCCAGCGCGCCGAAACGTCTGGCAACGTGAATCATTCGCCTCTTGAAAAGCCCGGTCTTCACAGTCGCCTGCGTCAAAGTGTCTTTAACCGCCTGTTCAGACATGCCCACCATTTCCTCAAACAGAGACGCCATCCGAGTAGCGTTTGCAGCTCCCATAGTCTGAACGAAAATGCGGTACGGGTCATGCTGAACCACAACGCCATATCCAACCCTGTCTGAAAGCAACTGTCCCAGCAACTGTGCTAAGGCTCTGTTCGTAAGCGAACCGAAGTTGATGTGAATTAGAACGAACTCTTCCCAGTCTTCGATGATGATTCGCTTGTCAGTCGGAACAGGGAAGCCTGCTTTAACCTGCTCCACGGTGTCAGCCAGAGCGCGCAAGACAACATCCTTGTCAGAAGGATACTCTTCAGCCAGCTTAGCAGCTATGTCTTCAGGCGGAACTTCCTTCCCCATTTGCTCTTCGACAAAGCCTCTGATTGCACCCACATCCTGAGACACTTCGTACGGAACTGGAATCTCTTCACCTATCCAACTCGGTATTGCGCCTGTCGGGTCGTCAACGGGTTTGACGTGAACTTTCTCCTCGGACACGTGCTGAATGATCCACGGAGTTCCTCTGATGACGAACTTTGTGCCTGGCTTGCCGTACTCTGCCATGAACGCCTCATCCAGAACCCCCACTGCGGAGTCGCTTGACTCGTCAACCACGAGAAACTGTTTCTCTTCAGGAATCATTGACAAGTTGTTGAAGTAATACTCGAACAGCGCTTTCGATTGCCGAGGCTTCACAACAATCTTGTCCTCAAAAGAAACCCACGCGAAACGTGGAAAACGTTGATGCATATACTTCAAGATTTTCTCAACATCATCCAGCGTCAAATCCTCGTAGGGATACGCCTTCCTGAACAGGTCCAATATGACGTCAAACTCAAGCTTCCTGTTCTTCATGAGCAAACCTGCAATCTGATGTGTCAGAA
>Ga0315282_10013209_pt1 | contig 12485 bp, 8 predicted proteins | sample YL17G07_20_MG_FD_203693 | JGI IMG/M metagenome (GOLD analysis project Ga0315282, IMG submission 203693) | Sediment microbial communities from Yellowstone Lake, YNP, Wyoming, USA - YL17G07_20 | ecosystem: Environmental > Aquatic > Freshwater > Lake > Sediment | place: USA: Wyoming | collected... | reverse complement strand
GGATTATATTTCGTTTTATCCGGGATTATCGCTGTTGAAATTAGCATAATAACTAATTTCGTTCTCAACGAAAGATGGACATTCGGCGACATGGTAAAAAGAGAAGGATTGCGGAAAAGATTCGTAAAATACAATTCCATATCATTAACAGGCATGGTGATAAATGTAGCCTTACTTTTTTGTTTTACAAACTTCCTGGGCATATATTACCTTGTTTCCAATGCAATGGCCATAATAGTAGTTTTCTTCTGGAATTATTTTGTCAATCGCAGATTCACTTGGAAAAATGAAAAAGCTGCAAGTGCGCCTGTGACAAGCAAAAACCCGCTCGTGTCGATAATCATACCGACATACAATGAAAGGGAAAACATCGAAATCATCGTGCCTCGTATTTTCAGCGCACTGAAAAAACAAAGCATAAGAGGAGAGGTCATAATAGTTGACGATAATTCGCCTGATGGAACCGGAGAAGTCGCAGAAAATATGAAAGGCAAATACAGCGTTAAAGTAATTCACAGGTCTGGTAAATTGGGATTGTCTACAGCTGTTATTGAAGGAATGAAGCGGGCTGAAGGCGAAATAATAGGCGTCATGGATGCTGACCTATCGCATCCTCCAGAATTAATACCGGAACTTGTGAGGCCAATAATTGAAAACAATTTTTATATAACAATAGGAAGCAGATATGCGGATGGAGGAAACGTAATCGGCTGGCCGTTTAAAAGGAAAATCGTGTCAAAAGTAGCGAGCCTGCTGGCGAAACCGCTCACAAACGTGAAGGATCCCATGTCCGGCCTGTTTTTCTTCAAAAAGGACGCGATCAAAACTGGAGAACTCAATCCAACTGGCTATAAAATAGGACTTGAAATTTTTGTGAAAAATTGCTCCCAAAAAATAATGGAGATACCTTACACATTCACTGATCGCAAAAAAGGAAAGAGCAAACTTGGCGCGAAAGAAAACATGGAGTATCTTATCCATCTGGCCAAACTGTATTGGTACAAGGTAAACGAATAGTATGATCCATATCAAGTCATTCCTATTCAATTCAGTTAAGGAAAGAAAAGCGGATCTCTATGTTATTATACCACTGGTTTTGGTATCAGTAATTTCAGGCATATACGTTCATTACCTTGTTTCTATAACAAATGATCCTGCAATACACAGCGAAATAGTCAATATCATAAGCCAGCAGGTTTACCCTGTTTCATGGGAACCTTACGCATCTAACGATTTTACATATCCCCCGCTTTTCCATTATTTTGCACTGCTCATCCATTTTTCAGGTTTGTCAGCAATAGATTCAGTGAGAATCGCGGGCATCATGCTATGGGCGTTGCTGCCTGTTTTTGCTTATCTGATTGGCTCATTATATGGAAAGAGGATTGCAGCGATTTCAGCTTTCCTTTCAGTATTTTTCCCTTTCATGTCGAACATTTTCATCTTCGGCGAGTTTCCCCAGCTTATGGCAATGGAATTCCTTATTCTCGAGATATATTTTCTAAAAACTGGCAGAAACTTATGGGGAGGCATACTCGTTGGTCTTGCATTTCTTTCGCACCCGTTCATTTCGATAATTTCGTTCCTAGTTTACCTTTATTTCATATTGCCGCTTTCAATTAAAAAATGGAAAAATTTATCTTATATTCTGGTGCCTTTTGTTGTTTCCCTTCCATGGCTTCCCAAATATATGCAAATATTCATGAACATGATCTCAGGTCAATGGCAGAATGTGACATATAATGTGTATCAGCCTGTTTTCTGGTTCTGGCCTGCGGATACGCTGGTGAAGTATGTCTTTGATCCAAATTATTTCACTCCGGTGATATTGGCGCTTTCCCTGATAGGATTTGCCAAGACAAAGGACAAATTCCTTAGGATATTCTTTGTCGTCTCTCTTTTTTTCTCTATTTATCACCTTCCGTTTACCCAGCTTAAGGTTTTTGACACGCTAACTATACCGTCCTTTTTGCTGGCTTCTGCTGGTGTTGTTACATTGGCGGATAGTGCAAAAAAATACGGTAAACTTTATGCGTTTTCGGTTGCCGCGATTTTCATCATTATGATGTCGTCTTTCCAGGTTTATCATTTTTATTATGCAAAGAATTTCTGGCCTGATCCAAGAATTTCTCCTGAGCCACCTCTTTATGAGGCAGCATTTTGGCTTGGTGAATACGACAAAAACCCGGCTAGGATTTATGTTGACAATGCGCCGGCATGGTTTGGAGCATTATCCAATAAAATATCGCTTGAACCTGAGATTTCGTACCTTGAAAAATTTTCCAGCAGCTATCTGCGACAGCAGGAAATTAATAAAATGATAAAGGAAAAACTGAAGGCTGGCGAAGACGTGAAAACGCTTGCAAAAGAAGCCGGATTAAAATATCTGATAACCAAGGAGAAGACGAATCTCAATGAAATTTATTCAGGCAGAGGATGGTTTGTTTACACTGTTTGATTTTTATTGAGCAAGTTTTCCAATTCATCTTTCGGTACGAATCCGCTGTAACTCTGGCCGTTGATTATTAGCGTGGGATAATACGTTATGTTGTAATTCTTCTTTAGAACCTGTATGGAAGGTTCGTCAAGATCGCCGTCAAGCGTGAAAACTAAGATTTTTTCGCCCAGGTCTTTCTTGAAATAAGTGAGGATGAAAGCCTGGTCATCGCATTTCTCGCAGTTCTTGGAATAGAAATAGATAACCGTGTTCGCCTCGAGTTTGCATGATTTCTTGAGCTTGTTTGCAAGCAGCCAATAGCCTATTAAAAGTCTGGAGTATTCCCTTTTGGTGTTCATGTACTCATTGTAGTCCTGTATTTCACCCTCCTTTCCGTAAGATTCAAGTCTCGTTCCTATATCGTAGCTTTCCTTGTTTATCTCCGACAGCGTATCTCCCAGAAACGGACACGTTGCATTCTCGCCTAATACGTCCAGAAAAAGGAACTCCAGCTGGAAATTCTGGACATCTGATGTTATTTTTATCATCGTGGTTTCTATGGAAGAAAGTTTCTCCTTGTTGATGGAATAGCCAACATACACTCCTGAAATGAACAGAATTGCTGATATTATGACAGCGGAGATTATAGTCCATGTGTTAAGCTGCTTCCTTTTCATAGAATTACCACTTTCTCTTTACCCTTAGTATTTCGAAGGCCAATGCGGTGAACCAGAATGACATCATTATAAGCGGATAGAATATCAGATAGGTTATATATCCAAGTTTGTTCAGGCCTATTTTCTCCTTGGTGATCCTGAAGCTCTTTATCAGAAGATATCCTCCCAGCAGAAATCCCATAAGCATGAATACAAACGGTGTTGTGAACGTGTTTAAAACAAGCGTCTGGGCATCGAACTCGAACTTGTTCAGAAAAACCGAGAAATTCCAGTCTATGAGGTAAAGCTGCCATACGAATTTCGAGACAGTGTCGAATACGTTCCAGAACAAGAACATGAATATCGTTATTACCGCTATTATCGAAATGAAATTGAAGGGCAGAAGGAACATCCCAAGGTTTCCGTATTTCGGCCTGAAAATCATATGTTTGTATTTCGCTGTGTTCTGGAGCGCTCCCCTGTACCACCTTAGCCTCTGCTTGAACAGCGAGCGTATGCTGGATGGGCAGATGGTATATGAAATCGCATCGAGGCTGTTTGTTATTTTGTAACCGGCATCATGTATCCTGAGTGCGATTTCCATGTCTTCCGTCAAGTTGTCTTCATCGAACCCGCCGACCTCTTCCAGTACGCTTTTCCTGTAAACAGAGAAAACGCCGGGCGTGACATGGATGGAGTCGATTACATCAAGCGATTTTCTGAGGAATATGTTGAGCAGGTATTCCGCCGCCTGAATCTTTTCCAGGAAGTTCTTAGGTTTGAGGACTTTTAGTGCGGGTGTGACGCAAGCGACTTCCGGATCGTCAAAATGTCCAACCATTTTCTTAAGAATTTTACTGTCCACCGTTGAATCAGCATCTATGCATGCTATGATTTCTCCTTTGGCAATTTTAATGGCCCTGTTCAGCGAGCGTGCCTTGCCCATGTTTTTTTTGTTAACCAGAAGAGTCACGTTTTTTACCCCTTCCACGACATCCTTGGTATTGTCCGTGGAGGCATCGTCTATGACTATGACTTCCAGAAGATTTTTGGGGTAATCAAGGCCGAGAACGGATTTTAGTGTCATTTTTATGTTGTTTTCTTCGTTGTGGGCTGGTATGAGCACCGAAACCCCGGGAAGCCTCTTGGTTTTCTTGCCGGTTTCGCGCGAGAATCTCTCCCTGTTGGTGAGCAGGACGAGCAGCCACATTATTGCTATGAATACGAAAATGTACCATGCTGCATAGTTCGCGATCGTCGTCCAGAATGCCAAAGATGTCATATTTCAGTAATTAATATATGATACAGTTTTAATAAATATGGAAAAATATTTAAAATATGCTTTAATCTCAGTTATTTTGATTTCCTTTCTTGCCAAGTTCATTCTTGTTTTTCTAAATCAGGGTCTCTGGTGGGATGAGGCGGTTTATCTTGGTCTTGGAAAGAGCATCCAGAAGGGATTCTATTCTCTGGAACAGGAAAAACCGGTTGAGACATTCAGGCCGCCTGTTTTCCCGCTTGTCATTTCTGTTTTTTCGGGCGATATACTCATTGCAAGGATAATCGTGGTTTTAATTTCAATGTTTTCTGTAGCTGCTGTATATCTGCTTTCCAAGGAACTTTTCGGTAAAGAGACCGCTTTATGGGCTTCATTGTTCCTCTCTGCAAATCACTTATTCGTCTTCTTCAGCACAAAAATATTGTCCGAGCCGCTATTCATCTCGCTCATTTCCATTTCGTTGCTTTTCCTTTTTAGAGGAGAAAAAAAGCCGGTGAACTCGCTCATTTCCGGAATGTTTGCAAGCCTGGCTTTCCTGACAAGATATCTTGGAACGATTCTGATAGTATCCTGCTTTCTTTATTTCATTGCCCTTTTTTTCAGGAAAAAAGAAATGAAAAAAACTGCAAAAGAATTCACGTTCTTCCTTGCCGGGTTTTTAACCGTTCTTTTTCCATGGCTGATGCTAAGTTACATTTATTACGGAAACATTTTTGGCGCGTATTTCACGAATTTGATTATATACTCGGGCGGTCCGGCTTCCAGCTTGCTCGAGCATTTTAGTGGCATCTTGGATATCTTTGGGTTACAGATAGTATTCGTTGCTCTTGGTCTTTACGTCGTGACAAGACATATGAAACAAAAAGTTGAGGCTAGCAAGCTTTTATTACTCGCCATTTTTATCTTGCCGATAATTTTTGCCTTATTCGCTTCTCATATAGAGCCAAGATATCTTCTTTCATACCTTCCGGCATACGCGATATTTTTCGGAATCTCTATGAAGCGTGAATTCAAACATATAGGCAAATTCATTAAACCCATAGGTTTGATTCTATGTCTTTTCAGCATGCTGCTAGGTTTCCTAATGATATGGAATGACAGATTTGCTGCGAATGGCTTGGTTGAGAGTTCTCTTTATCTCAAGGGAATAGCGAGCGAAAAAGATGTTGTGATGTCGGAATCTTATCCTTACATTTTCTATCTGTCCGAAAGGAAGGCGGTAGTATTCCCTCAAAACCCTGAAGATGTAACAGAACTTGCGAAGAGCAATAATGTTAAGTATGTTCTACTATACAAATTTGAGCCCGGAAATCCGGCATATACGGCTAATTATTTCGAAAATAAGACAAATTTTGAGCTCATAAAAAGCTTTGGGCAGTGGGGCGATCCGGAAGCGGTTAGGATATTCAAAGTAGTCCAATAATTTTTCCAAATGACTTTTAGACCCCCGTCTGAAATGGTTAAAATAAAAAGAAAAAGAAGGGGTTTCCCCCTAAACGACTTTCGGTTTTTTGTTTAGACCGTTCCCTTGTATTCTGCAACAGCTCCAAGTGCATTGAACTCCGTGGGCTTGATAACCTTGTTGGCTATTATTGCCCTCGTGTCCGCAGCGCTTGTTCCTGCCACGATAAGTGCTTTTTGGCCTGAACCGAAGACGCCTTCGATGACCTTTATGAGGCCGTTTCCGTTGTTCTTGAGTGTTGCGTCTGCGAGCCAGTAATTGCACGAATCTGTGGTGTTCCAGGCAGTGTTGAGCAAAGTCTTCACAATCGAGTTGGCGCATGGTCCGCCGACAAGAATGATGTCCTTGTCAAGCGAAGCTGTCTGCGTTACCTCGCTGGGGAACTTTGCTATCGGGTTGGTTACTGGTACGGCTTCGTTGTACGTCCCGCCAGCGACTCCGCCACTCAGTGATACCAATGGGTTGGTGCCCATGGCGATGTTCACGGGTGCCGGCCTTTCTCCTGGGTTGTAGAAGTTTACTGCGTTTACGCCGTTTGTGTCGCCTGTAAGGTCCACGTAGCTGCCGTAACTGGTCACGTACTTCCACTCGTTCGCTGTTCCGACCTGCGTTGCCGATGGACTTGTTGAGAATCTAACGCCTGCGGTCGAACTGTAGCTCGAGTATACTGCGAAGTTGCTTCCTGTCGGGTCGTTTCCTACCGTGTATAGCGGGTTCTCGTATATCGTAGCGTTCTGCGCGTTAAGCTGTACCTTTGCCCTTCCGCTGGTTGTTACGTTGACAAGCGCTTCGTTGTAGGATGCGTCGCCGTTAAGGCTTATGCATATCGTCTTTGCCGAGTCGCTGATCCACGTGACCGGGAACGAAAGCGAGCCTACCGTAAGCGTCTCACCCGATGTGGCTGCATACACCTTGTAGTTGCCGTTCGTTGCAAGGTCCGTAAGGGTTACGTAAATCTTCGAGTCGTCGGACGAGTCGTAGTTGTAGTTCGTGTATTTCAAAACGTACGAGTAATCGCCGCTTGAGACCACGAAGTAATCGCCCTTTGATATCGTGTTGTTAGCTCCTGTCGAGTTTCCGCATTCCTTTGTCCTGAAGTAGTTTGCGTTGTTTATCTGCGAGTAGTAGCCTGTGCTGTTTGCGTATACCACTGGAAGGTTGTTGTACTGCATCCCATCCTTGTTCTTGAACGACAGTTTCACGTTTGACGAGTCAGATGTTATTTTTACGAGATCCCTGCTCGAATCGGTCATTGCCGGTTTCATGTCTTTCAATACAGTCTTGAACGAGCCGAATACGGGGTCTACCATTGGTGTTCCATCCGATATGTAGATGTCGTCATCCGGGAAGACTTGGAATGTCAGGGAGTTTATCTTGTTAGCTGCTGTTGAACTGAAGTGAACAATGCTGTTCTTCGTTACGTCGTTCTTCTGAATCTGGCTGTCTTGTGTGAGTGTAAGCTTGTCCGTTCCCACGAAAAGCTTTACCATGCCCGAAGCCGTCTGCGCGCCCGTGTATATGACGTCGACCGTCTGGATGTAGAATTTGACATCGTTTACCGTGTTTGTCGAGCCTTCATTCCATGTGTAGGCCACGTCGTTGACTGAAAGGTACGCAATGGTGCCGTCGCTGTTCCATCCGTTCAGCTTTATTTTGAACGATGTGGTTCCAACTGTTACCGTTTTCTCGTCGCCTGCTCCGCTAAGGTCAAGGACCTGTGCGCCTGCAGACGAGTAAAGCTCCATCGAAACGTTTGTGTGTGTGTTGCCGAACGTGTAGTCCTTTCCGAACAGCTTAAGCGAGTATGTGGTGTCCACGGCTGTCGGGTCAAGGCCGCCGATGAATGTTATTGTCAAGTTGTATGGCGTAGTTGACGTTGTTACAGGCACGTTAAGGTACGGCACAGTGTCGCCGCTTGGTATGGCGAAAGCTGCAACTGCGGCTCCTGCTGGGTTAAGCACTATCTTCTGCGTGTAAGTCGAAGTCGTCGAGTTCTTGTCCGTGAATGTGTATGTCTTCAAAAGGTCCGGAAGATCCGTCTCCGTCAGCGTGCTTTTTACAAGACCCAGTTGCTTTCCCATGTAAGTCTTGTTCAAGCTGCTGTCTATAAGCACGCCGTTCGATACGCTGGCGGCTGCACCAGTTGATGGTATTGTCTTTACCGCTACGGCATAGTTTGATACCAAGCTGGCTGCTACGTCTGCTGCTCCGATGACGTCCGTTGTGTCCACACCTGCTCCAACAACTATTACTGGAGAGGTGAGCGTACCGCCACTTACGGTTACGAATTGTCCCATTCCTTTGTCGAATGTAGTTGCTGCCAAACCTCCTATTATTAAAGTAGCTCCTGCTGCCACTGCTGCCAAAGTTCCTATTGCGAGTCTCTTTATTTTCATATTTTAACCTCCTATTTTGAACATACCAAACCCGTTATGTTCTATAATTGCGAGGGTTTGCTATTATCATTAGTATTGTCCAAGATAGTATATATAAGTTGAGTGAAACAGTCTCATGAACATTTAATTAGACGTTTAAAATGCTTTTTATCGTTTAAAAAACTATAAAAATATATTTTAATTGTTCCAAAAACATTTAAAAATGTTTAAATAAGAAAATAAGCATTTTAAATGAATATTATTATCAAATCTCCATAAAAAATCGTTATAATCATGGTTATTACGAATACGGGAGCGAATCTTACACCCTCCTTTATCCATACGTACTTGTATTTCCTTCTCAACGCCGTTATTTCTTTTCCCGTCAGACCCTTCCATTTCCCTTCCATTATGACGTCCCCCTCTTTCAATTCCGACGTTTTCACCTTCCTCTTGAATAGGTTTTTTTCGACCATTTTCGCATAGTACGAGAAAAAAAGGACGGGCGTCAGGAAGAATGGAAGCAGCATCATCTGAATAATGTTCGAAAGGTTGAAGGAAATTGAATGCATCACAAACGCGAAAGACCATGCGAAACCAAAGAAGAACAATGTAGCTCCGATAAATTTATATCTTTCTTTTCTTATGTATTTGAAATACTTTCTGTTAACGTTTCCCTTTCGGATTCCTATCCACAAAGAATATACCACTAGGTAGAAAAGCGAGACCACCAGGAAATTGAAAATAACGGTCATCGGGAACGGGAAAAATGTGCTCTTAACGAAGGACATCTGCTGTGGAAGGACGAACCCTAAAGCTCCCAACAGCCAGGCATCGCCGTCTCCCCACTGCCTCGAAAAATAAAGCAACAGACCGAAGCCGAGAAAAATGAGGCCGATGAAAACCGAGTTTATAAGAATCCACCAGTCATTCGAGAATACCGAATCTATTGTTTTAAAAGCAACGGTCAGGATTATCATCGAATAAGGAAGCCAGTCAGGGAATTCTGTATGTCGAAGGTCCCAATATGCTGCAAGCCCGAAGCCTGTAACGCCTATTGCAAAAAGAATCAAATCGAGCATATAATTATTTCTTGCAATCAAATATAAATCAGATGGGGCCGCTGAGATTCGAACTCAGGTCGCAAGCTCCCGAAGCTTGAATGCTAGACCACTGCAGAGCCCTTCCAGCTTGGAATCCGGAACGGGCTTGGCTACACCACGGCCCCGTTTTATCCTTGACTGCATGTTGAAGCTATTTTGTAATTTTTGTAATATTTGTAAATAACATATTAAACATATTAAAAAGTATATCCAATAAATAGGGCTATTTGAGGCGGGCCGTTTGACCGGTTTTCATGCCGGATAAGATACCGAATGGCCGCATCAGGTCCCCTGAAGGCCGGGCACCTGCGGGAGAATTAGGCAGGCGAGCTATTTATTCAATACCTTTTTTGCACCGGTTGAAACCGCACATGAAATTACATAAGATAAAAAGGCACCAAAAAATAACATAAGGTAATCAATACCTACGACGTATTTAATTATACTGCCATTGTTGGCCATGTCCATTAGATATCCGGAAAGAGTTTTCAGTCCATAACCGCATGGTGCAGTGATGCATATTAATTGATATTTAGCCGCTGGCACAAATATAATGGATAAAATTAAGGTTAAAATAATTTTCAGTGGTGTTGGTTTGAAAAATTCTTTCCACTTCATTATTTTATAATTAAAACGGCCGATTATTTAAGACTTCCGAAAACTTCCAAAAAGGGAAATATTTTTTATTCTGTTATTCCTTTTCTCTGCTTTATCTGGCTGAGAACCCTGGGTTCAAGCTCTCTCGGAAGCGGCTCGTAGACTACGTCTATTAACCAGTAGAATCCCTTCCCGCCTGTGGATGATTTAAGCGCGGAATTGAAGCCGAACATCTCGGAAACAGGGAGTTTCGCTGTTATGTTCGATGTCCCCAGTTCCTCGCTCATTTCCAGTATCTGGCCTCTCCTGTTCTGGACTTCTTTCATGGCGCCGCTCATTTGCTCGGTCGGGACGTCGATTCTTATTATTTGTTTTGGTTCAAGCACGTACGCTTTGGCGTATACCATCGCATCCCTTATAGCCGAGCGGACCGCAGGTATTACCTGTGCAGGTCCCCTGTGTATCGCGTCCTCGTGAAGCTTCGCATCAACGAGCTTTATTTTCACAGCATCGCATGGCTCCCTTGCAAGCGGGCCCTCGTCCATCGCTTCCGTGAATGACTGCTTAAGCATTTCCATCACTTCAAGTATCGCGTGAACACCTCTTGTCATATCAAGGAAAACATTGCGGTTGTGTATCAGCTTCACCTTTTTCGACTCGTCCCTGTCGAGCCCCAGCGCGACAAGCTTGTCCTGTAATTCAACTTCCTTTTTCTTGATTTCGCTGCTCGAAGGGATTTCGCCTCTTATCATTGCCTGGTGAATTTTCTCTTCAAGAGGTTCTGCGATTATGTAGAACTTGTTGTGCTTGTTAGGCGATTTCCCCTCGACGGCTTCAGGCGTGACTCCTCTGACCGATTCCCTGTAAATTACTATGGGCGGAGAAACATCGACTTCCAGCCCCTCGTCTTTCAACGGTCTTTCTATTTTGGCGTCTATGTGCAGTTCTCCCAGGCCGGCCACCAGATATTCGCCTGTTTCCTCGTTTATCTTGATCCTGAGCGTGGGGTCTTCCTTGCCGACCTTCCTCAGGAATTCTATGAGTTTCGCCAGTTGCTGCGGTTTCTTCGGCTCTATGGCCTTGACGACAACAGGCTCGAAAATGTGGGTTATTAATTCGAATCCGGGGATGATGTTATCGGGTTCGCATATCGTTTCGCCGGAGTATGATTCCTTGAGACCGACTACTCCAACGATGTTCCCTGCGTCAACTTCTTCCATCGTTACCCTCTGTGCGCCCTTGTAAACGGAAACCTGCTGGACTTTCTGTGACTTCCCGGTTCCGACCAGATACACTTCCTGCCCTGTCCTTATCTTTCCGGAGAAAATCCTGACCGTAGCAACATAGCCTGCGTGCGGGTCCGGGTAAAGTTTGGTGACAATTGCCGCAAGTTTTCCGTTCGGATTGCAGTTGGCCATATCCTTGCCGACCTCCGAGTCCCTTTCGCCCGGCCATATCCTTGGTATCCTGTATTTCTGCGCGACCAGGGGATTTGGAAGATGCTTTATTATCATGTCAAGAACTATAACGTGAAGCGGAGCTCGCTTCGCAAGCTCTTTTTCGCCTTCAGGTCCCTGGTTCGTGTAATCTATCACGTCCTTAAAAGTAAGACCGGATTTCTGCATGTACGAGACAGAAATCGCCCAGTTCTTTACCGCAGAGCCGAACGCAACGCTTCCGTCGTTGACGCTGACTACGTATTTGTCCGCAAATTCCTTTTCTCCGTATTTCTGCATGAGGATGTTGACATCCGTGATTATCTTCTTGAACCTTTCCTGCATCTGTTCCGGCGTAAGCTTTAGCTCCTTTATCAGCCTGTCGACCTTGTTTATGAAAAGTATGGGTTTGACGCGTTCTTTGAGAGCCTGGCGTATTACGGTCTCGGTCTGCGGCATCACTGCTTCAACCGCATCTATAAGAACCACGACGCCATCCACCGCTCTCATCGCTCTAGTAACATCGCCGCCGAAATCAACGTGCCCCGGCGTGTCTATGAGGTTGATAAGATAATCTTGATTATGATATTCGTGAACCATGCTCACGTTGGCTGCGAATATTGTTATGCCTCTTTCCTGTTCCTGCTCGACGAAATCCATCGCCAGTTGTTTGCCAGCAAGTTCTTGGGAGATCATGCCCGCTCCTGCGAGAAGGTTATCGGTGAGCGTCGTCTTCCCGTGATCGATATGCGCGACGATTCCTATGTTTCGGATCTTCTCAGGTTTAAGCATGAGTTCCTTGATCGCGGAAGTCATGTCTTTCGTTGTCATATTACTCTCCTTTTAATTTTTTTAATTTGCTGACCAATATATATAAAGTTTTATAAAATTTTGAAGTCCTACACGATAACAAAGACCGCTACCTGGCGCCCTCGGCTTCCTTCTCTATTCTTTGCCTCTCGCGTATGACGTTATTCCTCTGGTCGTTGTTGGCTATATCTATAAGTTCATCTGCGATTACTTCCGGGAACGTTTTCCTGCTGTGGAATGATTTCTGGAAAATGTTCTGGGTTATGAGCCTCAGCGAAATGTCCAGTCTCCTCTGCGGCGCGACCACGACCGCTTTTCTCGCAATCATGC
>Ga0315282_10013208_pt1 | contig 12485 bp, 14 predicted proteins | sample YL17G07_20_MG_FD_203693 | JGI IMG/M metagenome (GOLD analysis project Ga0315282, IMG submission 203693) | Sediment microbial communities from Yellowstone Lake, YNP, Wyoming, USA - YL17G07_20 | ecosystem: Environmental > Aquatic > Freshwater > Lake > Sediment | place: USA: Wyoming | collected... | reverse complement strand
ACTTTCGACGACGCCGACTACTTCCAGTGGGAGAGGGAATTCATGGACAAGATGGTGACGTATGAGTTCGTTCACAAGAACCAGAGCAAGCTTATCATGGACTTGGACTTCTACCAGTTTGCAGAGTTGATAGACATAAGGCCAGAGCAGGGCGGTCGCTTCATACATAGCATGAGCGAACCTTTCAGCGAAGAGGACATTGAAGATGAGGTCCTCCACAACTGGCTTGACCATTTTGGGATACAATTCCACCAACTGCACGCGTCTGGGCATCTGAACAAAGAGCAGATAGCAAATCTCATCAGCGAAATAGAACCGAAGAAGGTCTATCCTGTGCACACAGAAAATGCACGGTTGTTCAAAAGGATAAGCGACAGGGTTCAGCTTATAAAGTGTGGAAAAGAATACAAAATCACGTCCGCTTAGGTTTGCTCAACATATCAGCAGCCCCTTCTTTTGGTCTGGACCACCCCTGCCTTTTTCCTCTCCGAAGCCACTGGTGAACCACAGTTAATGGAAAATAAGATTGGTTGAAACTAGAACCTACAGTTGATTGCCAAGCGCGCGTTAAGAAACATGCGCGATCAATCTTGCCTATACGTTCCAAAAGTGCGTATCAATGGCACGCGCCGTTCTACCGCTAGATGTCTATCTTTTGTGACCGAGTTCGCTCAGTTCCGCACTGTCGACAATAACTGCCGCCTGATTCGTCCTCATACGCGCGCTCGCCCCTCCATCCTAATGCTACAGAGTAATAAATCGGTGTTTGCTTCAATTGTCTTTGCGGTCACATTGATCGCGCGTTCTGCTTCTTTGCAATTCCCAAAACTATATAATCTTAAAGAACTAATCCACGATTCAAGGGATCCCTTGGTGAGATGGAAGAATGACATATGCAGAAGTTTTCTCTTGGTTGTTTGTCAGCCAAGAATGGAATAGATTGCGGAGGATGCCAATTCCCGACAAAGGTTTTGAAGAGAGTTTCCGGGAATACATCTACTCAAGAATGCATTTCGATTCGGAATCTACTGTTAGAGATATGGGGCTTGGGTTATCTTACTCGACGTTGTCAGACACGCCTCACGAATTGGACGTAGTCTGTACGAAGGGCAAGGAGTTGTTGGTTTTTGAATTAAAGCATTATGAAGTTAGTTGTCTTACAAAAGAGATTGTTTTTACTTTCTTAGGGAAGGTAATTGACTTTTACTTGAAGAACTGTCCAGTTTTGTCAGATTTTGAAGTCTCTATGTTGCTAGTTACAATCAATCAGAACGTAGACGATTCCATCAGAAAGTTGTGTATCACCTATGGGATTAAGTTGATAGAGCCGAGTCAGATGACTATCAAGGTCATAGACTATTATCTGAGAGACCTTTATCAGAAAATACTTGATAGAGAGGTCGAACTGAAGCAGGCGACCGCAGAACTGATCAATCGTGTTGGCGAAACAATGGAGCGGTATGATTACTCTTTCTCCGATATTTTCAGATTCAGAGGTGCGAACGTAGAAATTGATCTTCCGTTGCTTGGGATTGTTCCCGCCGATGTTTTAAACAAGATCAGAGAATACTATAGTATGTTTAAAGCGGTGAAGCAGGAATGGAGATCAAAAACAAGCTGACCACCCCGCCTAGCGCCATACACGACATTATGTATTTCTACAACATAGTTGAAGGCATAAATAGAAAGGGCGGTCGAGTTCAGATTGACGAGAAGATCTTCAATTATCTAGCACAGATGATTAACAACTACAATGAGTCAAAAGCGACGAAATATGGTTTTTCTTTCCGCCCGAGAGGAGTAAACACTGAGACTGTGAAAAAGGCCGTCTCTGAGCTCGTGGATTTGGAGCTTATTCGCAGAGAAAGCGGGTACCTCACTCTAACAAATTTGGGGAACGAAATCGCAGCATTGATAAAAAGTAAGGAGTCTGAACAATTAAAAATCATCTTTGCCAGATTGATGCTAGATAAATATGATATTTTCGAATACCTCCTGAAACGCATACATGAAATCTCCCACGGCCAAGAATTTCCTATCCCATTCATTACCGCCCCTGTTTTCGAGCGGTTTGCCGCAAATTCAGAAGAGATAGTTGAAAAGTACTTTGAAGCTATTAGAAAGAGTTATCCTAGTTTTCCGGGCAACTTGCCCGCATTGCTCGAAAGCGTGAGAGAAGCAAAGATTGAACTGCTGGAAAAGAAAACGGAAAAGACCAACAAACTGCAAGCGTTGGTCGAGAGATTCGTGGTTTCAGCGGCGTTTGGACCAAACATTGAAAGTCGACGTGCCTTTGATTTTATCCGCTCTAGAACGACATTTTTGGAGTTCACTAATTATGCAATCATAAGTTTGGACGGACTCCCAGTGGATATTACTTATTTGACCTCGGATTTTGAAGCAACATTCAAACAATCTGTGAAGAAGGTAGATTATTCAAGGGGAACTTTGTATGTCAATCATCCCGCGTTTGAAGAAGTGGGCGAACAATTCAGAGAATTGTTGACAAAGTTTTATATCTCCAAGAAAGACGAATTCGGATATGTGAGAATAGCGGAGGCAAGAGATGTGATTTGCCGGCAGTTGAGGGTATCTGACGTTTTGTTTGACACCTACCTGAGAAGTCTCTACAAGAAAGAGCCACACTTGCTTTCTTTCACGTACTTGGGTGCAGGCGAGAAGATTACAGAGAAGAGCCTGCCGCTAGTGATGAAAGAGCCAATGAGGGAATTCTTCACATTGTTAAAAATTAATGTAAAGGCGTGAAAAACATGGGATACGAGATCTATGGACTAAAAGCAAATCCTTTTCCAAAAGGTGGAGCGATTCTCAAGCCTGAAGCTAAAGATCCAAGGGAGAACGGATCAATTTTCTCCATAGAGGCACGAGCGACCGAAATAAGGGAATTTGAAGAGAAAATAATCGGAACCAAGACATCTTTTGAAGACAGAACCAGATGTGCTTTCCTTTGGGCAGAAGGCGATAGAACAACAGGGCGAGGCATAGGAAAGACCGCCTTGAGTGTCTATATGAAGCACAAGATCAACCAAGGATACGGCAAAAACTATTTTGATGGGAAAGTGAAATTCTTCGCGAGCTACATATCTTTCAAAGAACAGCTGAAGTCAAGAGTCGCTTTCCTCTACAAGGAAGCCTTCAGATCTTTCCTGAGAGAAGGGCTTTTCTCGAACATAGTAACTTCCACAAACAAAGAGAATCTTGTTGGCTGTGGCGTTCAAGATGAATATGCTGATGCCATAATGAACAACAGCGTAAAGGAGTATCTTGAAGGCTTTTCTAGGTATTCGTTGGAAGAGATGTCAACTGCTTGGGATCAAGGCTTCTTGGTGAAACTTCCAGATCTCTTTCTCGATCAAACCGTTAAGGCATTACAGGCAGCTGGCTTTGCTGGCGGAATACTTCTTGTGGATGACATCGAGAATTTGACCGATAGATCTACGAGAGCGGAGATCGAGAATTTTGTAAAGGATCTAGGCCTCGCATTCTTCAGAGCGGGGAATGAAGCAAGCACGAGCAACTTCTACACACTAGTTCTTACTACCCATCAGCAGTCAGCTCAAAAGATCAGCCAGGCGTGGACTCTGGCTGGGCTTTCGGCCTCTTTTCCTCTTGCTCCAGGCGGAATTTCTTCGGTTTTCACAAGCAAGCCTGGGCTTGAGCATTGCAAAGATATGATCTATCAATACCTAAAGTATTCGAGAGAACCAGCATTTTCACCCCCTTCGAAATGCTTCCCGTTCACAGATGACGCTGTGGAAGCAGTTGTTAAAGAATGTGAATTTCATCCAAGACGTTTCCTCTCTAGGTTCAGCCGGATTATTGTCGAGGCTGTAAAGAAGAACGAACCAAAGATCACCCCAGAATTTGTAGAAGCCGTGCCGGAAGTTGAAGAAGAGGAAGAGGCGCCTGGAGTCGAAGGATTAGCATGAGACCCCTGACATAGTTAGCTTTGTTAAGAACAAGCAAACGACGCAAAGGTTTGGATGATAACAATAGCGCGCTGCCTTGTCCCTTTATTATGTGTTGAAGAACGTTGCATGTATGCATGCATGAATTCTACTACTAATCGCCGAAGCCAGGATTGCCGTCGGATCCAGAACCCAAATTTCATTTTCATTGTCTCATAAAAGAGGAAGGGGTTATTCGGTGTTTACTTCAGGTGGAAGTTGTATTCGTCGAAGTGCGGGGTCCAACCGCAAATCTCCTAGAAAACATGTACCCATCGCCTCTTTTGTAACGGTAAGTTGGTTGTTCCCAGCTTCTAGAGGCGGGTTAGCTCTACCTCAAGCACGACTAACTAATAGGAGTTTATTCGACCCAGATTCCTTTTCCAGAATTTATTACTATAACCTTGCTGTCTTTGTTGATATTTAGTTTTAGTAATGCGGCGAATGCTGCAGCAGAGGATGGTTCACATGAGATTTCAGAGCAGATTTTCTTATAGGTGTTCATTATTTCCTTGTCTGAAAGGTGGATGTACAGGTTCTCGCATGTACTCTCTTTCAGAATCCTTTCAATGTCCTCTTTGTATGGAGTATAAGGAGTGTATAGTTTATCAGCTTTTGAGGGGCGCGCCCGAAGTTCTAATTCGTGATGTCGTAGCCTGTGTACTCCTGCACCGACCAGCTTTGTCTTCGGAAGGTATCTCTTCAATCCTTTATGTAATCCCACAAAGGCTTCGCCAGCACCAAGCGGCGTTATCAACCAATCTGGGGCTTCTCTTCTTATTTCCATAACAATAGATTCAAATGCCGCATCGTATCCGTTTGTCACATCCCATATAACTCTGTCACCATTTTCCCTCGCTAATTCAATCACATCTTCTGGCTTAAGATCTTTCCATGACAGATCTACGTCAACAATTCTATATGAGTACTTCTCTAGGTTCTTTCTAACATTAGAGTTAAGTGACTGGTCAACAATGCAGACCACTTTTATACCTGTCCCTTCAGCAAGTCTAGCCAAAGAATAGCCTGCGTTCCCCGCCGTTATTATTGCCAGTTTATCTACATGCCTCTCTAGAGCTCGATCAATGACTAGTATGTTTCTTCTGTCCTTGAACGTTCCAAATAGGTTTTTACTTTCATCCTTGACAAGAAGGTTTGGGATGCCAAATTGCTTTACAAGTTCTGGATGCTTGTCAAGGGAGGTGTTACCTATCTTGAGTTTTTTCGCTTCGTAGAGATCTGTGTTATTCGTAGCTACTCACCAACAGTTATTTGCTAATAATGACCATAACTGCAAAGGCATAGTCATCCAAATGAAACAGCTCTATTTTGTCAGCAGGAATCCATGACAAATAGTTGCGGATCTTTTCTTCATTGAATCTTTCCGACCAAAATCCTTCCCTGGTCGCAACAAACTCGTCTTTTTGAGAGGTAATGACGGTCATTCCACATTTTTTATAGAAGTCTTCTTGTATTTTCCTGGCCAAAGAGTTGTCACAGTATACGGAACCAAGAACAATTTTGCCTTCGTCACTCAGTAAATCATAGGCACCTTTGAAAACTGCGACGAAGTTCTCGTTCGGTTTCAATAGGTTAGTGTCATAATCGACAATCTGCTCATTCGTTTTCGTCTCAAACTGTATCTGCTCGGGCTTGAAATCGCCAGCCGTGAAATATGTACAAACTATCAGGTCATATTTGTTCCGCCTGAAGGATTCACCGTGATCAATGCTTAGATACACAGCATCGAACTTTACGACTTCAACCTTGTTTTCGATTCTTCTGCGCGTGATTATTCTGTTTGATTGAGTCACGCAATGCTGACTGACATCTATTCCAACGTAACTTCCAATCTTACCCCATGTGTTAACAGTACTGAGTAAGACCGGAACTCGCGCGTAGCCAATGCCAATGTCAAATATCTGAAGCGGCCGCTTGCGCGTTCTGTAGACTTCACCGATAATCTCCTTCAGCTTTGAATATTCTGCCCACTGCACTTGCGTATGGTAGGGAGTCATGTATCTGGGATTCAGAGTTCGCTCGACTTCTCTGCGACTATACATCACATAGCCTGACTTGTGTCCCGTTTTCATACCAATTACCTATGCTTTATGCTTCGTCAGTTCTTTTGCAAGCCCCTTTAACACAGGCGTTAGCCACTTTTCTACTTCAGATTCACTTAGACCTCTCTTCTTCAGTGTATCAAACATTGCAATGCAGCTCTCTCTATCCCCAACAGTCCACTCTTCCGAAGGATCTTCAGACGAAAGCTTCCATACATAATGTAGCGGTCTAGATTCAGCGTCGACTTCTAAAAAGCCTACGGCTTTGTCTCCGTAGATTCCCATATCGTACATCTTCTGGCCCTTGTACGTTTTCTGGAGATTCTTCAAGTTATCGGACGCACACTCTTCCCAGACTTCATCAGCCTGCTCCTCCCTAACCACATATACCTCAACATTATTGTACCTAGTTTTCATGGACGACCAGAAAAGGACCCATTTCCAGGTTTCAACCTTATCTTGCGCTTTCGGAGACATGATTAGTACCTTTTCGAATTTGAATCTGTCATCGTTAGCGACACGGTTTTGTAGTTCAATAGGCCATTGCTGTCGACCCGCTTCCGCGGGATAATGTTCCGTGCGAATCCACGCCGTCGATTTATAGAAAAGAACCCCAGGGTCTCTAAAAATATCTCTGAACGGATCGCCGGTTTCCCAAGCACTTTTGGGCCATCTGACCTCTATAGGTCTCACGCCTAAGCGCGGAAGAGGCAGAGCGGCAATATCTTCGTACTCTTCGACCATCTGTTTGAGAAATGCAGCGTTTGTGAACCCCCTTTCTCGTGCGAATCTTTCGATCTTGTCGTATGTTTTTTCTTCATCATTTGGATTTACGCGTGCTTCGACCGTTATGGATTTGAACTTTGACTCCCTTTTGGGCATAGAGTTAATTCCACCATCTGAATTTCCTCTGCATGTCTAACCATGCACATTTGTCCGCCCGGAATAGATGTAATGTGCACGTATCTACAAAAGCTCAATTTTGCAACACGTTGCTAAACTTATTGCGTAGAGTGTATCAGTTTCCATTTCTCTACTGGTTCATCAAAACGATTTTTAGGCTTTCGGGGAGATGTTAAAGGGGATGCCAAGTGATCATTACAGCCTTAACTGTCCTGTCGGGCTTGATCCTTACGGTCTGCACAACCATCGAACTGAACTGGAACCTGTTCATGGATTTCACGACCCCTGAAAGGAGGGTTAGGGTTAGAGGGCTTTTGAGGTTTGCTGAGGATGCTGCGATTCTTTTGCTCTTGCTCATGTCGGTTTTTCTCGTAATTGGGGAAAAAGGGTGGTTGTCGATGTCGCTTTTTGCTCTAATTGCCACCGGCGGTGTCGCGCTTACCTACCTCCTCGTCAGGCACTGCAGACACGTGGCCGAGAAAGCGGAGCCTTCAGCACAGCTTCTCAGCGGCTAAAATGTGCTTGCACGGAAGTTTAATCCTTAGTCTTGGGTTGCTGTTTGTTCGCCTGTAGTCAGGGCACTCGCACGTATACGCTTCCAAGTCGACGCCGTACCCTCTGACCCTGAACTTCGATCCTGACAGGTGAACCACGTCCTCTGGCCTTATCTCCGAGGCCTTCGCCGCCCTGTACTCCCGCCAGTAGTCCCTCAGCGCAAGCTCGCTTAAGAGATCTGCTTCCATGTTATTCTCGCGCGGAACCCAAAGGTACCTCACTCTTCGAAAGGTTGACGCGAGTTTTTTTGCCTCCATGTGAAGGGGAATTATCCTCGGCGCCCAAACGCCGTAGGATCCCTGCATCTGCCTTATGCTGAGCTGGCTGTCGCCCTTGACGAGGACGTCGGCTTTTGCGTAGCCGTGCTCGATGAGCCACTTGAAAGCGCTTATCATGGCCGTGTATTCGGCAACGTTGTTTGAGGCGCCGTCGCTCCAAGGCTCGGCTGCCAAGCCCCTCCCCTCGCCTATCTTGGCCCCGTCCTCGTACACGACGAAGCCGTAGGTTGCGACGCCCTTAGGGTTACGGGGCTCGCAGGCACCATCGTAATGGACCGTGATTTTGGTTGGTTTTTCTCCACAGGAAGGGCATTTTCCAGTCATACGACATCACCTGAAACCATTGAAGGTGTATTCAAGGAGCTTAGAGCCAAGCGTTTAAAATGGGCATAGTAGATGCAGAGGAGCTATTAAGCTTAGTGTGGGCAGCACCTTCGTGAAGGCTTATTCTAGGCGTGGTAGGAAGGGTGGCGTAAGCGATCGAGGAGCCAGAGTTGGCAGAACAGAGCGCAGAAGCTATAGGCTTAGATGGAGATCCCATACGGTTGCGTCCATGTCAGCTCTTCCACTAACATACAGTGTACGCGCTGCAAACATCAACGACAAAGACCTTGTTAAGCCGTTGCTGAAGAAGGCTTCACGCCTGCTCAAGCGCCGTAAGAAGCGCGTCAGCTATATCATAGCCGACAGCCAGTACTATTCAGCCGAGGTCTTCAAGACCATCAGGGTCTTCTGCGCTGAGTCAGTCATACCCCACCCACTCAACGTGAAGGAGCCCATGATAAATCTGTACGTGACCAAACGCTTCAGGGTTAAAGGCAACTAGGCTAGTGGAGCTTTGCAAACTTAAGATGGCTGTCGAAAGAGCATTCAAAGCCGCTAATAGTTGTGGATCCAGAAACAAGCTTGGAGGATGCTGTTGAACTTATGATCGAGAAGAAAATTAAAAAGCTGCCTGTCATGAAGGACGACAAGCTAGTGGACCTAGTCACGTTCACGGACATAGCGCGGTTCCAACCCATAATCGCAAAGTACGCCGAAGAACTCGCAGCCGGGCAGGTTCTGCCAAAAGGCATGGAGAAAGTCATCCGCTACTACATTGTCTAAATAACCAAAAAACATGCATGCACGCAAGCAGAAAAGCTAGTTGAAAGAAGAGTTATTGGAAAGAAAACCGAACGCAAGAGACGTATAGTGCATGCATACCGCTTAACGACCTTCGCAAGCAGAAGTATGGCGTTTTCTCCAGTTGGACTCCAAATCTTAACTGACCCCGTTATGAAGCGTGAATGATCATCCTGGAAGCTGATCATCCAGTTATCGTCGCTGCACAGTTTAAAGTCCGATTGCCAGAGGCTGTTGCTGTGTTCTCTTTGGAAACGCTTTGTTCCCCAGGTTTTTCTTGGCTCGGTTATTGGATGGTTCAAGCCTGCCTCACAGATGATGGCGTAAACTTTATGGTGGTCAATGGTGAAACCTCTATTTCCAAGGTAGCCAGAAATCTTGTTTGGGCCCCAACAATATCTCTTCCTTAACTTGATGACTTTTTCTTTCAAGAAACCGTTAAGTTCAGGCCCGCATGGACGGCCTTTGGGCTTTTCTTCAAGCCCCTTCCAGCCTTTAGCCTGATACCGGTTCCACCAGTAATAGAACACTTTTCTGCTGATCGTGGCCTGAACGCATATGGCAGCAACAGGCTGCCTTTCCAATCTCTGCCTGGCAACCCAACGTCTCAGCTTAGCCCAATCTCGCTCCAAACAGACACACTCTCCTCCAACATAGAGAGTGTAACCCATTTATTGGATAGAACGTCTAGAACGTAATATCAAAAGCCATAAATACAGAGATGACTCCAAATGGATTTAGCAATCGCATCAAACCATAGGTTGAAAAGGGGAAGATTGATACACCTGAAACTTGACTTTATAGAAATATCGCGTGTAGAATTTCCACGTTGTCGCTTTATTCGTGTTCTTGCTTCTTTGTCTGTCTTCTTGCTGCTCTTTGGCTTCTTGGTAGGCTCCGCACGCATAGCTAATGCTGCGGGCTTTACGTTAACTTCAATAGCACGGACCGAAACCACCGTGACTTTATCATGGTCTCAATCTAGCGATGTCTGGTTTTATAGTTACACGTTATGGTTTTCAACAAGTGTCAATGGACCTTATTCCAGCATTTGGAGCACTGGAGACAAAGGAAAGACGTCATATGGTGTTAGCGGCTTATCAAGTAACACAGATTACTATTTCTATGTAGCTGATTCTGGTTTGCTCGTCGGCTATAACTCAAATACACTCCAAGTAACAACCGCTTCTAATCCGCAACTTACAGTCACGGGCTATGACTATAGCAGTGCTAGCCTTGCATGGATTGATTACAACACCTACTCTTCATTGGAGCCATTCGTTAGCTACACCTTACAGATGAGCAGTTCGGGTCCAAGCGGTCCTTGGTCAAGCGTCACCAGCATAACCGACCCCTCTCAAAATAACTACAGACAAATGGGACTATTCCATCAAACATATTGGTTTCAACTGTATGACACCGTAGGTCCATCTGGAAATACCCAACCAAGCTATTCCAACATAGTTAATGTGACCATTCCCATCGCACCTACTATAGTCATCACAGCCTCAGTAACTACATTGGATGTAGGTCAAGGGGACCAGTTTAGTTCCTCCACTACGGGTGGTGTGCCTCCGTATAGCAATTACCAGTGGTATTCGAATGGGACTTCAATTGCAGGTGCTACATCCTCAAGTTTCGTGTTCACCCCAAGGACAAGCGGAACATACTACATCAAAGCAACCGTCCAAGATACTTTAGCTAAGCCTGTTGATTCAAATCAAATACTGGTAAAAGTTAACCCGTTACCTGTCATTAATATCTCAGCATCGAATTCCACGCTAACAGTAGGTCAGCAGGCGCAGTTTAGTTCCTCTACTACGGGTGGTGCGACTCCGTATAGTTATCGGTGGTATTCGAATGGGGACCCAATTGCGGATGCTACATCTTCAAGTTTCATATTTACTCCAACTGCCGCAGGAACATACAACATTTATGCAACCGTCCAAGACTATTACAACGCTATGGCATCCTCAAACTCAATTCAGGTAACGGTGAAAGCTACACTTGTCATTAACGCCTCCGTCTCGACCTCTACGCTAACAGTGGGTCAACTAACGCAGTTTAGTGCCTCTGCTAGTGGTGGTGCAGCTCCGTATAATTATCAGTGGTATGTGGATGGGAATCCAATTGCGGATGCTACATCTTCAAGTTTCATATTTACTCCAACTGCCGCAGGAACATACAACATTTATGCAACCGTCCAAGACAATTCCAACGCTACAGCATCCTCAAACTCGATTCAAGTAACGGTCACCTCTTCGTCCTCATTACCACTCTCGCCAATGATAATCGCTGCATTAGTCGTAATCATCATAGTGATTATCGCGGTTGGGGCACTAGTTCTCAGAAGTCGCAGTCGCAACAAAACACAGAAGACAAAATAGCGCGCGCAGTAGGCTTTCTAAGAAATCTGATCGACCATTCAACTGCATGCATGCATGCAAAAAACGAGAACAAGCGCTTTTAAATGATGCTGAACACTGTGAAAGAGTGGGTCGCTACAAAGATGCAGCAGAATACTATGAGGAGCTTGCAAATGAATATGAACAGAGGGAGCTGTATGATAAGGCTTGGGAAATGCGAAACATGGCTCGCCAACTATTACATGGAAAGAAGCAAGTCGTCATAGTCGACCTGAACAAACTGCTGGAGCAAGTGAAAGATGGTGGAATTGTTGTAGTTTATCGTTGTCCGCACTGCGGTGGAAAACTGGAAATTGGCAAAGGTGCAAGCGTTGAATCCTTAGAGGTCTGTAAGTATTGTGGTTCAGAAATTAAGGCTATGGATTTGGCTGACTTCCTTCGGACGGCACTTTCTTAGATGCATTCTTCCGTCTCGTCATCCACATTCAATTATAGATAATCAAGCGGATTCTCTTTCTTTGTACTCACTACCCAAAAAAGAAAATTCCGAAAATTTAAACCGATGCCTAAACCTAACCCTCGCACTATAGCGTGCGCTGCGGGCAAAGGCAAAGTTTCACTTATTTTTGGAGCGGCTCGGCTTGCATGCGCCTTCTGACTGTGACTTTGACTCCCGTGCCCTTCTCCCGCTTCTTCATCTGCCTCGTCTCAAGCTTCAGTATTTCTATGTCTTTCCTCTTGTTCAAATAACTTAACACTTCGTATTTCACGTCTCCCAAGGCGAGAAGCACGATTTCATCATCCGTTTGTAGGCGTTGTTCAAGCTCAACCTTCCATTCGCCGCCGCTTCCGCAGAAAATCGGCTTGCCCCTACCCCTAATCTCCATTCTTCCTCGGCTCTTTGCTTTTTGTTCTTGTTTTTGTTTCCTCAGCTCTTTAACTGTGTTTCTTATTTCCAAGATGATTATTGAGCGCTCGCGCCTTCTTGTGAGATTCCTTTTTGAGTTAAAACATGAATGTTGAGTTCATAAATGTTTAGAATCTAAATGTTTGAGTTAAATCTGGTGATAGTTTGTGAGTGAGAGTTAAGCGAAAGTTCTTGGTGACACATTTGAAGAAACACAAAAAAGAGGAAAATAGCGTTCCAGCTGAAGACGAAGATAAGAAGTTTTATTGTTCTGTTTGTGGTCGCGAGATTAGCGAGGAAGAATATGAAAGTTATGATGG
>Ga0315282_10013207_pt1 | contig 12486 bp, 10 predicted proteins | sample YL17G07_20_MG_FD_203693 | JGI IMG/M metagenome (GOLD analysis project Ga0315282, IMG submission 203693) | Sediment microbial communities from Yellowstone Lake, YNP, Wyoming, USA - YL17G07_20 | ecosystem: Environmental > Aquatic > Freshwater > Lake > Sediment | place: USA: Wyoming | collected... | reverse complement strand
CGTTTGAGGTGGATCAGGGAAATCGGAGGTAAGCGCGCTTCAATGTTGGCAGTAGTCCGGCGGCAGGCGCGGGGGATTACGTCCAGGGCCAGGATCTGGAAAAGGATCACTTGTCTGATGATCCCAGGAGGATTGTTGAGAGGTAATGGCCGAAAGCAGTATGGTGGCGGATATGGGGAGTGAAGCTCTCAGGTTTGTTCTTAACGCTTGGTAGAGGCAGCCTGCAACTTTTTATCTGCCTCCTTTTGCAAGTTGTCCGCTGTGAATTTTGTGACGTAGACGGCATGCCTAGGCATGCTATGGCTCTTGAGGCCCCCGTCACCATTAGGAACACGGCCATGGCTCCCATTTCGCCGGTGCTTATGATTCGTGCAATGATCGCGAGTGTTGCAGCCGTGAGGATGTTCGTGGCGATGCCTCGGAGGATGACATATGAAGCGCCTCTGGCAACTTGAACAGCCGGTGTTTCCAGTGGAGCCACAGTTAAATCCTCTCATTTTTCTGATTGTCGATTCGGCACTGCGATACGGATTCCTGCGGATCTGCAGCTCTATTGCTGGCAACTCATATTTCAATCATAGCAGGAACAGGCTCATCGTTCGATGAGACAGCGGCTGGAAACTCTTATATTTTGTGCGGAGCATAACGGACAGCTCCGGACAGGAGAAGACATAGACGTGGCCGCTGAATGTGTCTCAAAGAAATGGGAGAGCATCTGTCGAAACCCGAATTTCTCTGGGTTGTTGGCTGCCAGGCGGATTGGCTTTCGTAATGGGAACTGGCGTAAGCTTTCGGTTGTTGATCGTGGTCTCTTTAGATGTGCCTTGTGGGTTTCGAGGGTTCATGGAGGCATAGAGAGCTTGAAGTTGTTGGTGAGGGTTCTGGGGATTGCCCTAAGATTGCTGGAAACGCCTAGGGTGTATATGTGGAGGATAGGAAAGACGAGGGCCGAAGAGTTGATGCGCCAATTCGAGAACAGGGGAGTCTTTGAGTGGGCTCCTCAAGTTCGTGGTTGGCTAGTGGAGAGGAGTTATGTTTTCTTCTTGGGGTTGGGCAAGCTTTATTAGCGCGCGTAAAGGTTTTTGGACATTTCCATTCGCTCACTGGCCGGCCGTCGGAACCTATTCATTGTACTTCCCTGGCTGACGAGAAACTGCGCGTTTTCTTTTTCTTGACATATACAAAATCATTTGTTGGCCTGGTTTGAAACGAAGCAGCAGTAAGTCGTTACGCGTGCTGTGGCTTAACTGGAGAGATGTCAAACATCCTTGGGCCGGAGGGGCAGAGATTCATCAACACGAACTAGCGCAGCGGCTTGCACGAGAGGGTCACAGAGTCACTGTTTTTTCCTCGTGGCATCCAGGTCTTGACAGAAAGGAACAAGTTGGCGGTTATACAATCATCAGAGTTGGAAACAACGAGACATATCCTCTGGCTGTATGGAGATTCTTGAGAGTCGCGACGGATTATGACCTGATAATCGAGAATACCAACAAGGTGCCTTTATACACTTGGGTGCCTTTGCTGCTATCAAAGACGCGTCAACTAGTCGCCATTGTGCATCACCTGAATAGAAGGATTTACTTCCGGGAGCTCCCTCTTGGGAGAGCAACTCTAGCCTATCTTCTGGAGAGTTTCATGCCCTGCCTCTACACACGAATGTTCAAGATACCAATCGTGACTGTTTCTGAGAGCAGCAGAAAGGAACTCGTGCGCTTGGGGTCAGATCCACGGTTGATCAAGACGATCCACTGCGGCGTTGACCACGAGAAGTACAGGCCATTGACACCCAATATTATTGAGCAGAAGACCCACTACCCCACAGTCTTGTTCCTCAACAGACTCATGAAATATAAGCAGCCGGACGAAGCATTGAAGGCCCATGCGCTTGTTGTAAGACGGGTGGCGAACGCTAAGCTAATCATAGCTGGAGACGGGGAGATGCTATCCTATCTCAAGTTGCTGGCGGGTCGCTTGAATATAGCTGATAATGTCGAATTCAAAGGTCATATTAGTGAAGAAGAAAAGATCAGGCTTTTTCAACAGTGCTGGGTGTGTATCCAAACATCCTCCAAAGAAGGCTGGAGCTTGTCTGTCACGGAAGCTGGAGCATGCGGGACGCCAACCGTTGGCTACAGGGTTTGCGGGCTGATTGACTCCATAGTCGACGGTAAAACCGGATGCCTGACAGATGTCCAACCACGTTCGTTGGCCGAAAAGCTTGTTTTCCTACTAACAGATCGAGCGTCACTTGAGTCAATGGGCAAGAGTGCCCGTGAGTTCGCCATGAATTTTCAGTGGAACAATGCATGTTGTCAACTATTGGAAGTGATAGAGATGATTCAAAATCAATCAAGCATTCGAGGCTTCAACAGGCTTCGAGATTCCATTCTACGGAGAGCAGAATAATGCGAGATAGAAGCGCGCCTCGAAATACGGGACAAGATTGTTTCGCCGATTACGGCATTGAATACCTGCAATGGTAACCGTCACTATTGGAATACCGGCCTTCAATGAGGAGGACACAATTCACTTCCTGCTTCAGCAGGTTACATCCCAGCGCCAAGAGCAAGATGTCAATATTGTTAAGATAGTTGTTCTTTCGGATGGCAGCACCGATGGTACAGCTGAAATCGTTCGAAAGTGGCTACCGATAGATAGACGAATTCAGCTCTACACCCATGGACACAGAAAGGGAATGTCGGCTACTGTAAACGACATTTTTTTGTTGGCAAAGGGTGACATTCTTCTCATTTTGGATGCTGACGCATCATTAGACAATCCTGATGCAGTCGTTAGAATGGCTAATGCGTTACTGCCGATTGGAGAACGAAGGGCATGCGTCCCGGACGTGTTTCCTTCGCCGCCTAGTACCCTGGTCGAGAGGGCTGGATATTTCAGCGCGAAACTGAGAGCCAACGTAATTTCTCTTCGTCCGTATTACTCGTTTCACGTTTGCTTCGCTCTGACTAGGCCCCTTTTCTCTGAGATAGCAATTCCAGACGAAGTCATCCCCACCGAGGCATATGTTTTTTTCAGATGTATTCAACTGGGAGCTAAAGTAACGTACCTGAAGGACGTAAGAGTTTTATATCGTGAACCTTCAACCTTGCACGATTTTCTTAATCAACGGATTAGGTATGAGAAGGAAAAAGAACAGCTTAGGGCCTTATTTGGAAACAACGCACTTGACCAGATGAGTATTTCCAAGAAAACTCTCACTGAGGAATTTCTACGGTGTGTCAGAGATGATACTTTGAGCGGGATCCTGTGGCTAGTACTCCGTACTTTGGCAAAACTGGGCTCTATCACAGCGCGAGTTTCTGTTAGGTACGAGGTTGCATCATCCACCAAAAAGCCCGGGTGATCAGTTATGGGCATGCAAAGAAACTAGCGTGGGAGAACAGTATCTTTGATCAGTTGGGGCGACAACAGGACTGTCTTCACAGGAAGTGTTCCTCACAATAAGGAACGACTACATGAATCGCAGTGAAGACACTAGCAGCAAGAGAGCTAGGCCAGAATATGATGGATATCACGCTATGATTTTTGATCTTGTTCCAGAGAAGAGCAGAGTTCTCGACGTTGGCTGCGCGACGGGAAAGCTGGCTGAGCAACTCCGCAGGAGGAAAAAATGTTTCGTAGTAGGCATAGAGTGCGAGGAATATATGGCGGAGCTCGCCAAAACACGATGCGATCAGGTCCTCGTAGCGGACGTAGAAACGATGAAGCTACTGCCGTTTCCCGATGGTTTTTTTGATGTCATAGTCCTTGCAGACGTACTTGAGCACTTGGCACAGCCAAGTTGTGTTCTAGCAAGATTTCGCAGATATCTTAAAGATGGCGGCATGGTTCTCGTTTCTATTCCTAATGTAGCCAATTGGAGGATCAGACTGGGTCTTCTGCTCGGTAAGTTTGATTATTCTGAATATGGCATTCTGGATGTAAACCATTTGAGATTCTTCACAGCTAAAACGCTAAAAGCCATGATCGAGGACAATGGTTATGTTATCGTCTTGCTCAGAGGATACAATTATTTCTTGTACTATCACCTCAAGAAGTCAATAGGCATCTTGAAATCGCTTCTTGGTTATCAATTGGTTGCCAAAGCCCTGAAGTGCAGCAAACACTGCAAGCATGTAACTGCTTCTTTATGTGCTTAACATTCTTCGCAAAATGCATCCTAGTTGGCATATCTCAAGCGAATAGGGAACCATATACTTCTCAATTTCCCCATCTCCGGTCTTTCGCGCGCGCTGTATGCGACTCCTCTGTTGTAGTGTGTCCGGTAGGATCTGCAAGTTCCACAAAAGACTGCGGATCGCCTGTTGAAAGAACACTGGGGTTCTCGCGACGATAGATCGGAAGGTTCCTGCAAGCAAGATTAGAACAATAGCAGCAGGAATTCTGGGAAGCAGTTTGCGAGTTGAATAGTTCTTCAGTAACACCCTTATGCGATTCCTATTTGTCAGAAAGAACCTTGCAGGGTTACGTGTGGGCAATATTCGACTTTCTTTGTGAAAGCAGACTGACGACGGCACGTAGAGGATGCCCAGACCCATGAGTCTCGCCCGCCAGGATAGGTCTACATCGTCATGGTATGCGAAGAGGACCTCGTCGAGGAGCCCCACTTTCGAAATGCAAGCTCTCTTGATCAAGAGGCTTGCTCCACTTGCATAGAAGAATCCAAATGGATCCAGATCGTATCTCTGGCTGTCTCTCTCAAGTCTACCGCGACCCCAGGCATATCCATAGATGTCGCAAAGGTTTCCTGTCGAATTTATGTGGCCGTCCTCGTACAGTAGTTTGCTCTGGCAAATTCCAATATGCTTATCGGCTTTAGCAGCTTTCACCAGATTCTCAAGCCAGCTGGGTGCCACACATGTATCGCTATTCAAGAGTACAATGTACTCTGACTGACTCTCCCGTATTCCAACGTTGTTTCCTCCGCAATAGCCCAAGTTCTTGGAATTTACAATTATCTTGAACTTCTTCCTACCTTCGCAGCTACAGATACGTCTAACCACCTCCAGACTATTATCGTTTGACGCATTGTCGACGACGATGATTTCGAACTCCGGAAAAGTTTGTTCCTTTAATGAGCGCAGACAAGTCTCGATGAATCTCTCTCCATCATAGTTTAGAACAACTACCGTAACAGTCACGGCACGTGTGCCATCTCGCGACGTGAGAACAGACGATTCGGAACACTCTTTTCCTCTTTCTTCCAAGCAGTCACACCGATGATATTCATAGTACATGCTTTGACAGAGCAAGGGAATAATCCCTTTTAAGTGATTGGGAGGAGAAACTGGGAGTTGCCTAGGATGAATTTGCATGAGCATCTGCGTGATACTTGATAGTCTAGCAGCCTCAGAGAAGAAAGGAGATCTAGAATTGTTTTGGTACGAGATGCGACGGTTAAAGGAGATTTTCTCGCGTGTCTTGATATTTTCTCTACGTGGAGGTTACTCGAATGAAGCCAAGAAGCGTGGTTTTGTCATTTACACATTTGGTTCTTCGGCACACCCTCTTGGGAAAGCGATTCTTCTTCCGAAGGTTGTGCTAACGTTGTTGCTTGCAAGACCAAGCCTTATTCGGTCATATGGACTCGAAGAAGGTCTATTTGCAGTTGTGTCAGCCAAGCTGCTTCGAGTTCCCTGTGTGGTGTCTGTCCATACCGAAAGCCAGCTATTTTGGACTCTTATGAGTGGAAGATCGCAGCTCCGAAGAATTGTGACTGCGTTGATGGAGAATATTGTACCCAGGTCAACCGACGTATTGGTTGCCGTTAGCTCAAGGATCGCTACGTACGCTCGAAACTGCGGGGCGCGAAGGATAGTAGTTATTCCAGCAGGAGTAAACCTGTCACTGTTCCAGGCACTACCGTCTGAAGCGAAGGATAGAGTCATCCTTTTCGCAGGAAACTTAACTTCCCTGAAGAATGTTCAAACGCTGATACACGCCATGCCCCAGGTTCTGGAGACTTTCCCTGATGCAAAGCTCATAGTGCTCGGTGATGGTCCACAGAGAGAGTATCTGGAAACTGTTGCCAAGAATCTTGGAGTTACAGAACAAGTTGAGTTCAAGGGATTTGTGACACAATCAACGTTTGCACAGTACTTGCGGCAAACTCAGGTTTTTGTATTGCCATCTTTGCTAGAAGGATCCCCCAAAGCACTAGTTGAGGCAATGGCTGCCGGAAAAGCGATCGTCGCATCAGACATACCTGCCACGAGAGAAATCATTCGGCACGGTTATGATGGAATACTCGTCCCAAAGGCGAATAGTGGATTCTTTGCTGAAGCAATATGTAGTCTTCTGTCCGACATACCTAGGCAGAGGGAAATAGGCGCTCGTGCACGCAAAGCTGCTGAGAGATTTGATATCTCAAAGACAATAAAAGCTTGGCTTGATCTCTATGCGAGGATGGTCGCACGTGAGCATGATCCCAAACTGATCGAACTGAGCCGCTCATCACTACTGTGTAGGAAGGCAATCGGCATGTCAGACAATTGACATGTCTGTCTCTGGAACGTGGCAGGATGAGAGTGTTTCCGGATTTGAAAGTATTTTGTCAAGGATCTTCTTGGAGAGACTACATGTGGGCTATCGTGTCTTCAGTTTGCGTGTTCATCTTCTTTGCTCTGTTCTTGACAGTTCCTCACTCACTTGAGTTCGCAACAATATCCGCTGCACTCGCTTTTCTTCTGTGGATGTGCATCTTCTCGATCGGTAGATCGAATAATCCCAAAACGCGCGCGCTGACGTGCCGGGGGAAAGAGGTAGCACTTATCACCGTTTTCTCGCTATCCTTTCTCGTGACAACTTCTCCAACGAGAGCAACTGGTCTTTATTTGGGTTGGCTTCAGATACCTATCCAAAGCTATGTTAGCTTTGGTGGAGCTATAGTTCTGCTACTCTTCTTGCCAGGCTACATCATTTTGTCGTGGTTGAATGCTGAGCTACCAAGCATTGTTGGTGGGGTCATTGCTATGTTACTTAGCTTGTTTGTCATTTCTCTTCTTGGATTTGGTACCGTTTTGGTGACTGGAAGTGTCGGACATCTTGCAAAGTACATTATCTTAGTGATCGATGTAGTCTTCTTCTCATCCTATCTGGCGCTTACTAGAATACGAACCAAGACAAGATATGTGGCTGTCCGGGTTCTTTCCACGGAGAACTCCTTAATTCCTTCGTTGACAGTATTGGTTACTTTGGCATCAACCGCTGCCTTGGCTTACTTGGTGCAGTTCAATAATTCTCCTTCGCTAATATGGCTCGACATGTGGAGAGAGTTTGGAATCGCAACTCAGATTTCGAAAACCGGTCTACCGCACGTGAATCCTACTACAGGCCTCTTATACCCTGGTTACCCGTATTGGTTCCACCTGTTTTTGGCTTCCTTCTTTGAGAGTTCCAGCCTTCCTCCGATAAACTCATACGTAATGCTCGCGTTTCTCATCGTCTTGCCTCAAGTCGCTTTCTGGAAGATGTCAGAGGAGATATCAAAGTCACCAAGAGCCGCTGCTGTCTCAACATTGTTCTACTGTTGTTTCTCCGGTTTTGGTTGGATTTATCCGTTTCTAACAGGAAAAGCTGGACAACTTGATTATGACACACTTGTCTTGACGAGTCAGAAAACGTTCGACGTAGCTGTTGGAATAGGGTATCTATCTGACTCAATAACCGCGCGTCTAGTCGGTGAGGCCGCATTGTTTGTACTTATCTGGATTCTTCTCGAAGAGAGATCGAAAAGAAGATTCTCTCGTGACACGATTGTAGTCGTATTGGTGGGGCTTGCTGTCTTGGCCCACATCATTGAGGCGATCGTATTTGCAGTTTTGGTTATCACGGCAGTTCTATTGAAGGAGAGAACATGCCTACCGGACTTGAGAAGAATCTCGATTTGTGGCATTGTCGGTGTCTTGATCGTGGTAGTTGTTGATCTTTGTGCTCCAGGAAGAGTATACACCGCGTTTTTCGGCCAAGCGTTGTTAGCTTCGGCTTTATTCTTTGTCTCCGCGTTTGTTATCTCCTTTGTTCGTGAGAGGAGTGTCCTTGCATTTCGTTTGCACGGTTGTCCAACGGCTAGAACATTAGTGGTCTATACTCTTCCACTTCTGTTCTTCTTTTTATTTGGCCTAGTCGTATGGAATGAGCAGAGAGATCTGTTCATTGCATGGGATATCTATGAACCCGGAAAAGTTCTTCCTTGGTTTGTTTATCCGCTGAGATTTGGAGTCGTCGGTTTACTGGCTCTCTCTTCGGCTGCTTTACCTGGAGTCTGGAAGGACACAAGGCTTAGGTTCGTCATGGCATGGGGCTTCCTTACGACTCTCTTTGCAAGTGCTATGCCTTACCTTCAATCGTTGGGAATATCTGTGTGGCAGTCGTGGCGACTTCATTTGTATGTTTTCGGCTCAGCTTGTGTCCTTGGTGGCCTAGCATTAATGCGTCAGGCGGCTGGGTTAAGAAAGAGATGCAGGGGCCGTATAGTTGGAGCACTGCTCGTCGTTCTGGTTATAATCACGGGATTGCCGTCTTTCTTCCTGGCGCTGGAAACTAGAATGATGCAAACTGGGTTCAATCGGTACTCGCTGTTGCCTGACGAGGTACATGCTGTTCAAACAATTGACCTATCACTGGGTGCAGCTGCAGCACCGAGCCAAAGATCTTGGGAGGTTCTCACGACCTTCATTGGACAGCCTAGCATAGGAGGATATGAAGCATGGTACTACCCTCTGCTTTTTCGCACTCCGCAACCGGAACTGGCTTTTCGCATATTGCATGAATTCAATGTGCGATACCTTTACCTGACAGCAAGTGACCGAGAGCTGCAGCCAACTGGAGCATATATATCACGCTTGATCAGATATCTTCCTCCGGCGTTCAACACATCTCAAGTGTCAGTCTACAGAGTACCGACATATGTTCCGCCGATGGACTCCGGAACAGCTTTTGTGGTCCAAGATTCATGGCCAATTGTGAATGAAGAAGATCTCTTCACAATCGAGATGGCAGCAATGTCTCAGATTCAATATGATATCGTAAAACATTCCGACTTGTCACAATTCTCAAAGTCTTGCATTGTCATTTCGGATTGCACAGACAGGAGGCAGGGAGAGGATTTGCTAGCATGGGTCAAGAGAGGAGGGACTCTTCTAGTGATTGACAGGGAAAACCTGGATTCCGGATTTTGGTCCAACTATATGGGCTTGTCTCTCGACAAGGCCGTCCTAGTTGACGGTGCAAGAGGGAAGGAGGGCACTAGGGGGCTGCAACCTTTCCTCCTTCCAATTGCTCGTGCGAAATCGAGCGCTCGTCCGGTCGCTTGGTTCGTGTCGAATGATTCTCCTGTAACCCCATTTGTGTTCCAAGAGAAAGTGGGAGATGGTCAACTGTCTTATGCTCGTTTTTCAGCCTACTATCACGCGATGAAAAGCGCCCCATCCCCCCTTCGAGAGGAGATTTATTCTTCGATGCCGAGTCTCCTAGGCCTCCTCGACCTACGATCAAGACCTGCCATTGCGTCGGTTGGCAGAATGTTCTGGTCGGCAATCTTTCAGGGAAAGATAAGTCTGCGCAATGACGTGCAGATACTATCGGAATCTGCATGGATACCTGGATTAGAATGGTTGAGAGTAGATGCTATGAGAATAGAGGGTTCCAGTCGTTGTTCTGTGGGCGGACTGACTCCCACGCTCCCTATCTTGGAGCACAACGTTACGCTTAGGTTTCGACAGATTCAGGGAGGATTCAAATCGATGATCGAGACGCCTCGGGCAGAGGTCTTGAAAGGATCAGGATCGTACTCAGTCATAGCCATAGCTAGTCCTTTTAACTGGACGTTGACGCCTGATGATGACTCTGGACTTTTGATAGAAAAGGCAGACGGAAAACTGGTCAATGTTCAAGGAGGACGCGTGATGCTGAAGGTAAGCCAGGTCTACCAATCTTTGGAATGGTATTGCCCTGAGCTGCTAAATGCTGTAATTGAAGGAAAGAATAATTCTCTCATTTGTAAAGGACTGGCAAAGATCCAAGGAGCTTATATCTCCTACCCGTACAGCCCACTATTAAGAAACCAACCATTACTCACACAGGGAATCAGCTTCAGGATCCTTGATTCAGAAGAAAACACTTTTCTTGTGTCCGACTACGCTCATGGCATAGTCTACCCGAAACTCAATGGAGGAATATTGAGGAATCTTCATTTGGGCACAGGACATCTCTATCTCTCAATCTTGATAGTTTTGACATGCGTAAGTATCTGGATTTCTTTGCTGAAGTGTAAGAGAACTATCAAGTCTCCAGTCAAGCAAGAACGAAATAGTAACTAGATACAGCACTCTAGCATGAGGAACCTAATTGTGGGAGGAACTGAAATTCGCCTACTAAGTCTGAATGATCAGCAGCTTTGGACTGGCTTCCTTGACTCATGCAAAGGGGGAATTTTCCAGACATTCGAGTGGGCCAAAGTGCTATCCTATTCCAGTTCTGTGAAACCAGCGGTCGCAGCCGTATTTGACAAAGAAGAATTGATCGCGGGATGCGTTGTGGCCATGCAATCAATCAGAGGGTTCTACCCTTACCCATTTGTGCAGTTGACTTCGCGGGAGGGCCCCCTGTACCTGACCAAAGAGGGCTTAATTGTCCTACTTCGAGATCTACAGAGAGCGTTCTCTCATTGTATGTCTTTGTCTTTCCTTTTCTCCGACAGTTGTCTGAGACTTTCGATGGATGAGTGTGGCTATCAATCCGAACAGCAATGCACTTTCAGGCTCGACTTGGAAAAGCCCCTCGTCGAGCTTTGGGAGAAGCTTGAGAAGAGGACGCGATACTCAATAAGGAAAGCTCGCAAGAATGGAATTAAGATCGAAGTTTCATCTAGCGGCCCCACTATCCAAGAATATCTACGGCTGCACAAGGAGACCTGTGAGAGAGCTTTTTTGACCCCTAACCTTTCGTTACTTTCTGGAATCTGGGACATCCTGGCGAAGAGCGGTAAGGCCCAGCTCTTCATGGCTAAGTGTGATGAACTACCTGTAGCCGGGGTAATGTGTCTTTTATATAAAGACAAGATTTGGTATTTTAGTGCTGCATCTTCTACCAGATTAGAAAGAATGAACGCTCCTACTCTGCTGCTCTGGGACATCATTGAATGGGCACACAATCACGAAATCAGATCCCTGGATCTATGCGGCGCCCTATGCAGCCCTGATAGATCCAGTCCCCAATACGGACCCTATCTGTTTAAGAGAGGGTTCGGAGGAGAACTCGTGCGCGCATGCGAATTCAGGAAGGTCCTCCATGGCTGGGTTCAGGCTCTTTGGCTAAAGCTTCTCGTACCTGGAAGACTCCGTTTGCGGCGCATCAGGGTATGAGATATGATCGTCTGCATATGCATTCACACGGAGCTTGGTTACTCGCTAGGAACCAGAATAATATTCGATCGAACTTCAACGACAGGAGTCAAGCTAGCGGTTGATAACCTACTTGAACTTTTCAGAAAGTACGACGCCAAAGGCTGTTTCGCTCTGACAGCTGATGTTCTGGCGAAGTGCGAGAAGGAAACAGTGCTTCAAATTGCTTCGGAGGGCCACGAGGTTGGTCTACATGTTCACCCGGATGACTCTTACTTAGTCAACCTTGGTCTTTCCAGTAGAGGAATTATAGGCTTGTCTCAATATAGCCTGAAAGAACAAAGTCAAATCATCGAATGTTCGAGTACTCTTTTTGAGGAGAAATTTCACAGTCTTCCACTACTGTTTGTCTCAGGTAACTGGTCAGAGAACAACGCCACTATCAGGATACTAGAGAAGAATCACTTTCTGTATGATCTCACACCTCTCCCAGGGGCCAAAGGCCACGTTTGCGACTGGACTAGGCTGAAGCGGATTTCCCTCCCGTATCATCCTTCTCCTGATGATTATCAATCCAGAGGAAGTCTGAAACTGCTCATGATACCGGTCTCTCTAACAATATTAAAAGAGGTTTTGGGGCCCGAGAGTGAGCCTAGCCAAGGAATGGGGTTCCTGAAGGCGGGTTTTGAGGAATACTACAGTCAAAACATACCCGTACTTCACGTCTCCCTCCACTCTCCTGCTATGACATCCAGGTACTACTTGGCTGTTCTTGAGGAATTATTTGCTTTCATCTCGAGGCACAAAAACGTCGAGTACGGTCTACCAACTGGAGAATCTTGCTCTCAACCTAAGACAAATTACCTTCCATACCTCAGGAGAATGAACAGATCGACCACGCGGACTACCGTGCATGCGATCTGGAGGAGAATCTACAGTCAATCAATCAGAAGCCTCAAGATACAACGATGATGTGAAGACACGTCTAGCACGTACTGGTAGTGAGAGTTGACAAAAGTGGATATCAAGCGAGTTCATGTGGTCATTGTGGTGAGGTTAGATCCGCTACAATATCGTGGTGGCGCAGAAATAAATGCTCTCAAATTGGGAAGCTGGCTCT
>Ga0315282_10013206_pt1 | contig 12486 bp, 7 predicted proteins | sample YL17G07_20_MG_FD_203693 | JGI IMG/M metagenome (GOLD analysis project Ga0315282, IMG submission 203693) | Sediment microbial communities from Yellowstone Lake, YNP, Wyoming, USA - YL17G07_20 | ecosystem: Environmental > Aquatic > Freshwater > Lake > Sediment | place: USA: Wyoming | collected... | reverse complement strand
TGATTATTGAAGGCACTAGGATTGATGAGGAAAGTTCTAGGAAAGAAGCAGATGTGGAGGATGAGGTTGCTACTGTTACCTCCAAGTCTAAAGGATTGACTGTTTGCAACTGGCCGGTAAGGGACACCGATAGGTTGATCTCTTTTCTTAATGCTGCAAAAAGAATGGATAAGAAACTGACAGTTAGCCTGAAGCAAGCCTACCTGATTGAACAGTTGGGAAAATGCAAAGATTCCAATGTGCCTAAGCTAGATGATAAGAATCTGGCATTGTATGCGATGAGAAAGGACTGGGGCGTAATAGGTAGCGAGTGCGACGAGAGGCTTATAAGGGCTGATTATGACAAGTGGGAGAGGGATTATCTTGACAATTCCACCTGCTATAAAGACGTAAAGGATAGTCAAAACAAATTCATGTTCTTCTGCACGAATTTCGATTTGAAGGAATTGATCGACATAAAGCCTGTTGCTGGTTCTGTATACATAAAATCTGTTTGCGAGCCTTTTGACATTGAGATGGAGATTGACTGGCAGAAAATAGAGAATTGGATTAATCACTTCGGAATGAATCTGAACGCTACTCATGTGTCTGGTCATGCTTCTGGCCCGCAGTTGAAAGAATTTGTGAAAACTGTTAAGCCGAAGGTGGTTATACCTGTACATACACAAAATGCCAAAATTTACGATAAATGGTGGAGTAATGTTCATTTATTGAAGAATGTTGGAGAGAGTGTTGAAATATAAATTTTAATATATTGATTAGAAAAAAAAGTGATTATATGCGTGGAGAACCTGTAGAATTAGCTTGTCCATTTTGTGATAAAGGTAGAATTCAATGTTGGTATATAGCTGGAGCTGTACAAGAAAAACGGACGGGAAGAAGTTCTCTTGGTAGTGGCAAATCTATAACAAAAAGTTCAGATGTATGGATGATTCAATCTGGATGTAATGTTTGTGGTAAGTCTGTAGAAGAAGTTGAAAAGGAATTAAAAAAACAAAATATGATTTAGATAAGGTGTGAAAATGGAAGACATTTCAAAAAATCTTAAAGAGGGGGTAGTAATTAAGGGACCTTTCTGGCCAGAAGAAATTAGAGTGCATATAGCTAGAATAATAGGTAACCGCATTCAAATTATTGGTACTGGTTTAAAAACCGAAAAATCTTATTCTTCTCTTCATAATTTAGATGAACTTCAAAATAAAGTTGAAATAATATCAGGTTTAAAAGGCCCAAAATTTTCTGCGAATGCCCTTAAATTTAGATTGGCTCTCGAAGCTAAAAGAATAAGAATGTCTTATGAGTTTGATCCCTTATTTGCTGTCGGTGTTTCTAAAATCGATCCATTACCACATCAAATAGAAGCGGTTTATGACCATTTACTTAAAAGACCAAGAATAAGATTCTTACTGGCAGACGATCCTGGTGCAGGAAAAACAATCATGGCTGGTTTATTATTGAAGGAGTTAAAATATAGGCGTGTTATTGAAAGGATACTAATTGTAGTTCCGCCAGCGCTTGTAGGGAATTGGAAAGAAGAAATGTTTGAAAAATTTGGCGAAATTTTTACTGAGGTTACCAGGGATTCTGTAACATCGAGCTATGGAATTAATATTTGGGAACAAGGAAATCAATTCATAGCTTCTATGGACTTTGTAAAACAAAGTGATATTCTTGACACGCTAAAAGAAACTCATTGGGACCTTATAATTGTAGACGAGGCACATAAACTTTCAGCATATCAATATGGTCAAAAGAAAGAAGAAACTCAGAGGTATAAACTTGGTAAAATATTATCAGAAACGACAGAGCATTTATTGTTTTTGACTGCTACGCCTCATAAAGGTGATCCTGAAAATTTTCTTTTTTTGTTGCAGTTATTAGACCCCAATCTTTATTCAAATGTAGACTTGCTTAAGGAAGCTATTGTAAAAAATGAAAATCCGATAATGCTAAGAAGATTAAAGGAAGATATGATAGATGAAGATGGAAAACCGCTATTTCCACCTAGAAAAGTAAAGACTAAGGGTTACGAATTAACAGCGCAAGAAAAGAATCTTTATGATGCTGTTACAGAATATGTAACAAAGCATTTTGAAAGAGCATTGGGAGATAAAAGAAAAAACGCTATTGGTTTTGCTTTAATAGTTCTACAAAGAAGATTAGCTTCAAGCCTAAGGGCTATAAGAAAATCTCTTGAGAGAAGAAGAGATAAACTGAAAGAACACCTCATCAATTGGGATAGTTATGTCAAAGAAATTCAAGAAGAAAGGGATTTGAGTGGTGAGGATCTTGAAGAACTTGAAGATATGACTGAAAAAGATAGGTGGGAAAGAGAAGACAAACTAATGAGTCTTACGACAGCTCAAACAAAAGAAGAATTAGAGGCTGAAATAATAGAAGTCGAGCGTTTATATGATTTAGCAGTTCAGGTAGAAAGAGCAGGCACTGAAAAAAAATTGAATGAAGTTAAAAAAGTTTTACTTGATGTTGAAGAAATAAGAAACACTAACGAAAAATTACTCATCTTTAGCGAGTATAAAGACACTACCGATTATTTATTGGAAAAAGTTCAACAATGGGGATTTACTGTTACTTCTATTGACGGAACTATGAACATGGAACAAAGAAAAAAAGCCATGGATGAATTCAATTTCGGCACTAAACAAATTATGGTAGCAACAGAAGCTGCAGGGGAGGGAATTAATTTACAACATAAATGTGCATTGATGATAAATTATGATATTCCATGGAACCCCACAAGATTAGAACAAAGAATGGGTAGAATTCATAGATACAAACAGAAAAAAGAAGTTCATATTTATAATTTGATCGCTACCAATACTAGAGAAGGTAGAGTTTTACAAGTTGTTTTGGACAAACTAGATCAAATGAGAGACCATCTTGGAAGTGATAGAGTTTACGATGTAATTGATAAGATATTGGAAGAGGAAAATGTTAGATTAGACCAACTGATTAGAGAAAGTATAAAAAATAGAATTACTTTTGAGGAATTTTGTAAAAGATGGCAAAAACCTGTTTCAGAAGAAGATTTAGAAAAAATAAGGAAAGCTACAGAGGAAGCATTGGCTACAAGACATGTTGATTTATCAAGATATAATGAAAAAAAACAGATTGCAGAAGAGCAAAGATTAATTCCTGAATACATAGAGCAATTTTTCATTGAAGCATTTAAAGACTGCGGAGGAGATGCAACAAAATTAGATAAGAATTTATGGAGAATTGAAAACGTTCCTATTGAAGTTAGGAAAGCTTTGACTAAAGCAATAAATCAGGAGATAAAAAGATATTATGGAAAAGTTTCCTTTAAAAAAGATTTTGTAAAAGAGTGTGATGATCAAGGAATTGAGTGCGAATATATAGCTCCGGGTTCTCTAATTTTCGAGTCTGTATGTGAATTAATTCTAGAAAAATATGGACATACTTTGCAAGAAGGCGCTATTTTTTTGGACCCAGAAGGAAATGAAGAATCTTTGCTTTGGTTTGTCCTCAGTAGAATAACAGATGGAAAAGGGAGAAAAATGGGAGAGAGATTATTTGCAATAATGCAAAACAAATCAGGCATATTTGTTAAAAAGGGTCCTTTTGTTTTGTGGGATTTGAACCCTACCCAAAGCAGAGTAGAATTTAATGCTTTTACTGATGTTCAAGCTGAAAAAGAGAATGTGACGACATGGATTCTTAACACTTTAGTCGATCCTTATTTTGAAGAAATTAAAGACCAGAGAATGCATGAGCTGAATATAAGAAAAAAATACGTGGAAATGTCTTTGAATTATCTCATAAGTCAATCAATAAAAACAGTTGGTAAATATAGGGAAAAGCAAAAGAAAGGGAAAGATATGCAGATAGCAATCACAAAAGAGGTTCAAAAACAAGAAGAATTACAGCTCAGAAGAAAGAAAGCTCTGGAAGAGATTGAACAAGAAAGAAATCTTTCTCCTTCTATGCCTGATGTAATAGCTACTGTTGGAATCATTCCACTCAAAACTGAGGATAAAGAACTTCAAGATGCGATGAAGAGAGATGAGGAAATAGAAAGAATTGCAATGAAGAAAGCAATAGAGTATGAGAGCAGAGAAGGAAGAAATCCAGAGGATGTTTCTTCTGAAAACCTTGGTTACGATATTAAATCAAAGAAAGGAAAAGAATTAAGATATATCGAGGTTAAAGGTCGAGCAAGAATTGCAAAAATTGTTTTAACACCCAACGAATGGATTAAAGCAAATAGATTTAAAGAAAATTATTGGCTTTATGTTGTTGCTAACTGTGCTGTGAAACCAGAATTATATTTAATTCAAGATCCCGCATCAAAACTAAAACCGAATCAGGTTGTAGAGGTAACAAGGTTTATTGTTGATGCTGATCAATGGAAGAAAGTTGGAGAAAAGGTAGAATAAAATGGAACAAATTGATAAAGACAGGCGATTAATCGAAGAATTTATTCCAATCAAAGAGATAAGTGAGGAAAGCGCTAAAGAGAAAAATAGACGAAGAGGAAACATTAATACATTTCACGTTTGGTGGGCAAGAAAACCCTTAATACCTTCAAGAGCAGCTATCTTTGCATCTCTGGTGAAAATTCATAAATTCAAATTAGATTATTTGAATGATGTTTTGATTAGAATTTGTGATTGGGATTCAAGCGTTTCTAGAAGTAAAATAAAATTAGCACGAGAAATAATTGCTAAAAGTAATGAAGGAAAGGTCCCAATTGTACTTGATTGTTTTGCTGGCGGGGGATCAATTCCACTTGAAGCTCTAAGGTTAGGATGCGAAACATATGCACTAGAGTTAAACCCAGTAGCATCGATAATTGAATTGTGTATATTAACTTATTTAGAAAAACTTAATACCTCCGATAATAATTTTTTTGTTAAAAAATTACAATTGACTTCTGATATTAAAAAATGGGGTGAATTTGTTTCGAGCGAAGTTCAAAATGAATTAAAAGACGTATATCCATCTAAATCAAAAGGTGAAACTTTTTACGCATATCTATGGATTCATACTGTTAAATGTAATAACCCTTCATGTAATGGTACAGTACCGATGTTTAGCACGACGTGGTTAAGAATGAATGCAAATAAGACAGGTATAGCATATGATGTGATAAGTAAAGATGGCCAATTAAAATTCGTAATTAAAAATATGAATAAGGATTCGGATTTCAAATTTAATCAACCTGTAAAACGTGGTTCTGTTAAATGTCCTCATTGTAATCAGGCTCTGGATGCATCATATATAAAAAAATGCGGTAAAAACGGTGAACTACACCACACTCTTATAGCAAAAGTGCTTTTAGATAATAAAAATCATAGACATTTTTATATTGTAGATACTGCGGACGAAAAACTATATAATAAAACTAAAAGTATGCTTAGTAAATATGAAAAGGACATACCAAAAGAAAAAATGAGATATAATGGTAGGTACCTCACACCAACACTATATGGTTATGACGAATGGTCAAAACTTTTTAATTTTAGACAGCTTCTTTCTATAGTAGTTTTTTCCAAAAAAATCAGAGAAGCATACCATAAAATGATTGAAGAAGGATATGACAATGAGTATGCTAAAATCATCATAACATATTTGGCAATTGCTCATGATATTTTAATTAATAAAAATTCCATTTTATGCGTATGGAATTCTAGTGAAACTGCCTTGAATGTGTCGAAGACTTTTAACAGACAAGCATTACAAATGACTTGGAATTATGCTGAAGGTGATCCTTTTTATTTCTGGAAACAGGGAATTGAAAGAATAATTCAATTTGTTGAAAGAGAATCTATTATATCAAAGCCAATTGGTAAAGTTTTTAATGGAACAGCAACATCATTACCTTTTGAAGATAAGATTTTTGATGCAATAATCATTGATCCTCCATATTATGATGCAGTCCCTTATGCCGATTTATCAGATTTTTTTTATGTTTGGTTAAAAAAAACTATAGGAGATCTTTATCCTGATTTATTTAAAAATCCACTTACACCTAAGAGTTCAGAAATATTACAAGATCCTGAAAGACATGGTGGAGAAGAAAAATCGAAAATATGGTATGAAAGTCAATTAACAAAATCTTTTAATGAAATTAACAGAACTCTAAAAGATGATGGTATTTTTGTAATTATTTTTGCTCATACATCAACCATTGCATGGGAGACTATAGTAGAAAGCATTCTTAATTCAGAATTTACTGTGAATGCTTCTTGGCCTTTGCATACAGAAAGACCAGGAAGATTTAGAGCTCAGAAGAGTGCCGCACTCGCATCATCAATATTCATAGTTTGTCGAAAAAGATTAACAGAAGAAGAGGGTTACTTTGATGATATTAAAGAAAAATTGGAAAATAAAATTCACGGTAAATTAGATGAATTCTGGGAATATGGAATCAGAGGAGCGGATTTCTTTATTTCTGCAATTGGACCCGCTGTTGAGATATTTGGCAGATACAAAAAAATAAGAAAATTGAGTGGTGAAAAGGTTAATGTGACTGAGTTTTTGGATATAGTCAGACAAATTGTTACTGATTATTCTCTTAGAAAAATTTTACGTGAAGGTAGTCTAGGTGAAATCGATGAAATTACAAGATTTTATGTACTGTGGAGATGGGCTTACAATAATGGTGAAATTATATTTGATGATGCAAGAAAACTTGCTCAAGCATTGGGAACAGAGGCAGATCAATTAATACATAAAGAAGATATTTTGGAAAAGAAGGGGGATAAAGTAAAACTTTTGGGACCAAAAGAAAGGGCAAAAAATAAAGATTTGGGAAAACCAAAGGGTGGAATTTCATCTCCAATGATAGATGTTATCCATAGAGCATGTTTGCTATGGGAAAAAGGAAATAAGAAAGAATTAGCAGAATTTGTTGATGAATCTGGTTATAAAGATAACGAAACGATATGGAATATCGCTCAGGCACTATCTGAAATACTTCCTGAAGGAGAAAAAGAAAAGCAATTACTTCAGGGCTTGTTAGCAAGCAAATCTACGGCAATAAGCGATAGATTTAAAACTCAAAGAACTTTAACATCATTTAGAGGTAAATCGAATGTCTAAACTAAAGCCTTGGATTCAGGTTGTTGAACCTCATGAAGATATAAGAAAGGGTAGATTTGAAGAGGCTACATTTGCTGCCGATTTGGGAGAAGTTCTAGCTGGAAGAGGTGCTTTAGAATATAGAGACCCGGAATTATTTTTTAAAAAAACATACTTAACTCAAGGTCTTTCGTCTCTTATATCTGAAGTTGTTTTGAGATTATCTGGAAAAAAAGGTGCAGAGCCAGTAATACAATTGCAAACTCCATTTGGTGGAGGAAAAACACATACTTTACTTGCAATTTATCATGTTATCAGAAATGGAAAAAATGCTTCAAAATTCAAAGGTGTTCAGGAATTATTAAAAAATGCTGATATTAAAGAAATTCCAGAAGCAAAAATAGCTGTCTTAGATGGTACTGCTCTGAATCCTAATGAAATAAGAAATACAGAAGGATTAAAAATCAAAACTTTGTGGGGTGAGATATTCTATCAATTGGGAGGGAAAAAAGCTTACAAAATTGTTGAAACTGATGACCAAAAAAGAACCAGTCCTGGAACTGAAAAAATAGGAAAATTAGTATCTGAAATGGAACCTGTTGTCATTTTACTTGATGAGACAATTCAATATTTAGTCAAGGCGTCAGGTGTAAAAGTTGAAGATACAACTCTAGCAGGTCAAACATTAGCATTTATACAAGAATTAAGTGAGGTAATTGCAAATTCTAAAAAGTCTGTATTCATGGCATCTCTCCCAAGCAGTGCGAATGAATTAATGGATGAAGCAGGAGAAAAAGCCTATGACAAGCTTACAAAAATTTTTGGTAGAGTCGAGACAATTAAAGAACCTGTTCAGGGAGAAGAAATATACGAAATAGTTAGAAAAAGATTGTTTGAAAATTTAGGTTCAGAAGAAGAGATAAGAAGAGTTGCTGAAGCATATTGGGAATTTTATCAACAGCACAAAGAAGATTTGCCAAGAAACGTTAGAGAAATATCATACAAAAGACTTTTAGAAAAAGCTTATCCTTTCCATCCTGAAACAATCAATGTTTTGAGAGAGAGATGGGGAACAATCCAAAACTTTCAAAGAACAAGAGGTGTATTAAGATTACTTGCTTTGGTCGTTTCTGATCTTTATAAGAAGAAACATTCTGGTTACCTGATTCACCCATCACACTTTAATTTAGGGAATCCTGACATATCGGGAGAATTACTCAAATTCGCAGGAAGACAATTCGAAGGAGTTATTGCTTCTGATATATCTGGACCTACTGCTAAAGCACCTCAGATTGATATGGATTTGGGTAGTGAATACAGAAAGGAGTCTGTAACAGAAGGTTTAGCTACAGCGATTTTCATATACTCTTTTAGCGGTAAACCTACAGAGAAAGGAATTTCTGAACCTAGCTTAAGGTTATCTTTATTGCATCCAGATATTACATTTTCCATTTTTGCAGAAGCGCTCAGCAGATCAACTCAAAGATTTTGGTACTTAGATGCTACAAATTCTGTATACAAATTTACAGCACAACCAAATCTCAACAAGATTTTAGTTGAAAAGGAAGATGCTGTTAAAAAAGATGATATAACAAAGTTTGCAGAAGAAAGGCTTTGGGAAATTATAGGTGAAAAATTCACTAAAAAGTATAGATTCCCAGAAGAAGATAGAGACATAGTTGATGCTCCTGTCTTAAGCTTGATTGTATTGGGTTTAGAATTTACAAAAGGTAAACAAACATGGAAAGAAACGGAAAAATTCATACAAAAACTTATTAACAACTATGGAACTAAACACAGGAAGTACAAGAATGTTCTAGTTTTTCTAGTGGCTGATGAAATTTATTATCAACAACTCATTAGAAATGTGAGAAGATACTTGGCATTACAAAGCATAAACGAAGAGTATAGAATTAAAGGATTATCAGAAGAACAGAAAAGAGATCTTTTAAACAAGCTTAGGAATGCAGAAACTGAAGTGTTGCAAATAATAGCATCAACCTACAGGCATATTGTAATTGGAGATGGTAAAGAGTTAAAGTCCTATGATATAGGAGCGTTTATTTATGTTCCTTCTAATCCCTTCAGTAATCTTGTATGGCAAACATTGAGAGACAATGAGAAATTATTAGAAAAACTAGATCCTAACTTGTTAATTGGCACTAAATGGTCGTTATGGCCTAAAACAAAAGATGTGATTGACACCAAAACGTTGTGGGAATACTTTACTCAATATACAAATCTACCAATACTAGCAGATGAAAATGTATTGAAATCGTCTATTTGTCAAGGCATCCAAAGAGGCATATTTGGCTATGGTTTGGGCGATGGGAAAAAGTTTGATACAGTATTTTTCAAAAAATATGTTGAAGAAAATCAGATTGACATATCAGAATCTAGCTGGTTGTTGAAAGCAGACGAAGCAGTAAAATTAATAACCACAGAGTTCTTACCAAAGGAAGAAGTAATTCCAGGTAAAGAAGAAGCAGGACTAGAAGTAAAAGAACCTAAAGAGTTTAGAGAGGGTGGAGTACGTAAAGTCAGAGAAATTTCTTTGGAAGTTGATCTAGATTGGCAAAATTGGGATAACTTCTTTAGAGAGGTAATTGATCCATTACGTGAAGAGAATGCTGACATAATAATCAATTTAAAACTAAAGGCATCATCAGATGAAGGAATAAAAAAAGATACCTTGGACTTAAGAATATTAGAATCTTTGAATCAACGAGGAATAAAGTGGAGATTTGTTGATGAAAAAGAAACATAGAATATAATCCTTACAACTAACGAACTCACTAACAGGAACTATCACAACCATAGAAATAGTTCATTCAGTAACGAATTTAAGTTTTTTGTTCAATTGTTAATTATGGAATGCCCAAACTGTGGAGTAGAAGTGGAAGACGATTGCGAACAGTGTGAAGTATGCGGAACTTGGTTGTTCGATGCTGTTGGTTTAGAACTTTGGGGCGGAATGTGGAAGTAAATCTTAATTAATTTTTCCTTTTTAAGACTTTCACCGCTTCCCAGTCATCTGTAATAACAATATGATCAAACCATTTATTTGCGAACTTGCCCAGTTTTTTGTCGTTTCGAGATTTAGTTGAAATGACTACTTTTTCTCCATGCGCTATTTTCATTGGCTTCATTTCTACACCATTTTTCTAATTATGGATAAAGAGGGTTTAATGTGATATAAAAAATAGATTTCTATACTCTGATATACAGCTTTCAATTACTCATTTCATGTTTAGTTTTCTTTTCATGAGTTCTTCCAATAACTGTGAAAAGTTTTTTTCTTCTCGTATCGCTTCCAATTTGAACTGCTTCACCACATCTTTAGGCAACGAAAACGTCACCCTAACTCTTTCTGTCATATTTACATATTTGCATAAACGCTTAAATACCTTTTCCTTTCTGCAAAAGCGCGTTTAAACTATTTAAGCCTTTAAGTATTTATGTAAATATGCAAGTATGCAAATACATAAAACGGAGGTGACAAATATGTCTGAAATGAAAGCGGAGGGCAAGGGTAAATCCCCTGCCTTGAACAACAATAAAGCAGATTTGCCAGAATGGGTCGGCGTTATAGGAGAATTGGCTGAACAAAAGAGAGAAGCAGAAGAAAGTCCAGAAATCAAAGGAAACAACCGCAATCATTTGGCTGTAAGCAGCGGGCTGTACATGCTGGTGATTAGAAGGATCGAAGAGTTGCAAAAATATTCCGACAAAAAAAGCGGTATAGTTCGCTTCCCAGCGGTTTTTAAAAAGCTTTGTACATCTCTGCAGATTAACAAGAACCAATGCTGGGAACTGCTCTTTTTGTTCAAAGATTTGGGGTTGCTGGAAATAGTGCCGTTCCAAGGGATACGAATGAGAAAGGGCAAAAATCCGGCAGAAATCCTCTTATGAACCTAGACGTAGGTGATTAGCGTCTGCGGTAGAATAAGGCAGGAGGCAAAACAGTGAAACGTAAAAACAAAGAAACAGAGCAGGAGTCGAAACTCCTGCCCCCAACAGAGGGGATGGATGAGAAGGATTATAAATGCGCTACCTGTGGGGCCGATATTCGGAATCAGCTGACAGAGTTGATACACCAATTGACTGGCGTACCTGTGGATAAGCTGAAAAATGGAGACGGACTCAAAGAAATACATTGGAAATTGCAGATTGCCGAGCGAACAATGACAATAGCGGGGATAGAAATAAACGAGTCAGTTATTACAGAAAAGGCCCTGGAACACGTCGAAAAACTGTTGAGCAAGAGATTGTCCGACGAAGAAAGAGAAAAGTATGAACAACAGATAAAGCACAGCAAAGAGCTGTTTGAAAAGGAGGAGGAACATCTGAAGGAGAAAATCGAGGAAATGAATGAGAAGATCCGAGAGATTTGCAACAATCATGAAAAGTTGGAGTCTGAATACGAAGAGCTAAAAACCAAAGTGAAATCAAATCCCTCAATGAAAGGGATGCTAGCACAAGCAGAGTTGTTAGAAGATTTGGAAGGGAACTTTCCTGAGCAATCACCTCATTTCGAGGATATCGCAAGAAAAGGGCATGGAGACATATTATGGTCCGACATTCAAATTAACATGCAAGAGATGTGGACAAGTTCGGGAGTTGGCGCTATAATTGATTCTAAGGACAAAGGAAAAATAAGCGAAAAAGAAGATATAGAAAAGCTAAAGCGAGACATGCAACTCCGTAACAAAAATATTGGGGTTTTAGTGGCCAAGAATCAAAGCCAGCTGAGACTGAAAGAGGTTCCTTGCGGAATTGAGTTCTGCCAGGAGGGTTACGTATTCATTACCAGCAGAGAAAATCTCGATCATCACATAGTTCTAAGATTCATAAGGGATGTTCTAGCAAGGAAAATGTACGAGTTGAAGGATAAACAAAAAACTTTGGACACAGACAAGCTAAAGACACTGTTAAACGACATAATGGAATATAAAAATTACCATGTCAAAATCAAGTCAAAGGCCAGCGGTATAATCACGGACATCGATTCTGAAGAAAAATTCATAGATGTAAAAATAAAAGAATATGGAAATCCTTTCGGTGAAATAAAAGAAGGAAAAATGCCTAAGGAGCTTTACTGCTGTTAGAAACAGAAAAATGGAAATTGAAATTCTAATTATCAAAACATAAGAGCGATATTTCCAGAAATCTTCATGAATAGAAAGTTTGGCAGTTGGAGTGGATTAGATACATATTTATATATTTGAATATATCAATATGTTATAAATGTCATCAAAAATCTTCAAGGCACTTTCAGATCCAACAAGATTAAAAATAGTAGAACTTTTAGCAAAAAAGGAAATTTGTGCTTGTGAGTTTGTTTCTTTTGTAAAAAAAGCTCAGCCAACCGTTTCTCAACATTTGCAAATTCTTGAAAATGCAGACATAATAAAGTCGAGG
>Ga0315282_10013204_pt1 | contig 12487 bp, 7 predicted proteins | sample YL17G07_20_MG_FD_203693 | JGI IMG/M metagenome (GOLD analysis project Ga0315282, IMG submission 203693) | Sediment microbial communities from Yellowstone Lake, YNP, Wyoming, USA - YL17G07_20 | ecosystem: Environmental > Aquatic > Freshwater > Lake > Sediment | place: USA: Wyoming | collected... | reverse complement strand
CGATAATATCTCCTGTTTTTAAATTAGCAGTGCTCAAGTCGGTAATTTTTTCTGCCCCTTGCATCTGATTCCACGTCCCTTCTCCCGGATCCCCCCATCCTTGGCTTTTCCAATAACCTTGAGAAAATCCGGAACAATCAAAAGCTTTAGTGCCATCGGTTAATTCAGCGCCCTTGCCTCCCTTCGTATATGTTGTTTGTTCCGCCAGATCTAATAAGTCTTTTTGCTCGCCGCTTAATTGTTTTCCGACTGATTCTTCCCACTCTTCATATTTATTGGATGTATAAGTATCCTCCATTGCCATTGGTTGATTTGATGTCCCTCCGCCCGCCGATGCTGTTTCTCCATTATTATTTCCTGTCCCCGCGGTATTACTTTCGCGGCTGCCATCCGTTTGCCCTGCTCCAGTTTCTCCAGCCCCTGTTGCCCCGTTTCCAGTCACGCCAGACCCTGCTTCGCTATTATTATTTTCCGCCCCAGATTCCCCAACTAGGCCAGCCCCAGCCGCGCCTGCAGCTCCGGCCGCGCCCGCGGCCCCACTTTCGCCTGCAGCCGGTGCAACTGTTGGCCCAGCGCATCCGCAAATATGGGTAACTCCGTCAAAAAGCCAAGCCCAGGCTCCGGCTACCTTGGGGGATTCTACTGTGGGAATACAACAGCTGAAGTTACCGCAAAAACAGCCGCACTGCCGATTGCTAATTGCAATAAAATCCGGCCCAAGCCCTGGCGCTGTAGCTCCTAATCCTCCGCCGCCGGTCACAGATTCAATAATAGGGCAAGCTTTAGCCGCCCCCAAGGGAAAGAAACCTGCGAACACTACGACAAGCCCCAAAAGGAAAAACCTGTTGCTAATTTTGGAGATTTTTATTTCCATAATATCTTAAATCCGCTTTAATTTAATCTTAACACTTTCCTAAAAAATGTCTTACTCAGTTTTCCACAATCAAAAAACTGCCCCTCGGGGCAGTTTTTCCTTAATTCTTTTTTATCACCTGATTACGCGCATGGGGCCGGCTAAAGGATTTTTAGCGCCGTGGACTTCAAAATGCAAGTGGCAGCCGGTTGACCTGCCGGTCGTTCCCATTAACATTATTAATTGGCCTTGGCTAACCTGCTCGCCTTGGGAAACCAATAATTGCGACGCATGCCCATAGAGGGTAACTACTCCGTTAGCATGTTTTATTTCAATGTATTTTCCATATCCGCCATTCCACCCGCTGCCATCGGAAAGTATAACAGTGCCAGCAGCGGCCGCGTAAATCGGTGTGCCGCAAACATTGGCAATATCAACTCCGTTGTTGCAATGAATTCTGCCCCAATCGCTGCCAGTGGTAGGAAGAATCAGCCAGCCAGCCTGTTGGGTAGAAGAAGCGTATTTAGGCGCATTTACCTTGGGCGCAAATGACTTGGATTTCGGAGCGGCTATTATAGGATTTTCACCGCCAGGGATAATAATATAATCGCCGTTTTTCAAGCTGCCGTCAGCCGGCAGATTATTAAAAGCGATAATTTCATCCGCCTTGCCTTGATAATTTTTTGCCAGAGAATTAATCGTGTCTTTTGGCCCAACTTTTACTCTAACTCCGTTAATCGGCAAAATAATCAACTTATCGCCCGGCCTAATAATATCGCCGTCCTTTAAATTATTTGCTGAAAGGACTGTATCAGCACTAATCCCAAAAGCAATGCCAATTTGTTCCGGATTATCCCCCTCTTTAACAGTATAGGTTATTACTTCTTTTTTATAATTGCCAAAAACCTCGCTGGGGTCGGGAATGTTTGCAGCAACCAAACTATTATTTTCCATAATCATTAAATCAGCATTTTCCTCTGCGTCATCAGCTGAAAGATCAACAGCCCCTTGGGCAGAATTAATTAAAATTTGCTCTAAGCCGGCGAAAGGCCCGCCCAGCGCCCCTAATTCCGAAGACCTGCTTTCTGCCGAATTTTCAGCGACAATTTTCCCCGTACTGCTGGAATTTCCGCCTTGCGCCTGGCCGGATATTTTGCTGGATCCTTTGCCAAAAATTATAATAAATAAAATAACTGCCGCTATAACCAGCAGTTTTTTAAACACCCCTTTTGTCTCTTTCGGCCGCCTTTTGTTGGCAGCAGAAAAATTTTTAGAAGATGTTCTCACGGGTTTTTTCTTTTAGCCATAAAAAAACAGCTTTACAGCTATAATATTAGGCTACCACTGGCAGCAACCCCTGTCAAGAAAATTATCCACAAACTATAAACAAGCCCTAAATTCTAATATCGAAATACTAAATAAATCACAATTTTCTAAATTCTAAATTTCAAACAATCACCTTGCTCTTTTATCCCCTCCTTTCCAAGGAGGGAAAATAGGAGTGGTTCGGTTTGGTCATTTGTATTTGGAGTTTAGATATTGTTTCGGATTTCGGATTTCGTGCTTCGGATTTTTATATAAATCCCCTTACACGAATAAAAGCATCATTTTTGCCAATAGCTTCGCAAAGCTTTATACTGGAGGGTATGGACATTCTTAAATCTTTAAATCCTAAACAGCGCCAAGCGGTTGAGGCCATTAATGGCCCTGTTTTGGTTATTGCTGGCCCGGGCTCGGGAAAAACCAGGGTCTTAACGCATCGCGTTGCTTACTTGATAAATCAAGGCATTCCGGCCAGAAATATTTTAGCGGTAACTTTTACCAACAAAGCCGCTGGAGAGATGCGGGAAAGGATAAGAAAATTATTTAGAAGGGACTTAGTCCCTTTGCAAGGGACTAAGTCCCTTACCCCATTTCCAATGCCTGCCATTGGCACTTTCCACGCTATTTGCGCGCAAATTCTAAGAAAAGAGGCGCCAAAAATCGGCTGGCGCAATAATTTTATAATTTATGATGACAAAGATTCATTAGGATTAATAAAAAAATGCCAAGAAGAATTAGAAATCAGCCAAGAACAATTCAAGCCAAAATCAATCCAAGAAAGCATTTCATCAGCCAAAAATGAATTATTAGGCCCTGAAGAATACGCGAGCCAAGCTAATGGCTTCTGGCAAGAAACAACCGCCAAAGTTTATTCCCTCTATCAAACAAAGCTCAAACAGAATAATGCTTTTGATTTTGATGATTTATTAATGATGGTTGCTGTCCTTTTCAAAAACCAACCCCAAACCTTAACCAAATACCAAAACCAATGGCATTATATTTTAGTTGATGAATACCAAGACACCAACCGCACCCAGGCTGTCCTGGTAAATCTTTTAGCGCAAAACCACAAAAATATTTTTGCGGTTGGCGATTTTGACCAGGCGATTTATCTATGGCGCGGCGCTGATTTCAAAAATATCTTGAATTTTGAAAAAGAATATCCTGACTGCCAAGTTATAATCTTGGAAGAAAACTACCGCTCAACGCAAAATATTCTGGCCGCAGCCGCTAATGTCATCAGCCGGAACATAGAGCGCAAAGAAAAAACTCTCTGGACAAAAAATCCCGAAGGCTATCCGATATTTTTTTATGAGGCGCGCAATGAAAAAGATGAAGGAAATTTTATCATCAGAGAAGTAAATGAAAAAATTTCCGCTGGCGGATTTAAGCTGGCTGATTTTGCTGTGCTCTACCGGACCAATGCCCAATCGCGCGCTATTGAAGAGGCGTTTTTAATGGCTGGCCTGCCTTATAAGGTTGTTGGCTCGGTAAAATTCTATGACCGCAAAGAAATTAAAGATCTTCTTGCCTATCTTAAAATAATACAAAACCCCCAAGACACAGTTAGCTTAGAAAGAATAATTAATGTGCCGCCGCGCGGCATAGGGAAAATGACTAGACAGCGATTAAGCCCGAGGACTGTCCTCGGACACCAGTCCGAGGACAGTCCTCGGAATGCCAAGCTTCAAAGCTTTTTTCAATTATTGGAAAATTTACAAAACAAAAGATTAGAACTTTCTGTCACCAACCTTCTAAAACAGGTTATCAAAGAAACAAAATATCAAGATTATATTCTTAGCCAAGACAACGGCGAAAACCGCTGGGAAAATATTGAAGAGCTTTTTTCCGTCACCCAAAAATATGACTTATTGCCGCCGGAGGAAAGATTGAAAACTTTTCTGGAAGAAGCGTCGCTTCTTCAAAGCTCTGATGAGGTAGAAACAAAAAAAGACTTGGTTAATTTAATGACTCTACATTGCGCCAAAGGCCTGGAATTTCCGGTTGTCTTTATTGTCGGCTGCGAGGAAGGAATTTTTCCCCACTCTAAAAGCTTGATAGACAGAACACAAATGGAAGAAGAAAGGCGGCTCTGCTATGTCGGCATGACTAGAGCCAAAAAAGCGCTCTATCTTTTATTTGCCCAAAGGCGCCTCTTATTCGGCTCAACCATTGCCAATCCGCCATCGCGCTTTTTATCAGATTTGCCGGAAGATCTGGTTGAAGTGAAACAAAACGCCCCTGAAAAATATTTTGATGAAGATGACGAGGAAAGGAAATATAAATACTTCTGAAATAAAATCAACTTTCAAAACCCAAATGTCAAATCAAGTCCTAAATCAAAAAGATAAAGACTTTTTGGATTTTAGACTTTAGATTTTGTTTGAAATTTAGATTTTGTCATTTGGATTTTTGCGCATATTAAATCTCTTCTCCAAAAATACAATATCAGCCCTTCTAAACGGCTCGGTCAAAACTTCTTGATTAATAAATCCGTTCTGCGAAAAATTATAGCGGCGGCTGATTTGTCAAAAGATGATATTGTTTTAGAGGTCGGCCCGGGCTTGGGTATTTTAACTTTGGAACTGGCTAAATATGTTAAAAAAGTTATTGCTGTGGAAAAAGACAAAAAAATGGTTGAAGTTATTAAAAATGTTCTAAATGATGAAAATGTTAAAAATGTTGAAGTCATAGAGGGTGATATATTAAAAATTCAAAAGGCAATTACCGCTCTCTGTCATCCTGAGCCGGAGGCGAAGGATCTCACGCCCGAGGAAGCCCATGCTGATGAGATTCTTCTCCGTCAGCTGACGGATCAGAATGACATTAAGTACAAACTTGTTGCCAACATTCCGTACTACTTAACTTCTACTCTCATCCGAAAATTTTTAGAATCAAATTTCCCGCCGCAAGCAATGGTTTTAATGATCCAAAAAGAAGTAGCCCAAAGAATTTGCGCCCAGCCGCCCAAAATGACCCTGTTAGCCACAGCTGTCCAATTCTATGCTGAGCCGAAAATCATCAGCTATGTTTCCAAAAAATCTTTTGTCCCCCAGCCCAAGGTTGATTCTGCGATTATTAAGATAGTGCCACGCGCAATAGGGACTAAGTCCCTCCAAAGGGACTTAGTCCCTGAGTTTTTTAAAATAGCCAAAGCTGGCTTTGCCCACCCCCGAAAACAACTCATTAATAATTTATCCGCAGGTCTAAAATTAAGCCGTGAAAAAACCGAAAAAATCATTTTAAAAACAGGATTGCAGCCAACAGCGCGCCCTAGCGAATTATCTGTGGATAACTGGCTGGATTTAGTGTGGAATATATGGGGAAAAAAGGATATAATATGATAAACATCTTTATAAATATCTGTGCTGGTAAAATCAATATTTATTCTGGAATTCAAAAGGCAAAAGTCAAAATGCAAAAGTGCAATGCAAAATTCAAAAGTTAATACTTAAACCTTTTGACTTTTAACTTGTAATTTTGACCTTTGAATTTTGAATTTTGACTTTATTCTGTCCAAAAAATCTAATTTAATAATCTCTCTCTCTATTTTAATTGTCGGCATTTTAATCGGCGGGTATTTAGTTTTGGGCAGTAAAATCGGCTCAGCTGATATTTCCAGCCAATTGACAAGCTTTTTCACCGGCAATAAAAATCAAGATCCCAAAACAATTGATTCAGACAATGACGGCCTGCCTGACCAGCTGGAAGCAATTTATGGAACAGACCCGCACAATCCCGACACAGACAACGACGGCTATTTGGACGGCGAAGAAGTTATGTCCGGCTATGACCCTCTAAAGCCGGCGCCTGACGACAAAATTTCCGACAAAGCCATTGTGCCCCGGCCCAAGCCCGGCTCCTTATCAGTTAATTTAACCGACGAACTGGCAAAAGCTTTGTCGGAAACAATAAAAAATGCTCCTCCTGACGCTTTTTCTGTCAACGGAAATAATGTTGACCTGCAAAGCAATGATTTAATTGACAATGCTATGGCTACCGCATTATCAAAATCGCCACAACTAAATTTTATTCCAATTATCCAGGATAAGGACATAAAAATTTCCGACGACACAAGCCCGCCCGCAATAGTAGATTACTTTGCTAAAATGTCACAAATTATAATCAATAATATTTCCGCACAAAATGGCATAGATAAAAATTGCATTGAAAACGTGAACGATGCTTCTACCACAAAAGATTTTTCTCAGGTTGATTTATGTGTAAAATATTATATCAAAAGCTTCGAAGAAATTAAAAATCTTTCCGTGCCAGCAACGTGGAAAGAATTGCATAAAAAAAACCTCTCATTACTGATTGGATCAGCCAATATTTTCCAAACATCTAAATTAATGGATGATGATCCATTCAGGGCGCTGATAGCGATACAGCAATACCAGCAAATTATAACCGACTCCAAACAAATGGCAGATGATATGGATAATTTGCTCAAACAGCTTCCTTCTGCGCCGGAAGGAAAAAAATGATTAAAAATTAAGCGTGTCTCAAACAAAAATGCTTTCTTTTTTCTACAGCAAATCAAATTTTAAAAAAATATTGGCTTGTTTTTTAATTTTTGTTTTCTGTTTCAACTTAGTTTTTAGTTTTTTAATCTTTCCCATCAAAAAAGCTCGGGCAGAAGTGCCCGTAGCTGACGCCTACGGCAGAATGATGCAAAGTATAATTAGCACCAACACCACAGCACTTAAAGCTGCTATTGAACCTGTAACAATGGGTGCCAGCGTTACTTCCGCAAGCGTAGATATTTGGGATAAAGCAACACAAATTGCCAAGGGCCTAGCCAATCTTGCTATCCAACAAATGCTGCAGCGGATTTTGATGATGATAACCAATGACATCATCAAGTGGATTAATGGCGGAGGAACGCCAAAATTTGTCAGCGACTGGCAAGGATTTTTAGCTAACGCTGCCAACCAAGCTGGCGCAGATTTTTTAACCAGCTTGGGCGCGGGATTTTTATGCCAGCCCTTTGCCTTCCAATTACGTCTGGCTTTAATGCCTGTTCCCTACCAGCAAATGGCAAGATGCACCCTGGCGGATATGGGCAAGAATTTGCAAAACTTTTTCTCCAACTTTTCCGCTGGCGGAGGCTGGGGAATGTGGCTGCAAGTTATCCAGCCCCAAAACAATTTTTATGGAGCTTATCAATTGGCTCAAGATGAAATGACGCGCCGCCAACTGGCAGCAGCCCAGGCCGCCCAAAGTGAAGCTTTGGCTGGCGGCGGATTTTTGGGAGCTAAAAAATGCGACCAATGCCGGGTAGAAAATCTTTTAAGCGGCAATGTGGAAACATTCAGCGGCATTGACGCTTGCGACGCGCAAAAGAAAAGCGCTGGCGCCTCCGGTGAAGCGACCTTTACGTGCCAGCACTATACAATACAAACCCCTGGCTCTGTAGTTCAATATGAAGCCCAAAAAGCCATTGATTCCGGCCGGCAATTAATCCAAGACCAAATCGCCGCCTTAACCGGCAACACTGATATTATGGGCATTAAAATCGCGCCGTATATTAGCGCTATTCTTGGAGCTTTAGTTAACCGGGTTATAACTGGCGGGCTGGGAATGCTAAGCGGCTTGATAGCGCCGGACAATTCTGGCAGTAATAATTATTATTATGACGCCGCAGCAGCCGGCCAGGGAAATTTTGCCACTCCAGACCAAAACCAAAACGCCAATTCGCAAGGGGTTCAATTAAGCGGTTTGGAAATAGCGCAAAATATTTCCGCCACCTCGCCAAATTTAATCAACGCCCAAAGCCTCTTAAAAGACAACTTGCAAAACGAGCTTTTGCTCCAGCAGCAAAAAAATCTTGACATTATTAACTCAACCAAAAACTCCCAAACTCAAACATTGCAAGCCCTAAAAGACATATTGGCAAGCAATTGCACCTTGCCTTCTTGGGTTTCCAGCCAAATTTTAAGCGATAATGGCACAACACAAGTAGTTAGATTAACCGCTGACGGGATTGGCAGTGTAACAGTTGCAAGGACTACTTCTTCAACCGGCATTGGCTCATCGTCCAGCGCAACAGCGCAAGAAATCCTGCCAGCCGCTGAACCCCAAGCAACCGCCTTAACAAATGAAATTGCCAAAACCCAGGAAATGATTGCGGCGCTTGACGACTCAATCGCCACCAACAGAACCGCTATGACTGAAGCTGACAACTTCAATAGCCTTTATGAACAAGCGTCTTTAAATCCAACAGCTGGAACCGATAAAAGCTTATCTGATGAAACAGCAAAACTAACAGATCTTTACAGCGCCATCATAACTAGCGCTCAAGAAGCTGCTGCTTCCCAGGAAACAGATTTGTCCCTCTTGTTTGAAGCAACTAACAAAAAAACGCTAACAGCCCTCCAAGACAGCCAAACAGCCGAATCCAGCCGCGATGGGCTAAATTCGCAATTAACCGCTAGCCAAGCCAAACAAACCGAAGCGCAAACAGATCTGACAACGTGCCAGACAAACTTCTAATTTCTAACTTCTAACTTCTAATAAAAATATAAATGTCCAATGAAAATGATAAAAAGAAATTTGATTTAGATGAAAGAACGGCTAAATTTGGAGAAAATGTTATTGAATTCGCCAAAAAAATTCCCAAAGACGAAATCACGCATCCCCTGATAACGCAAGCGACAAAAGCAGGAACCAGCATCGGGGCAAATTTTTGCGAAGCAGATTGCGCTGAATCTAAAAAAGATTTTGAACATAAACTGGGAATTTGTAAAAAGGAATCCAAAGAATCAAAACACTGGATGAGAATGATCGCTAAGGCTGTGCCAGAACTCAAAGAAGAAGCCAGAAAATTATGGCAAGAAGCACACGAGCTTCAATTGATATTTGTGGCAATCATTAAGAAATCACGGCATAACAAAAGCGCGCAGAATTTTAGGAATTAATAAATTAGTCATTTGTTTAGAAGTTAGAAGTTAGAAGTTATTTTAAAATGTTTTCTTCTCCTTCTCACAACAAACCCCTCTCTTCCCGCCGCCGCAAGCTCTCCTTGCCTGTGGTTTTCCTTTTGGTTTTTGTTTTAGGCACAACTTTGATTAGTATTTCGCCGGTAAATGTTCACCGGGCGCTTGCCTTAACTGCTTCGGGAACAGGGACAGATAAAATTTATACATCCACTAACGCGGAAGCAAGCCAATATGTAGATAGCCTAAGGAGAGGAACCTCTAATCCTGCAGTAATGCCTCCTGAAGCGGCTACACTGGGTTATAGATGGCAATCGTTTGGACAAGCGGGTACCGGTTTTGGCGGTACATATATTATTTGGAAGCAAGTTTCGAATAATCTAACTCCGGAACAAGCCGCGGCGCAAGAAGCAAAAAACACACAAGGAGGACAAAATCCAACAGCTACAAAACCACCAGATCAATCGATAATCTGGCAATGCGGGACCAATCTCACTTGCTATACTGCCTGGCTAGCGGATCGCGTTCTCCAACTTTTTGGATACGTTCTCCGTTTGGGTGGTGCCTTATTAGATATTTCCCTTGGCCTTCCAAAATACCTTGGCGGGTTTACTACCGCTGCCCCAGTTAAAATTGGTTGGCCTATTGTTCGCGATTTGGCCAATATGTTTTTTTCCTTAATTTTGCTAGTTATCGCTTTTGCTACCATTTTGCGCATAGAAAGCTATGGGATGAAACAAATACTATGGCGCTTGGTAGTAGCCGCTCTTTTGATTAATTTCAGTTTAGCAATTGCCGGAGTTATAATAGATGGCTCTAATGTACTAACCAATTTTTTTATTAGCCCCACAACATATCAAACAACAACTGGCCAAAATGCCTCTATTTCCGCAACTATAGTGTCTGGCTTACAGCTCCAAAAAATTTACGATATGAATAATAATACTGTCGGAGATATTAATAATCCTCAGGGGACCACCAATATCACTGCAGCCATACAGCAATCAGTTCAGGGGCAGCCCGGTTTCAGCAATATTTTCGTAAATCTAATTTTAGGGATTATTTTTATCCTAGTTGCAGCCTTTGTATTTTGTGCGGCTGCGATCCTATTTTTTATAAGAATGATTGTTCTATGGATACTGCTCATCTTTGCCCCCTTGGCTTGGCTGGCGATGGTTCTTCCTGGCACGAGAAATTTGTGGAACAAATGGTGGCATGAATTTATGAAATGGATAATTTTTGCTCCAGTATATGCATTTTTCCTATATTTAACCGCGAATATGATAAATAGCGGATATTTACAGAATATTTTGGGGCAAAGCGCTAGTATTAGCCAAGACACCGGAGCAGGATTTTTCTTATCTACCTTTACCAGCAACATTAGTTTAATCTTAGGTTATATTGTCATTACGGCCTTCCTCGTCGCGGGCCTGGTTTTCGCGCGGTCGTCTGGCATTGTCGGCGCCACAGCATTATCAAATTGGGGAACAGACTTGCGCAAATTCGGAGTGCGCGTAGCAAGTAGGTGGCAAGCGGGCGGCGCGAAAGTGCCAGGCGCCGGCAGAATATCAGAAAAATTAGGCTTTACCCAAAGATTGAATAACATGATTGCAAAAGGTGGCTGGCAAAAAGGCATAGCAACTGCCCTGCGCGCTCCAGGAGCTACCAAGAGCTTCCTTGCGTCTAAAACAAACCGCGAAGTTTGGGTAAGGGCCCTGGCAACAATGAAACAAAGGGCAGATGAAATGGCTTTTACTGTTCCCTCAGCCAGCGTGGTGGGCATGTGGGAAAACCTTAAAGGCGCCTTTAGGGGAGGATCTGAAGTAGCAGTCCTCTCAACTAAAAAAGGCAAGCCAATTCAAGAAGGAATAGATCCTATTACTGGCGCTCCTATCTATAAAAAAGAAATGAAAAAGATAAGCGGCTTGCAGTCTTTAAAGAATCTTTTCTCTGACGATAATCTTCATGTGGAAAACGCCAAACAGCAATTAGTTGCCCGAAGAATGCAAGAATATGGCAGAATTAAAGACGAAGATCGGCTTGTCCAATATTATAACCAATCCAAGGACCCTGCGGACAGAGAAGCGCTATTAAGAATTTTGGCATCTATAAATGGACTAAATACTCTTTTCCTGAGCATGGGTAGAGCCTTTAATGGAAAACAACTAAAAAACTACATCCAAGAAGCATTTACCCCGGCAGATGCCGCTAGAATAGCGGCTGACATTCAAGCTGCGGGAGCGCAAAATGGCAACTTCAGTTATGTGGGTCTAACGAAGTTTGATCCGCGCCTTGGTAAAAATAGATTTACTAGCGACAGTGAACAAGAAGATGCTATTTTAACAAAATTCAACCAGTTAGAATACCAACAGGGAATGAGAACCCTGCATACGGACTCCGTCATGGGATTTGATGTCAAAGGCCAGCGAGTTTGGGATCGTTTTGGAGACGCAATATTGAAAAGGGGGCTTAGTGCTGGCCACGGTGAACATTATTTCCGGGCGCAACCTAGGATGCAAATATTGCTCAATCAAATAAATGTGGCCGACCCAACCAAAATAAACAAAGATTTCTTAGCTAAAAAAGCGGAAAAAGAAGCCGCAAGAGCACCAGGAAGCGCTCCAACCACCGCGCCCGACGAAGATTAAAAATTTTTACTACCTATGTTTCCTATAGACCAACTAACTGAAGAACAATTTATCCGGCCAGCAACCCTAGAAGCCATCAAACATGAAGTGGCTGATTTGATAGACCATTTAATGGCGCCCGAGGGCGCGAAACTGGCTGACCAGATTGACCAGAAATTAGCTATTCCCGGATTGGAAACCCGCGCGCCCAAAGAAATTCTGCAGCAATACCAACTGTTATCCATTTATTTAAAGTTTATGGCTGTTATCTGTGTTGATAATGACACTCTTTTGAATTTGGTTCAAAATTATTATCTGGACAGCCTTGACGCGGGCCTTGATATGAATGAAAGGATGACCGGAAAAATGTATACCATTCCTGCCCTTGTCTGGCCGGATTATGCAGTCCAGCTTATTCACGCGCTCAAACAAAATACGCAAAAAATCGGGGAACGCCCCGTTTTAAAAACAGGGGAAACAGCGCCAAGCCCGCCCACAATCCAAAATTGGCTTTCTGATTATGACAGAAATTTAGGCCCGGAAAAAATTGATAATTTAGAAAGGGAAGAGTATTTAGCCAAAAATCAAAACGCCAGCATGCTGAATGAACAGGATAAGGCAAAATTAAGGAATGTTTTGCAATTCTACGATAACCTTAAACCCATTCCTTCCTCAATTATCAGCAAAATGGCAGATGACCTGGCAACAGAAGAAGAATTAGAAGAAGAGCCCATAGAATCTATTTT
>Ga0315282_10013202_pt1 | contig 12489 bp, 13 predicted proteins | sample YL17G07_20_MG_FD_203693 | JGI IMG/M metagenome (GOLD analysis project Ga0315282, IMG submission 203693) | Sediment microbial communities from Yellowstone Lake, YNP, Wyoming, USA - YL17G07_20 | ecosystem: Environmental > Aquatic > Freshwater > Lake > Sediment | place: USA: Wyoming | collected... | reverse complement strand
TTGCTCGGCGTCTCGCTCTGAACGCCGGGTGTAGTCAGTAAACCAGCCCCCGCGTGCCCGCAAGGGCCGTGAATTCAATCACCTATCGCTTCCAAGCCCAGGAACTTCGGTTTAGTCCGGCAAGCCTTGTCGTCGTCAATATTGGCGACGGTTTTTCCGCTGTGTAGGACGAGAGCTTTCTCTTTGGGGTTCGTCTCGATGGTGGTGACCGTTTCCCCCAGGGGAAGCAGCGCCTGAACTGACGCCCCCTTGCGGTCTTCCGAGTGTGACCTGATGATGTAGGGATTGGACTTTCCCTGCGATCCAAAGACCTTCATCGGCGCCACGCAGTGGGTATAGATGATTTGCGACTTCGGAACATCGAAGACCGGGTCCGAGATGAAGCCCGCCCTCCCCGTCAGGTGCCGCATCATGATCATGGCGGTGGTGGAATTCAAATCGGCTTCGCATGCGCCTTCCAGGTCTCCGCTATTTAGTTCTACGAAGGAAAGACATGGATAGGCGGTGAGCTTGCCGCTGTAAAACCCTCCCAGACAATCTATGGCGATGGCTTCCGCACCCCGTTCCGTCATCAGGGTTGAATTGGCCAAGTGCATCTTGCCGGATTTGATCAGATCTGCGCGTGTCGGCTCCACCACTTTCTTGGCTTGTTTCGCCCATTTGTCCGCCCACTTGGCAGCCTCTTTTTCGTCGGCCTTTTCGTAGTAGGAATTCAGCATTGCCAGACCAACAGGTAGGACTTCGATCCCCATGGCTTTCTTAATAAGCTCAGCTTGTTCGGCGATATCACGGTCCATCACGTCCACGATCTTGGCGCTCTGAATAGCTTTTATAACCTCGAACAACCTGGCGGCTTTCACCACCTCACGGACATCAGATGACGCCACGCCGACCACCGGTCGTCCCTCTTTTTGGCAATCGCGGAACGTAAAGATGAATGTAGGAGTACCACTGTAAAGGTAATCGACCAGCACGATGGGTTTTCCTGTTTCCACGAAGGGTTTCGGGGACACCGAGGGGCCAACCAGGTATACGACGAACCCATCCACCGCGCTCATCTGTTTGACAAGGCTTTGTGCTTCCTCGCCGTTCACGGCGGTACCCACTGAAAATTCCGTATTCGGGCACGCTTCCTTGAGTTTGTTCGCAATTTCCTTCATCTGCGGGGCGAAGTCGAACCCCTGGTAGGGCCAACAAGGTTGGTCGCAGGTCGAGTGAGGGAAAACTAAGCCCACCTTAGCTTTGGGCAGGGAGAGACTGGGTTTGGGGGCGGAAGGGGCTTCCGTCGTACCGCCCCAAAGAAGTTCGACTGGCGAGGCCAGCGCGTAGGCGGCAAAGGCTGTGCTGGTTCTCGCCAGGAAGTTTCTTCGGCTGAGACAATGAGCGGAGAACGGGCATCCTGTCCTATGCATACCAATTCCTCCTATGATGACGAATTTGTCCACCTTGGGGCAGGGCGAATTTACGCGGGCAGGGGAGACAATTCCTTCCTCCTGCGCATTCGCCTGAGCGCATTAGAAGCAGCATGGCGGGCGCTTGTCAAGGTGAAATATTTGGGAATGTAACCTGTTGAACTGTAAGCGCGCCAGCTCGCTTACTATGCTCCTTCTAGAAAGCGCGCCAGCTCGTCGCGCGTAAACCCTGCTTCCTTCAATAGTGCGATCAGGGTTCCTTTTGCCATGTCGCGATTGTGCCGAGGCACGACGGCGCGGCGTCGAGAAACCGGGTGGTAGAAAATGAAATGGCTGCCGGAGGTGTGATCGAGCTGGAAACCGTTTCCTTCTAGGAACTGGATGACAACTCGTGGCTTAACGGGAGGGAGCTTGGGCATACTCGAGGTCCAAGGTGGTAACCAGCGTTTCCTCGTCGGTTGGGATTGGCTCCCGATGCTTCCGGAGGCTCTCGATATAACCGGATACGGCGTCCTTGGCCATCTCTCTGGCTTCGGCCAGGGTGCGCCCATAAGTGACACAGCCCGGCAGCGCGGGCACCAAAGCGGTGAATCCGCCCTCGGGTTCAGGCCGAAGGACAACGTTGAAGTGGTAGTGCGCTTTACTCATTAGACGAATCCACTTTATCTTAACTGAGACGCCCCGTCAAATGTAGCCGCAGGTGGCAACCAACTCATGCTATGCTCTCCGAGAACCCCGTTCCCTTATGACGGAGCAGAAATCCATCCTTGTCAGCGCCGGCATCGTAGTAGATGGCGAGCGCATCCTGATCTGCCAACGTCATCATTCCGACGCTTACGGAATGCAATGGGAGTTTCCGGGCGGCAAGGTAAAAGAGGGTGAAGAGTTGAAAGCCTCTCTTCGCCGGGAGTTGGCGGAGGAACTTGCCATCGAGGCGGAAATAGGCGAGGAGATCTTTCGCCTGCGTCACCAGTACCCGGACCGGCAGGTGGAGGTGGTTTTCTTTGCGGTGCGGAGTTATCGCGGGACGGTACGCAATCAGGTGTTCGAGGCGGTCAAGTGGGTGGGGCGCACCAGCCTGATTGAATTTGACTTTCTCGAGGCGGACCGTGAACTGGTGTGCCGAATCTCCCATGGTGAGATTGTTTGACATTTCTGATCCGCAAACGTGCGGGAGCGCCCCCTCAGCTGTCCCACGCCGCCCGGCACCGGACGGTGCGCGGTGCCGGCTGAAGAAAGCGCCGGCACGAGGTAGCCTCCCCGATTTCTGGGGTCCGATGGACCCCATCGGGGTCCAGAAATCGGACTCCCCCAAGGGGGAGAGGGCCGGGTATATCTTAGGGTCATGGTTTCTGCCTCCTGCCTTCTGCCTTCTGCTTTCGGCCTTCTGCGTTTTGCCTGCACGCGCCCAAGTTGAAAGCGTGGCGGGCCCGGCGCCCACGCATTACCTCTGGATCAGCCAGGGACGCTTTGAAGGGCACCTGGCTTTACGCTACTCGCCCGCCGGAGCTTTTTCGCCGGATAGTTCATTGCTGGCGGTCGCCAGCGAAGCGAAGGTCGTTCTGGTGAGGACGGGTGAGGGTGGCATTCAAAAGGTCCTCAAGCCTCACATACCGGGTATCACCGACCTGAACATTCAATCGGCGAATTTCCTGACTATGAACCAACTGCTTTTGTTGGGGAACGGGTTGATCTCCGAAAAGGGCAAGGGAGCGGGCAGAGCGACGCCACTCCTGGCGATTCTATGGGACACTATTGAAGACCGGCTGTCTGAAAACCCGAAGGCCTTGGGGGCAGGCGGGGGATTCGGGCCTATCCTCTATTTTCCTCGCCTGCAATGCCTGGTGCTCTACAAGGCCAGCAATTTCGATCTCTGGGAACCCCGCTCCGGCCGGGGCGGCAGACTCGCTATCCCCGACTTGACTCAAACCCCCAATGTCATTGCCTTATCTCCTGATGGCCATTGGGTTCTCCTGGCGCAAATTGCTATGAGCACCAACCCCGATCCGGCGGTGATAGAAGCCAAGGGGCACCGCTTTGTTGATAGCCTGCGCGGACACCAGGGCACCGTGCTCGACATCTCCTTCTCGCCGGACAGTTCCAAGGTGGTTACGGCTTGCGAAGATGGTAAGCTTCGAATCTTTTCCGCGCCCGGTTGGAAGCTCCTCGCAACTCTCACGGGACACAACGGGCCGGTGCATTGGGCGGAGTTCTCTCCCGACGGCAAATGGCTCGTTTCTGCCGGCGAGGACAAGACGGCTCGGGTATGGTCAGTCGAAGATGGCACATTGCAACAGACCCTCGAGGAGAGCAAGGAGCCCTTGCTCACCGTAAGCTTTTCCCCCAACGGCGAGTATTTCGCCGCCTCCTCGGAGGACGCGGTGTTACTGTGGAAGCGCACGGCCGCAGGGCAGTAGGCAGAAAGCAGAGGGCAGAAAGCAGAAAGCTGAAATCAGAAATCCTGCCCTCTCCCTGGGGAGAGGGTGGCGAGCGTAGCGAGCCAGGTGAGGGGTTACTTGGCCCTATTAACCCATCTAATCGTTCCTGCCCGTGCAAGTGACCCTTCACCCGGCGCGCCTCCCGATGAAGTGCATCGGGACGGCGGTCCACCCTTTCCCCATGGGAGTCTGTGTGAAAACCCAGTTTGCGTGTCATTCCGAGGAGCCCGTCAGTCCGTCGGCTGACGGAGACGACGAGGAATCTCGCATTGCCTTGAAAAGACTCAGAGCGAGATTCCTCTCCGTCGGCTGACGGATCGGAATGACATGCTTGACCGCTTTTTCACACAGACTCCTGGGGAGAGGGCAAAGACAAGATGCTCGCCTTTCTCCTCGGGAAAGGGGCAGACGCAACCGCCGCCGCCGCGCAAAATGTGCTAAAATTTCATCTCTCAGAGAGGGCAGGGTAGTGCGTCGCGCGCAGACGCGAGCGCAAATATGACTAAAGTTGGAATGGTCAGCCTGGGTTGTCCCAAGAACCTCGTAGACAGTGAGGTGATGTTGGGGATGCTGGCTCGCCAAGGATTCGAATTGACTCCGCGAGCCGAGCAAGCCGAAGTCATCATCGTCAACACCTGCGCTTTCATCGAGCCAGCCCAGCGCGAGTCCATTGATACCATCCTGGAAATGGCGCAATACAAGAAGTCCGGGACGGCCAGAAAGCTGGTGGTTGCCGGCTGCCTGGTGGAGCGATACCGGCAGGAAATCCTGAAAGAAATTCCGGAAGTGGATTTTGTGATCGGCACCAACGAACTGGAGCGGGTGCTGGAAGCTTGCGGCGAGGAGAGCAAAGACCGCACTCTCGAGGGCCACACCCAGCCTTACCTTTATCATGATCTCACGCCCCGCGTCCTCGCCACGCCGCCTTATTCTGCCTATCTGAAGATTGCCGAGGGTTGTGACCATCCTTGTTCGTTCTGTGTGATTCCGCAGATGCGTGGCCGGTTCCGCTCCAGGGAGTTCGCCTCGGTGGTGCGCGAAGCGGAAAACCTGGTGCGAAAAGGCGTCGCCGAGTTGACCATTGTAGGCCAGGACACCACGAGTTACGGCGAGGATCTGGGGCTGCGCGACGGTCTGGCGACTCTTCTGCGCGAACTGGGCAAGATCCCGGAGCTGGTTTGGCTGCGGTTTCTTTATTGCTACCCCAATCGCTTGAACGATGCGCTGATAGCCGCCGTGGCGGAAACCTCCAAGGTGGCGAAGTACATCGACGTGCCGCTTCAGCACGCCAGCGCGCCGGTGTTGAAGTTGATGCGACGGGGTTCGAGCGGCGATCATTTCCTGCGTTTGCTCGAGAAAATTCGCGCCGCCATCCCGGACGTTACCCTGCGGACCTCCTTGATTGTGGGCTTTCCGGGGGAAACGGAAGGGGATTTCGAGCGCTTGCTGAGCTTTGTCGAGGCAGCGCAGTTTGACCACCTGGGTGTATTCCTTTATTCCAACGAAGAAACAAGCTCGAGTTATGCGCTGCCCGGCCAGGTTCCCGCGGCGTTGGCCCGCCGGCGCAAGCAAAAGCTCATGGCTTTGCAGCGCAGGATTTCAGGACGCAAGCTGCGGCAGATGGTGGGGCGCAGGGTTCCGGTGCTTGTCGAAGGCCGCTCAGAGGAAACAGAATTGCTCTTTCAGGGTAGACTGGAATCGCAAGCTCCTGGGATTGACGGGCAAGTCTTGATCAACGATTTTGCGGGGGCAGAGCCCCGGCCCGGGGATTTTCGCTGGGCCACCATCAGGGCCGCAGGAGACTACGATCTGGTAGCGCGCCTGGAGGTGCGGACCTTCGCTGAGCGGGCAGTCCCGAACGCGCCGCCTCCTGTTGGGTCACAACTGGTCCAGATTCAACCGGCGCGCATGTTAGCTTCTGCTTGATCCCTGGCCATGCGATGTCCCATTTGCCATCGAGACGCACCCTGGGCGGGTAACCCTTTTCGGCCCTTTTGTAGCGAGCGTTGCAAGCTGATCGATCTCGACCATTGGCTGTCTGAGCGCTATCGGATCTCGGCCCCGGTGGAAAGCCGGGACAAGAACAACCCCCCCGCAGAGAGGGGGCAGGACGACAAGAGGGGGCGTGGTTAAAGTACGCCGCAGTCTCTCCATCTGGCTCGCAACTGGTTTGGGGGCGGGCTACTTTCCCGTGGCGCCAGGGACGGCCGGATCAGCCGTGGGGCTGGCGCTGGTCATGGCTTTTCGCCAGGCTCCACTCGAGCCTCTGCCGTTGACTGTATGCCTAACAGTTTTCACCGGCCTGCTTTTTGTTGTGGGAGTCTGGTCGGCAGGGAAGGCGGAGAAGGTTTTTGGGCGTGAGGATCCCGGGCAGGTGGTGATTGATGAGGTGGCCGGCCAAATTCTTACTTTCGTCGCTACTCCCAGGGTCACCTGGATTGGGTTGATCGCCGGTTTCATCCTGTTTCGCGGCTTCGACATCATAAAACCTTTTCCCGCGCGGCGGGCCGAGCGATTTTCCGGCGGCTGGGGTATCATGTTAGACGACTTGGTTGCGGGTCTTTACAGCTTACTAGCGCTGGTAATTCTAGGACGCTTGATCAAATGAGCTTGTGGAAGAAGTCAGACAAACCCGATTCCTCTTCTGCCAAGAAAGGATCTGCTACGAGTAAACCGTTGATTGAACGTGTTACGCCGCAGGCGGCGATTCCCGGCGGCGAAATTTACATCTCAGGCCGGGGACTCACTCAAAACGGTCGCTCGAGGCCCCAGGTGCGGTTTGGCGATCAGCCCGGAAGCGTGCTCCTCAGCTCTCCCAACCGGCTCGTGGTGCGCGTCCCCGAAGGTGTCTCCAGCGGTAACGTAACCGTGGATACAGGCGTTGCCGTCAGCGCGCCTGCCTCGGTAGCGGTGGGAGTCACGATCGCCGAAAACCTTCACCCAGTGGCCAATCCGGCCATCGATGCCGCCGGGAATACTTTTAGCACTTTCAGCGGCAGCCGGGGACAGAAGGTTCCCGTTTCCGTGTTCAAGATCGACCGGCAACAGGTGGTTCGCCCCTTCCTCCACGATCTGGCGAACCCTACTGGGTTGGCTTTCGATCGCGCCGGTTATCTTTATGTTTCCAGCCGCATGGAGGGGACGGTTTACAAAGTAAGCCCGGACGGCCATCGCGAGATTTATGCGGAAGGCATGGGAGTGGCCACCGGGATTGCTTTCGACGGTGAAGAGAATTTGTACGTGGGCGACCGAACGGGTACAGTATTCAAGATCAGTCAGGGCCGGCAGATTTTTGTCTTTGCGACCATCGAGCCCAGCATGGCCGCGTATCATCTGGCTTTTGGCCCCGACGGCAACCTTTACCTTACAGGCCCGACTATCTCCAGCTTCGACCATGTGTTCCGCATCTCCCCAGCCGGTGAAGTGACTTCGTTCTATCGCGGGCTTGGGCGCCCGCAAGGATTGGCCTTCGATATCTCCGGCAACCTTTACGTGGCAGCCTCGCTGGCCGGCGAGCGCGGGATTGTGCGCATCACCCCCACGGGACGAGTGGAACGTGTGGTGTCGGGTTACGGTATCGTGGGCTTAGCCTTCACACGCCGGCAGTCCATGGTGGTCGCCACCAACAATGCCTTGATCGAACTGCCCGTCGGCATCGAAGGTAAGCCGCTGGTTCAGTGACAAGTGATGAGTGACGAGTGAAGAGCCAGGATTCAGAATTCGGAGGTGGCCTGACTCCTGAGTCCTGGCTCCTGAACCCTGTATGGATGCTGAAATCATTGCCGTCGGCTCGGAGCTATTGACCCCCCTTTACCTGGATACCAATTCACTTTTTCTCACTGAGCGGCTGAACTCCCTGGGGATTGAAGTGCGCTTTAAGACGGTTGTGGGAGACCGTGCCGATGATCTGGCGACGGTTCTCAAACAAGCGCTTTCGCGCTCAGCATTGATTATCCTGACGGGCGGCCTCGGTCCGACTGAAGATGACCTCACGCGACAGGTGGTGGCGGAAATTCTCGGTCGAGGCTTGCGCGAGGTCCCCGAAATCCGCCGGAAAATTGAGGAACGCCTTGCGCGCTTCGGACGGCCGATGGCGCTGAATAACCTGCGACAGGCCATGGTTCCCGAAGGAGCCGCCTGGCTCGAAAACAAGAATGGAACCGCCCCCGGCATCTGGATTGAACAAGGCCGCAACCTCATCGTGCTTCTGCCTGGCCCGCCGGGCGAATTGGAGGCGATGTTCGATGCCGCTTGCATGCCGCGGTTGGCGCAGGCCGCGCACGGGCAGAGGATTAGGACTCGCGTTTTCAAACTGGTGGGCCTCCCCGAATCCGAAGTTGATAAGCGGGCGGCGGCGGTTTACAAGGCCTATGAGAATCCTACCACCACGATTTTGGCCAAGCCCGGCGCTATCGAAATCCATCTGCGCGCCCGCGCGCCGAGCGACCATGAAGCAGACGCCTTGTTGGCGGAATTGGGTGATAAGATCGAGCTGGTTCTGGAGGATTACATTTTCTCCACCAAAGGAGAGACGCTGGAAGAAGTTGTGGGAATGTACCTGGTGATGCGCCAAAAAACCTTGGCCGTGGCGGAAAGTTGTACCGGCGGCTTGCTGGCCGAGCGGCTCACGGCCTTCCCCGGCAGTTCGAATTTCTTCCTGGGCGGCGCGGTTTGTTATAGCAATGGCCTGAAGAGCAAATTAGCGGGCGTGCCGGCGGCCCTGATTGAGGAGCATGGCGCCGTTTCTCAGCCTGTCGCCCAGGCTATGGCCGAAGGGGTCCGCGCACGAACGGGCGCATCCATCGGGGTCGGCATCACGGGAATCGCCGGCCCGACTGGGGGCTCACCCGAAAAGCCGGTAGGCCTGGTCTTTATCGCTCTTGCAGATGAGCGAGGCACACAGGTTCGTGAATTCCGCTTCCCGGGCAATCGCGAGAGGGTCCGCCTGTGGTCCACGCAAATGGCTCTTGAAATGATCCGCCGAAGGATCAGGGACTGACAGCTAGGGACTGGGGGCTGGGGACTGGGTATTGCACTTCGGTAGCCGGTAACCAAGACACCCCGGCGGAGAATCCGTCACCGGACGGACAGCACGAGATTCCTCGCCGCGTTCGAAATGACAAGCCGGGCGGGGGGTCCCCAGTCCCTAGCCCCCAGTCCCTACTCAAAGATGCGTGCCTTCATTGCTATCGACCTGCCTGACAGCATCCGCGCGGCACTGCGCCACAAGCAGGCTTCGTTTCGTTCCGCCTGTCCCGATGCGCGGTGGATCCAACCGGAAGGCATTCATCTAACGCTCAAGTTTCTGGGTGAGATTTCCGATCGGAAAGTGACGGAAGTGTGCGAAAGCTTGAGAAACCTGGGCCGGTTCGAAAGTTTCGCAGTTGGGTTGAAGGGATTTGGTTTCTTTCCCGATGCCCGGCGTCCGCGAGTGTTCTGGGTAGGTGTGGATGCGCCCCCCAATCTCAAGCAGCTTGCAGAACAGGTCGAAGAGGCTATGGCAAGGATCGGCTTTGCCCGCGAGGAACGCGCCTTTCGACCCCACCTGACGCTGGCACGGTTCAGAGTGCCGCAAGCTCAGCCGGCCCTCCAGACGCTCCTCTCCCGACAGGGTGAACAGGAACTGGGAGACTTCCAGGTCTCGGAATTTTTCCTGTTTGAGAGTAAACTCTCCCCGCAAGGCGCAGAATATCGGAAGGTGGAAAGATTCCCGTGACCAAACAGGAGTCAGAAGTCAGGAGTCAGAAGGAGAGGCCGTGCGCCATTTCAGAAATCAGAAGCACCCCTTGCCCCTCCTTACCAGGGAGGGGAGCCAGGCCGCCAACTCTCCTCCTTTGTGAGGGGGGGCAGGGGGTGGTGAGAAGTGCAGCGGATTCTGACTCCTGACTTCTTACTCCTGATTTCTAGCTGATTGCTGACGGCTGATAGCTGAGTGCTAAGAGATGATCGGCCCGCTCACAACTCTAATCGCGTACCTCTTAGGTTCGATCCCGTTCGGCTACCTCATCGTTCGCTGGCAGCGAGGCGTCGATGTTCGGGCCACGGGCAGCGGCTCAATCGGCGCCACCAACGTTATGCGGAACCTCGGGATCATGGGGTTCGTCGCCACCTTCGTCCTCGACGCCGGAAAAGGATTGGCCGCTGTTTTACTTGCTTCGCGGATGACGCTGGAAAATCCCACATGGGTGGCGGCAGCCGCCTGCGCTGCGGTTTTGGGCCACTGCTTCCCCATTTGGCTCAAATTTCACGGAGGCAAAGGCGTGGCTACCGGCGTCGGCGTCTTCATCGCCGTCGCCCCTGCGCAGGTAATCCTCGTGCTGGCCATCTTCGCGGTCGTGGTGGCGATCTGGCGCTACGTTTCCCTTGGGTCCATTGTCGCTACTGCCGCTTTCCCCCTCTTGGTTCATCTCATGAAGCACCCACCGATCCAAGTGGTGCTTGGGGCCGCCGGCGCAGCCCTCATCATCATTACGCGCCACCATGCCAACATCGCTCGGCTGCTCAAGGGGACGGAGAATAAGGTGGGACGGAAGAAAGCAGTAGGCAGTGGGCAGTAGGCAGAAAGCAGAGGTCGGTTGTCCGTGGTCCGTCGTCCCTGGTCCGTTGCGCCGCCGATAGCTGACGGCTGATAGCTGAGTGCTGGCAACTGACGACTGACCACTGACAGCCGACGACTTTCTTATCATGAGAATTGCTATTATCGGAGCTGGTAATTGGGGCACGGCATTGGCAGCCACGCTTGCCACGACCGGCCATGCGGTTACGTTGTGGGCCCACGAGCCGGAGGTGGCCGAGAGCATCCGCGCCCGGCATGAAAACACGCTTTTCATGCCGGGAGTGAAGCTGCCGGAGAGCATCGCCGCTACGAACGATTTGGGCGAGGCGCTGGAGCAAGCGGAGATCGTTTTGACGGCCATGCCCTCGCACGTGTGCCGCGCCCTATACGATAGAATGCTCGATTATCTCCGGCCGGAGATGGTCCTTGTGAGCGCCACCAAGGGTATCGAGACGGAGCGCGAGATGCGCATGAGCGAGATTGTCGAAAACGTGGTGGGCCGACGGTTTGCCCCTCGACTCTGCGTGCTTTCCGGCCCCAGTTTCGCCCGAGAGGTTGTGAGAGGTGATCCCACGGCAGTTGTGGTGGCCTCCCGCGAGCGCGCCGCGGCTCAATTGGTACAAAAGGAGTTCTCCTCACGGACGTTAAGGATCTACACCTCGAGCGACGTAGTGGGCGTGGAGATGGGCGGGGCGGTCAAGAACATCATCGCCATCGCGGCGGGAGTGATTGCGGGATTAGGACTAGGGCATAACCCTACGGCAGCGCTCATAACGCGCGGGCTGGCGGAGATATCGCGTCTCGCCTGCGCCTGTGGGGCAAGGCGTGAGACTCTGGCAGGGCTCGCGGGTATGGGAGACCTTGTCCTCACCTGCACCGGGGACCTGAGCCGAAACCGCACGGTGGGAGTTGAGCTGGGCCGAGGGCGCAAGCTTGCGGAGATCATCGGCTCCATGCGCATGGTGGCGGAAGGCGTCAAGACAACGTATGCCACGGTAGCTCTGGCGGAACGGTACGGGGTCGAGATGCCGATCACCGCCCAGGTCTACCGCATCCTCGAAGGACAAGTCACTCCCCGTGACGCCATCCGCGAGCTTATGGAACGGACATTGAAGGACGAATAGCGGGCGGCGTGTTAGAAGTCAGAATCGTAGCCCTCTCCCTTGGAGTCTGTGTGAAAACGCGGTCAAGCATGTCATTCCGATCCGTCAGTCCGTCAGTTGACGGAAGAGGAATCTCGCTCTGAGTCTTTTCAAGGCAATGCGAGATTCCTCGTCGTCTCCGTCAGCCGACGGACTGACGGGCTCCTCGGAATGACACGCAAACCGGGTTTTCACACAGACTCCCTTGGGGAGAGGGCAAGGGCGCGACTTCCATACTTACCTGCCGTCTTAGTTTGCGGGGGCGGAGCAGGCCGGCGCGCAAAACTGATCGAAGGCGCGGGTGAGGTCCTCGGCAATTTCTTCCGGCATGCGGCCTTCGATGTCCCCCCGCTCCAACATAAAGAGCAGCTTCCCGTCGCGGAGCAAGGCAATTGAAGGGGAAGAGGGTGGGTAACCTGTAAAGTAGCTGCGAGCCTGCGCGGTGGCTTCCTGATCTGGCCCGGCAAAAACCGTTGCCAGCACGTCGGGACGAACGGTGTGGGAGAGAGCGTAGGCGACGGCCGGTCGTGCGCGGCCCGCAGCACAGCCGCAAACCGAGTTCACGACTACCAGCACGGAGCCCTTCGAATTGCCAAGCACGGCGTCCACTTCCCCGGGGGTGCGCAACTCTCGAAAGCCGATGCGCGTCAGTTCTTCTCTCATAGGTTGCACGAACTCCTCGAGATAGATCATGGTAATCCTCCCTGATGAATTGGGATTCGGTTTTCTGCCCTGAGCTTCCGAACCACTAACAGTATAGCACACCGGCCTGAGCCCCCTCGCCTTGGCAGATCGGGTCATCCTCTGTCATTCTGAGTCCGTCAGCCGACGGACGAAGAATCTCGTATCCGTCCGGCGGACACAGGCGATGTCGGTTGGCGATGGCGACTGACTTGCGGCGGATGATTCGGAAGGCTACTTAAGGGGTGAAGAGGCCGCCG
>Ga0315282_10013201_pt1 | contig 12490 bp, 7 predicted proteins | sample YL17G07_20_MG_FD_203693 | JGI IMG/M metagenome (GOLD analysis project Ga0315282, IMG submission 203693) | Sediment microbial communities from Yellowstone Lake, YNP, Wyoming, USA - YL17G07_20 | ecosystem: Environmental > Aquatic > Freshwater > Lake > Sediment | place: USA: Wyoming | collected... | reverse complement strand
TCCAAAAAGAACCCTGGAATTACCGGTTAGTTATGAACAAAGCTCAATTGCAATTGAGTGAATCTATGGGTGACTCTGAGAAAATTAAAGAAGTTGCTGCTACAGCTCAGGAATTAGTGAAAATCGCGCCTTACTTTCCTCAAACCCATTTATTGCTCTCAAAAATTTATTTCTTAGAAAATGAGCCGGAAAAAGCCAAAGAAGAAGCAGAAACAGTGATTAAGCTTAATCCTCAGGATGCAACTGCTTACTATATTTTAGGCTTATATTATTCCAATAAAAAAGACGATGCCAATGCCAGTAAATATTTTATTCAAGCAGCTAGATTTGGCTATGTTTTTAAAGACCGCAATTTGATTTTACAATTAGCTAATTATTTAGCGGAACAGAAAGATTATGAAACCATTGTTAAACTGTACGAAATGGGCCTGCAGCTTAATCCCAAAGATAGCGAAATGTACGTTCATTTAGCAGCTGCTTATGGTAAAATGCACAATAAAGAAAAAGCTATTGAATATGCCCAAAAAGCTGCTGAGTTAAACCCTAATTTAAAACAAGCGAGTGAAAATTTCATTCAATTAATTCAAAACGAAGAATGGGATAAAATTTCCGATTAACTATGCGGCAGGTTTTGTTTAATAAAGGGAAAGTAGTAGTTGAAGAAGTACCAGCGCCTAATTGTGGCGCTAACACTCTTTTAGTAGAAAATTTATATTCTTTGATTTCTTCGGGCACGGAGATGTCCAGTTTGAATTTTTCTAAGCAGCCTTTACCATCCAAATTAGCTAAAGGCATGCGTTTAATTAAAGAGCATGGATTAATTGAGGCAGGAGTGACTCCTGGTTATAGCTCTTGCGGCAGAGTGATAAAAGTAGGAAAAAACATTTCTGATATTAAAGAAGGGGATTTAGTAGCTTGCGCAGGCGCTAATTTGGCTCCCCATGCTGAAATTGTTTCCGTCCCTAGAAATTTAGTGATTAAAATTCCTGAGGGAGTAAATTTAGAAGAAGCAACTTCTGGCACTTTAGGAGGAATTGCTCTTCAGGGAGTGAGACAAGCGGATTTGAGGGTGGGTGAGAGCGCGGTAGTCATCGGCTTAGGCTTAGTAGGCCAAATTACAACGCAAATTCTTTTAGCCAGTGGAGTGAAAGTCATTGGGATTGAAATATCCAAAGCCAGAATAAAAAAAGCTCAAGAAAATGGTTTACAATTCGCTTTTTTTCCGACTAATAAAAATTTAATTAATGAAATTAATCGTTTAACTAATTTTCAAGGCGCTGATGCTACTTTGATTACAGCCTCAGGCCCAGAAAATAATGCCATTATTAATCAGGCCCTGGAATTAACTCGAAAAAGAGGTAAGGTCGTGGTGATAGGTGATATAGGTTTAACGATAGAAAGATTACCTTGGTTTGAAAAAGAGATTGATTTAAGAATTTCTTCTGCTTATGGTCCAGGCAGGGGAGATGAAGAATATGAAAATAAAGGAATTGACTATCCTTATGCTTATGTGCGCTGGACAGAAAACCGCAATTTAGATGCTTATTTAAAATTATTGCAGACTAAAAAAGTTAATTTTCTTTCTTTAGTTGAAGGCAAGTATCAGTTAGAACAAGCAGATTTAGCTTATAAACTATTGAATTCCAAAAAGAAACCTTTGGCAGTTATTTTAGTCTATCCGTCTTTGAGTCTTGAGGAAAAAACTTTAACTAGCCTTGAACTACCTCAACCTCAAAAGATAGAAGGGAGAATAGAAGTTGGTATTATTGGCGTTGGTACTTTTGCCCAAGTCGTCCATTTGCCCAATCTGAATCGTTTGAAACATTATTATCATCTGAGAGGAGTTTGTACTCATGACCCCGTCAAAGCTAAATATTTTGCTCAAAGGTACAGGGCAAACATAGCCACCACTGATTATAATGTTTTATTAAATGATCCCAAAATTAATTTAATTATCATTGCTACTCGGCATCATCTTCATAGCCAAATGGTAATAGATGCCTTAAGAGCAGGGAAAAATGTCTTTGTAGAAACACCCTTATGTTTAACCGAAGAAGAATTAAAGGAAATTAGAGAAGTCGTGAAAAATCCCACCATTGGTTATTCGCCGATGCTGGTTGTTGGTTTTAACCGTCGCTTTTCTCCTTTTATTCAAAAAATAAAAACAGAAATTAAAGAACGCCACAGCCCATTAATAATAAATTATCGGGTGAATGATAACTATTTACCTCCCAGCCATTGGACTAATACTTCTGAAGGAGGAGGCAGGATTTTAGGCAATGCCTGTCATATGTTTGATTTGTTTTGTTACCTGACTAATTCTTTAGCTTCGCAAATTAATGCTGTTACCATTAATCCCTTAGATACCTTCTATTTAGTCACTGATAATTTTATCACTTCTTTAAGATTTAAAGACGGCTCTATTGCTAATTTGATTTATACCACTGAAGGATCAGAGAAATTTTCTAAAGAATACCTGGAACTTTATTCTGAGGGCTCAACTTTGATTCTTGATGATTTTAAAAAACTAAGAGCTTTCGGCCTCAAAACTGGGATGAAAACAATGAACAGTAAAAAAGGGCATTTAGAAGAATTGGAAGAATTAGCTAAAGCTATGCATCAAAGAAAATGGTTGATTTCTTGGGAAGAAATCGAAGAAGCTACAAGAATAAGCCTTGAAGTTGATAAACAAGTGAGGCAAGTGTATAATAGATAATGCTGCTGTCTGGAGAAAGGTAGTAGCGTAAGTTACTACCCTTTGAAGGTCAGCAGCATTTTTTTCTCCCCTCATTGACAGAAATAAATTATTGTGCTATAATTAGAATATAAAATATACTTAAAAACCCATTAGTCTGTAGGCAAGCAAGCTAAACATTTTGTGGATGGCTTGATGGGATTCTTTTTCGATGGGTATGCTGGTTGCGACTGGAATATTTCTCGATTGAATCCTTACCCCCTCTTGATGAGGGAAACTTTGCCTGCAGGCTAATGGGTTTTTTTAAACTCCCAAAACTCGTTTGACTTCCTCCCAAGAAGTAATACCAAGAAGCACTTTAATCACAGCGTCATCAATTAATTTTGGATATTTGGCTTTTTCCAAATTTTCTATTTGTTCAGGTCTGACAATTTCGAAAATTCCAGTCTGGCCTAAATAACCAATAAAATTGCATTGAGCACAACCTTGGCTGGAATATATTTTGTATGGGGGTTGGAATTGTTTTTGGTATTCAGGATAAAACTTTAAAGCTTTATCAATAAAAGGAATCATTTCCGCTGGTGCCGGGATTTCTTTTTTGCAAGCAGGACATAAAATTCTCACTAATCTTTGGCTTATAATAACTCTGGTGGCTTTGATAATATCGTCAGAATTAATACCCAAACTTTTTAAACGAGGAATGATTTCTAGACTATCATTAGCATGAATAGTTGATAAAACTAAATGACCAGTTAAAGAAGCTTGCCAGACTATTTTAGCGGTTTCCTTGTCTCGGATTTCTCCCACTAGAAAGATATTGGGATTTTGACGTAGTAAAGTTCTTAAAGCATTAGAAAAAGTATAACCTTTTTCTTCATTGATTTGGGTTTGATTAACTCCTGGCAAGCGATATTCTATAGGATCTTCAATAGTGATAATTTTTACGTCTGGTTGATTCAATTTCTTTAATAATGCAAAAAGAGTAGTGGTTTTTCCGGAAGAAGTAGGACCACTGGCTAGGATTAAACCTACTTTATCCTGCAGGACTTTTTCCAAAATAGTTTGGTTCGAAGGAAGTAAACCAATTTTTTCTAAATCTAAAGCTTGAATTTCTTCGCCTAAGATTCTTAAACTAGCGCTTTCTCCATAACCAGCAGGCAAGATAGAGAGACGAATATCATAGGATTTTTCCCTAAAGACCACTCGAAATCTTCCTTCTTGGACTTTTTGAGTTTCTTCAGTGTTTAAACCGCTAAGATTTTTAATCTCATTGATTAATCTCGGCGCTTCCATAAGATCAAAGGAAGCCATTTCATAGAGTACTCCATCAATTCTTTCTCTAATTTTTATCTCTTTTTCTTCTGGTTCGAAGTGTAAATCAGTAGCTCGAGATTTGATAGCACCTGTGATTAAAAAACTAATTTGTTTGATAGTTGATTGATCTTTCAGGAACTCTGACCAATTCTGCTTTTTTAAGAGCAGAGACTCAATCTGTTTTTCTTCTTCTGGGCTAATTTTTAATCCTCGAAGAAGAGTTTGACTGAATAAATCTTGATAATTTTTCTCCACATATTCAATATCGCCGGCTACCCGGAAAACTTCTTCTAAGGAAGTAACGCCTTCAATGGCTTTTAATAAGCCGTCATGGAAAAGAGGTATCATACCTTCGTCAATAGCAGTTTTTCTGATTTCATCTTCTTCGGCCCCACGAATAATTTCTTTAGAAATTTTTGAAGTGATGGATAAAGTTTCGAAAAGACCGATTTGACCTATATAGCCTAACCAATGGCACATTTCACAGCCTTTGGCCCGATAAAGATAGGGAATATCTTTGGGAATTTTGACACTACTTTGGGGTGAAAGAATGGAAAAGGCTTCCATAATTTTGTCTTTCACTTCTTCGGTTGGTTCATATTTTTCTTTACAATACGGGCATAAACGTCTGACTAATCTTTGAGCAATTACCACCCGCAAAGCTCCAGGTAATAATTTTCTCTCCGCTTCTAATTCTACTAAACGGTTGATCGTAGCGGCCGCTTCATTCGTATGTAAGGTAGAAAAAACTAAATGACCGGTTAAACTGGCTTGGATAGCAATTTTCACTGTTTCTTTATCTCGCATTTCGCCAATCATAATTACATCTGGATCTTGGCGGAGAATTGATTTTAAACCATTTTCAAAATTATAATCTTTAGAAACTTGAGTTTGGTTGATGCCTGGTAATCGATATTCAATAGGGTCTTCAATTGTAATAATTTTTATTCCTGGAGAAACCTTAGCTTTAAGCAAAGTATAGAGGGTGGTAGTTTTGCCAGAGCCGGTGGGACCAGTGAGTAAAATCATGCCATTGGGACTGGAAAGAATATTATTAAGAGTTTTTAATTCCCTTTCTTTTAATCCTAAATCTATCATGCCAAAAGCCGTTCGCTTGGGATTTAAAAGACGGAAAACTAAAAATTCACCTTTCGGTCCTGGTAAACTTGAAACTCGAACATCAAAAAGATTTATATTATTATTTCTTTTATCTTGAATAGTGAAACGGCCATTTTGGGAAGCGTTGGTGATATTTAATTTCAATCCTGAAAGAAGTTTTAATCTAGAGAGAATAGTTTGATATTTTCTTTTGTCTATTTCTGCTACTTCATAGAGAACTCCATCCACTCGAAAACGGATCAAAACTGTATCTTCTTGGGGTTCAAGGTGAATATCAGAGGCATCAATATTAAGAGCTGATTTAAGAATTAAAGAGACAAGAGCAGTGACTTCTTCTGAAGTATAATTTAAAAGTTCTTGATTGAGATTCGAAAATTCAACAAGTTTTGTTTGAGAAACATCAATAAAATTACTAATTTTTTCTAAACGGGTTCGAACAAAGCGATAATAACCTAAAGCCCAATTGAGGCTTTCTTCAGTGACAACATAAATAGCTACTTTATAACCCTTGCTTTTTAGCTCCTCGATAACCCTGATAGTTTCTGAATTTTCTGGATTAAGAATTGCTAATTTAACTAAATTGCCGATTTTTTCGAAAACTACCAGATTGGCTTTTTTAGCTTTTTCTTCTGGAATTACTTCCAAAGCGCTCGGAGCAATATTTACTTTTCTTAAATTAAGATACAAAAGATTATGTTTCAGAGCCAAGTCTTCAGCTATTCTTTCTTTGGATTCTTGCCAAAGACTTTTAATTTTTTCTTCTCTTTTTTGAGTTAAATCATCCATAGAAGTTATTATACCACCTAAATTTACTTTAGAAAAGTGAAAATTTGTGGTAAAATTAAATCAGATAAAATGAAAATCAAAATTCTTAGCGAAAGCCCGGAGGAAACTCAAAAAATCGCGTCCTTATTTATTAATACTGTTTTAAAACAAAAAAACCTGAAGCGAAAACAAGCCTTAGTTGTTTCTTTAGAAGGCAATTTGGGTAGCGGGAAAACCGAATTTCTTAAAGGTATAGCTAAAGGGATAAAATTAAAAGAAGAAGTTTTGAGTCCGACCTTTTTAATTATGAAAAGGTTTACTTTAAAGCATAAGATATTTAAATTTTTCTGGCATTTAGATTGTTATCGTTTAAAGAAAATTTCTGAGATGAGAGAGTTAGATTTAAAAGAGATAATCAAAAATTCTCAAAATATTATTTTTATTGAATGGGGAGACAAAATCAAGCGTCTCCTTCCCAAAAATCACTGGATAATAAAATTTAAAATAGCAGGAGAAAATATTAGGAAATTAGAATTTTATCTATAACGAGCAAAATGAAAAAATTCGTTATTATTGATAGTTACGCTTTGGCTCATCGAGCTTATCATGCTCTTCCCCCATTGGTATCTCCTGAGGGAATTTTAGTGAATGGCGTTTATGGCTTTATGTTAGTTTTCTTAAAAATGCTGCAGGAGCTCAAGCCAGATTATTTAGTCGCGACTTTTGATTTAGCGCAACCTACCTTTCGTCATAAAGAATATAAAGAATATAAGGCTAAAAGAATCAAGGCCCCGGAAAATTTTTATGAACAAATAGGGATGATTAAAGAAATCTTCAAAATTTGGGGGATTCCTATTTTAGAGAAAAAAGGATTTGAAGCAGATGATATTATTGGTACGATAGCTCAAAAATTTCAAAAAGATGATTTGGAAATCATAATTTTAACCGGTGATTTAGATACTTTGCAATTAGTCAACGATAATATTCATGTCTATACTCTAAGAAAAGGAGTACAAGATAGCATTATTTATGATGTGGAAGAGATAAAAAAGAAATATGGCCTTTTACCAACTCAATTACTTGATTTTAAAGCTTTAAAAGGTGACCCTTCAGATAATGTAGCAGGAGTGCCTGGCATAGGTGAAAAGACTGCTTTAAAATTAATTAAAGAATTTAACAATTTAGATAATCTTTACTCGGCTTTAGAAAACCAATCTCCAGAAACTAAAAATCTTAATAATAAATTAAAAGAGAAATTAATCAAAAATAAAGATCAGGCTTACTTCAGCCGCCACTTAGTCGCTATTGAAAAAGATGTTGATCTTAATTTTCAATTAGAAGAAGCTGCTTTTAAACATCCTCCTGAGCAACAATTAACTCTCTTGTTCCAAAAACTTGGTTTTCAAAGTTTAATCAAAAGAATTTTTAATTTTTCCCAGAACTCAGTTGAAGAAAAACAGAAGATTGTGATTGAAAAAATCGAGTCTCAAGATAAACTTAATCTTTTGCAAAATAAAATTGAAAAAACCTCAACCGTAGTCGTATTTTTAGATTACCAAGGCCATAAATATGGCGAGAGAAAAATTTTTGGTTTATATTTTGTTTTACCTCCTGAAGAAATTTTTTATCTTCCCAGAGAGTTTTTTAAAGAGCTTAAAAAATTGATAATAGTTATGGAAAGTAAAACTATCTTTACCCTGGGAGCCAAAGAAATAATCGAAGAAATAAAAGAATTTTCTCAATTAAATCTTGAGGATATAGCCATTTTAGCTTGGTTGATTGATTCGGAAAGAAAAAATTATAATTTGGAGAGTTTAAGCAGATTTTTTACAAAAGAAGAAAATTTTTTATCCCCAGAAGGCTATTTACAAAAATTTTTGAATTTAGCTGAAACCATTAAAATCAAAGCTTCAAGCTTGAGTTTAGATAATATTTGGGAAACAATAGAAAAACCCCTTATTCCCATTTTAGCCCAGATGGAAATGAATGGCATTTCAGTCAATAAGCAAACGCTTCAACAGTTGCAGGAAGAAGTTGGAAAAGAAATAAAAATTTTAGAAAGCAGAATTTATCAATTAGCTCAAAAAACTTTTAATATTAATTCTTATCAGCAACTGGCCGAAGTTTTATTTAAGGATTTACAATTAGATGCTTCCACTCTCAAAAAAACTAGGGCTGGCAAATCTTCTACTGATATTTTTGAATTAAATAAAATAAAAGATAGTCACCCCATCATTCCTTTTATTATTAATTACCGTCAATTAGAAAAATTAAAAACAGCCTTTCTCGAGCCTTTGCCTCAATTTATCAATCAAAAAACTCACAGAATTCATACTATTTGGAAACAAACTGGCACAGCCACTGGCCGCCTTTCTTCTGAAGAACCTAATTTGCAAAATATTCCTTCAAAAGGAGAATGGGGAAAAAAGATAAGAAAAGCTTTTGAAGCAGCTCCAGGTTTTTCCTTATTATCTTTAGATTATTCTCAAATTGAGTTACGAATCGCAGCTCATCTTTCATTAGATCCAAAACTAGTAGAAGCATTTAGGGAGGATAAAGATATTCATACTTTAATTGCCAGTTATATTAATAATATTCCTGAGGATAAAGTTACTCTGGAGATGAGAAAATTAGCTAAAATTTTAAATTTTGGCATTATCTACGGAATGGGAGACAAAGCTTTAAGCGAAACAGCAGGGATAAGTCTTAAAGAGGCGAAACAATTTAAGAAAGAATATTTCTCTGATTTCTCCAGCTTAAAAACCTATTTAGAGCATTCTTTAGAACAGGCCAAAAAATTAGGCTATGCCGAGACAATTTTTGGTAGAAAACGATTTTTACCTCTCATTGGTTCTTTAGGCCAAATAGGTCGGCAAGAAGAGAGAATAGCCATTAATATGCCCATTCAAGGGGTGGCAGCTGATATTATCAAGCTCTCCATGATTAAAATCTCAGATTTTATTAAAAGCAAAAATCTTGAAGAGGAAGTTAAACTAATTGTGCAAATTCATGATGAATTGATTTTAGAGGTAAAATCTGAGATAATAAAAGAAATAGCTCCTCAATTAAAAGAAATAATGGAACAAGTTGTTGATTTGGAAGTTCCACTCAAAGCTGAAATAACTATTGGCCAAAATTGGGGAGAATTAGACTGAGGATTTAAAACTGTTTATGTCTAATTTTTTTTCAAAAATTAAAAAGCATTTTTTCTCTACTCAATTTTTGCCTTTTCTTTTTTTAGGTTTGCTTATTGTTACCCAAATAGTTTTTAATTGGTTACTCTTACCAGATAAGCTTTTGATTACGATTTTGAGCAGCTTTTTAATAATTTTTTGGTTAGGAACGGCTGTTTTTGCTCTTAATTTGATTGATACGAGTAGTCGTTTAGATTTAGAAAGGAATCAAATTAATGCCATGATTCGCAGCATTGAAGATCCAGCTATTTCTTATAGTAATGATTTCGAGATTATTTTAGTTAACCCAGCCATGGAAAGATTTAGCGGTTTATCAAGAAAAGAGTTAATAGGGAAAATTATTAAACCAGAATTAAGTAATGATGCTCGTTATGGGTTTTTAACCAAATTGATTTTTCCTAGTTTAGCACCAACTGTTTTAGAAAGATCTAGCGATATTTATCCTCAGATAATTAAAGTAAAATTTGATGAACCCAAAGAATTAACCTTAGAAATAGTAACAACCAAGGTCATAGATGAGAAGGGAAATGTTTTTGGATTTTTAAAAGTCATTCATGATTTGACCCAGGAAGAAGCTTTACAAAAAACCCAAAAAGATTTTATTACGGTAGCGGCTCATCAATTAAGAACTCCTCTTTCTGGTTTGTCCTGGGTTTTTGAACTATTAGCTAAAAAAGAGATTGGACCTTTAACTATTGAGCAGGAGCAAGCCATTGACCAGGGGAAAAAAGCAGTGGCTGAGAGCTTAAAGACTGTGGAAGATTTATTAAGCGCCGCTCAAATAGAAGAAGGAAAGTTCGGTTTTCAATTTATTGTGGCTGATTTGAGTAAAATTATTGAAGATGTTTTCACTAAATTTGAGCCCTCAGCGCAAAAAGATGATGTTAAATTAATTTTTTACCGGCCCAATTTTAAATTAGAACCATTTGTGATGGACCCCATGAGGGTGAAATTAGTTTTAGAAATTTTAGTTGATAATGCTATTAAATATAATGTGAAAAACGGAGAAGTCAGAGTCAAAATCGAATCCATCCCCCAAAAACCTTTCGTTGGTATCTCCGTTGAAGATACAGGAATGGGTATTGAACCAGAGGATATATCCAAATTATTTACGAAATTTTTTAGAGCTCCAAAAATCATGAAAGAAGCAACCAGTGGTATTGGTTTGGGGTTGTATTTAGCTAAAAATATTATTGAACGTCATGGAGGGAAAATTTGGGTTCAATCAGTAGCTGGTCGAGGATCTACTTTTACTTTTACTTTGCCCTTAGATCCAGCTTATATTCCACCACAATAAAACTTATGCCTGAACTGCCAGAGGTAGAAACTATTGTTCGGCAATTTAATAAAACTATTAAAGGAGAAATTATTATCGATCTTTGGACTGATAGCCCGAACAATCTCGAGGGAAATTTTAAGATAGAAAAAGTTCGTTCCTTAATCAAAAATCGCAAGATTTTAAAAGCCGAAAGAAGGGGTAAAAATATTTTGATTTTTCTGGACCAGGATTTAATTTTATGGATTCATTTGAAATTGACCGGTCATTTATTAGTAGGTGATTTTGAATATCTCAATAATCAGTGGCAGCCAAAAGCCCAAGGCGCTCTTTTAGATCCTCAAAATCGTTTTCTTCATTGGGTATTTTCTTTTAAAAGTGGGAAAAGGCTTGCTCTCTCAGATAGGAGGAAATTTGCTAAGATTGTTCTTTTGACAACAGCAGATTTAAAACAAGCAAAAGATTTAAATGACTTGGGGATCGACCCTCTCTCTTTGGGATTTAATCAGAAACAATTAGAAGAACTTCTTTCGTCAGCCAGAGGGGAAATTAAAAAAGTCCTGATGGATCAAAAAGCTATCAGTGGGATTGGCAATATTTATGCTAATGAGATTCTTTGGGAAGCGAAAATCAACCCTTTTAAAAAAGTTAAAGAATTGAAAAAAGAAGAAACAAAACGTTTGTTTCAGGCTATCAAAAAGATTTTAATCATAGCCATTAAATACCAAGGCACTTCAGCTAAAGATGAAACTTATCGCAATCTTGAAGGTGAAAAAGGTTCTTATGCCAAATTTTTGAAAGTTTATCAAAAAGAAGGAGAGCCTTGCTCTCGTTGTGCCACTTTAATTAAAAGAGTTAAAAATCAGGGTCGTTCTACTTTTTATTGTCCTCAATGCCAAAAACTATGATTTATTTTATCCACGGCCAAGATAATTTTCGTTCTGAGGAATATTTAAACTCGCTGATAAATTTTTATCAGAAGGATAATCCTTTTTATTTTTCCTTTGATTTTTCTGATAAATTTCTTCCTCCCTTAGAAATCCCTGAAATAAAAGAGATTTTAAGCAGTCGAAATCTTTTTTCTGATACAAAATTAATAGTTTTCAAAAATCTTTTGAATAGCGTCACAACTAACTTTCAAAAAGAGATTCTGAAGATCATTTTTGAGAGCAAAATAGACAAAGCTAAAAGTACCATGTTAATCCTTTATGAAAACAATAAACTAAAAGAGGGAACTTTACTAAAATGGCTCAAGCATAAGGTGAAATCAACTAAGGAATACCCTTTATTTAAAAAAAGAGAACTCAATCAATGGGTAGATGAGGAAGCTAAGAAATTAGGCCTTAAACTGAATAGAGAGGCAAAAGATTTGCTAATGAATAGTTTTGAATCAGATACTGGTTTAATCTATTATGCTTTGAAAAAATTGTCTTTAATTCAAAAAGGGGTCATTGATAGAAAAATTCTTGAAGAAAATATCTGGTTGCCTTTTAATACCAATATCTTCAGTTTTTTAGATACTTTAGCGGAAAGGAAAATAACCTCTGCCTTCAATTTTTTGATGAAAGAAATTAAACAAGATAATTCTCCATTCCATCTCCTTTATCTTTTGAAGATGATAATTTTTGAGTTCAGGAATCTTTTGATAATTAAAGAAATAAAAGCTAAATCTTTTCTTGAGATTCAAAAAAAGACAAAAATTCATCCTTATACTTTGAGTAAAATTTATCCCTTAGCGAGAGGCTTTTCACTTAATGAATTAAAAAAAATTTACCAGAAGCTTTTCCTTTGCGATGAACGAATGAAGAGGGGAATAATGGATGCAGAATTAGCTCTGCAAATGCTCTTGTTGGATATCAAACAAATTTTAGAATGAGGTTGCCCCTCACTTGAAAAGTTTTGAATCGATTAGCAAAAGTGAGGGGTTGATTTTATCTCTTAAATTTGCTAATATAATTTAATTAAAAATTAAAAATTAAAAATTAAAAATTGTATTCATGTCTATTACTAAAACAGCCAAACGTGCTTTAAAGAAAAGCCTCAAAAGAAGAGAAAAAAATTTGCTTCAGAAAGAAGTTTTAAAGAAAACCGAGAAAAAATTCTTAAAACTTGTAGCGTCTTCCAAAT
>Ga0315282_10013200_pt1 | contig 12490 bp, 10 predicted proteins | sample YL17G07_20_MG_FD_203693 | JGI IMG/M metagenome (GOLD analysis project Ga0315282, IMG submission 203693) | Sediment microbial communities from Yellowstone Lake, YNP, Wyoming, USA - YL17G07_20 | ecosystem: Environmental > Aquatic > Freshwater > Lake > Sediment | place: USA: Wyoming | collected... | reverse complement strand
ACGTACTCGCTTTGAAGATATAAAGGCAATAAACAAGAATATCAAATGCCTTTATTTAACGCTCCAAGAGAGGGAGATAACTAAAGGCACGAATTATGACCAACTATCCAAGAAACACTTAGGGTCAGACTATTTTTGTCTTCGAGAAAGCACAACGCAGACAGCAAAAGCGGCAGAGTGGAAGCGTTTTGTTAGAGCTCTGTTGGGTCCTTGAAAAAGATTGGTCTAGACCAAATTTGCCCTACCTGTGGAAGCTATGTGGAAGAACCAGCTTATGATATTGAGGATGATCTTGAGGACGAGTACGTACTGATATGCTATTAAGAACCTGCTTCTCGAGAGACTCTTAGAAGTTCAAGAAATGTCCGCATTGTACTTGTGACTGGAGCGAGTGTCATCGAGCTTTGAACAAAAAGCAAGTAGTTCAGCATCGGATTATGTTCCATTCTCGCGATTCTCGCAGGTTCGCTCATGTTCGCTCTCACTATTGGCAAAGCAGGGTTTGCATACAACAGGTTACCTGAGAAAAGCACAAGCAAGTCCCACGCACCTGCATTAGCTGTAAGAATATCAGTGAGCGCTTGTTCTGAAATGCTCGATTCATAATAGAGCAGTGTTTTAAGAGGTCTGTTAATGGAAAAGTCTCCAGTAAAGGTAAGTCCAAATCGTCCAGAACAGTCAAAATCATTCAACCTCACCAGTTTGTTGATATCATGATTTAGTCTTTCTTCTGTCAAAGTCTGTTTGACCTCTACCAAAAAAGCGACCGCGTCATAAGGGATCATTTTTGTCTCGCCAATTTTCAAGATGATGCCTGGGCATGCGTTCTTGAATGTAGCGACAACGTCGAACTCGTTTTCGCTTGGTCTGAATCTTTCAAAGACCCCTAAGTCCTTGTCGATTAGGCCTACTCGTGCATGGAGATCAAACAGACCGCTCACGTAGTCACCCAAAAAGGCGGCCACTATCTTTTCATACTCATATCCTTTGGTATTAGGATTAAAATGTTGCTCGCGAATCTCTTCAAATCGATCCCTCAACTGTTTGTTTATTCCAGTAAGAATCTCACGAGCCCACGTCTGCCTTGCTGACTGAGTTTCCTCAGACAACGTCATCCGTCTCCCTTGGTTGAATGTTTGCAGACAATTCGACCCTCTTCAACGTATTCGTCTGCATGTAGTGCCTTAAACGTCTATCTGCCACTTCAAGCAGCATTTGAAAACCTTCCGTTTCTTCACCACATTCCAGTTGTCCTCGTTTGTCACACAAAGCCAATAATTCACCACAAAGCCACACCTACCTACATAGATTATCGAAATCTGTTTAAATATCTAACCGATTTGTCAATTTCTGGACGCGAGATGCGCATCAACATATACTTATATCCAATGTGCAGAAGACACATCTGTGGACGCTTGTGTCAGTCGGTTTTTTCGAATACCAGAATAAGAATAGAATTTTAAATCCTATTAATAGGGTGGGCCAGTGAAAGGTTCACAGAATGCGGAGCGCTTCGAAAAATCGTATGTCTGATTAAGGGTCTTGCTTTCGGAATTCGCTAACGTTGAAACAAGCTTTGCAAAGTCGGTTTTCTTCAACATGTTTGGTCTCTGAAGACTAGTGATTTTTTGCCACAAGTCATAAAAATGAAATGGGAAGAACTAGAACTTACCCTAAAAAACACTGATCTGGAAGTGGCAAGATTGGTCCGTAATCTTAAGGGGGATCGATTGAATGTTTGAGTTGACTAAGAAACAGATTTCATCTCTGAAAGAATTTTCGACGAAAATGTTTCAGGATGAAGATTATGATGAGTGGTACCTAGGTCAGAAAAGAAGCTCCGAGAAAATGAAACAGATTCTGGAAGATGCAAACTTCAAATCTGGGAATGATCTTCCACTAGGAAAACTCTACGAGATTGGTGAGCTAATTCTTGTAGGACTAGGAAGCACAGCATTAACGATTGCGATGAAAAAGGGAAAGCACTCTATGTTCAAAACGAATAACTCAAAGATTTTCAATGCAAAGCTAAGGGATTTGCTGTTCTCACCAGAAGGTCTAGCTAAGAGAGTTGACGGTTTCATCGATCTTAATTATGTTGGGGTACAAACTGTTGCCCAATTTCTCTGCAAATTCAATCCAAAGAAATATCCCTTCTATGCCAGATACATGAACAAGGTTTTTGATTTTCTGTCGATTGATGAAAAACAACTAAATGAAGCAAAAATACAGGCAATTGACGAATTTAATCTGGGTTCGCAAGACTTCCATGATCGTACAATTGAATATCTTACGAACTCCATAATCTTAAGAAAAGTCAAGGACGAGCTGAAGCTTAAAGATTATCTAGAAGTTCAGAACTTGCTCTGGACAATCGCTCAATGGATAAAGCATGAGAGACCAGATATCGAAGAAAACAGGGCAAAAAAGAGAAAACTGAGTCTCAGAGAGGCAAAGATACCCATTGAAGAGAAATATGTTACAGAATTTCTGCGGGTACTGGCTTGTTCACCACCTACTCCTTTTCAAATAGAACCACTGAAGACACTCCATAAAACTGGCAAGATCATCTACAACACAGAGTTCCAAAGAGGAGAAGTTTGGGATACTCAGCGGAAGCAGAAACTCGTTGATTCCATACTGAGAGGCTATAGCATAAACACCATATTTCTCCGACAACTGTCTGATGGCAAATATGAATGCTTAGACGGGCAGCAAAGACTGAAAACACTGTTCAAAAGTGATGACCAGGGCAAGGGCTTTCTTGAAAACGGTTTTGCTATCAACCCCAGCATAACGCCTGAGTTTAACAGAGAGACCTATTTTGACGAACTCCCTGAACCACTCAAAAGCAAGATACTGAGTTACATAGTCTACGCAATCATAATCTACACAGACAAGGACGAAGAAACCTGTAGAATATTCCTAAGACTTCAAGAAGGTTTGCCACTAAACTCTGCTGAAAAGATCAATGCGATGATTGGCTTTCTAAGGAATGACATAGTGGAATTGGCCAAGCACCAATTCATGAAAAAAATTGGCATCAACGATTACAGGTTTGCTCACAGATACATGATCGCTCAGGCCTACTTGCTGGCGCTACGAGGTCAGACAACCGATGTAAAATTCAGACAGCTCGAAGAAATGTATCAAACATACAAGTATGCGAGACCACCGCCAAATGTGGGAAATTCTCTCCTAAAGACACTTGGTTTTCTCGAAAGAGAGTTCGGCGATGACGCCCAGACCATAGACTACCGTGCCGATTTCATCTCTTTGTTCCTTTTAGGAAAGCACATACGTGACAATTATGTTACTGCGGGAAAGGTAGGACTAAAAGATTTCTTCATCGATTTTGCAATCAAAGTCGGAGAAGTTGAATCTAGCGAACAGGAAAAAGATGCTCCTTACTATGATTACCAAACATACCGAAGAACTTCTGCAGACAGTAAGACATCGATCGATAAGAGATTCGAAATAATCCTTGCAAAGTTTCTAGAATATCATCCAACTTTGATGCCTAAAGATCCAAACCGTGACTTCGATTATTGGGAGAAGTTGGCAGTGTATTGGCGAGATAAGGGCATCTGCAAACTGTGCGGAAAAAAGACGCCCTTCAATGAGGGAACTGCCGATCACATCAAGCCTCATAGCAAAGGGGGAAAGACAATAATAGACAATGGGCAATGGGTCTGTCTCCCGTGTAACTTGAAGAAGCTCGGGAAGTTTGATCTTTCTACACCTTTCCACGTTCAGAAGGAAGTGTACCTTCTAAGCACTGATATTTTGAAACTGATGGGTGACTGCAACAACATATGCCAATCTAAATCAAAAGATGAAATATTCAAAATAACCAACAAGGTGCTTGAGAGAATTGGGGATATAGAGAAAGCGGTCAAAACGAAGGATGAATTTGGCAACTTCGCAGACGCCCTTTATGAGATCATATATGAAGGCTCCGGTACTCTGAACAGAGTTCCAGAAAGCTTCAAGAAAGATGATTTTATAGGGTTCTCCATAAAGTTTGTTCGAAATGATCTTAGACATGACTTGGAGCATGGAGAAGAGAAGGAAATTAAACGGAAGAAAGCCCGCCTGTCGAAGATATATCAAAAATACACGGGCAAGAGTTCAATAAGCTCTCTCAAAGGCAGAGATTTCCAAAGCATTCAGCTTGGATTCTTAAAGGAACTGAAGTCTTTTCTTGAAACTCTGAAACAGCATTACATTAAATCATGAAAACCTGTTAGAAGTCGTTATGTCGCATGCGCTACGACTCCACTGTCCTTCGGCATCCTCCGTAGAGCTTACACAAAAGCCTGAAAGCGCGGAAAGAAAAAAAGGAGTCGCGGGGGATATCCCATCCAAACCCACTTTGACTGAACAGGACTAGCATTTATTGAATGAACGTTTTTTTACCTGCACCGGTTGTTACTTTTCCAGTTTTTTTAAAGTGTAATCGGCCTTATCATAAGAGTCAGCATGACCATTAGGACAAACATGCATGCTTCCTATTAATGTCATAGTTGCAAAAGATCTCGGGTTTGTTCTTATACCTGCTGGAAACTCGGCGCCACAGGTTTTACATTTTAAGTACAAATCATGTGGTGAAGTAGCTTTTGGAAGATCTGCCTCTGAAATCTCAACTGGTTTGGTCTCGATCATCAGCGAGTCTGAAAAAGTCTGTAGATAGTTGTCTAGGCCACTATACCAAACAGTTCCACTATTGAAATGACAAAGCTCCTTTACAACTTTGACTACATTATGATCGGGATTAATAACAACTAGCTCCTTAAGATCGCTTTCGGCAAAAGATTCAAGGAATAATTGTTTTGTTGTGAAATCGCTGGGAGAAAATGAGTAACCAATGGCAACCAATTTATCACATTGGGAAAGAGCTTTTTTCGCTAGTTCCCAGATTTCTATGAATGGTTTTTCGTTGTAGTAACTGTCCTTGTATAATACTGGCGTAATTATTATCGGCTCAATAAACCATCCGTCATGATCGGGAGGTCTCCCAAACCACCAAGTGCCATCTTTTAAGATAATTTCGGATTCCTTTTCATTTAGTTTTGGTTCCGGTTCTCCAGGCAAAACTGGAAAGCTTCTAAACGGTAGATATCTAAACCAGTTGAGCGAACCATGTAATTTCAGTAACGGTTTTGGATAAATTTGATTTTGAGGGATAGAATAGAATCTTGATCCTCTCGCAAATTTGCTTACACCTGCTTGTTGTAGTTGTATCTCGTCAAATTTGAATCCATAAGCCAAAGGTCTATTCCAATTACAGTGACTGTAGACTAGTAGTTCATCAGGTAACTCTCTCTTCTCAAATAAGCTTGGATCTCTGAAAGATTTTGGGATATTCGGGTTCACTCCAGAAGTTGTTTCTAGGATAGATTCCATCAAGCAATCATAATTGAACGTAATGATAGTAGGTTTTTCGTGAAATATAACTCTTCCAAGGTTGCGCATTGTATGGGACGTGACGGCAAAATGCTCAAAATCAGAAAGGACCTCAGCCAGAAAGGATATCAACTGGAATCTTATCATTGCCAATTTTTGAAACTCTGTTCTTCTATTTTCTCGTTCTGCTCGTTTAATCTGTTGCTCCAATAAAGTGAAGCATAGTTCCAAATCAAAAGAGGATTTCGCAAGGTCATCTCTAGTTTTTTTAAAGTATTTTTCTATGTAAACATAGACATCTTGCATCTGCTTAGAATAGTATTCGTTTCCAAATTTTCTTTTGGTCAGAGCAATGTTGAAGAAATTATTCAATAATGGAGGTGACAAACCATCCCAATCTTTGACTACTTGATTTACACCTGCTCCTATTAACAAGACTTCTTTCAAATTCCTCAACTCAAAGTATTCTTTATAAGAACTCGACAATCTAAATCTTATTCAGGAGCAAAGGACATTGTCTACACTTTATCTCAAATGCAAAACCTGTAATATAGAATTTATGTCCGGAATTAGTTGCGATAAGAAGAGTTTTGAAACCCTAATTCTAAGAGGGAATTACCACACTTGCCCAAAAGGACACACTCATCAATATGAAAAGAAGGATTATTACTTCAAACAATGACTTCTAAGGATAAAGAATTCTTTCCTCGCATTTTTTTAGCTTCTTCCTTTAAAAATCCTCCAGTTGTCAAGTATTCCTTCTATTCTATTAGCATGCATGCATTTGCTTTAGTAGAAAAAAGGGGATTTTGCGGGTGATATCTACGGTGTCGAGGGTTCAAACCTCTACGACATCACGAACTTTTCTTGCTATGAAAGCCGAATATGAATAGAGAATTCATAAATGAGATAATAGTGAGGTTAGAAAGTTTCGCTCATGCAATCCAAAGCAGATGAATTTCTGGCCGAACTTGAAACATACGGTATTGAACAGCGTCACCTGACAAGCTTTGAGTTGTACGAGGAGTATAGCCAAATAACTATCGCTGATACGATTAGAAGACGCAGAGAGAACTTCGAGAAGGCAGGTCTCACAATCAAAAGAGAACTGCTGACAGAAGTTGAAAGAGAAGTGAAAAGTTTTCGTACTTGGTTGGAAGAAACCAAAAATCTTGACTCCACCATGGCTTATTACTATGCGGTTAGTCTCAAGAGCTTGCTTCTTGGACTTTCAGTAGGCGTTCAAGTAGCACAGCTATTTTGCACCATACTAGACACACAGATTAGAAAGTAACATACCCATTCAAGAAGAACAAAGAGGTTTTGCGGGAGATGTTTCCATTTGTCCGTGGGTTCATGCATGCATGCATAAACCACCCTGGATAGAGCAAACACACCCTTTGAATCAGTTTATTTTTGAAGATTAAGTTTACTTTTGGAAGCAAGTTTAAAGAGTTTGAATTGGTCTAGTAGACAGTTAACAAAACTTTCAAGAAAGACTATTGAAATTCTTCGAGTTTTTCGTTTCCCCATGCGTCTAACACGAAGCCCGTCGGAGCCCACAAATGCCCTCTCTTTTCAGCCGCTTTTTGACCTAATTCCTTCATTAGTTTCTTGTTCATTCGTTGGATCCTATGGGTAACGTCCCACCTTTTTAAGCCGTATTCAGCAAGCTCCGTGGCAATGGCTGAAGGCAGTAAACCCCCTACACCCTTCTGTATCAGGCACGTAATGATTTGAGCGTCTGCCTCGTCTTCACACGCAACTTTCTCTATATAATTAGGCTTGAAACTCATCCACTCACGCAAACCAGCCACCATAGTCCGCGTTCTAAGGTCAATTTACTCGATTTTCCGTTCCAGATGCTTAATCAACTCTATAACTCAAAAAACTCATCAGCATCTGCGCCATGCTACTACAGACCAAAGTATACCTTTTTTGGGATAAATCCTAGCTCAACAACAACTGGTAAGAATGCACTGTACACTTGTCTGCTAACGCGAAAATTTTACTATTTTTGCGAAAAAGACTTTAATCAGTAGCTTTATTACGTTAACGAGGCAGTAGGAGTCTTCTATGCATCTCGCATCAGCTTTCCTTTGCCTGGGTATCAATCCAGTTATTTATATAAGCCTTTAACTGGCTCTCATCCTTCATATCAGGTATCTTAAGTTCGGTGCCTCTACGGCACAGATCATCGAATAATTCTATTAGGCAATATACAAAGGATTCCTCCCTTCCACAAATGGCCATATACAAATCATCTCGAATTGCATGAGGCGCTAAAAATAACGCGTTTTTCCTGTCGATCACAAGATATTCGAATGCCTTATGAGAAGTAGAATATACTACATATTTTCCACTTCTTAATATATCCAAAGAACTAGCAAGATGTTCTTTCACGCGCTCGGCCCCTGCCTCCCGGATATTAATAAGCCGACATATCTTCAATTTCAGTTTTTTACGTACGTACTCAGTAGCTTCGTCAAAGTATTTTTCCACGGTTAACGTATATCGTGGGATGCACCATAGCGCGTAAACTAGAGCTTCTGCATCCTTTTGCATTTTGATGCATCTTTTGAAGATCTTAGCTTCTCCTCGAAGAACTTCTATGGCACTTTTTCGTCTTGAGCGTTGCAGTGATATATAACTACTAATCTCTATTAAAAGAATCTCTGATACGAGAATAAGAATCATGGTCTGCCCTATATCTAGCTTAGCATAGAAGCCCACTAAGGAAGTTACAAGACCCGTAATGGTGCCAAATAACATAACAACTAGGTATTCAGGCATAGCTCGATTCAAGTTGTGCCACCATTAGAAAGACATGGATTTTCTGGTATATAATGTTGATTGGTACACATGAAATATGAAAAGAATCTATTTTCTAATTTCTAATGCGCCATTCTACTCGTTATTCTCTTCAAGAGACAAAAGAAGATATGACAACTAATCTTATACTCAAGCCTTTTTGTTAAACTTCAGATTCGGCTATAATCAAGGTTTTTCTAACTTCTTCTTGCTTCTTGCCACCAATATAGTTAGTATCTCCAAATGGTCCGAGTTGATCGTAACTTTTTAGAGTCACGTTCAATCCAGCTGCGTTAAAAACCTTTTTTAGATCTTCTTTAGAAAACCATTGAGAATATACACCTTGACGGGTCACTAGAATCCCCTTCCTTCTCAGTTCTAATGCTTCCGAATCATCTCTCATTTCTCCAACAGTAGGCGCAACCTCATATTTATAAAAACTTTCAAGACCAAATTCACTGAATCTTTCTTTATTAAACACAGAGACCACGATAATGCCTTGTGGAGATGCGAGTCTATGTAGAGTTTTCAAGAGATCAATTTGCAACTTTTCCTTTTGATTGCCTAATGTCTGAAAAACGCAAGTAACTACCCTAAAGGAATTTTTGAACTCGTCAATCTGGTCTAATGCCAGATTGAAATATTGGGCTGTGCCAACTGATAGTAGTATGCGCTTACCGAAAAGTGAATGAAGTTTCATTTCCCTCAGATTATCTATGCATTTCTCAATCATTGATTCTTGAAAGTCTATACCGATTAATAGCTGCAAGTTCTGGTCATAATCTATATCATAAGAATAGTATTTTCTTAGAATTGAGTCTTCACGATAAGCTTGGCACACTTTTGACTTAAGAAGCGGTCGCTTAAAAGGCTTGATGAAAATTTTTTCCTTAAACGTCACTTCGTTATTCAATAATCGCGAACCATAGCGAATTAAATAACGGCCAGTTCCTACGCCCATTTCTATAAAAATGACTTTCATCTTTCTATTCTTTATGTATTTATTCAGCATATTATCAATGTACAAATCTTCGTATCTTTCAATATACCTAGCCCCGAGAGCAGAAGTGAACGGGTCGACAACATTCGCATGATATGATGGAACCATTCTTCCGCTCCATCTAATTCCATTGAGTATTTCTTTGTCATACGGTGTTAACTTCTCTTCGCTGGGTTCTCCTTCTAAGCATTTTCTTATTCTTTCGGGCAATAAATTGGAAAAACCGCTCTTTATTGGAAATTCTTCGCCACATGTTGAGCATTTGAGAGTTCCTGTACGTATCAATCCATCCTTAAATCTTGCGTTGATTAGATGTAGCGATCCCCGAAGTGGCTCCTTTTCACTTCTTGTGCAACCCGAATTTGGGCAACGAAGGATTTTGACATAGTCTGGGTTCATAACAAGTCATCTTAATATTCATTCTGTTCGCATTTGCTCAAGCACTTTTTTGTAGTGAGTATACACTTGTTTATACTCTTCATATGAAGGCAGAATCACAGGATTAAAATAGAACATTGATGGATAATGCACTCTTTGAGTTTTCGATTTCTCAATTAATTCTTCTCTTGTAAGCTCTTCAAGAAATTCATAGTATTTTCGTAAATCATTCGTGCAAACAAAAGCGACAAGGTCATACTCGCCCTCGCCTTCTGGGGTGAAGAGCATCATAATCATGTTTCCATATTTCTTGCTAATCTCGAGTATTCTTTCAGTCGCTCGGCTCCATGTTAGCTCATCTCGCCTAAGCAAGGGACGTAGAGGCAATTTCAACCAATTCAAAAAAATGTGGTCAAATAGTTTTATAGGATTGATGATTATTGTTTGGTTAGGTAACAATATACCATTTCGAATCATTTTATCAACTCTTCTTTCGACTTCGGTTCTCGTCAATTTCATTTCATACTTTTTGTTTAATTCATCGGCAAGAGTTGACCTGCTTGCACCAGCACTAAGTTCATTAAGAATCAATACATCTAAAGGATCAACTTGATTGGCGAGCAAAGTCTTAGGAAGTTCTACGATTTTCTCTGTACTCATTCATGATTACCTCCACATGTTTGCATACAATCTTGTAGCAATATTGATAAAAAAGCCTTGTGGTGAATAAATACACATTGAGGCTCTAGACACGTCATCATACTACAACTCTAAAACGGGGTTGCTGTAGGTTAATATTAGAATTTGTAATTTTTAACCGTTCTTCTGTTAATTTTTTCTTAGCTTTGAATCTTTTTATGTCCGAACTAGTATTTTCCAATATTCTGTTAGAAGAATACTCAAAATAAATTCTTAACTCATTTTCAAAGAACAATTTTCCATTTTTATAAGTGAATGGTTCCATTCTTATCAATGGATTTTCTAGTAGAGCATTATATAAAGGTACAATTTCTCTTCCCCATTCTTGAATCTCATCACATAAAACCAATAGATATGCAATAGGTTCCTCTTCTAATACAATTTCCTCTGCAAGATTGTGAAGGGCTATTGCCTTAGCTGACGCTCTTACAATCTCATCTTCGTCAGCATAAGTTGGCTTGAAGCTTGGAACCGTGGTTGTAAGGTTGACTGCTGACAATATTCCATGGTCAAGAACCCTATCCCTTTCCACCTTATATGAGCATTGTATTTTCATTAATTCTTGTTCAATCAGATTCTTTAATTGTGCAAAACCTTCTTTGTCTTTCCCTGAAGAACACAGATTATATATCCCACGAAGGTCGGTCGAGAGAACGTGGTCACATGCGTAATTTAAAGCTTTGTCATATGTTTCAAATGACTTCTGAGAATCTGGAGAAGTCTTTTTTTGTCTATAAATAAAAGGTGCTTTCTGAAGCATATAGCAAATAGGATGAGCGTGGTCATGTAAGAAAGCTGCTATTAGCCATGCTTTCACAACATCTTCAGGTTTCCATTCTTTGAGTTTGGCTATATACTCCTTTAAAGTGTTGCTCAGTGAAACATGTATTTCTAGGAGAAAAAGACCTAAAATTCCTACATTAAGCTGATGTGTTGCATGACCTCTGACTCGTTCGGGTGACATATATACGAAAGCATCTAAATTGCGGCTGAACGCCACTAGACCACGAATGAGTGGAAATGGGCGAACCCCTGAGATACTCCTTGCCGATAGTTCATCCATCAGTTCATGTATCCCGTTTGACGAAATATTTGTCCTTTTTTGAACCCAATTAATAAGGTAAAATGGGTCTAATATTACGGAATCTGTAGGCTGGTCAATGGGATTAACAATGTTCGCCAGCTTTAAAATTTTTTCTCGGTTAGATGACAATTCCTCATTGAGAAAAGCTTCAAAAAAATTATCTATAAGTATATTTTCCGGTGTTTTGTAACCTACTTTTAATAAAAGACTCAAAAACGCCGACCTAATGTCATCAACGGTGTCTTGAATTAAATTCGAAACTATTTCTAACGGTAGAGCTTCAACTTCTTTTGCAGAGAAATACTGCTCTATAAAGAAAGTCGCCAAGTAACGCAAACTATCTTCTACTTCCGGACGCAGAAATTGAAGGAGCACTTCAAACGCCTCCTTCTTTTCACATGCCAGAATTACAAGATTCCTCATAGCACTAGTACGTTCTCTGTCTTTTCCATGCTCTATTATAGTTTGTAATGTCTTGACACTTTTATCTAACTGATCAGGGTCATTTTCCATTTGCATCGTTACCTAAATTGCACCTTTTGAGCCTATTAATGTTTTACTCAAATTAGAATCTACGGATTTTCGCACCAAATCAATGCTTCATATTCAAAGGTCTACCTTCATGTTTACCCAGAGATTGTTTTGAACAAACACATATGTTAACCACATGTTCTCTTTCTTGTCCGGTATCTCATGGTGTGCATGTCTATTAGGGCTCCTGTTGCGATTGCGTTTATGCCTGATGAGAAGGCTACTGATTAGAATCGTGTCGTGTATGTTTTGTGTCCAGCCTTGCCAGCTAACCATATTGTAGATTGTCAAGCCGATTATGACTGCTCCAAAAGCCCATAATAGCGTGGCTACAATACTCGGTCTTGTAAATTCCATCTCGCTCCTCAGCTCTTCTGCTTCCTTCGCTCAAATATTACTATCGCGTATGAAAAACCTAAAAACTCCACGCAACAAAAAAGGGGGATTTAGTATAAATTACAACCTGAGAACGGTAACTCCCGGGCTACCAAAATTGCTATATTTCAATCTCATTTCTATCGCAAAATGATATCAATTTGATAGTATTCACGGCATTATCAAGTGTTACTATAGAACTCGTC
>Ga0315282_10013197_pt1 | contig 12493 bp, 9 predicted proteins | sample YL17G07_20_MG_FD_203693 | JGI IMG/M metagenome (GOLD analysis project Ga0315282, IMG submission 203693) | Sediment microbial communities from Yellowstone Lake, YNP, Wyoming, USA - YL17G07_20 | ecosystem: Environmental > Aquatic > Freshwater > Lake > Sediment | place: USA: Wyoming | collected... | reverse complement strand
TCCCTCCTTGCGCGTCGGAACACGCGCTCGATCGGGGGGAGTGTAGTGGATGCCAAGGCGGTCGAGCAGCCACACCAGTCCGTAGATCGTCAGCGGCAGCCACACGATGTAGACCAGTGCGAGGATGATGACGATGCCACTGCCGGCACCTACATCCCCCGGGAGGCGACGATGCTGCAGGCCGAGGAACAGCGCCAGCAGGAGCGGCAGGGCCGTCAGGCTGAGGGTGGCCGCTACTGCGAGGGCGCGCAGGAGCCTCAGAGCAAGGCGGCTCATCTGGCGCCTGAACCGGCCTGAGGGCCCATTGCGAGCAGCACTTCGTCGTACACGCGGCCGGCACGGACGTACTGGCCGACGCGCAAGCCCTCGCGCCTGAACCCATAGCGGGAGAAGAAGGCCAGCGCCGCCCCGTTGTGCGGGAACACGCCGGCCGTCACGCGCGTGAACGAGTGCCGTGCCGCCCACGGCAGGGCGACGTCCATGAGTGCCGAGGCCACCCCGACCCGGCGAAGCGGCTGGGCGACGGCGAGGCCGACTTCGCAGACGTGTCGGGCGAACGGGTGTCCCGACCCGGCCAGTGCCAAATGGCCGGCGAGCGCGCCGTCGACCAGGGCCACGAGCAGCAGCCGGTCGGTCCCCCCCGACGCCTCGAGGATCTCGGCTCGCAGGGCGCGCAGCGAGCGGCCGCCGGGCAGGTGGAGGATGGGTGTGGACGGCTCGGCCGCCACCGCGTCGAGCAGCGCGCGCAGGGGGCGTGCGTCTGCAGGCACCGCCGATCGCACCGACACCTCGCGGTCGTCAGCCAGGACGAACCGCCGCGCGCGCCGCAGCGTCGCCATGCCGCCGGGGGCGCTCCCCTACTTCTCGAGCCGCAGGTCGCCGCGCGCCTCGATGACGGCCTGCGCGGCGGCAAGACGCGCCACCGGCAACCGGAACGGCGAGCAGCTCACGTAGTTCATGCCGACACGGTGGCAGAACTTCACCGTGGCAGGGTCGCCGCCGTGCTCGCCACAGATCCCGACCTTGAGGTCGGGCCGCGTCGCGCGGCCCTTCTGCACGCCGATCTCGACGAGCTGGCCGACACCCTCCTGGTCGAGCGTCTCGAACGGGTCGGCCGGCCAGATCTCGTTCTTCAGGTAGAGCGGCAGGAACTTGCCGGCGTCGTCGCGCGAGATGCCGAAGGTCATCTGCGTGAGGTCGTTGGTGCCGAAGCTGAAGAACTCGGCCACCTCGGCGATCTTGTCGGCGGTGAGCGCCGCGCGCGGCACCTCGATCATGGTGCCGACCAGGTAGTCGACCTGCATGCCGCGCTCGGCGAACACCTCGCGCGCCACGGCGCGCACGCTCTCGGTCTGGTCTTCGAGCTCCTTCCGGGTGCCGGCCAGCGGGATCATGATCTCGGGGTGCACGTCGATGCCCTCGGCCTTCACGTCGCAGGCCGCCTCCAGGATGGCCCTGGCCTGCATGCGGGTGATCTCCGGGAACATGATGCCGAGGCGGCAGCCACGCAGGCCGAGCATGGGGTTGTTCTCGTGCAGGTCGTCGACCTTGGCGGCGATCGCTTCCGCCGAGACGCCCGTCTGGCGCGCCACCTCGTCCCGGCCGGCGCGGTCGTGCGGCAGGAACTCATGCAGCGGCGGGTCGAGTGTGCGGATGGTCACGGGGCGCTCGCCCATGACGCGGAAGATCCCTGCGAAGTCTTCTCGCTGGATTGGCAGCAGTTTGGCGAGCGCCTTCTCTCGCGCCTCGAGCGAGTCGGCGAGGATCATCTCGCGCATGGCCACGATGCGGTCGCCGCCGAAGAACATATGCTCCGTGCGGCAGAGGCCGATGCCCTGGGCGCCGAACGCCACGGCGTTGACCGCCTGATCGGGCTGGTCGGCGTTGGTGCGCACCAGCAGCTGCCGCTCCCTGTCGGCCCACTCCATGATCTCCGCGTAGTAGCGGTACGAGTCCGATTCCTCGGGCTTCATGGACCTCTCGAGCAGGACCTGCAGCACCTCGGGCGGGCGCGTCTCGAGCTGGCCGAGGATGACCGCGCCGGTGAAGCCGTCGATGGAGAGCCAGTCGCCCTCCTCCACGGTGGCGCCGTCGACGGAGAAGCGGCGGGCGCGCAGGTCCACGTTCAGCGCGCCCGCACCGACGATGCAGACCTTGCCCATCTGGCGGGCGACCAGGGCGGCGTGGCTGGTCATGCCGCCCTGCTGGGTGAGGATGCCCTGCGCGACGGTCATGCCGCGGATGTCCTCCGGGCTCGTGAAGTCGCGCACCAACAGCACCTGCTCGCCGCGCTCGTGCCAGGCCACGGCGTCGACGGCGTTGAACACCACCCGGCCCGTGGCGGCGCCGGGGCCGGCGGGCAGACCCTTGGTCAGGACGTGGCCCTCCCTGACGGCGCGCTCCTTGTCCTTGGCAGAGAACACCGGCCGCAGCAGCTGATTGAGCTGCTCGGGCTCGATGCGCATGAGCGCCTCGTCGGGGCTGATGAGGCCCTCGTCGGCCATGTCAACGGCAATGCGGATGGCCGCCAGACCGGTGCGCTTGCCGTTGCGCGTCTGCAGCATGAAGAGGCGGCCGCGCTCGATCGTGAACTCGAAGTCCTGCATGTCGCGCAGCTCGCTCTCGAGCGTCTTACGGACCTCGATGAGCTGGTCGTAGACCGCGGGAAAGACCTCCTTGAGCTCGTCGACGGGATGTGGGGTGCGCACGCCGGCCACCACGTCCTCGCCTTGGGCGTTCACGAGGAACTCCCCGTAGAACACGTTCTCGCCGGTAGCCGGGTTGCGCGTGAAGGCCACACCGGTGCCCGACTCCTCGCCGGTGTTGCCGTACACCATGGTCTGCACGTTGACGGCCGTGCCCCAGGTGTCTGGGATGTTGTAGAGCTGGCGGTAGGCGATGGCGCGGTCGTTGCCCCACGAGGCGAAGACCGCCCCGATGGCGCCCCACAGCTGCTCGCGCGGATCCTCCAGGAAGGTGTGGCCCGTACGCTCGAGCACCGCCTGCTTGAACTCGCCGACCAGCTCCTTGAGGTCGTCGGCCGTAAGGTCGGTGTCGTAAGCGACCCCCTTGCGCCGCTTCATCTGGTCGAGGAGCTCCTCGAAGGGGTCGGCCTCGTCCTCGTCCTGCGGCTTGCAGCCCAGGACGACGTCGCCGTACATGGCGACGAAGCGGCGGTAGCAGTCGTAGGCGAAGCGCGGGTTCTCGGTGGAGGAGATGACGCCCTGGACGGTGGTGTCGTTGAGGCCGAGGTTGAGGATGGTGTCCATCATCCCGGGCATGGAGGCACGGGCGCCCGAGCGGACCGAGAGCACCAGCGGGTCGGCGGGGTCGCCGAAGCGCTTGCCGGTGTCCTTCTCCAGGTCGGCAAGCGCCGCCTCTACCTGGACGCGCAGGCCCCCCGGGTAGGAGCCGGTCGCCGCGTAGACGTTGCAGACCTCCGTGGTGATGGTGAAGCCGGGGGGCACCGGCAGGCCGATGCCGGTCATCTCCGCCAGGTTGGCGCCCTTGCCGCCCAGCAGGGCCTTCATGTCCTTGTTGCCCTCGCGGAACTCGTAGACGTACTTGGACGACATCTTTTGGTCAGCCATTGAGTCCTCCACATTCACCAGTTCGCTGGGCGGATTCTACAGGTCCGTCTCGAGGAACGAGCGTTGCATCGTCGTGGCCTGATACGTGCCGGGGTGTGTGGATCCGTGGGCTATGACCCCGTCGCGCCCGGTCAGACGGCCAGCTGCGAGAAGTCGCCGATCTGACGCACGAGCGCGGTAACGCCGGCAAGCTGAGCCAGCCGGTTGCCGCGCACGGCCGCATCTTCGTCCATGACCAGCACCTCGTCGAAGTAGGCGTCGACCGTCGGCCGCAGCGCCGCCGCAGCGCCAATCGCCCCCACGAGATCGAGGTCGCCGAGGGCGTCCTCGACCCACCGCACGGCGCCGTGCCAGGCCTCGTACAGCACGGTCTCGGCCGGCAGCCGGAAAAGCCGCGAGTCGACCGCGGCCGGCGAAACCGCGCCGGCGGCTTTGGCAGCAAGTGAGGCGCAGCGGTTGTACGCCGTGACGGCGTCGAGGAAGACGGCGCTCCTCTGCAGCGTCGCGAACGTGCGCGCCCGTGCCGCCACCCCCGGCACGTCGCCTGCGCTGGATCCGAGCGCCGCGCCGACCGCATCGTACGGCACGCCCTCGTCGAGCAGCAAGCCCTCCAGGCGCTCCCAGATGAAGGCGCGCACCTCGGCGACGACGGCCGCGCGGTCGAACGCGAGGCCCTGGTCGGCATAGCCCTGCAAGGCCTCGCCGATCAGGGCGGTCACGTCGATGCGCAGCGCGGATTGCAGGCAGATGCGCACGATGCCCATGGCCGCGCGGCGCAAACCGTACGGGTCGCGCGATCCGGACGGCTTTTCGCCGGCCACCCAGGCGCCGGCGATGTTGTCGATCTTGTCGGCGATAGCCAGCACGCCGCCCGCCAACGTAGCCGGCGGCGGCGCCGTGGCGCTGAGCGGCAGGTAGTGTTCTCCGATCGCGGCCGCCTCGGCCGGCAGCAGGCCCGCGGCGGCGGCGTAGATGCCGCCCATGGTGCCCTGCAGAAGCGGGAACTCGATGACGACCTGACTGACCAGGTCGGCCTTGGCCAGCGACGCCGCATGCCCGGCCACCTCGGCCAGCGCAGTGTCGCCGTGTTGGTCGGCCAGCCACGCGGCGAGTCGCTCCAGGCGCTCGGTCTTGTCGGCCAGGCTGCCGAGCTTCTCGTGGAAGACGACACTGTGGAGACGCCCGGCCATGGCCGGGAGACCCTCGGCGAGGTCGCGGTCGTAGGCGAACTCCGCGTCGTCCAGGCGACCGTCAAGCACCCGCTCGTTGCCGTGGGTGATGACCGCCGCATGCGCCGGGTCCGCGTTGCTCACGTAGAGGAACGCGGGCAGCAGCGCGGCCTGGCGCTCGCGCAGCGGGAAGTAACGCTGGTGGCTCTGCATGGCGGTGATGAGCACGTCTGCCGGCAGTCTCAGCTTGCCCGTCGGGAAGCTGCCGCGGTGGACCGTCGGCCACTCGACCAGGTAGACCGCCTCCTCGAGCACGTCGCCGGGGTCGAACCAGTCGCCGTCGTCGGCGGCGGCGTCCAAGCCGTTCAGGATGAGCTGCCGCCGCCGCTCATGATCGACGACCACACCGTTCTGCTCCAGCAGACGCTCGTAGTCGGCCGCATCGCCGACGGCCGCCGGGGCACCGAGCACCCGATGGCCCTGAGACACGTCGCCGCACTCCAGGTCGTAGAAGGAGAAACGCACCGTGCGCCGGCCGAGCTTGCAGACCAGCCAGCGGATGGGGCGCGAGAAGCGGAGGTACTCGTCGGCGCCGGGCGGGCGCGCGCCCCAGCGCATGCCGCGCGGCACCTGGATCGCCTTCAGCAGCTCGACGCAGAAGGCGGGCAGCTCGTCGATCGTGGCCCGCCGCTCGGCCTCCACCACGGCCACCGCGAACTCGGTGCCGTCCACGACCTCGCGGCGCAGGTGCTCGGGCGGCACGCCGCGCGAGCGGGCAAAGCCCAGCCCGGCCCTGGTCGGCTGTCCCTCCGCGTCGAATGCCACGTCGGCGCGGGGGCCGCGGAACGTGTGCACTCGCGCCGTCTGTTCCTCGGGGACGCCGTCGACGAGGACCGCGATACGGCGCGGACTGACGAGCACCCGAGCGACCGCGCCGCCACCTTCTGGCAGCAGCCGGTGCTCGGCCAGCAGCCGCTGCACCAGACCCTCCTCGCCGTCGTCGCCGCCGAGCTGCCGCAAGATGACGCCACACACCTTGGCCGGCAGCTCCTCGCAGCCGATCTCGTAGAGCAGGCGGCTCATCGCGGCGCTCCCGAGTCGCCGCTCTGGGCCCCCGACGACGGTGACCCGGCGGCCGGCTCGTCCGTGACCTGCAGGTACAGCTCGGCCACGCGGCGCGCCAGGTCGCGCACGCGGGCGATGTATGAGGTGCGCTCGGTGACGCTGATGACGCCGCGCGCGTCGAGCAGATTGAACGTATGGCTGCACTTGAGCACCTGGTCGTAAGCCGGGATCGGCAGGCCGGCCTCGATGCAGCGCAGCGCCTCAGCCTCGAAGTCGCGGAAGTGCCGCTGCAGCATGCTCGCGTCGCTGATCTCGAAGCCGTAGGTGCTGAACTCGCGTTCGTTCTCCCTGTACACGTCCCCGTAGGTGACGGTGATCGGACGGCCGTCCTCCTCCCAGCGTGACCAGACGATGTCGAACACGCTGTCCACGCCCTGCAGGTACATGGCGATGCGCTCCAGGCCATACGTCAGTTCCACCGTGATGGGATCGAGGTCGACGCCGCCGCACTGCTGGAAGTAGGTGAACTGGGTGGCCTCCATGCCGTCGATCCAGACCTCCCAGCCCAACCCCCAAGCACCGAGCGTGGGGCCCTCCCAGTTGTCTTCGACGAACCGCACGTCGTGCTGGGCCAGGTCGATGCCGAGCGCCTCGAGCGAGCGCAGGTAGACGTCCTGGATGTCGGGCGGCGACGGCTTGATGACCACCTGGTACTGGTAGTAGTGGCCGAGCCGGTAGGGGTTCTCACCGTAGCGGCCATCGGCGGGCCGCATGCTCGGCTCAACGTAGGCGGCGCGCCACGGACGGCCGTCGAGGCAGCGCAGGAAGGTGGCAGGGTTGAAGGTACCGGCGCCCACTTCGGTGTGGTAGGGCTGGACCACCACGCAGCCCTGCCGTTCCCAGAAGGATTGCAGGCGCCCGATGATCTGCTGGTAGGTCGGCACGGTGGCCGAGGCGTCCGTGAGCGGTGACGTGGTTGACCTCCGTAGAGCGCAGCGTGGCCCGGATTCGGGCGTGGATCGGGCGGCTGATTCTAGCAGGCGGTATTCGCCGGCGGCAAACAGCGTGCGTCGGCGGCGGCGACGGCCGCCACGAGGTTCCTGCGCCCGCGGATCAGGCTCGGGCGAAGGCCAGTGAGCGCAGGCGGCCGCCGGTCTGGTACTGGTACAGGTTGTGCAGGTGGCGCAGGGCCTCGGCGGCCGCCGGTGATGCCGGCAGGACACGCAGCTCGGCCAGCGGCCGCCGCACGGCCTCGCAGAGCAGGTCTACGGCCTCGGGCGACACCGGGATACCTTCGCCGAGGCACTCTTCGCAGATGAGCCCCCCGCGAGCCGCCGAGAAAGCCAGCGCCAGGTGGCCGGACCCGCAGGCGGCGCAGTGGTCCAGCACCGGCAGGTAGCCTGCCTCGTGCAGCAGCTTCACAAAGGCGCCCGCGACCAGCGGCGTCTCCGCGGCGCGACCGCCGAAGCCGGCGTCAATCTCGGCAAGGGCGCGGCAGAGCAGGTTGAACACGCGCTCGTGCGGCTCCTCGAGCGGGAAGAGGGCGGCGGCGGCCTCGCAGACGACGGCCGCCGCCGCCAGCGCCTCGCGCTCGCTGCGCACCCGCTCGAAGGCAGCCGCGAGCTGCGCCGACGTGACCGTGAACAGCGACCGGCCGCGGAACAGCACGAGGTCGCAGACGTTGAACGGTTCCAGCCGCCCACCCCATCTGCTCTGGGTACGTCGCACTCCCTTGACCACCGCGTCGGCGCGGCCCAGCTCGCGGGTGAAGAGCACGGCGATGCGGTCGGCCTCGCCGAGGGGGCGGGCGCTCAAGACGACCGCGCGGACATTCTCGTAGCGGCTCACCGCGACAGCACCGCCTTCTCAGACCCGCTCGCGGCCGCTGACCACGCGCGGGGCGCCGCCGAGATCGTCGTGCACGCGCACGTCGGTGTACCGCCCCGTGGCCGTGAAGAGTCCGCGGATGTCGTCCACCCTGCCCTCGTGGATCTCCACCGCGAGCAGCCCGCCCGGCTCGAGGAAGGCGAGCGCGCCGGGGATGAGACGGCGGTAGAACTCCAGCCCCTCCGGGCCCGAGACGAGCGCCACGCGCGGCTCCCAGCTGCGGATCTCCTCCTGGAGGTGCTCGATCTCGTCCTCGCGTATGTAGGGAGGGTTGCTGACGATGACCTCGAAGCGGGCGCCGCCCGGCAGGTCGTCGAAGAGGTCGCTCCGTAGGAACTCGACGCGGTCGGCCACGTGCAGGCGCACGGCGTTGCGGCGCGCCAGCTCGAGCGCCCGTGCGTCGACGTCGGTGGCGACCACGCGCACCGAGGGGTGCTCGGCGCAGAGCGCCAGGGCGACGGCGCCACTGCCGGTGCCCACGTCGAGGGCGCGCGGCTCCCGCATTTCGGCACCCCAGAGAGCCTCGAGCGAGACCTCGACCAGCGTCTCGGTGTCCGGCCGGGGGACGATGCTGCTGTCGTCCACCTCCAGGTCGATGGTGCGGAACGGCTTGTGACCGGTGATGAAGGCGACCGGCTCGCGACGCACGCGGCGCGCCACCAGCTCCGTGTAGCGCGCCGCCTCCTGCGCTGCGAGCTCCCGTTCCGGCGTGCGGTAGAGCGCCTCGCGCGCCACGCCGAGGACATGCGCCAGCAAGAGCTCGGCGTCGAGCCGTGGGCTCGCCGAGCCGGCGGCGGCGATGCGCCGAGCCGCCTCGCGCAGCGCCTCGGCGACTGTCACTGCCGCCATCTCAGCGCCTCTCTCCGTCTCTGTGAACCCTGCCGCCGCATCTCCTCGTCTCCCGCCCTGCCAGTGTTCTCCATGCCCCACCGCGACGGCTCAAGGATGACGTTGCGCAGCGACGGCAGGGCCGGAGACAACACCCGAGAGCCCAGCGTCGCCTGAGTCTGCGCCCGCGCGAAGCGCGCCGCCCGGAGGGCGCCGGGGCCGCTCACTCCGCAAGCTGCGCCAGCTGCTTGCGGCGGTCTGCGGCTGCCAGCGCCTCGGTGAACTCGTCGATGTCGCCCTCGAGGATCTCGGAGAGACGGTGCGAGGTGAGGTTGATGCGGTGGTCGCTGACGCGGTTCTGCGGGTAGTTGTAGGTGCGGATCTTCTGTGCGCGCTCGCCGCTGCCGACCATGCTGCGGCGCTGCGCGGCCTGCTCTTTCTCCTGCTCCGCGCGCTTGAGCTCGTAGAGGCGGGCGCGGAGGATGCGCAGCGCCCGCTCTTTGTTCTGCAGCTGGCTCTTCTCGTCCTGGCAGCTCACCACCAGGCCCGTCGGCAGGTGGGTCACGCGCACGGCGCTGTCGGTCGTGTTGACCGACTGCCCACCGGGCCCGCTGGAGCGGAAGATGTCGATGCGCAGGTCGTTCGAGTCGATCTCGACCTCGATCTCCTCGGCCTCGGGCAGCACCGCGACGGTAGCGGTGGAGGTGTGGATGCGGCCGGCCGCCTCGGTGACCGGCACGCGTTGCACGCGGTGCACGCCGCTCTCGTACTTGAAGGCGGAGTACGCTCCCTGCCCGCGGATCTCGGCGATGACCTCCTTGAAGCCGCCCGTGGTGGACTCGTTGGTGCTCAGCACCTCCACCTCGAAGCTCTTACGTTCGGCGTGACGCTGGTACATACGGAACAGCTCGGCGGCGAACAGCGCCGCCTCGTCGCCGCCGGCGCCGGCGCGAATCTCGACGATCACGTCCTTGGCGTCGTTGGGGTCGTGGGCGAGCATGCCGGCGCGGATCTGGTCGGCGAGCTCGTTCACCCGCCTGCGGCCGGCGGCCAGCTCGCCCTCCAGGTACGTCCGCATCTCGGCGTCGGCGCCGTCGCCGGATGCCAGCAGCTCCTCGGCCTCCGTCACCTGACGCTCCGCCGCGTGATACTGCCGCGTGAGCTCTTGAAGCTCAGTCAACTCCGCGTGGCGTCGCGCCGCGTCGGCGTAGCGGCGCCGGTCTGCGAGCACGTCCGGGTCGCTCAACTGCTCGCTGAGTTCCTTGTAGGTGCGCTCGATATCGCGGATCAGATCGTGGGCCATGACGGCAGCTGGAGACTCCGGGGTTGAAGGCCGGCACTCGCCGGCGCATGGCCGGCGGGACACGCTGGGTGTGGCCGGATTATACCCGAGCGGGCCGGCCTTGAGCCGCCGTCGGGCACACACGCGCGGCGCACCTAGGCACCCAAGGTGCCCGGGCACAGCGCCAGCGCTCCGGGCGGACAGACCTCCGCGCACAGGCCGCAGCCCGTACAGAGTGCCCGATCGACCGCCGGTCGTCCACCGTCCAAGGAGAGGGCGCCGTGCGGGCAGTAGCGAAGACACAGGCCGCACCCGTCGCAGCTCGCGCCCACGACGACGTCCGCCGAGGGCAAGACGGCCGGCGACGCGGCCGCCCCGGCCGCCCCCATCGCCGACAGAGCTTCGAGGTCGCCGAGCAAACGGCGGTGCGCAGCGGGCGGGGCAGCTTGAGCGTGGAGGGTCGCGATATCCGGTCGCTGCGCGTCCGTGGTCGTCAGCGCCGCCCCTCCGGCGCGTCGCGCGATGAAGGAGAACAGTCCCCGTCGGGAGAGGACGAGCGCCGGCGCAGCGGCGGCGCCAGCCTGCGCCGGCACATCCACGATGTCCACATCGAGGTGCAGCCCGAACGCGGCGACCGCCGCCACGGCCGCCTCGGCGACGTCTTGTATCCGGGCCACGGCCAAGGACAACTGGCAACGGGAACAGTCTGCGTGGATCAGCCAAACCCGCTCGGCTCCGCGCCGGCAGGCACCCACGAGGTCGCCCTCGCTGAGGGCGCCGAGGCAGCCGACGGCGACATGCGGCCAGGCGAGGTCCTCGCGGAGATTGGTCCGAACGCAGGCGATGCTAACGGCCGGCTCGCCCTGCCGCGCGACCTCGGCGACGGCCTCGGCGAGCGCGGCGCGCGCCTGCGGGAAGTCCAGGGCGCCGGTCCGGCAGACGGCTGCGCAGGCGCCGCACGAGACGCAGCGCTCGCCGTCGACGGAGAGCCACGGCGACGGCGTGACGGCGCCGCCCGGGCAGACCTCGAGGCACCGCCGGCAGGTGCTCGCCTGATACCGGGTGGCGACGCAGAGCGTCGGCCAGACTTCCGGCAGGCGCTCGTCGAGCGCGCGCAGCGTGGTGTCGGCGAGGGTGACCCCGTCCACGTCAGCCTGCGCCGGCGCCCCGACGCTCGTCGTCGGCAGCGGAGCCAGGGCTCGCGGTCGTCTCGTGCCCAAGGAACGTCTCGAGCACCTCGGCGAGGCCGGCGTAGAAGTGAGAGCCGCTCGTGGCACGCACGTCCGCCGCCAGCTTCGGCAACCAGCGGCTCGCGTGCTCGGCCAGGAAACGCCCCGCAGTCCGGCGCAGGCGCAGCGCCTCGCCTTCGTCGTCCGCCTGCCAGGCTTGCTCCTCGCGGCGGCTGAGGAGGTACAGGAACTCCAGCTCCGCTGCCACGGAATCGGGCGGCTCCCGCAGCGCGGCCGCTACCGCTACCCCCTCCTCGCGATAGACTGCCGCGACGGCGGCCGTGGCGGCGCCGTGCAGGCGCCCCCGGCCACCGTCCGGCCGCGCCTCCGTGTACTCCGACTCGTAGCCCGCCACGTCGGGGCGGCCGGGGCCGGTGAAGAGCCGCGCGTACTCCACGCTGAGCTCGCGCAGCGGGGCTGCGGCCCCGGCCGCCTCCATCTCCGAGGCGGCCCGGCGCAGTCGCTGCAGCGCCGGGCCACACGCAGAGTCGCTCGCGCCGAGGGTGGCCAGGGCATCCACGAGCTCGCTCACCAGATCACCGCTGCAGAGCGCCCTGACGAGATCCTCACCGGGCTCGGAGAACCCCAGCGCCATGACGCGATATACCGCCGCCCGGCGCAGCGCCGAGAGGGCCCGCGCTCGTGGGCCACCCTCGGCGCTGCCCTCGACCGGCTGCGCCTGGGCACCCGGGTGCAAGACACCGTCGTGCGCCTCTGCCTGGCTTTCTCCAGTGTCCGTTCCTTTTTCCGTGCCTGTCACTCCCGCGGTTTCTCCTTGAGCGGCAGGTAGCGGACACCCGCGATGAACAGCAGGGCCGTCAGGCTCAGGATGCCGATGACGATCAGGAACTCGGTGACGCTCGGGAAGTACACGCTCGACAACGCGAACGACGAGCCGCTCGCCTGCGGAGTACCGAGCGGCGTGCCCGGCGCGAGCTGCATCGGCGCCTGGCCGAGGCCGATGACGATCAGGTTGGCGCGGTGCACGAAGATGCCGATCACGGCGAGCACCGCCGCCGCGGCCACCACCGCCGGCCGCCGACGAAGGGCTGCGAAGGCGAGCAGCACGAACGGGATGACCATGCCGACAATGGCCTCGACGAGGAACCCGGGCAGGTAGCGACCGCTCAGCAGGTGCCGTGCCGCCTCGCCGGGCACGCCGGGGTAGTAGCTGGCCAGCATCTCGCAGAACACCAGGAACGCCTCCACAGCCACGAACACGGCCAGCAGGCCGCCGAGGAAGCTCACCAGCCCGTCGTCGAACTCGACGTAGCGCCAGCGCCGTGAGAGCAGGGCGAGCAGCAAGACGAGCCCCAGGCCGGAGACCAACGCCGAGCTGATGAACAGCGGTGGCATGATGGCCGTGTACCAGAAGCCGCGCGAGATCTGCAGGCCGAAGATCCAGGCGGTGATCGAGTGCACCAGCACCGCCGCCGGCAGGGC
>Ga0315282_10013196_pt1 | contig 12493 bp, 9 predicted proteins | sample YL17G07_20_MG_FD_203693 | JGI IMG/M metagenome (GOLD analysis project Ga0315282, IMG submission 203693) | Sediment microbial communities from Yellowstone Lake, YNP, Wyoming, USA - YL17G07_20 | ecosystem: Environmental > Aquatic > Freshwater > Lake > Sediment | place: USA: Wyoming | collected... | reverse complement strand
CGCTCCTTCGACTATGCTCAGGACGGGTCTGAGTGACAGGTCAAAGGCTGGGCGCTTTCATCGGTGGCGTGTGCCAGGCGTGTCGCAGTGTCATTCAGAGGCCCGACTTGCGACGCGGCGTGAGTGCGGTCACCGCTGGCGCCGCGAGCGGCGCTCCGGAGGCCCGACCGATCGGGGCCAACACTTCCGGAGGCGCGATCCTATCGCGCACAGCCGCGTCTCCGGAGCGGCCCCTCGGCTTTGCTCGGGGTCACCCTGAGCTTGTCGAAGGGCGGCGGACACCGCCGCACACGGGCCGAAGAATCTGCTGTTCGTCTGAGAGCGGGCGCGCCAGATGAGAGTCCGGTTCTCGCCAAGCGTACAAGCGGACTCTTCGCTTCGCCCCGACGAGTCGGGGCTTCGCTGGTTCGACTTCGCTCAGGACAAGTCTGAGTGACAGGTCAAAGGCTGGGCGCTTTCATCGGTGGCGTGTGCCGGGCCTACCGAAGTGTCGTTCAGAGATCCGGCCGCGTTAGATATGCCCCCGCGACAATCCTCATCCGGTCTGCTCGTCCAGCCGCCTCCAGTATATCACGATTCCCGGCTGGGTCCAGTTCGCTTCCCCTGAGACGTGCGCGTGTTTGAAGGCCTCGTGGACGATGCCGGTCACCGGGATGTTGGCGCCGTTGTCGTGCGCGACCTCGAGGATGTATCCCAGATCCTTGTAGTGCAATGCGAGTTGACCGCCGCCGGAGAAGTCATCACCGTACAGCGCTTCGGGAATCGGGAACTCGAGGTAGTCGCGCAGCAACTGCGGGTCGAGGCCACACTCCTGGGTGAACGTGACCGCCTCCGCCCACACCGCCAGTTGCCCGGCGAGGATCAACTGATTGGCGAGCTTGAGCATTTGCCCATGGCCGATCGGCCCGACGTGCCTCAGCTTGTAGCTCAGGCGCTCCAGGATCTCGCGCCCGCGCTCGAAGTTCTCGGCGGTACCGCCGACCATGATGATCAGTCCCTGTGACCGCCACGTGATCGGCGCGTCAATGAACCCGGCGTTCTTCTCGGCGCACAGCGTGTCATAGCGGACGGCGGTCTCGGGGCGGCTGGTGCCGGTGTCGATGACGAGCTGGCCTTGGCGCAGATGGCCGAGGATGCCGTGCGAGCCGCTCATGACGTCGTCCACCGCGTGGCTTCCGGGCAGGCAGAGGAGAATGACGTCGGAGCGATCGGCGACATCGCCCGGATCGGAGGCGCCGTGGGCGCCGAGAGTGACCGCGCGCTCCATCTTCTCCCGGTCAATGTCGAGGACGGTCAGCGGATAGCCCGCCTCGCGCAGCACCCTCGCAAAATGGCTGCCGATGTTGCCGATGCCGATCAAGCCGATGCGGTGCATGATAGCTGTCTCCTGTTCTGCGCAACTCCGCTGCACGGATCACACGTCATGCCCGATTCTTGCAGCGCCGTGGGGCCGATTCCTGCCACGGCGCACCGTCGTGCGGAGAGGCGGACTCGCGGCAGGTATCGCAGCCGCAAGCGGGAAAGGCGGTGGAGAGATGCACGTGCGGGAGGATTGGGCTTATGACGAGCAATGCGGGCGGGGCGTCACGGCGGCAGATGGCGCTCATCACCGGGGCGTCGAGCGGCATCGGGTACGAGTTGGCGAGGCTGTTCGCGCAGGATGGATATGACCTGGTGTTGGTTGCGCGCAACCGGCCGAAGCTGGAGCAGATCGCCGCGGATTTCGCCGCCAGGTTCAAGGTGACCGCAACCATCCTGACAGAGGACCTCTCCGATCCGAGCGCGCCTGAGAGGATACAGGCCGATCTTCGCCGGCGCAGTGTCGAGATCCATGCGCTCGTGAACAATGCCGGCTTCGGCACGTATGGGTTCTTCGCCGAATCGGATCTCGCGGAAGAACTTGCGATGGTGCGGGTGAATGTTGCCGCGCTGACGCACCTGACCGGGCTGTTCGTGCGCGATATGGTCAAGCGCGGGCGCGGCAGAATCCTGAATGTCTCCTCGATGGCGGCGTTCGAGCCGGGGCCGCTGATGGCGATTTACCACGCGACCAAAGCCTACGTGTTGCTGTTCTCCGAGGCCGTGGCCAACGAGGTGAAGGGCACCGGTGTTACCGTCACGTGTCTCTGCCCCGGCCCGACGCGGACTGATTTCCAGGCGCGGGCGCGGATGCAGCGGTCGCGGTACGCGGCGCGAGAGTCCATGATGGATGCGGCCGAGGTGGCGCGGATCGGATACCGCGGATTGATGGCCGGCAAGAGCATCGTCATCCCGGGCTTACGAAATCAGATCCTGATCTGGTCGCTGCGGCTGGCGTCGCGGGGGATGGTGACCAACATCGTGAGAAAGGCGCAGGAGGGAGGCGGCAAGTAGGCGAGGCGGGTCCCAGCGACCGCTCGTTTCGCATCATCCCACAGATCCGCCGGGCGTCACTTCTGCCCCGCCTCAAGCCGCCATTGCGCGGCCTTGAGGTTCGCCTCGCGGACGCGGCGCACCATCGCCCACTTCGGCCGGTCGGTTTCGGTGATGACGCCGAACGCGTAGTTCTCGCCGAATATCAGGCGGGGGCCCCGCCCGGGGCCGCGCCCGGTGATGGGCTGGTCGCGGTACACGAAGAAAAGCATTCCCACTGCGTGCAGGTCTCTCGCCGCGGCCTGCACCCAGCGGTAGTACAGTTCCCCCGTCTCGGCATCATCACGCGAGGACACCGCCGGATAGCGCCCGAGACCGCGCATCCCCTCGTACGATGCCGGGAATCCGAACTCCCCGCACAAGGTCGGCTTGCCGGCCTCCGCTTCCATCTGGCGCCATCGCTTGTTGTCGTATTCGCGGGCGTAGCGGTCGTACCCGATGACATCGCAATGGCGGGCGATCAGGCGCCAGTCCGCCTCATTCGGCCACCATTGCCCCCACTGGGTCATGATCCAGAAGCCGAAGTAGAGATGGTTGGGGTCGATGGACTTGACGGTGCGATAGATGAAGTCATAGTAGCGGTCGGCGTAGAAGCGGCGCAGCTTCTCGATATCTTCCGGCGGCGGCTTGGGAGCGCTCGCGTAGAGAGCGGCGCGGTCGGGCGCACTGACCTTCCATGCTGCGGCAAGTTTGGCGAGCGAGCCGCCGTATATCTCGTCCACCGCGTAGTCCGCCAGCGCGCGCTTCGCGGGAACGTCGGCGGGCTTGGCGAGGATCCCGGTGACGTCGCTGTCGGGGATTATCTCGGCCCACTCATTGCCGAGCGACCATCCCAGAATGCGCGGGTTATTGCGCTCGGGGGCGATCTGGCCTTCCAGCGCGCGCCGGAACACGTCGCACACCTTGGGGTCGAAGACATCGGGATGCTGCACCAGCGACGGCGTGCCGCCCCGCCCGAGGACAGGCAAAGACACCAGGTTCGCCGGCGCGCCCCACTTGCCGCCGCCGCTGAAGCCCCAGGCCCGGACCCGGCGCACGGCGCGCGCAGTTGTCTTCTCAAGCCAGTCCGGCCCATACTTGCGGATCAGGTTGGCGGTATGGAAGCTGACCCACCCAGAATCGCCGCCGCCGCCGCGGGCCTGGGACCAGGGCTGCTCGCCCGACGGCAGCCACTCGAACAGGAACTCCCGGCCCGCGATCGGCGTGGAAGGGTACGTCGCGGCGGGGATTTCGCACACGCCGAGGTAGAAGCATGGGTTGCCCTCGGGAGAGATGAGCCACCAGTAGCCCTTACGCTGGATGACATGAAAGAAGCCCGTCGCGCGCTCGCGCCAGCCCGCCTTCCGGTAGCCGCCGCATTCGTCATAGTCCGGCGAGGGCGGCATCTTCGCGAGTTCGGCGTCCTCGCGGGCCACGTCGCTGCGCAGATCCTCGTCGGTTCGAATCTTCTCGGGCCAATCAGCGTACCGGCACTGGCCGTACGGATCGACGTAGGGCGCCCAGCGCTTGAGGTCGGCGGCGGCGAGGCGCAGCACCGCATGCATGGTCACCGTATCGCCGGGCATGACCTTGAGCTCGGCCGTCCTGTGGTCGCCGGGCTCGAAGAGCTGCAGCGGCAGCGGGCGCGCCGAGGTGCGGGCGAAATCGAGGTTGAGATGCGTACGCTCCTTGCCGCCGCGAGTCACCGTGACGTGGATGCGGCCCACCACCGCCAGCCACTCGCCCTGTGTGGAAAAAGCCGGCCGGCAGTCCACTTCGAACGGGGCAGCAACCGGCTGCCACATACCGGAGTTCTGCGCGACCGGCTTGCCGTCAAGGAAGAGTTGGACGCCGTCAGGCGCGGCGATCGCCCGGACGTCGTATTCGCGATCGGCGACGAAGCCCGGCGTGCACTCGGCGTAGCGCCAGGTCTTGCCATCGCCCACGCCGAGAGTAAGCGTCAGTTGCTGCAGATCTGCGCCGATGAGATCGAGAAAGAACCCGACTTTCCGCTCGAAATCGTGCTGATGGGCGATGTAGAACCGGCAGTTCGAGAGCGGCCGGGCCTGGGCCGAGCCGAAGGCCGCAAGGACCGTTACCAGGAGGCCGGTCACGAGCAGGGCGTGAGGGCGACGCGGCGCGAGGCGCGCTGCAACAACGGACAGGCGCGATCCGGCGGACCGCATTATGGATTGACCCGCCGATCGCAATGCGCCGGACTTCATGTGATGTGTCTCCTTGGATGGTTGCCGCATTAGCCGGCTGCACTCCCGAAATCGGCATCTCCCGGACGGGCGAGCCGGGCACCGGCGACGGCTCACAACGACATGGTTCGACCTGCGACCGTCGCCCGCAAGACGACGGCCCGCCCCAGAGCGCGCTGAGGCGGGCCGCAATCACGCACATGATTCTCGCCGCCTATCGCCAGTGACCACGTCCGCGAACCTACTGAAGCTGGTTCGGCGCGGCGAGTGAAGCCAGGAATTCCCAGAACATCACCCGCATGTACTTGACGTGGCCGTCCGCGAACATGGTGGGCTGGGCGACCGCGATCGTCGGCGTGTCGCCGCCGAATTCGGGGGGCATGATGTGGCGCCACGCATAATCCTCGCTGAACCCCTCATGCACCGCGCGGCCGTTGCAGTAGCCCAACGGCTTCCACACCGGGTTGTCGAAGAGGCCAACCGCATTGCCGCACGCCCAGAAGTCCTGTGGGTTGTCATGCTCGCTCGCGTTGATCATGCCGAGCGTGAGCATGAGATCCCACATTCCGCCGGCCTCGGCGTTGGTGCTGCCGGCGCTGGAATCCGCGGGGTTGTAGTGCCCGCAGCACCAGGCGTAACAGCCGATGTGGTCCTGGCGCAGGGCATCCTCGGAGATCTCATTGCTCAGGGCCTGGCCCACTTTGCGGACGCCGATGGCCGGCCCAGAGGTGAGGTCGACGGTCTGGATGCTGAAGCCGGGCTTGCGCCGCACCAGAGTCGGGCAGTTGAAGATGTCGAGGCTCTTGATGTAGGGCGCGAGGAGGTCGGGAAGCTGCCAGAAGTCGAGGGAACCGAGGCCGGTCCAGTCCGTGGTGTATTGGTTCGCGGGATCCACGGCATGGGCGCTGCACCGCCAGCCGTTGGCGCTGGCTGTGGGCAGCACCTCGTCATAGTCCTGGGCGTACATCAGCGCGGCGAGCGCGATCTGTTTCAGGTTCGACAGACAGGTCGCCTTGCGTGCGGCCTCGCGCGCTCGCGCGAACACTGGAAACAGAATTGCCGCCAGGATTGCGATGATCGCAATCACCACCAACAACTCGATCAGGGTAAAACCGCGATGCTTGCGCACGATCGTGTCCCTCCTTTTGGACAACGGATGATTACGCGCGCTAACGACCAGCGTCACTCTTGCCATCCGGATACGGATGGCGTGCCATCACCTCCTTTCCGGCCTCTCGCCTCGCGCGCCGATCAATGAGATAAGTTATGGCAATCGGCGCCGGTCCTGAGACGTTTAGAGCCTACAGCGAGTTTTCGCTCCAGCCGCGGAATCTCCTGCTGGCCGGGCACAGCCGAAGTCAGAAGCGGCGCGCGAGGATCGGGAGTAGGGGGCGGGTATGACCGTTCTTGGTTGGTATTGGCATGTAGGGCGGGCTTACCCGCCTGAGGCGGATGAACCCAAGCCCGCCGGATCGCCGCGAGGCTTGCCCCTTCGCCATGCTCAGGGCAGGCTCTGAGCAGCTTGTCGAATGGGACGCGGTTGCGCCTGAGGCGCACAAGTCCCACGAGGCGGGGATAGGCCTCCGTCGCCATCCCCCTTCGCTAAAGCTACGGGGGACGAGTCCGACACCGCCAAGCCGCCGTCGCTGAAGCTATGTCGGCCGCAGGGCTATGTCGAACAGGAGGCTATGGAGCCTGAAGTATCCCCGCCCTACAATCGGAGGTCGCGCCAACGTTTCGCTCTCACACCCGCAGGGGGCGGCCGCCTGCACATCCCGCGTTTCGCGTGGTAGAATACGCGTGGGAAGTCCTGTCGAAACGACCGATCCCGGCGCGCGGCGAGGGGCTGCCGCGCGGCATTCGGAGCAAATTGGCCGTGGAGCGATCTCGCCGCCAACCGCAGGGGTACGTCCCCACGACGCCGGACGATGGCGATGGAAGAGCGCAAGAAATACGAGTTCCTGGTCTTCCTGACCATCTACCGTGGATTATTCATACTACGCTTGTAGAGCGTGCATCCTACGTGCGATGCGTGCGCGCATGAATAATGCGCGCTACGTCATCTTCATTTTCCTCATGCTGCCGGTGGGGGTGAAGGCGCCGATCATCTTCGAGCGTATCCTCGCCGGCAGGTACGGCGAGATGGTGCACACGACGGCGCCGGGTGTCGGCCCGCCCACCGAGGAGCGCTCGCCATCGCCGTACAGGACGCCCGCCGGACTTGCTGTCGCGGCGGGGCTGATCATCCTGGGCGCGGTGGGCGGCGGATTCGCCTACCAGCGGCTCACGCGCCGCGACTACCGCGTGACGCGCCAAGGGCGCGCGGAATGCTCGGGCAAGCTCACGGAACGGCCTCATTGCCGCTGCTACCGGCCGACCCCGTCCACCGAATGCATCCATTTCCTCGGCTTCGGCGACGAGGGGATGTGCGTGCGTCAGGCGGAGAAAGGCGCGAAGGAGAAGCGAGGAAGGCCGGTACGGGCGAAATCGCGCCAGCCCTAGCGAGGGCAGGGGGATAGGGACGGTAGTCTGTTCCGGGAATGATCGCCCATATATGTGCGATCAACACACCACGGTAGATTTATTGACGCACATTCACGTCGCGTTTGTCGCCAATTAGGTCCTCAGCGCGGCTGGTCACCGATTGCGGCGATCCATTGCCGCGCCCACTCGACGGTTTCGAGGCCGAGGTCACAGATGCAGCTTGCGAGCAGGATCATGCCCTCGATGCGGCCGTCGCGCAGCCAGCGCAGCCCGGTCTCGCACTGGTGGATCATGCGGTCGAGCGGCATCGGCTGCCCGGGGCCGTAGTCCCACATGTAGCACCCCAGCACCTTGCGCGCATGCGGCGCCAACGTCTCGGCGCGCGCGAAGTTGTCGGGCAGTGCGGCCAGGTCCCGTGATTGCCAGGTCCAGAACGTGACGACGTCCGCCTGAGCGAGATGGTGCGCGACCGGGCGGTCGAGGTCGTGGGAATAGAGGACGACCCAAAGATCAAGGGGGCGCGCGGCGCGATGCAGCTTCTCGCGAAAGCCGGCCACATCGGCGACGCTGTATCGAGCCACCGCTCCGCGGTCGTCGGGGGCGTGGAAGAAGTCATCCATGATCGCTCCCGTGACATTCGGGAACTCCGCCGCAAGGGCCAGGACTTCGTCGAGATCCGGCAGTTGGTCGTTGCGCTTGGAGGACGAATCCCCGACGATGGACCAGACCACGCGGGAGAGATGGCGCAGGGGCGCCGCGTGCGGCGCGAAGGGTGGCTCAGGGCGGCCCCCGAAGGCGACCATGATGACGTTGTCGATGCCCAGGTAGCCGGCGGCCTCGGCGGGACCTATGGACGAGGACCCGAGGCCAAACTGCCCGTTGTGGCTTCCCGCTTCATGCGCCCACAGCCAGAGATGATCGCGGATCAAGCTCATGTGACGTCTCCAGTGACCGGGGAAAATAGGGACAGTTACCTATTTCGGATCCGCGCGTGAGGCCAGTGATTGTCATATTCGCTGGTAGACGAACGTCCGCCCAGCCCTCGTGGCGCGCGGGAAATAGGTAACTGTCCCTATTTTCCCGTCAGGCGCACGGTGAGCGTGTTGCCTGCTTGCAGTGCCACTGGCTGCGCGAGGCGAATGGTGACCACGTCGCCGCTGACCTCGGCGGCCGCGGCCACGGGCGCCTGGCCGAGGCGGACCTCTACGCGGAGGCCGCTGACAGCGCGCTTCATTCGGAGCCGAATCTCGCGCAGCGTCGCCGTGCCGTACTTGAGCTCGAGGGTGTCTATCTGTGACGTCTTTCTGCGCGTCTGGTCGAGAATGCCCCAGCCGTCGGCGGTGGTGAAGAAGGAGCGGAAGCTGTCGGGCTTCCAGCGCGGGTCGAAGCCGATGACGCCCTTGGGCCCGTCGTAGTAGTACCCTTGCGCCGCCAACAGCAGCGACCAACTGCTCATCGCGCGCGCGTAGTGCTCGCCGCATTCGAGCTCATTCCACGGGTTGCGCTTGAACGGCGGCCGGGCGACGCCGTCGTAGCGATTGCGCGCGGCCTTCACGATCTGCCACGCTTCGTTGACCATGCCCTCGTAGATGAGGTGGGAGGCGACCTGGTACTCGATGCCGGTCCACACCTCATCGCGGTAGAGGATGGGCTCGGCGGGGCGGCCGCCGTTGGGCCAGGTGCAGCACAGCAGCCCCATGTCGGTGCCATACGCGAAGACGCGCTGGGTGTAGGCGAAGTCGCGGAAATCCCACGCGAAGTTGTTCTTCACGATCGCCTGAAGCGCGCTCTTGATGCGCCAGTCAGGGAAGAGATAGCCCAGGTTGGTGATGTGCGCGAACCACTGGCCGATCACCTGGTCGGCGAGGCAGCCCTTGCCATACTGGTCTTTGGTGTACTTCTGATCGTCGTAGATCTGGATGTAGTAGTCGCCGTTCCACAGCGCCTTATCCATCGCAGCGCGGCCGGTCTCGAAGCGTTCGCGATAGCGCGCGGCGCTGTCGGCATCGCCGCACACCTTGGCCATCTCCTCCGCCGAGCGCAGCGCGCCCAGCCACCAGGTGCCGATGAACGTGTTGGGCCCATACTCCGCGCAGTCATAGGTATTCCACTGCTCGCCCTCGATGACGCCGTTGCCGTCGGGGTCGTAGGTCTGCATCGCCCAGTCCATGGCCAGTTTGACGCGCGGCCATTTCTCGCGCAGCCAGCGATCATCCGCGCACTGCAGGTACTCGCGGTACATCTTCATGATGCAGCCGAGGTGGCCGTCGACGAAAGGGCCGCGCGCGCGCGGGAGCGAGAGCGGCAGGACGGTGCGATGATGGATGAAGCCGCTGGGATCCTGCTGCGGGCCGAAGTCGGTGTCGCGCATGTTGCGCTCGAGCGCGGGAAAGAGCTTGGCCAGGGTCTGCTCGTAGTTCCAAACGTGGGTGCAGTTCATGGGGCAGCAGCAGCCCCCCTCGAATGCGGCAAACGTTCCATCCTCGATCCACATCACGGTCGAGCTGCGCAGCGTGGAGATCTGGGACGAGATGCAGTCGAGCAGCCAGTAGGGGAGGTTGCTGTCGTAGAAGGTGCTGCGGAAGAGCCTGGTGTCGTGAGCCAAGCGGCTGAGGTTGGCGGCCACGTATTGGGCGGCGGCGCCGGCATCGGGGAACCAGTTGCTGTACATGTTGCCGATGCGATACTGGGCGAGGTTGGCGTCGTAGTCGGCGTAGTGGTTCGGGAAATGCCAGGCGAGGATGAACGACACGGCCTTGGTCTCGCCGGGCCTGAGGGTGATGGGGGCGGCGAGGGCGCAGTTGGCGGTGCGTCCTTTCGCGGTAGGCTCGGATGCGCCTTCGGTCTCGAAGGCGCCGCGGGCGACGAACTGCTGCCATAGCTCGGCGGGATTGGCCCACGCCGCGCGCGCCGTGGCGCCCGGGGCGGTCGCGAGCAGCGCCATGGAGCCGAACTGCCTGGCGGCGCGATCCATGGCCGGCGCGGTCAGGGCGACGCCGACGAAGCCTCCGCCCTTGATGATGCCGTTGACATTCCCGCCGTAGCCGTCGAACTGCACCATGCCGTCAGGCGCGCCGGTGATGGCGCCGCGGCCATCGTAGCCGACGGCGTTCTGGCATGATGCGAGCAGCGAGACGTCGACCTTGCGCGGCGAGGGGTTACGCACCGTGAACGTGAACACGATCGCGGGCAGCGCGGAGTCCTTCTCGTTCATGGGGACGAAGGGCGAGAAGGTCTCGAGCGATACCTCGACCGGCAACCCATCGTCCTGATAGGAGAGCTCGGCAATCGGGTACTCGCCGACGAACCGGATATTCTGAATCGGCGGGAGGTTCAGCGTCGGTTGGACGCCGGTCTGCACCGGGACCGAGGTGACCGCCGGAAGCGCGTCCATTTGCAGCAGGCGGCCGACGGGCTCGCCGCTGCCGTCATCCACGCGCACAGCGAAGAACCCTCCGGGCACGATGCAGGCCGAGTTGCAGGCGTTGAAGATCTGCCATTCGCGCAGGTCGCCTCTGCCACCGATGGCGATGCTGCCGGCGCCGATGCCGCCGAGGGGCATGGCGAGATCGGTCAGGCTCTTGCCCGAATAGACCTTGCGCCGCGTGCGCGCGCCCAGAGATGCCTTGAACCGTGCGATGCGTTCCTCGCGCGCCTTCTCCGCCTGCGCCTGCTGTCGCGCCACCTCGGCCTCCTCCTCGGGGGTCAATTCGCGGATATCGTCCACGTTGATGTGGCCCCATCCGCCCGTCGCCCGATCCACGATGGTGATATAAGCGGATTGGCCGCGGTACTCTGAGACGTCCCACAGCACCGGCAGCATCGCCTCGCTGTTGCGGCCCCACGACCGCTTGAGCTCCTTGCCGTCACTGGCGCGAATGAGGGCGACATGGGTTTCATTCGGGTTGAACCCACCGCCGCCGACCAGCAGCCGGATGAAACGGGATTGGATGACGAAGCTGGGTGAGCGGAGCTCGCCGGTGAGGGCGTCGTCAAACTTGCCGTCGGGCAGTTCGGTGGTGCCGATGAACCACTTGCCCTGCTTGCCGAAGTTGCCGCCGTGGCGGTCATTATCCGCATTCGTGGGCTGTGGCCCAAGGTTGCCGGAGACGACCTGCCAGCCCTGGAGGCCGGTCTCGAAGTTCCAGTGAACGAGTGGGGCGCCGGCGGCCCCGCCGGCAGTGGCGAGGGCGACGACAAGGAAGAGGGTCAGGGTCCTGATGAAGTCGATGCTCAAGGTATGTGATCTCCCGCTGAAGACTGGAGCGGTTTTCGCCTTGGGGCCGGGGGCGTCCTGCCGGGAGCAGACGTGGAACCAGGGAGCCTACTTCGCCCCCTCGACTCCGCTCGGGGCAAGCAAGGCTTCCGCCTTCGCGCGGAACGAGCCTACTTCGCCGAAGCAGCGTCGGCTGCGAAGGCTGAAAGTGCCGCTACGGCGGACGAAGGCGTCGTAGCCCAAGGCACACCGAGAGCACGGAGAAGGGAAGCAGGGGAGTCGATCGCTCGGCGGCCGCAGCGCATATTGCGCGGAAAATGCTCAGGGCTCACGCGATCAACTCGATGAGACCCTCGACGACTTGCGCCAGCTCATCGGGTTCGACAGCGCCGCTGCGCTGTCCGAGACGCTCGAGGGAGATCGTGCGCACTTGAGACGTCTTCACCCATGATTGCCTGGGGAGCCGACCGCTACGGAGCTCGTGCACGAGCGGGAATCCGGCGCGCTGCTCCTTGCGCGTGATCGCCAGCGCAATCACTGTGCCTGAGCGCTCGTTGAGCACGTCGTGGCTGATGATGAGGACTGGCGGCAGTCCCGCCTGCTCCCGTCCGCGAACCGGGTCGAGGTCAGCCCAATAGACATCGCCGCGTCTTGGAGCCGCTGTCGCCCTTCTCGGTGATCGGCCGGCTATTCGGGCCATGTGTCATCCGCCAGGCCCTCTTCGGCGAGTGCCTTTTCCTCTTCCATATCGAGCTTGGCCGCCTCCCGAGCCAACCGGGACCGGCGCAGACGGAGCTTCATCTCGTCCAGCGCTGCCTGCACGGCGCGGCTGCGGTTGGGATAACGTCCTTCTCGCACCCAGCGATCGACTTCCTTCACGGTTTGTTGATCCAAGGTGACTGCTACCTTGCTGGCGGGCATATGCGACCTCGCTCGAATGGCTCACGGCCAGATCGGACACCGCCGTCATGCACGGTCGGTATGATATTCTATCATACTTTCGACAGATTTCAGAGGGCGACCACGCGGGGTCGCCTCTACGATAGCCTGTACAGTTCCATGGGGTTCTCGAAGAACCACTTGCGGGCGATCGCTATGGCTTGCTTCTCGGCCATGAGTCCGGCGTCGACCCTCCGGCCGAGCACCATCGCGATATCCTCGCGCGCCATCACCAGGTGCCCGTAGACCTTCTCCACCG
>Ga0315282_10013195_pt1 | contig 12493 bp, 10 predicted proteins | sample YL17G07_20_MG_FD_203693 | JGI IMG/M metagenome (GOLD analysis project Ga0315282, IMG submission 203693) | Sediment microbial communities from Yellowstone Lake, YNP, Wyoming, USA - YL17G07_20 | ecosystem: Environmental > Aquatic > Freshwater > Lake > Sediment | place: USA: Wyoming | collected... | reverse complement strand
GCATTTTTTGATGTCGTTCATCTCTAATATACTTCCTCTCATTCTATATTGATGCAAAAGAGACCCAAAGGATTCGCTGATATAAGTTGCAGACAAGAAAGAACCAAAGGGCGGTTTGGCGGATTAATTTTTATATAAAATTTTCAGCGATTATTGTGAGGAAGATTGATCTATTATTTGCAAGCTAGTTAGCGTTATTTGAATTCCGGATAGCTTGGTTTATAAAATGCAGGCGCCTATTTATTGAATATCCTGTAAAAAATATAGATAGCCAGAACAAGAATAAGGCCCCATGAAACTGCGGTGCCTATGATTCCCCATTTGTCCATTTAAGGCCCTCCCTTAACATCGCCTCCATGCAACTTCAACAAGGGCAATGACCTGCATATTAGATCATTTGGATTAAAGCCCTTGATTTTCAATCGCAAAAAAAAGCTTCCTCCATGTAACGGCTTTAATATTTCATTGCCCAAAAAGCTGATCGAGTCGTTGATGAATCGCAGCCGACCGACAACAAAAACCAACTTCAATCAGCCACGCCCTGTTCTGCCTTGAACCCTTAATTTACTTTACATTCCGAATCAGAGATTATCAAGAGTCCCACAAAGCAAAATAGATAAAATATTTTATCTTAAATTTGTTATCGGAAAGAAATAAAGCTCTATTTAATACTTCATCATAAAATCCAGGCATCATTTTCTCTCAGCCTTTCTTCCGATGATGAGCCCTGAGCCATAGGGCGTATCTGTATGGGTAATGTCTATAAGGCCCGCCTGTGTCATCCAACTGCGGATTTCGCTTTCCGTATATGTGTCGCCGCCCTCGGTGTTCACCAGCATATTCAAGGCGAAAAGAGCGCCCTCAGGAGGAGAAATGCGTCCGTCGCTCATGATGTGATCCTGCACCACAACCCGGCCGTTCGGGTTTACGGCATCGGCGCATTTGCGAATCAACAGTACGTTCCGCTCAAAAGAAATGCTATGCACGATTGCTGATAGAAACACCAAATCGCAGCCGGTGGGGAGTTCATCTTCATTAAAATCGCCTGCAACCGTATCGATGTATTCCGAAAGCCCTTCCTGCTTAATATATTGTCGGGTCAGCGGCACTACGTCGGGCAGATCAAAGATAGTGGCTTTGAGACCTTGTTTTGCGCGCACCATAGCCATCGAGAACATTCCGGAACCGCCTCCGACATCCAGCACGCGATGTACGCCCTCAAGGTCCAGAAACGATGCAAGCGCCGGAGCCTGGATGCGCGAACGCCAATGCATTGCGGCTATGAAGGCAGTGATATACTCGTCGCCAATCGCATCGGAGCCTCTGGGCCTGACCGACGTTCCGCGTCTGACCGCTTCGGTCAATGTACCCCAAGTCTGCCATAAATGTACCGTGTGCATCATTCCGGACATATAATCCGGCTTTCCCTTAACCAGAACCCTTGCCGTAGCGGGCGTATTGGAAAACCTGCCGTCTCTTTTCACTAAAAATCCCAATGCGCAAAGTGCATTCATCAGCCGATCTGTGGCGCGCGCGTCGGTGCGCAATGAGTTTGCAATATCCGCAGAGGTTTTTGAATCCTCAGCCAGTGCTGTGAATATTCCCAACTCAAAAGCAGTCAGCAGCACCCGACTTCTCATAAATGCGCGCGAGGTCTCGGCTATGGCTTGAGGCGAAACAGTATCGCTATCTTTTGTGCCCATTGAGCAATTCCTTTATACAATCCGATTCATTTGGCAACGGCCTCAGTGTTTACATGGGTCGCGTATGGTTTGCGGCTGAATATCGATGAAAAAAACCGCTTCGCACAGACGTAGAAGCGCATGCCCAATCCTCAACAATCAAGAGGGATCAGGCTATCCACAAGTCTTTCATATTCTTCAGGGAAATCCACAAGAATGGCGCCATAAAGATATTTGCCTTTAGCAAATTCCGGCAATTCTCGGTGCCATACAATTTTAGTCCGGATTATAAAGGTCGGCTGATTGGGAACGTTCATGGCTATCTCGATTACATCTCCGACCGATAATCTGCAGTTGGTGGTAAAACCCACGCCATTTGTTGCCAGATCCAAAATGTAGGCTAAAAATTCTCCGCTAAACGACTTTACTTTTGCCAAAAAAATTTTCGAAGCACGTGGATGTTGGCGCTTTTCCATTTATAGATTCCCCAATAACATCCATTACCAATTCTACATCTCAGGGTAACATGGAGATAATTTATTAAGCAACAATTATTGAGCTGCTTTTGCAGGAGCGTAATTCGAAGGCCAAGCTGTGCAGCGTTCGCGCGCCGGAATTGGGATGCATCTCCAAGATCAAGGCGAACAAACGGTATGAATTCGGTCGCAGGGTCAGGATTGCGACGACGCCGAGATGATAAGTTGCTTATGAAGCCGGCCGGTGATAGGATTTTTTTATAGTCGGAATTATTTTTTGAAGGGTATGATGACGACCATGAAAACCAATAGTGAATTTTATAAAACCGTATTGGATAATTTTTATGAAGGCATTTATTTTGTAGACACTGATCGCAATATTACATATTGGAACAACGGCGCTACAAGACTTTGCGGATTTAAATCCGAAGAAGTAATTGGAAGACGGTGTTCGGACAACATTTTAATTCACGTGGATGACCAAGGAACTCAACTATGCAAAGGAACTTGTTTTCTCGCTCAAACGTTGCGTGATGGGAAGATTCGAGAAGCAGAGGTCTTTGCCCATCATAAAGATGGTTATCGCATTCCGGTTTCTGTCCGTGTCGTTCCTCTTCATGATGAGAACAACAATATTATTGGAGCAGTACAAATTTTCAACGACAATTCCTTGAAAAGATCGATTATTCAAGAAAACGAAAAATTAAAAAAACTTGCCTTGCTTGACCCTCTTACCGAGGTGGGCAACCGCCGTTATGCGGAAGAGAATTTACGATCCATACATAACGAAGCCAGCAGATATAGCTGGCCGTTTGGGGTTTTATTTTTTGATATCGATCATTTCAAAAACGTCAATGATACATTCGGCCATGATGTCGGGGATCTTGCGTTGAAGATGGTTGCCAATACACTGGCAAAAAACGTTCGCTCTTTTGATCTGGTTTGTCGTTGGGGCGGGGAAGAGTTTATCGGCATTATCAAAAATGTTACGGCCGAGCAATTAAAAATAGTGGCGGACAAGTTGCGTTTTTTAGTTGAGGGGTCGAGCTTTTCCGTGAACGGCAATATCATTTCAGTGACCATCTCTGTCGGCGGATCGACAATTCGCGGAGGCGACATGGTGGATTCGTTGCTTAAAAGAGTGGATCAACTCATGTATCAAAGCAAAAGCAGCGGCCGGAATTGTGTTACGATTGATTAAGTAAAAAGAATCAGGTTCCTTCTTCTCAAATCGACCTGATACGATCCATCAAACGTTCAAATAAATCGACGGTTCCTCCATCTATCCCGCCTAACTCCACATCCGGCTTGAAGAGCTTTCCATGAAAATCGCTTCCGGATGTCATGAGAAGCCCTAATTTTTTCGCGCAAGCTTCGTAGCGCTTAATATCATCCCGTGAGTGATAGGAGCTGAAAACTTCCAATCCAATAAGCCCGGCTTGCGCAAGAATTTCGATTGTTTCCTTCGATATAGTATGAGGGTGCGCTAAGACCGGAACCGCCTTTGCTTCCAAGGATCGCCGGATCGCTTCAGCAGTCGATGGGCCTTGAACTGGGATTCCTATTGGACCGTCACGGAGGATTTCGCGGTAAAAATTGACATATGGAGAATCCGACCTCGCTCCTCCGGGGAGATAGGGTGCGACCAGAGAATGAGACCGATATTCGGGATGCGCGGCAAGGGCTTTCAGAAAGCTTGATCCCGTGGGCATGCCGGTTCCGCTGAATTGATTCAGTTCATCGCGAGTAAGTCGAAGTCCGTAAGATGCAAATTTCTCCAAGCGTAAAATTATCTGATGCTCCATGCCGCCCACAACATCCGCAATGAGCTTTTGGATGTGGGGGTTTTCGGGGCCGAACCCATAAATCACCAAATGGAGATCCAAACCGTGATAATCCGTGTTCAATTCGATGCCGGCCACAAAGGAGATATCGGAATTTTTTGCCAACCGAATGCCTTCCGGCACGGAATTGATGGTGTTGTGGTCTGTAAAGGCGATGGCCTTAAGTCCTACGGCTTTGGCGAGCGAAAAGATCTCTGCCGGCGTATGTTGGCCATCGGCGCTTGCATTGGTGTGGATATGAAGATCAATCACGGTTTGCTTAAGGCGATTTCCAAAAACTTTTGGGGTTCCAATATGCCCAGCTCGGAGATGATGCATTTTACACAATCCAGAGAAGCTTTTTCAAAATGATAATTTGTGATGCTTACGCCGGGTGGAGGATTTGCGCACAGTTCGACGGCGGGTCTTCCGGAAAGAGCGAAATAGCTTTTTCTTTCTTCCCTAATCACCTTATCCAGGGTGGCCAGAACATACATCGGAATATTGTGCTCTTGACAAGCAAGAGCCAGAGGGTATGTCCCCACTTTATTGTAAAAAAAATCATCCATAATGGCGTCGCACCCGACCAAAGCCATGTCCGCGCTGTCCGCCATGGAAGGCAATACGGCATCGGCTACCAATGTTACCGGAATGCCGGCCCGCCCCAATTCTTTGGCCAGAACAACGCCTTCCAGATTGGGCCTCGATTCGCCGATAATTACATAAGGTTGAGGATCTGCGACCCTCAAAGAAGCCGTGACCATGGAACTCTTCGATAGGGTGAGTATGGTCAGGGGGCGATCCACTAATTCTCGAAAGTAAAGAATGGCTTTCGCCGTAGAGCCATCCAAGACGGTTTCATAAGATTCTATCTGGCTCGCTACGTCCTTCGGATCCATTCTTTTTTCTTCCAAAGCTTCCACCAGATCCAAACAAATATTAATCACCTGACCCAGTGTGGAATGGGTTTTTATAAAGCTGAAGGCCATACGAACTACAGTATCGATTGGAATGTTGTTATTGTTTAAAACATCTCGAAAATAACGCAAAATTTTGCGGCTGACTGCGCTGGCTCCGGATGTGGTGTCTGCAAGGATATCAAGCGCAGCCTCAAGATGTTCCTCTTGAATTGTCAATTCATATCAACCTTTTTCCCATCTTATTAAAAATTACCATAGAAGGTTCTCCTTGACAAATTGAAAGGGAACCTCTTTTAATAGCATTATACTGAGATGCTATTGTAGAATTGACATGCCCAAAGGGGGGATACCGATGATGTTATTGAATTATATCCGTAAAATGGCCAAAGCGCCTGCCAATCTTGATTTTGAAGCATTGGTCGATCAGGCCGCTGAAGCAGGGTTCAATCCGATCATTCGGGCTTTCAAGCGAGAATTGGCTAATAATTTAGGTCTGGATATGGGAGGCCAACATCGGAATCTGTTTTTCCCCCAACTCCCCGGTAACGTGAAATCTGCGGAGATTTTCTTTCCCGCTCCCAATATTGTTTTATTCATGCAGTACATAAAACCATCTGAAAAATCTCAGTCGGGCAAAGGCGGCGGGAATGATGTATTCAAAGATCCGGGTCGGGAGGAAATTGAATCTACAGGCAAAAGCGAAAGCCCGAAATTGATTGTGGGCGAAATCTCGCCTATGGATAAAGACGACAGCAGCCAGTTGGATAATCTGATCGCAAATATTTTGCCGAATGCCAACTGGAAAACGCTGTCCAACATTAACGCATTGAAGGGGTTTCCCGGAAAGAGCGCCACAACTCCCTCTGAAAAAGAAATCGAATTCGCAGGAATATTCCGCGATAAAAAACTGGATAAGCTTTTCGACATTTTACGCAAAGGCGCAGAAGCCGTGAACCTGGACGAATACTTAAGTTCAAGCCAGAATCCGGAAGGCGACGAATATTTTCTGGATCGAATGCTGGAAGGCGATTTCTTCCGCGAAGAGGTCATGGTGTACTGCCGTAAAACCAATCAGGCGATTATTCGGGCAAAAGATCGCGCCAGCCTGAATGCACTGGCCAACGCGGGGATAAAATGCCAGTGCGGCGGTCCGCTTGAAAAAGAGGATGTCAAAAGGCTTCTGATTATTCCCGATGCAAAGAAAACCATGCTGAAGGCATCGTGGAATTCTAAGATTTTCCTCGTCAATATGCTCTTAAAAATCGGCCTGACCAATAGCGAAGTGCTTGTCGGCGATGAGATTTCGGGCGGGCAGGTCGTCTGCGCGATTTTGGATGACATCCCTCTGCTCTTCTTCCTTGCGGATGAAGAATTCGATGCGGCTGATGTCGCCGCCACACTGCCGATAATTTCAAATGCCGTTGTGTATGTCGTCGGCCCTGAAGGCAAATCGGCGAAAGAGTTGGAGGAGACGCTGGCCGGCCACGGAAAAGTGATCCTTCTAAGCGGCGTGGATTCCTATAATACCGATCTTCTCAACAATCTCGAAAAACTTCGCGAGAGCTCGATCGAAAAAACTCTTGCCGATTTTAATACTGCATTCGCGCTGGATTTGGGGAAATTGGCGCTGGCTAAAGTACAACAATAAACAACGGCCATCGAAAAACGGCATTTCTTTTTAATGGGGCTTGATTTAGCTGGCTGCGTCGCAATTTATTCGGTTCTTGGAAATAATCCGGCATCTCCAAATCGGTCCGATACAAAATCAACCGCTTTTGCGAAGGCCGACCGATGTATCTTCAAAATACCCTCTGGCGCAGCCAAAATGAATCGGGTAGATTTGAACGACTTTTCCATTTACTTGATTCAGAGGTTTTCAGGCCGTGAATATTGTTCGGGGAGCTGTAAAGAAGATCATTTTCAATAACCCGGTCACAGGTTTTACGGTAGCCTTGATCGAGCCGGATGACGGTTCCCGCGAATTCTCGGCCGTTGGCGAATTGATGTCTCCCCAGCCTGGTGAAAAACTGGAATTGGCGGGCTCTTATGAGCAAAGCAAAAAGCATGGGATGGAATTTCGCGTTCAATCCTGCAAAATTCTGGCGCCTTCCAACGCCGAAGAGGCGCTTAAATATCTTTCTTCAGGAATCATGCCAGGCATCGGAAAGGCGATGGCCAAACGCATCGTGAAACATTTCGGTGAAGAGACATTTCGAATTTTAGATGAAGAGTCGGAAAGGCTGACAGAAGTCAGAGGCATCGGAACAAAGACTGCTGCCAAGGCTATTGCCGCTTATCGCGAAAAGCGCGGATTGCGCGACATCACGGTTTTTTTGCAGGTTCACGGCGCATCCGGCAAATTGGCTCCAAAGGTGTTTGAGCGATACGGCGCCGGCGCCATCGCGCTCATCCGCAAAAATCCATACCGCCTGGCTCTGGACATCGAGGGGATCGGCTTTTTGACGGCAGACCGAATCGCCACATCGATGAATATACCCAAAGAGTCGGTGGATCGCGCTATGGCCTACATCGTACACATCCTGATCACAGCGACGGGCGAGGGACATGTTGCAGTTCGTTTATCAGAGTTGAAAGAAAAGGCGATCGAGACGCTTCGAATCCCGGAATGGATGATCGACGATGGCTTAAAGGCCCTTGCAGAAGAAAAAAAAATCGTCATCGAGGAAGTCGATTCTGCCGACGGGCCGGTGGTTTATCCATACTATTTGTACCGATATGAACACGAATTGAGCCAAAAGTTGAAAGATATTCTCGACGCTCCATCGCAAGTGCGCCCCATCAACTGCCAGCGAGCCTTGAAATGGCTTTCTACGCGCCTTGGGATCGGATTGAACGCGGGCCAATCCGCCGCCGTTTTGGAGGCCGCGTCCCGCAAGATTCTGGTTCTGACGGGAGGCCCGGGCACAGGCAAAACCACGACGGTCCGCGCCATTCTTATGATCTTTGAGAAACTCGGGTTGAAGGCCATGTTGGCTGCGCCGACAGGTCGCGCCGCCAAGCGGCTCATAGAAGCCACAGGGCACGAGGCCAAGACTATTCACAGGCTGCTGGAGTACAACCCGATGCAGGGCAGTTTTGCGAAAAATGCGGAAAATCCTTTGGAGTCGGATTTGCTTGTGCTGGATGAAGTTTCGATGATGGATCTGCCGCTGGCGCGCCACCTGTTCGCCGCTGTGCCGGATTCCGCTTCCGTTTTGCTTGTGGGCGACCGCGATCAGCTTCCATCCGTCGGCCCGGGGAATGTTTTGGGCGACATCATCCGGTCCGGCAGGATTCCGATATGGCAGCTCACGGAAATATTCAGGCAGGAAAAAGAAAGCCTTATTGTGGCAAACGCGCACCGCATCAATCGCGGCATCGAACCCCTGCTTCCGGGCAAAGGTGAAATCGCCGATTTCTATTTTCTCCCGGAAGATGATCCGATCAGTTTGCATGATTTGGTGATGGATCTTGTGTGCCGTCGCCTTCCGGCGCGCTTTGGATTTGACCCTAAAAGCGATGTCCAGGTGTTGACGCCGATGCACAAAGGGCCGGTAGGCGTGCAGGCTCTGAATTTCGGGCTTCAACAAGCCTTAAATCCGCATGGCCTTTCTATCCAGCACAGGGACATGGTTTTCCGCGTCGGCGATCGCGTAATGCAAACCGCGAACGATTACGACCGTGATGTTTTTAACGGCGATTTGGGCGAGATTGTGTTGATAGACAAAGAGAATCACAGCTTAGAGGTCATAATAGACGGAAGGGCGGTCGTTTATACGACGACCGACCTGGACGACCTGGTCTTGGCTTATGCGGTGTCGATCCACAAATCGCAAGGCTCAGAGTACCCCGCAGTCGTCATTCCGCTATGCACCCAGCACTACATGCTGCTGGAGCGCAATCTGCTTTATACGGCGGTCACGCGGGGTAAAAAACTGGTCGTGATTTGCGGGAGTAGAAAGGCGCTGAATATCGCACTTTCGCGGGTCACGCCGAAATTGAGGGTCAGTTATCTCTGGAAAAGATTGTCGGATTAGGCGGGGTTGAGGCGAATCTTTATACCGCTGCTTGTTTGTTTCATGGCTCTTTGCGCATTGTCTTGCTCTTCGATTAAAAAAGAAATTCCAAAACCCAAGCCATCCGCGCCGCGAGCATATAATTTGCTGGTCGTTCTCCTGACCGATATCTCAACTTGCGTCATTGCCGTTCCGCCGGATATTTATAAAAAAGGAGAAGAGTGCTTTTTGACTCATCGAAATTGGGGAACCTATTTCAAAACACGCTACCTTCCCGAGATGAGGACGGTAATTCCGTCGAATCTTGATGCTGTGCTTTCTTACAATCCGTTTTTATTGCATCAATGCGAGAGGCTTCGAATGGATATTGCGACGACAAAAAAAATCAAAGAGCAAATTGACATTTTTGTTTCCAAGACCGCCGAGTGGACTTCGGGATCTATCAGAATCATTCCGCAATACGTCGAGGTCAAAGGAGAGTTTTCTTTTAAAAACGACGGGCTCGCTTTAATCGGCAAAATTCCAAGACTGGGATTTATTCCGGACAATATCGGACTTTATCCGCATCTTTATCAGGTTTTGAGCAGTGAGACGGATTTTATCTTTGTCGTGCAACCTCCGTTCAGCGAAACCGGCGCGTTTTTCGGAAACGGTTCGGCAGGGTTTATGCTTCCTACATCCGTGGGGCTGGGGGGCGCATGCATCTGTGTGCTGTATTCGGATACGACACCGTTATGGCTGTTCGCCATGCACGAGTGGCTCCATAACCTGGATTATGTTTTGTTTCATGTTTCGCATATCCCCGATAAATATGAGTGCGGTCATAGCACCGATGCTTGCGGAGCGGGGCCATCCGATCCTTACTCTTTTTTCCCTTGTCCCCATTGCGATGGGTGTGATCCAGATTTCGCGGGATGCGGCCTAAACAATTGCGGTCCGGGCGGAGATAAGGCGTTTTATGAGCATATTTTGCGGGTTCACTACAATCCGACATGGCGTCTTACACCAAACCGATGCAACAACGGCGTAAAGGACTTTGATGAATTGTTCATAGACAAGGGCGGTGTCGGACCATCAAAATGCCCTATTCTAAAAGATCAGAAGCCGGGAAAGTTTCATGACGGGTATTGCGATCACGAAGTTGAGAACGTCTTTAACTCGCCGGATTGCCTTGGAGATTTAAAGCTAAAATCCCCATAGATCACAAAGAAAGAGACCTGACAAGTGCGTCGATCACTTCATGGTCGAGGTGCCCTTTGGCCATTTGATCCATGAGAAGATGGACATCGGTGGCCCGAATGAGTTCTTTATAAGGTCTGGCTGCGGTCAGGGCTTCAAACACATCCGCTACGGCCAGAATTCTGGCTTCAAGGGGAATTTCTTCAGCCTTGACCTGCAACGGCCCTTTGCCGTCCAGATGCTCATGGTGCATTGAGGCGATTTCGGGAACCAAAACCAGATACTTGGGAAATTTAATGCGCGACAACAAATCCAAAGTGAACCTGGCATGCTGCGCCATCTTCTCCTGTTCTTCTTTTGTAAGCGGACCCTTTTTGTTCAATATTTCATCGGATATTCCCAATTTTCCGACGTCATGCAGCAGGGAAGCATAGCGAATGATTCTCTTGCTTGACTCCGGCAATTTCATTTCGTCCGCAATCCGCATGGCGAGGGCTTGCACTTTTAGGCTGTGAACGCTGGTCGTCGGATCGCGCATATCGAGCGCCGCCAGCAAAGAACGGATCGTGCTCTCAAAGGCCTCATCCAATTCCCGCGTGAGATCGATCCGCCAGGCAGCAGTGGATGCATGATACGTGAACATGGTCATGGTGCGCAGATCGTTCATCACAAAGGGGTTCATGGGAATTTGTCTTTTGACTATGAAGACGCCCCATGGGACCTGATCCAGCCATAGCGGGACGGCCATTGCCGAAGCCGAACTTGTCTGAGTGAGATCGATTACAGCGGCGCCTTCACCCGCGGACAAAATATACCCTTCTTTGCGTCGTATCGCTTCCCGAACCACGGATTCGCCGATTTTGATCTTGGACGGATCGACGGGATTTCCGTTTCCGTTCCATGCATACTCGACCGTTAATTCTTCTCCCGCCGAGATGAATTCCATCTGGCTGACCGGAGAAAAAAGGGCAAAGGCCGCCAGAGCGAGATTATCCAAAACCTCCTTAGGTTCTTTGGCGGTAAAGGCATGCAATGTAAATCGATGCAAAACGGCAAATGTGGTTTTCAGCTCTTCTTCATCGACGATGGTCTCCACGCCGCCGGTCTGGATGCGGCCCGTCATGGTCCATTCAAGCTGCTCTTCGTCGTCCGAGACGGTTTCAACCATGATTTGAATATTGCCGACGATCACCTTGTCGCCTTTTTCGATTTGAACCGGATCGCGAACCGGCCCTTGCAAGTGGATTGTTTCGCCGTCGGATTTAATAACGCGGCTTCCGTTAGAACTCATCAGGTCCTTGTAAAACAGTTTTTTGTCTTGAAAGAAAAATCTGGCGTGCCGATTTGAAACGAATCTCTCGGTAAAGCGCAGTTCTGAAATCGCGCTTCTTCCGAGAATCACCTCGCGGCTGTGCAGTGTTTTTATTTCAGGCTGTTTGTCTTCGCGATAAATAACAAACTCGATCATTTTGTCTCCAGCTTCGCATCGGCAGGTGTGGTTGCTTTTTAGAATAAATTACCACTGATGCCACGTCGGTATCAATTGATTTGGAATTTAAATTCGGTGATTGATAGCTTCGCAGTACCATGCTTCGTAACCAAGCTATGGGAGTGGAGAGGGATCATGAGATGATCGCGAATAAAACCAAAAGGATCAAAGTGCCAAATCACCAACCATATTAACGGTAGGCTAACGCACACAACGCACGCTGGGGACGTCATCGTAGCCGCCGGAGCTGTAGAATTCGACGCAGCCTTCGTCGAAATTGACGCCCCATGCGGAGTAGTTGTAGTCTGCGACCGGCGAAGACGACCAATATGTTGTGCAACTTCCCTCAATCTGCGAGGGCCAATAGCAGCCGTCCGCCGAACCTCCGCCTTCAGAGCAACCACTACATGAATCATCCCAACAGCCTGAATAATCCAAGCAATTGTCTATCACACCGCAGGATCCGCCGGTTTCCGTGGCATCACATTCTTTGATTAGGCTGCGTAGTTCTGAGATTGTCGGCAAATGCCAGCCACTATATCCCGCCAAAGTCAACCCATCGCAATGGTCGCTGGCATCAGACCAAATCATATTATAGCCCATCGGCTCTACTTGCCACATTAGGCCGGTATTTGTATCAGTCCATATTTCGTCAGATGTATTATCTACGCTACGGACACATCGGATAAACCCGACATCATTTCTATAGCCATACCCAATATGTCCTGTGGAAAAATCGATAAACCATGCAGACCCCGTATTATCTTGCACTATCGTTGATGACCAATAACCGATATTGTTACATATCCCCTTGAATAAAAAATCCCAATAACAACCTAATATATCATTGCATCCTGAACATTGATCATTACAATTACTATTAGGACAAGTATCTTTAGCCATGCAGG
>Ga0315282_10013194_pt1 | contig 12494 bp, 14 predicted proteins | sample YL17G07_20_MG_FD_203693 | JGI IMG/M metagenome (GOLD analysis project Ga0315282, IMG submission 203693) | Sediment microbial communities from Yellowstone Lake, YNP, Wyoming, USA - YL17G07_20 | ecosystem: Environmental > Aquatic > Freshwater > Lake > Sediment | place: USA: Wyoming | collected... | reverse complement strand
TAGGTTCAAATATCCGTTTAAAATATCGGAGTTAAAGCTCGATTCTCAGTCCTTTCTTTCGGAAAAATATCCAGAAATTGAGCTTAAATGAGATTTTAAAGCGACAGCCCAGCGCGCACTTCCCTCTATCTCTGTTAGGAGGATTGCTGTTTACAAATCGTTTTATAGATACAGATCATACCTTTCTTCTGTGACCCTCTTTCCCCAAATTTCATGCGTTTTTTCCTCGGTTTTACTGAAGCCAAAGCATGTGTAGAGATGACCGGCTTCTACTAGTTCGCTTGTGGTCCAGAGGAATATGGTTTTGTACTTGCGCTCTTTGCAGAACTGAAGCGCGTCCTTTAGGAGTTCTTTCCCAATACCAAGCCCTCGATAGTCAGGGTGAACGAGGAACCAGCGAAGTTGAGCATCTACTTTTGAATGCCCGGCAATGGCGATGGAACCAATAATTCGACCGTTTGTCTCTGCCAGCCAAATTCGATCTTTGTCGGGGCTGAATGATTGAACAAATTCTGCAAGCCCACCTGCAACATACGCTTCGAATGTTTGGTCGTAGCCATATTCTTTTGCATACAAGATTCCATGAAGATAAGTGAGATACCCTATATCCCCTGGCTTAATATGATGCCGTATCTTCCATTTAACTTTCATATGAACGCCCCTTACATTTATCACGGCGTTTCGTCAACTACCGTCAAACGTGTTGCATTTGACTATTTAATCGACGTGCGTCCTAAGCATGCATGCGCCACGTCCTACTTATATGCGTGAATTGCTCATTCCTCGGACATGAAAGAAGTCAAAATCGTCAAACCACAAAAAGAGCATTTCTTGGAAATTTTCTCGTTGCTAAGGCAATTGTGGAAAGACAAGGTGCTGAATGAAAGAAGACTTAGTGAAGTGTTTGAAAGCGGGTTGTCGAGCAGTTTTCAAGAATTTCGAATCGCAATACAGAACGACAGAATAGTTGGCTTTGCTTCTTTGACGATAAAGAACAGCTTGTGGCAGGGAGGCTATCTCGGTCACATAGACGAGCTGGTTGTTGATGAGAGATTCAGAGGAGAAGGAGTAGGAACCAGATTGCTGGATGAGATGATAAAAGTTTCAAAGGAAAGGTCTTGCAAGAAAATAGAACTGGATTCGGCTTTTCATCGAAAAGAGGCGCATAGATTCTATGAGTCGAAAGGATTCGAGAATCGAGCATTCGTTTTCTCAAAAGACCTCTGAACTGCACTCACTTTTGTTAGTTTCTGGACAAAACTTTACCCCAAACCCAAAAAATGGTAATCGTACTACTTGTCGGTAAGAGTTTTAAAGGTGTCAGGGAACACTATCCCATTTAACCTCACACTCTTGGATCAAACTCGGAAAAACGAAAGAGCATCCGCGTTGGCACACTATGCTTTTATAGATGAAATCCGACAAGGCTTTATGGACCCTCTGGTATTTTATTCCCAACCTGGCGTAATGACCAATGCAGGTAAATACGCCTCCCTTCTGGTAGATCTTTCTGACGATCTGGCCTCACTTTGTTCGGTTGTTCAAAACAATATGGTCCACGTCTTCTCGGCCGAGCGATTGGGACTGAATCTCACTGAGGATCAGAAGCGTACTTTGCAGATTCGCCCAATTGCTGAGAAACTTGCTCTTATGACAGAAACGAATGATCAACCCTTCAGCGTATCTAAGCCCCTTGGTCAGCGCCAAGTTGGAAATTGTCGCGACTTCACTGTCTTTCTCTGTTCAATATTGCGCCATAAGGGCATCCCAGCGAGGGCTCGCTGTGGCTTCGGCACATATTTCGACCCCGGTCAATATGTAGATCATTGGATTTGCGAGTACTGGAATTCCGCAAAGAGACGTTGGGCGATGGTTGATTCAGAGCTAGACGCATCTGCAATAGAATTCTTCAATATCAAATTCGACCCATTGGATGTTCCGTCTGAGGAGTTTATGACCGCTGGCAGGGCTTGGAAATTGTGTCGCCAAAGAAAGGCTGACCCCGACAAGTTTGGAATTTTTGACATGCACGGGATCAGGTTCATCTGGGGTGACGTTGTACGGGATTTCTTGGCTCTGAACAAAGTCGAAATTTTGCCTTGGGACGGAGGCTGGGGCTTTCTCAACCAAAAACTATCGGACCCGCTTCCCGATGAAGAGACCCTAGTGCTTTATGATCAAATAGCCGCGATGACTCTCGAAATCAACGAAAAATTTCCTGAAATCCGAGCCTACTACAAGAGCGAACCTAGGTTCCACACACCCTCCGAATGGGGTTCACAAAAAGAATAGCGCTCGCGCGCGCTCAAACCTAGTGGCGAAATCTCCCGCAACTGTATTTTTCTCTCATAGGCGTCTTCACTCCATGTGTAACGAGTTTTTCAGATAACGGCCTGTGAAGCTTCTTTCTGTCCCGGCCACTTCTTCAGGAGTGCCTTCAGCAACAATGTATCCTCCAGCGTCTCCCCCTCCTGGCCCAAGATCTATGATCCAGTCGGCGTTCTTGATCACTTCCAAGTTGTGCTCGATTATGACCACGGTGTTGCCGGCATCGACCAAACGATGCAGGACGTTGAGGAGTTGCTGTATGTCTGCAAAGTGCAGACCGGTAGTCGGCTCATCTAGGAAGTATACTGTGCGTCCCGTTGCAGGGTCACTCAGTTCTTTGGCAAGCTTCACTCGCTGTGCTTCTCCGCCGCTGAGGGTGGTAGCACTCTGGCCAAGCTTGACGTAGCCTAACCCTACGTCATCCAGCGTTTTCAGAACTCTCGTGATCTTCGAATGCTCTTTGAAGAGGGAAAGGGCTTCTTTCACGTCTAGATCAAGTATCTCTGAAATGTTCAAGCCCTTGTACCTTATTTCCAGCGTGTGGCGGTTGTAACGTGTTCCTTTGCATTCTTGGCAGGGGATCCACACGTCAGGCAGGAAATGCATTTCAACCATTTTCTGGCCATGGCCTTTGCATTCTTCACATCGTCCGCCCTTGACGTTGAAGCTGAACTGGCCAGGTTTGTAGTTGCGTGCTTTTGCTTCAGGCACTGAGGCGAAGACTCGTCTCATTTCGTCAAAAACCTTGACGTAGGTTACCGGGTTCGACCGGGGTGTGCGTCCTATCGGAGCCTGGGTGATGTTGATGACTTTGTCTATATGTTCCTGACCTTCTATGGAGTCGTAGGGGCCGGCGCTGGCCTGGGCATTCTGCAGGGCCTTGGCCAGTATGGGAAACAGCGTCTTCGCTATTAGGCTGCTCTTGCCGCTTCCACTGACGCCTGTGACGCATGTTATTACGCCCAGCGGGATTTTTGAGGTGATTGACTTGAGGTTGTGAAGTCTTGCGCCCTTGAGAAGTAGCCAGCCTTTGGCTTTTCGGCGGCTGCCCGCGTTCGGTGTCGTGACTGCTAGTTCTCCGCTCAGGTATTTGCCTGTTAGTGAGGATCTGTTATGTGCCACTTCTTTCGGTGTGCCTGCGGCTACTATTTCGCCTCCTGCGAGGCCGGCTCCTGGTCCCAGGTCGATGAGCCAGTCTGCATTGCGCATCGTCTGCTCGTCATGTTCTACGACGAGTACTGTGTTGCCTGCGTCTCGTAGCATCTTCAGAGTATCCAATAATCTGCCGTGATCCACGGGATGCAGACCGACCGAGGGCTCATCCAAGACGTAGAGGACGCCTACCAGTCCGGAGCCAAGCTGGTTGGAGAGCTGTATGCGTTGGCCTTCACCGCCTGACAGGGTGGGGGCAGGTCGTTCAAGCGTGAGGTAGTGCAGGCCTACGTCAAGCATGAACCTAAGCCTGAGCTTTGTGTCGTTGAGCAGTTCCTTTACTATTGCCAGCTTGCTTGGCGGTAGCGGGTTAGAAAGGCTTGAGATCCAATCGTATGCTTGCTGTACGCTCATCTTGGCAACTTCAGGAAACGTTTTTCCCGCGACTGTGACGGTTCTGGCCTCTTTGCAGAGGCGTTCTCCCATGCAGACAGGGCATGTCTGCCGGCTCATGAATTGCATGTAGTATTTTCTCTGGCTTTCAGAATCAGTTTCTCTGAACAGCCTGTCTATGTGATAGACTAGCCCTTTGTAGACGCGGAGGCTTTCGCCTTTCCATTTGCCCTCGTCCCATTCAGCGGCAGCTGTGAATCTTATGCGCTCTTGTCCCGAGCCGTGAAGCAGAGCGTGCCTGAATTTTTCAGGAAGCTGATTCCACGGTAGTTCAAGGTCAGCGCCATAATGCTCAGCAATAGAAAAAACGTTGCTGACAGTCCAACTGCTTTTGTCCTTTCCGCGCATGTTACGAAACCACGGTGAAGCTCCATCCAAGAGCGAAAGCTCAGGTCTCGTCACTATCAATTTCGGGTCAACCGCAAGTTTGAAGCCCAGGCCAGTGCATTCCGGGCACATGCCGTAGGGCGTGTTGGAACTGAACATGGAAGCCCGAAGCTCAGGCTGAATGGCTCCACATTGAGGGCAGGTCTTGTTCTTTGTGAATAGCAGTTTTTCGTCTTTGACGCTGACCGCTACTGAGCCGTTTCCAAGTTCGAGCGCCTTTTCCACGGCGTCAAAGAGTGTAGTCTTGAAATCTGCGTTTTCCGGTTCGGGTTCTGGAACCCTGAAGACCGCTCTCGGTTCATCCGTTGCAGACGTGGCGTTTGCCGCTACTGTGAGTTCGGTGCCAGGCCTCAAAGCCGCAAGTTCGTCTGTGATTTCCTGTGGGCCCATAGGCTCTACGGCTTGTCCACACTTGTGGCAGTGTTGGATGCCGATTCGAGAGTATAGAACCCGCAAGTAGTTGAAAACTTCAGTTACGGTTCCAACACTGGATCTGGGGTTTCTGCTGATTCCTTTTTGCTCTATGGCGATCGTTGGGCTCAGGCCTAGTATTGCTTCAACGTTCGGTTTCTCCATTTGTTCGAGTTGTCGCCGTAGAAAGGGGGAGAGGCTTTCTACAAAGCGGCGCTGGCCTTCCGCGTATATCGTGTCAAACGCTAAAGATGATTTGCCGCTTCCGCTTACGCCTGTCAGTACGACAAGCTTGTATCTTGGGATAGCAACTGTTACGTGTTTGAGGTTGTGTTCGTTTGCACCTTTGACTAGTATGTCGCCCAGGTTTCCAGAGAAACTTTCTGCAACTGCACTCGAATCAGAAGTCTGGGAGTTTGCTGATTCTCTTTTCTCCTTTTGCAGTTGATAGTGCGCTAGGGCTTCCCTTGCTGAGGGTCTCAGCTTTTGCTTGGGCACGGACATTGTTCAGTCACCTTTTGGCTCAGTACTCAGATGCTCAACGGCATAAAAGAGTTGTTTTTTCGCCTCTCCCGGGAAGATGTCATCTATTTTTTGTTTTTGTGTTGCTTCGTCTAGGCGCGTGTCAAGCTGGTACTCTGTTTCGCGCGCGTGCTTCTGCCCCATCGTCTTTTCCTTCTAGATTCCCTTGGTGCCCTACCGTAACTACTTGAGCACAGAGTCAACTTGCCGGTTTAAAAGGCCAGTGACGAAACAACTTCCCGCTTCAGCAGAGAGAGAGGTTAAAGTGATTAGCTTGCGCACAAAGACCTGCGAGGTCGTTGAAAATCTGGGCGGGGTTGCCCTATTTCCGCTGACAATGGAGACGTCTCCCGAAATCCGCCTTCACATGACCGTTTTCTTCTTATGAATAGACGACTCAAACTGGCTTAAAAAGACTGATAGAAGTCACTTCAATTCGCATTTGAAGCGCGCGCAGGCCAACACTAGCGCGTCAAGATTGTGTTATTGAGTTTCTCCTCTAGGGCTCGTCTGACTTGTTTTGTGTCTCCTGGATAGTAGGAGATTGGCTTGCCGTCTAGTATCACGCAGAAAGTTCCGTACGGGTGAACGCTATTTTTCTGCGCTTCTTCGCAGCTTGCGATGTGTTCTACTCTCACGGAGGTGTTGGTCTTTTCCGCCATCCGTTTGATGCTTGCCACGGTTTTGTAAGCGTATGGGCACTGGTGCGACTCAAGTATGGTCAATTCTTTCCCGTAGCTGGCGAGTTTTTTCAAGGAGACGGGATAGAACTTCGGCGATGCAACATTGTTCTTGAGTTTTCTTGCGTAGAGCCCGAAAGGGGGCATTTCGTCCACTTTCTCAAAACCATTTTTAAGGAAGAGTTTCTCGTTAGCAAGCCAATGCATCCTTGAGGCCATTGCAACTATCCCGTTCAACCCATTCTTCTTCGCATCCTTGGCACATTCTCCCAGCAGTTTTGACCCGAGTCCTTGACCTTTGTGTTTGCCTATGATCCATAGACAGTGAATGACCATCCAGCCTTTCGCGTCGACTCCCCGCCACGCGTGCTCGCCAGGTGCTATTCGATGAAGCCTACGAGCACAAAACGTTTCTTATCATTCTGAAAACCAACGAGCTTAGTGCGTAATCCCTTCTTATACTGCTCCTTGAACCAACTCAGCTTGTCTTGGTATCCTTTCTCCTTGCACTTCGACTTCTGACAGAACAAACCAACTTCGCACACGTTGTCGGCAGTCACGTCAACAAATTCATACCTCAACCCAGCCATAGGTAACACCCTCGCTGCTTCTATGTAGATAGTACATAATACTTTATTCTACTATCTGTTTCTGGTTAACAGCGCGCGTCCAACCCCGCTCAAAATGACTTCGTGCTCGGTTTTGCCCCCCAAAAATGAGGTTGACATTGTCCGAACGACAGCGCGCGCTCTTTATCACTCACATGTCGCCTGAGCATAATCCAGCTTTGCAAGGATGGATTCAGAAATTCAGGGACGCTGCTGTGGGAGCCAATATTTTTGGCGTTTTTGATTGCCAAGGACAAGTCTGTCAAGAAGCTAAGACATTCATGCTGACACGCCATCCCAATCCGCGAGTCCGTGCAGAGGCGCAAGCCGACAGCAGTCAAGGTCAACCCGATGCGACACGATTGGAACGCGCAAGAACCTTCGCAAACGAGATAATGAATAGGCTCAAACACTAATGCTCTCATTACCGCAAGCGTTGAATCACATTACAAGCATATATACTTGCAAAGGATTATAGCGCGCGCTTATTCACATTCTCACTCACTGCGTGTGTGTGCGTTGTGTATGGGTAACTATTGAAAGTAGTTTTAATGCCATGACCTCTATCCACAACCATGTACGAAAAATACTCGGCCAGTCTTTACCGCTTTTTCCTCTGAACTTCAGGCTCTTTTTCTTGTCAGGCTTGCTATGCGGCTTATAAGCGAAACAACAAAGAATCCCAGGAATGCATATTGCACGAAGCTGTAGATTGCCTGATTCGGCAACAGTAGGGTTAGAGTGATGCCTATGTAGAGGGCGCTGCCGAGATACCTTCCAACTGGGTCGTAGAGTTTTCTGGCGTAGTGGCTTGTGACTATGAATTGGGCGAATGATGCGGCTATGAGGAGCACCAGCCAGACTGGGTAGTACCCGTTGAGAGTGAATATGGCAAAGATGCCTGCCATGAGCGTGAAGTCTGTCGTGGCGTCGTAGTAGGCGCCAAACGTTGAAGTTGCCTTCAGTTTTCGAGCTATGTAGCCGTCTGCGAAGTCGGTGGCTGCGCAAAAAGATAGAAGAATCAAACATGAGGTTACGTTGCAAAGGTTGTAGAGGTAAAAGAAGAAGGGAAAAGCTGCTATACGCAGCGAACTGATGATAGTTGGGATTAGGATTGGTTGCTTCATGATTGCACTTTATGGTGTTAGGTGACGGTGGTCAAGATACGCAACCAGGACTAAGACAATAGTCCATCCAAGCCAAACGTAGAAGGCACCGCTGAATTCGTAGAGGATTAACTGCTCCCCATTTTTGTCTGTGCAACAAGCCGAACATTGCCGCTACGTATGTGACTGCCACTGCTGCGAGGATTAGGCTTCCGACAACAAGAGCATTATCCCCACCTAAGATGCTTGCCATGGATCCGCCTCTAAGAGACCCTTGTGCGCCCGCTGGTCCGAACATGCCTGCGGGGCTAATATACCACATCACGATGTTTGCAATATCGCCAAGAATGTTTACCAGCACAAAGAATATGAGAATAGCATTAAGCCAGTTATGGGTTGATTTTTGCGTGTTCATTCTGGTCACCTCCAATAGTAATCATTTCTGAAAATTTTTGGAACAGCGAACTTTTTGGGCGAGTTCTTTTGCCCAGCTTCGGATGGCGTTCCAGTCTCTCGTATCGTAGACGCCGCCAAACAAGCCTAAAGCAACGGGCTGCAGGTTGTACTTCACTGCTTCTTCTTCATAGACATCAATTTGTTGGGTTTCATCTACACCTCTCAAGTTTGCACATGAAAGGCACGACAATGCTATGTCACTTCCTCCATCCAAAGTATACTATAGTCCCAGTCAATGCAAAGCCGGCCAATCCCGCGAAGACGAAGCCAAGCCCAAAGCGCGGATCCAGCAGTCCCGCAGAAAACGCACCGAGACTTAGAAATGCAGTGGGTATTGCCACCACCGTGCTAAGTATATTCCTTATCGATCCCATTTATTTCACCTCCTGCGTAATCATTTTTGAAAGTCCGCAGAAGAGCGAACTTTTTGGGCGAGTTCTTTTGCCCAGCTTCGGATGGCGTTCCAGTTTCTCGTATCGTAGATTCCGGGTTGTGTTTCTTTGAAGCCCGCCGCGTCCAACTGCTGTTTAGACATTGGCTTGGCCTTCCCTGCCCACCATGGCCATCTGTTGAAGTCGTAGACGCCGCCAAACAAGCCTAAAGCAACGGGCTGCAGATTGTACTTGGCGGCTTTTTCTTCAAGGTATTTCTTTTTGCCGCGTCCAATTTTCTCTGGTTTTCCCTCATGCTCAATTAATGCCTGTGCACCCGATGAGACGAAAAGCGCCACTTTCTTTTTTGCCAGTTCCTTCTGGAACTTTTTCAGGAAATCTTCTGCTTCGCCTGTCCACCTATCGATCTGCATACCGCTACCAACTATGATAAGTTCGTATTCGGTGATGTCCCGCACTTTCTCTTTTTTGGCGTTGACTACCCGAACCTCAAATCCTTCTTTGCGGAGTATTTCCGCAATCTCTTCTGATGTGCTGGCTGTTGCACCGTACCGAGTTCCGTAAGCAATCAATGATTTGGTCATGAGTCAAGACCTCCATGTTTTGTCGACTCGCTGCTGTGCTTAATGCGTGTTCCGATGATTCCGGCTGCGACCCCAAACACTGGCGGGAATAAACCTCCCCCAACAAGCAGCATTATGATTGACAGCAGAATCAGAACAAGGCCGCCGTTCTTCCTCTGAACAAATGCACCCGCCCATGCTGCGACTATGAGGCCGAAGATGATCGTCAGGACACCGGTTACTATGAAGTTGGGAACGATAGTCATGGCAGGTTCTCCCCTCAATGATGTCAATCCAGGCCAGGCTTCTATCATGATTCCGCTTGGAGCTGTGTTGCCCTGAAGTATTTCACCGAGTCCGTGAGATGCGCCGCTGAGTCCCGCAAAGATGCCTATAATTGAAGCCGCAGCTCTCGTCTTGCTCAGTATTTTCATTGTTTCTTCACCTCGGTTCGGTTTTGCTCTGTTGTTTTCTTAATCTCGTCTTCTCTGAGGTCTATTCGAAGAATGCCGTTCTTTCCGATGATTTCCAGGATTATTCCTTCCGCGAACGTGGCTTGCACCAGTTCGCCTATTGTGCCCTCCACGAGCACACTGTCGCCAGAGCCGTTGGTCAGGGTGACGTTCTCGAGGTTTCTCTTCGACTTGAGCTCGACAGAGAAGACCCGTTCTTTGTTTCTTGTTTTTCTTTTCATTTTTACTGCCTCACTTTACTAAGAAGGCTTCAAAAGGTGATTAGTTTTATTTGACGAAGATGCTTAGAAATAAGCAGCAGTGTTAAGACTTTAGCAGTGGTGATAAGAAATTGGAAGATGATGAAGGAATAGAGAAGCTGTTTTTTGAGCTTGCAAGCGAAAGCAGGCTCGGCATACTGCGTGAACTGCGGACTGAAAATCTGAAGATGCAGGAAATCGCCCGCCGACTGGATGTGACTGCAACAGAAGCTTTCAGACAACTTGAAAGGTTGAGTTCTGCTCTGCTTGTTCAGAGGCAGCCTGACGGTGCATTTGCCCTCGCTGAGTATGGCAGATTGGTGCTTCAACTCTCGTCTTCACTGGAATTTGTCTCCAAACACAAAGACTACTTTTCGACGCATGACGTAACGCGTCTTCCCTTCCAATTTGTAAACAGGTTAGGCGAGCTTTCGCAAGCGAAATTGGTTGTGGACACGGTTGAGAGCCTAAACGTAGGCGAGCGTGCGTTCATAGAGGCTGAAGAGTATGGGTGGGCAATAGCAGAGGGCACTATCCCCGAACGGATGGGACCAATAATGGATGAACGGATTCGGAAGGGTGTAAAACTCCGCTTTCTCCTTCCTGAAACTCGCCTTCCAACCAGTGCAACCCCACTTCCTCCAGTGAAGAACTTGGAAATGAGAGGTCTCTCCGACCTTCCCGCAATTGTTTTAATTACTGAAAAAGAAGGGGCTGTCTATTTTCGTCAAGTTGGAGGAAGAGTGGATTATGCGGGGGTTTTCGGGAAGCACCCCACATTCCTTAACTGGGTCAAAGACCTGTTTCAGTACTACTGGGAAAGGGGAAAACGAATCTAGCGCGCGAAGCCTGAAGGGAGAACCAAATCTCAAAATAGCTCAGGGAGTTCAAACCCAAAATCCCTTTGGGTGAGGGGACAGGCAGTTCCTCCATATTTGAGTACTTTTTACCGGTAAAGTTGGGTGGGGGTCCCACCCCCGCCTCCAATTTCAGGCATAATTTGAGCTTATTTTAGCCAAAGAGGCTTGATTTTTGGCTTTATGAGTGGGGGTGAAAATTTGAACACACGTTTACCGGTAAAATGCTTCTCTTTGCAGTCGGAAATAACTTCAAAAATTCGAAACCCCAAAAAAGTAACTGTGAGCAGAGACTGTCAAAACATACTAAAGTGTTCTTTGAAACTTTATATGGTCTTTTCACGACTCTATCAGAACTATGGAGACGAAGGAAAATGCCAAGGAAATTGCTACTGGTCAACCCGGTCAATCCAGGTCGAGTAGGGTTGACAGTGAATCCAAGTTCTCGTTTTCAACCATTGGGGCTAGGAATAATTGCAGCATTAACGCCTCATGACTGGAAGGTCGAAATTGTTGATGAAAATTTTGCCCCTTTCAGGTTTCAAGAGGCCGATCTGGTAGGTTTAACTGCGTTCACAGCAAACATCTGCAGAGCATACGAAATTTCTAGCCTTTATAGAAAAAAAGGAATACCGACTGTGTTAGGCGGAATCCACGCATCAATGTGCCCAGAGGAAGCTTTGCAGTATGCAGACGCCATAGTTATCGGTGAAGCGGAGAGCGTTTGGGCAAATGTCATTTCCGATTTTGAAGCAGGCAAGATGCACGAAATCTACAAAGGGGATTGGTTAGATTTACAAGAGATGCCTCAACCCCGTCGTGACCTATTCCACCCAAGCTACATGTTCGGTTCCATTCAGACTTCCAGGGGTTGTCCAATGAACTGCGAATTCTGTTCTGTCACAGTCTTCAGTGGTCATAGATATCGTAAACGCCCAGTAGAAATGGTTCTGGATGAACTTCAAACTATTCCTCAGAAGATGGTTTTCTTTGTGGACGACAATATCATTGGTTTTGGCAAAGAGGATGAGGAGCGGGCTATTGCTCTGTTTAAAGGGATGATTGAGCGCGGGATCAAGAAGGATTGGTTCTGTCAAGCGTCTATCAACTTCGCCAACAACGAGGAAGTACTGGAATATGCAGCGAAGAGCGGTTGCAGAATGGTTTTCCTCGGATTGGAAGCCGAGAACACGAATGCGCTGGAAGAAGTGAACAAGAGACTGAACCTGAAGATTGGAGTAGACGCTTATGAAGAAACGTTTCACCGCATCAATCAGCACGGTATTGCCGTACTGGGAGCTTTTATCTACGGAATGGATGGCGACACGCATGAAAAATTAAATCAGCGCACAAACTACATCCTCAAATCTGATATTGATGTGATGCAGATAACCTATTTAACACCCTTACCCGGAACCAAAACGTTCAACAAACTCAAAGATGAGAACCGACTGCTTTACACTGATTTTCCCTCTGACTGGGTTCACTACGACATGACAGAAGTCACACATAAACCTCTTTCAATAAGCCGAGAAGAACTCACAAGAGCGATGCGTGAAAGCACTCGTCGGCTTTATAATCGTTGGGCAGTGTGGCGCAAGTTCATAAAGACCTGGAGGGCTACCAAGAATGTGACGACCGCAATGTGGGCTTACAACTCAAACAGGAATTACCGCAATGTAGCGTTTGGAAGAGGAAAGCAAGCATGAACAGTAAAATATCTCATTACTCTAAACACGCTTTTACCGGTAAACTCGGGTGGGGGTCCCAAAACGTGCGTGCCAAGTCACTGCGTTTTTCTTTTGTTAAGTGCGTTGATGAGACGCGGATCCCGTCTGTATTTTGCTTTACATGGGTGTCCTTCGGC